>Ga0185299_10000073_pt1 | contig 310443 bp, 246 predicted proteins | sample PaiPotPPA55metaG_FD_128002 | JGI IMG/M metagenome (GOLD analysis project Ga0185299, IMG submission 128002) | Iron sulfur acid spring bacterial and archeal communities from Banff, Canada, to study Microbial Dark Matter (Phase II) - Paint Pots PPA... ...
GTTCTGGACTCTGCGCGGTGCCAACGCCATCCTAGCCCTCCGCGCAAACCGCCTCAGTGGGCGGTTCGAACAATACTGGGAGAACCGTGTCAGGGCCGCATGATCTCCACAACTATGTCGCGCACCCCGGCAAGTCGGCTTGTCGGAAGTCATCGATTGCATCGGACTGCGTCTTACGCTCGCGACATCGAGTTGTTGGCGGGCGACTGTCAATTCGGATGGTTGCAGGGTGTTCGGAACCTATTGCGGCAGAATAGTTTCTGGTTGCAGAGGCCTGATTTGAACTTACGAAATCTTTCTCAGCCACGCATCTGCTCGCGAGGCAGGCGCGTTACCCACCCGTACTGCCCCGAATGGATGTTGCTTGGCGATTTTCTGGTGTCACTTCTGGTGGCACTTGGATTGTCAATTTCAGGCGACTTGCGGCTGGCGAGCCGAATTTTTTACATCTCTATGAAATGGCACGACTTGGCAAGTTCAGGCAATTTCGGGCAAGCTGCTCCTAATGGCTTAAAAGGCCGCTGCTCTACCACTGAGCTACGCCCCTAGGGAGTCCTGACATTTTACATGAATAGCGTGCAGCGCACATGTAAAGCCTGAACTTGCAGAAATTTATTTCGCGCAGCGAATTCACGATCAGCGCGGGAACGACGCATGTGCCTGCGTTGTGAGCGTAAGTCGGGCGAGACCCAAACGCGGCGGTTTTTTTGCATTCTTTACGCCTATTTAAGTTTTGCGCTTGAATTTTGTGCTTAAACCTGGCGCATTACCTTGTTCCTACTTACTTCGCCGGGAGTTGGAATTCGCTCTGGATGAAGTGTTTGATGCCCTGCTCGCCTGTCAAACGCAGGCAGACGAGCGTACCCTCGCGCTCCAGGTCGATGTGAAAATCAAAAAAATGGCAGCACTTGCTTTCGGCAACGACCCAATCGGCTAACTCTGCAATCGATACGGTCGACCGGCCGAACTGAAATTCATAGCCCTTTTCCGTCTCCACGATTTCTGTGCGGCTGCTGATGAGTTTCTCGGTTAGCTGCTTATGATGTGCTCGCTCGGCAGGTTCCAGCGCCTTTATGTTGCAGAAGAATTTGCTTCCGGTGGTCATCGATCGATGGTCCTCCTTTTCTGTCTGGCGGGATTCGTAAGCCGCCATGCGATCTGTAACGCCCCCGGCTATTACAAGGGCCAGGGCGGTTGTAACCGCAAGCTTCACTTGGCACGACGTGAATTGATTGAATTTATGGCCCATGCGATTGCCTCCCAGATTTGCCACATCTGACGGACCAATGGTAAAAGTTAAAGTTAGCTTTAAGTCAAGCAGCGTTTAACGATAAATTTCGGGGTGACCAGTGAAAATTGGAGAGCTTGCCAGCCGAACCGGTGTGAATGCGTCGGCGATTCGATACTACGAGAAGCTGAGTCTGGTTCCGGCTCCTTATCGCGCGAGCGGGCAGCGCCGTTACACCGATGAAGCTATTTACCGCGTGTTGCTTATACGATTCGCCAGAGACATGGATTTTTCCCTCGAAGAGATTAAGATTTTCCTGAGCGGGCTTGATGACAAAGCGCCGGTAGGTAAACGCTGGAGAAGGCTCGCTCACTCTAAAATCAAACAGGTTGATGAGACCGTAGTACGCGCACAGCGGCTCAAATCACTTCTGGAACATCTGTTGCACTGCCGATGTGCTTCACTGCGCCAGTGTGTCGACCGGCTCAGCCTCAGCCCAAAGTTGCGACTCCTGCGCAACGGCGCCAAATACCACCAGGATTAGGCGCAGCGACGCAGTGTGGCTGCGATGAATAGTTATGCGGCGTTAGGAACTTCGCTCATTAGCGCGAGCAGGTTGCCTTCCGTGTCATGGAAGAACGTCATCCACAGTTCGTGAGCAGGCATGCGCGCGACGAGATGCGGTTCATCTTCGAATCTCACGCCCGCCGATTTAATCCGCTGGAACGCGGCGTGAATATCTCCAACCTGAAAATACAAAATCGACGACGGATGATCGAACTCCGGCTTTTCCGGTGAGCTGAGCATCAGCCGCACGCCGCCGCAATTGAAAAAGCTTAAATGGCCGGCGTGGAAGAGGTGCGGCAAAGCCAGCACATCGCGATAGAATGCGGTGGCGCGATCGACGTCATGCACGTTGATGGCGATCTGCCCGATCCGGGAGAGAGCTGAGTTTTCGGCAATGTTCACGGGGAAACCTCCTTCGAGTAGAATTAGTTAGCATAGCTAACTATAGTTCATGGGCAAACTCAAGAGTAAAATATCGCCGGACGCGGAGGCCTACCGTATCGGAGACCTGCTGCATTCGGCTGCCATTCACCTGCTGCGTAAAGTGCGTGCGCAGGACCGTAGCGCCGGAATCGGACCGGCGCAGCTCTCCGCGCTGTCGGTGCTGGTTTTTGGCGGGCCCCGTTCCTTGAAAGACTTGGCGCAGGCCGAACAAGTGCGGCCTCCGACGATGAGCCGGATCGTGGACGGGCTAGAGCGCACGCGTCTGCTGCGCCGCAAATCTACCGATGACAAACGGCGTATGCTTCTGGAGGCTACAGCGCGCGGCGAGAAAATTTTGCAGGAAGGCAGGCGGAGACGGGTGGAGATGCTCGTGCGTGCGTTGCAGGAATTTTCCACGGCCGAACTGCGAGAAGCGGCCGCCGCCGCGGAATTTATGCGGAAGCTGGTGGGAAAACTATCGTGATGAGCTGTGCTGTAATTTTGCCGCCGCACGTTGGCTGACAGCATCCAGCTTACGCGCTATGCTTTCGCCATGCAGACCATAAAGGCCAGACTGGGAACGCTCGCGGCGATTCTGGTCGTCGTCCCCCTGTGTATGTGGGGGCAGCAGGTAGAAACTAACGCCGTTGAAGTGGTGGTAAGCGATCCATCGGGAGCGCGAATCTCGCAGGCCCAGATAGAAGTTGTGCCGCGTCCAGAAGATTCTCCCGCGAAAGTAAAAACGGATGACAAGGGGCATGCCAGCTTCAGACTGAAGGCCGGCGAATATGCATTGTCCATTTCCGCGCAGGGATTTACGACGTCTGCGCAACCTCTTAGAGTAAGTAATTGCAACGGGGCCGACTGTATCGCTCAAGAACTGAAAGTAACGTTGAAGATCGGGGCGACGGGCTCTCCAACCATTATCTATCCCCCCGATTCGTTGGTGCTGGTAGACGATCCCTATCACTCGCCCATAGTGTTTTCCCCCGCGGACTTTCGCGCGCTGCCGCACATTACGATCAAGGTTCACAACGGACACACGAATGCCGAGGAAAGTTATTCAGGCGTGAGGTTGGAAACCTTGCTGGCGAGAGCTAAAGCGCCGGTCGGCAAAGAATTTCGCAACGAGGCGCTAAGGAGTTTTCTTCTGGTGTCGGGAGCCGACGGATACGCCGTGGTGCTTTCCCTGGCGGAAATAGATTCCGCTTTCCATGCGGGACAGGTGATTGTTGCCGATACCCGTGACGGACAACCACTTGGCAAGCTAGGTCCTTTTCAACTGATCGTTCCTGGTGATAACCGTCCGGCGCGCTGGGTGCATAACCTCAATTCGATACAGCTTCAGCAGGCGCAATGACCGCGGTGAAAAAGTCCAAAAGAACAACAAGCGCATCCGCGAAGACCACTCCCGGTTCGCAGCGCAACGTCATGCTTCCCGGGCCTTTCCTAAAAGAAAGATTTGCCATCGGCAAAGCGCTGCGCAGAAGAGCGACGCGAAGCGCGCAAGGGAAGTGGGTACCCCCGGCCGACCGTTTCGATCCCATTGAGTTGTTGAAGAAATCTGACCATGGAAGATTGCCTGAGCTTTTGCCGATCCGTTATGCACGGATGCGGCAGTCGGCTTTCGGGTTTTTTCGAGGCGCCGCGGCGGTGATGGCCGCGGACCTGGCTACGACGCCACGAACTGGATTGCGCGTTCAGGCTTGCGGCGATTGCCACGTCAGCAATTTTGGCGGATTCGGTTCCCCGGAGCGTCGGCTGGTTTTTGATATCAACGATTTTGACGAAACGTTGCACGCGCCGTGGGAATGGGACGTGAAGCGGCTGGCCACCAGCATTGTGCTTGCCGGACGGCAAAAAGGTGATGGAGAACACTCTTGTGAAAAAGTCGTGAGAGCGGCGGTGGCGAGTTACCGGGAACATATGAACCAGTACGCGAAAATGCGTGCTCTGGATGTGTGGTACTCGGCACTTGCCGCCGGGATCTTGATTACTAGCGCGAAGACCGAGAAGGCCAAGAAATACTGGGAACGGATAGAAAAGAAGGCAAAACTGCAAACGGCGGAGCATGTTTTTCCGCGTATGACGGAGGTCGTGAACGGCCGGCCACACATCATCGATAATCCGCCGCTGATTTATCATCCGCGTCAGAGGATCAAACAAGGCAAAAGAGTGCGGGAAATGTTTCGCCGCTACCGCTTGACGCTGCCGGAAGAGCGGCGCGTGATTATCGACCGCTACCATATTGTGGATATCGCGCGAAAAGTTGTGGGCGTGGGAAGCGTGGGGACCAGATGCGCGGTGGTTTTGCTTATGGCAGACAAGGACGACCCGTTATTTTTGCAATTTAAGGAGGCGCTTCCGTCGGTGTTGGAACCCTACGCGGGGAAAAGTCGCTATAGGTATCATGGCGAACGGGTGGTTACCGGGCAGCGCATGCTGCAGGCGGCCAGCGACATTTTTCTGGGTTGGACGCGCGATGATCAGGGACACGATTATTATTTTCGGCAACTACGCGATATGAAGATGACCATCAACGTGGAGGATATGCCCAAGGAAGATTGGATCGAGTATCTCGAACTTTGCGGATGGACGCTGGCGCGGGCTCACGCGCGTACCGGTGATGCCGCGCAGATTGCTGGATATTTGGGAAGCGGTGAGGCGTTTGACGAAGCCATCGCGAAATTTGCCTTCGCGTACGCCGACCAGACGCAGCGCGATCACGAGGTGTTTGTGAAAGCGATTCGGAGCGGAAGGATTAAGGCTAACGCGAAGGTTGCGCGTTGACGTCCTCCTGATGAACCCGGGAAATACCTGTAACCACCACTTCAAAACGCCGAAACGCGGAGGGCGCCCCACCCTCGATTTTTAGGGTGGGTCCTGGTTTTTTGGTTGAATTTTTTCCTCTTCGATGCGAACACTTGGAACGCCAACTTCCCACAGCGGTCCGCCGTGGAGGGAAGAAATACGGAAGTACGAAGATTTTCGTTGACACTACGAACACCTTCGTAGTAGATTGCGCGGCATGACGCCAGAGACGCAAAAACCTACGGTATCGGAACTGGAAATACTGCGCATCTTGTGGGCACGCGGCCCCTCCACGGTGCGCGAAGTGCACGAAGCGCTGAGTAAGAAGAAACGGATCGGCTACACCAGCGTCTTAAAGCTCATGCAGATCATGACGGAGAAGGGTTCAGTGCGCCGCAACGAGGATCAACGCGCACACGTGTACGAAGCGAACCAGGCTGCTGCGAAAACCAAGCGGCAACTGGCGGGCGACGTTTTGCAACGCGTTTTTGATGGCTCGGCAAGTCAGTTAATGATGCATGCGCTCGCGGGCCGGAAAGGTTCGCGGGAAGAGGCTGAAGAATTGCGGCGGCTGCTCGATGAGTATGAGAGGAAACTGTCATGAGAGATTTTGCGGGCTGGGTCAATACAGAGACGATGCGGCTGATTGGCATGGCGCTGTTGCATTTCTTGTGGCAGGGCGTGGCGATTGCCGCGGCGGCGTTCATGGGCATGACGCTGGTGCGACGTGCCGCCGCCAAATACGCGGTGTCGGTGGCCATGCTCGCGCTGATGATGGTCTCGCCGGTGATTACGTTTTTGTTGTTGGCACAGAGGCACGATGTGCCGGTGACGACCGTTAGCGCGACGGGATTGATTAATCCAGCGCCGCCGCAGTTTGCGGCCATTCCCGCCGGCCCTGCGCAATTTTTTAAATTGGGCGCCGCTGATTCGAATCGAGGTTCTTCGATTTACCTTTTGTGGTTCGTAGAGGCTTGGTTTTTGGGTGTGGTGTTGTTGAGCCTGCGACCGGCTGCAGGATTTTTGCTAATAGAGCGCATGCGAATCAAGAAGGGCGCCCCAATCACGGGAGTATTGCGTGAGCGATGCCTGGAATTGCAACGACGATTGGGGTTGAGCCGCGTAGTGCAGTACTGCGAAAGCTTGCAGTTGCAAGCGCCGGCCGTGGTGGGGTGGTTCCGGCCCGTGGTTTTGTTGCCGGTGTCTGCGTTGACGGGGCTTTCGGCCCAGCAACTCGAAGCGGTAATCGCGCATGAACTGGCACATGTGAGGCGGCTGGATCCATTTGTGAATTTGTTTCAGATTGCGGCGGAGACGCTGCTGTTCTATCACCCTGCACTGTGGTGGCTGAGCAAGAGAATTCGCGCGGAGCGGGAAAATTGTTGCGATGACGTGGCGATTTCGGTGTGCGGAAATGCGGTCGAGTATGCACGTGCGCTGGCTACGATGGCGGAACGGCAAAGCGCTCCTGCGCTGGCCATGGCAGCAAATCGCAGTCCGCTCGCGGAGCGCGTGGCGCGATTGCTGGGAGTTGCGAAATTGAACGGTGGACTTCGCAGCGTAGGCGTTGTTGGAAGCGTGTTGTGCTTGTGCGCTTCGGTTCTGGCCGGGAACGCGCTGCTGGGTGTTGCGCAGGCGAATAAAGTGACTGCTGACCAGAGGCCGGCGCCGGTGGTGCAAGAGGTGCCGGCAGAAGATCACCCTGCAGTAATCGTGGTGCGCCCGACAAAACCGCTGCTGCCCAAGCCAGTAACTGAACCGGTGTTGCTACCAGCGCCAGTGACTTCGCCGGCAGCGGAACATTTGGCAACGCCAGAGGCACCTGCGATCGCCGGCATCAATCAAGACCAAAAAGAACAGGAAAATAGAGCCGAGAACACTGAGGCGCGCGGTAACGAACAAAAGGGGTCGAGATCAGGTTCCTACATTGATGGTTTGCATGCGGAAGGCATGACGGATCTCTCGATTGACCAGCTGATCGCGATGAAAGTGCAGGACGTGACGCCGGAATATGTGCACAGCATCCACGCGCTGGGATTAAAGCCGGACGTTAACGAATTCATCGCTATGCGAGTGCAGAGTGTCACCCCAGAATTGATCCGGGGACTCCGCGATGCCGGGTTGGCGCAGAACATCGATCAGATCATCGCCATGCGAGTGCAAGGCGTGACGCCAGAGTATGTAAAACAACTGCGCGAGATGGGCATCGACACGGACGCGCACAGCGTCCTGGCGATGAGAGTGCAAGGTGTGACCGGCGAATATGCGCGAGACATGAGGAGCCTGACAGATCCCAAGCTTTCCGGCAGGGAGCTGGTGGCCATGAAAGTACAGGGCGTAACGCCGGAATATGTGCGCGAATTGAAAGCGATGGGATTTCAACTTGGGGCCGTCGATGTTATCGCCATGAAAGTACAAGGGGTGACGGCGGAATATATCAAAGGGTTGCAATCTGCCGGATTGAAACTGGATGCCCACGGCGTGATCGGTGCGAAAGTGCAGGGAATTACGCCGGAATTTATTGAAAGGGCGCGCAGCCATGGATTTCAGAATTTGAGCTTCGACAAATTGATGGCACTGAAACATTCCGGTGTGTTGGACGAGTAATGTGCGAGAGGAGCGTGAGGCTATGAATCGACGCGAAGGATTGATCTGCTACGTTCTGGTATTTTGCACGCTGATTGGCGCGCTCATCGTGAAGGCTGCGGAATCGCGCAGCGGAAACTGGACGATTCAGGACGCGGATAAAGCAGGCGAAGTCGATCTCGCTCTGATCGAGCACCACCATGGCGGAAACTCGAATCATGAGTCCACGATTCGCGTGAGCGAGTTGAAGGGGCTGGATCTTTCGCGATCCGGAAAACAAGATGTGCGCTTCACGATTGCGCGGGACGCGGGCCGCTTCGAATGTGAAGGATTTGTGAATGATGGGGAAGGCGCTGGAGTGTTTCACTTTTTTGCTGAACCCAGATACGCACAGGAAATGAAGTCGCTGGGATTTAACGATATTGACAGCGATAAACAGTATTCGATGGCGGTCATGGATGTGAGCGTGGCTTTCGCGAAGGAAATGAAAGCGGAGCGCCTGGAAGGGCTGGACACCGACAAATTAATTGCGTTCCGAATTTTTAACGTGGACGCCGCTTTCGTGGAGGCGTTGAGAAAAGAGGGTCTGGCGATTACCGCTAGCGACAAGCTGGTGGCCTTTCGTATTCATGGAGTAACGCCGGAGATGGTGCGCTTTCTGCACCAGGCGGGTTACCAGCCAAGCGAAGATACCCTCGTGGCCATGAGGATTCACGGCGCGACACCGGAGTGGATGGAGCAACTGAAAAAAGATGGATACGAGAAGATCGATTTACAGCAACTGATCGCGTTTCGCATTCACGGGGTGTCGCCGGAATTTATCGAGAAGATGCAATCGCTGGGATACAAACATCCGGAACCGGAGCAGCTCGTGGCGATGCGCATCCATGGGGTGACGCCCGAATTCGTAAGTAACTTGCGTTCGCGCGGGATGCAGAATCTGAGCATCGAGCAATTGGTGAATTTGCGGATTCATGGAATCGACTAGCAGGACGGAGTCGCAGACTATCTAGCTTTTGTGTCGCGAGCCCTGCACCTGCGGGCTTACGCCGCATTTTTGCCTCGATATTCATCACTTCTGATGTAAATCCCGTACCGACGAACTTCTCCGGTATGCAGTAAACTAATATATGCAGGACAGGCAGTTTCAAGGAGGCGTCAATCACGCGATTGGCGTTTCCTGGCTGAGTCATCAGGAGAAGCTTGTGGATGGCGCTGTGAGTCAGGATGTGCAAGTTAAACCGGAACTGGTGGATTTCCAGACGGAACCATCGCGTTATAAGCACTGGCGTATGTCGTTTGACGGGCCGGTGGCTACTCTGACGATGGATGTAAGTGAAGACGCCGGGATCCGGCCGGGCTACAAACTGAAGTTAAATTCCTACGACTTGGGCGTAGACATTGAGTTGCATGACGCGCTCCAGCGGATTCGCTTCGAGCATCCGGAGATCCGTGCGGTGATGATTACCAGCGCCAAGCCACGCGTTTTTTGTTCGGGCGCGAACATTTATATGTTGGGGCAATCGTCGCATGCGTGGAAAGTAAATTTCTGCAAGTTCACGAACGAAACGCGGAACGGAATTGAAGATTCGAGCCGGCACTCAGGGCTGAAATTCCTGGCGGCCTTGAATGGCACGACCGCCGGAGGTGGCTATGAATTGGCGTTGGCCTGCGACGAAATTGTATTGGTCGACGATCGTTCCTCAGCGGTGAGCCTGCCGGAAGTGCCTCTGTTAGGCGTGTTGCCGGGCACTGGCGGATTGACGCGGGTGACCGACAAACGGAAAGTGCGCCGAGACCTGGCGGATATTTTTTGCACTACTTCCGATGGAATTCGCGGGCAGAGGGCCAAGGACTGGGGATTGGTGGATGCGGTAGTGAAGACCCAACAGTTTGCCGAGCATGTGAAGAGACGCGCGGCAGAATTGGCGCAAGGGAGCGCTCGGCCAGCGGATACGAAAGGTGTGGTCCTTTCGCCTTTGAAACGAACCATCGACGAAGATGGATGGCACTACGAGACCGTCGAAGCGGTCGTCAATCGCAGCAGTCGAACGGTTACGATTACCATGAAAGCCCCCGAGGTGGTTTCGTCCCAAACGGTGGAACGCGTAACTGAACTGGGGGCCGAATGGTGGCCTCTTAAGATGGCGCGCGAGCTGGACGACGCGATTCTGAGCTTGCGCACCAACGAATTGGAGCTGGGACTTTGGATATTGAAAACCAGCGGCGACGCCAAAGCCATGCTGGCCATGGACGAATTCATTTTGACGAACGCGCAGAACTGGTTTGTGCGCGAAGTTCTGGGAATGATGCGGCGCACGTTTACGAGACTGGATGTGACTTCGCGGTCGATGTACGCGGTGATTGAGCCGGGATCATGCTTTGCGGGCACGTTACTGGAGTTGGCGATGGCGGCGGATCGTGTGTACATGCTGGACACTCAAGAAGGAGAAGCGCGTGCGACAGTGGTGCTGTCGGAAATGAATTTTGGGCCGTTGCCGATGGTCAATCAGCTTTCGCGTTTAGAAGCACGCTTCTATCAGGACCGGCAACGAATCAACGACTTGCACGCGCATGTCGGCCAGCAACTTGCCCCGCCTGAAGCGGTCGAAACCGGGCTGGTCACTGCGGCGCCCGATGACCTGGATTGGCAGGATGAGTTGCGCACCGCGATCGAGTCGCGAGTGGCGCTCTCGCCGGATGCTTTGACAGGGCTGGAAGCAAACCTGCGATTCGGATTGCCGGAGACGATGGAGACACGCGTTTTTGGAAGATTGTCGGCGTGGCAGAATTGGATTTTTATCAGGCCCAACGCGGTTGGGCCGAGCGGAGCATTGAAAGTGTACGGCAGCGGTTCGCCAGTGAAATTCAATTGGGAAAAAGTTTAGGCTAGCATTGGTATTGCGGGGAGACCGGCAATGATCGATTATACGGAGAAAATTCCGAATAACGTGGACCTCGGGCGTGACCGGGTGTTGCAGCGCGCGCTGGAACACTGGCAACCGGCGTATATGAGTTGGTGGTACGACATGGGCCCGACGGAGAGCCACAATTACGAAGTGTATTTGCGCACGGCGATTACCGTGGAACCGGATGGCTGGGCAAAATTTGGTTATGTACGCATGCCGGAATATCGATGGGGCATTTTTTTGCAGCCGCGAAGTGTCGAGCGCGCCGTGAATTTTGGAACGCACAAAGGTGACCCGGCGTGGCAGGAAGTTCCTGGGGAATACCGGTCCACGCTGCGGCGCGTAATCGTTACGCAAGGCGATACGGAGCCGGCTTCGGTAGAGCAGCAGCGCATGCTGGGGATGTGCTGCCCCTCACTGTATGACCTGCGAAATATTTTTCAAGTGAACGTAGAGGAAGGACGGCATTTGTGGGCCATGGTGTATTTGTTGCATCGCTATTTCGGCCGCGATGGGCGCGAAGAGGCTGAGGCGCTGCTGGAGCGGCGGTCGGGAGACGTTGATAACCCGCGAATACTTGGGGCCTTTAATGAGCCGACGCCGGACTGGCTGGCGTTTTACATGTTTACTTTTTTTACCGATCGCGACGGCAAGTTCCAATTAAGCGCCCTTGCGGAATCGGGATTTGATCCGCTGGCGCGTACTTGCCGGTTCATGCTGACAGAGGAAGCGCACCACATGTTTGTCGGCGAAACCGGCGTGAGCCGCATTCTTCAACGTACCTGTGAAGTGATGCGTGAGCACAAAGTCGAAACTCCCGCCGATGTGCGCGCGCTCGGAGTGATCGACCTGGAAACGATGCAGAAATATTTGAATTTTCATTACAGCGTGACCATCGATCTCTTTGGGTCGGACGCCTCTTCGAATGCGGCTACCTATTACACGACCGGGTTGAAGGGTCGCTACGACGAAACCAAGATCGAAGACGATCACGTCCTCGCGAATGAGGTTTATCCGGTTTTCGAAGTAGTGGGGAATAAGATCGTCGAGAGAAAGGTTCCGGCTTTAACGGCGCTGAACGAACGCTTGCGCGACGATTACATCCATGAAATTCAGGCGGGAGTGGATCGTTGGAACCGCGTGATTGAGACCGCGGGCATTTCGTTTCGATTGAGACTGCCGCATAAGGGTTTTCACCGGGCCATTGGAAATTTCGCGGGACATTTCATCAGTCCCGACGGGGAAGTATTAACAAAAGAAGCCTGGCACAATCACGAGCGGGATTGGCTCCCTGCGCCAGAGGATCACGCGTTCGTCCAATCGTTGATGACCGGACGCGTGGTTGAACCCGGGAAATTTGCAAACTGGATTGCACCGCCGATTCGCGGGATCAACGGCCAGCCGTTGAATTTTGAGTATGTCCGATTTAATTAGCGGGTAGCGGAAACGTTAACCGAACGACTTCGACGCGTCGCATTCGTCAAAACTACACTTCAATTATTCCGTGTCTTCTAGTGGCCCAGTGTGCATAGCTGGTTGTTGGCCCAGGATGGCTTGCCAATTGATGATGGCGTTCCAGACCAGCCGGTGGTCGCCCCGATTTAAATCGCGATGAAATGGATTTAAATTAAACACTACCACGTGCCCCTTTTCCGCGGGCATATCCAATACCGCTGGCCGGCCGATCAATCCCGATTCGCCCCAGACTTGGCCGCTGACTAGAAGCGGAGCGCCTTCGCGATCGCCCCATTCAACCACGATCGCGCTACGATCCAGCGGACCGTCGAGACAAGTGGTGCAATAGGCCATGCGCAGCCAGCGGCGTGGAGCATCGTAAAGCGGAAAATTTTGCCGGAACAGAGTGGTTCGAACGGGATAGCCGTAGGCAATGGGGTGATCGGGGCGCGCGAAGGTCGCGCGCACGTGGGCTCCGGGTGTCCGAGTAACTGCCTCCATCGCGGCTGCTGCAGCGTCGGAGCCGCCACCCGCGCTGCTACGCGGAACACCGCCCGACACGCGCCGCACGCCGCGCACAATTCCTCCCTCAAGCGCGAGCATAGAGCCGCTGCCTAGGGTGATCAGAAGGCCGCCGTCGTTCACGAAGGATTGCAGCTTGGCCAGGCCTTCCCAGCCGATACCTCCGGTGATGTCGTCGGACTCGGCGGGAGTACCGAAGCTGGGAGTCTGCGGAGTTTTCTTGAAGGGCATCGGGCCCCAAGCTTTTGGCAGGCCCTGGATTTGTTCCGCGAGCTCGAGATCGACGTGGCCATAGATCAGTACGTCAATTTGATCGCGAAGTAGACCAGCGCGAATATCTTCGTCACGAATATAAGTGTAGGGAACTTTGCGCTGGTCTAGCAAATAGCGAATCCAGCCGATGGAATCCGTGTCCGCCCACGGAACCCATACGCCGATGCGCGGCGCCTTCGTTTTGTGGCGGGGCACGTCGGGTGTACTGGTAACGCTGGTGAAATCCAGCCCGAGTTCGGTCGCAGCATTACGGAGACCGGGCAGCAGACCGTCTTGCGAGCGCAAAATCCAGGAGCCGGCAGGGAATTCGCGTTCACCGACGCGAAAAGATTTTTCTGCGATTTCTATTTCGTAACCAGCGAGCCTGTAGCGAGCGGCAAACAACCCTTCCTGGCCGGTGTCCTGCAGAATAAATATCGGCCCGGAGCCAGAAACACTTCCTGCGGGATGTGGTTCCTCTTTTAAAGGCGCTAGCGCAGCGTCGCGGATGGTAGCGTCGGCCGTCGGGATGGCATTCAAATGATAATGGGCGGGCAATTCCCATGAGACATCGTCGTATGGCTCGCCGCCTCCTTTAGGGAAATTTTGAGGAGTAAGCAGATCGACGGCGTAATTGCGGTATGGCTGATCGAGGCGGACGACGTAAGTGCCGGCGGGATAATTTCCTTCTTTCAGATTTACAGAATTTTGCGCGCGGCTAACCTCAATATCTTGCGCGAGCAAGCGTCCGACCATTTGCGCCACGCGGGTGCGATCGCCCTGGTCTTCCGGAATGACGAATGCGTAAGGCGGTTGATCGAGTCCTTTGCGCCAGGAATCCCAGCCTTTCCGGTAAAAATTGCGAAGCATCTCTTTTGAATTGCGTGCGGTGTAGTCAAGAATCGCGAGCGCGCCTGTTTCCTGGTAATTGAGATTATCGCGAGCCGACCAAACCACTTCGGCGCTTGGCGGAGGAACGGGCCGGTACCACTCCATTGAAAGCGCGCTCCTGGGCACGGTGCGCTGCAAAGTTTCCGCAGTGCCATTTCCCCAGGTCTCGTAACCGCGGCCGATGCTGTTGTGATTCATGGCCACAGAATCGAGATAAAGATGACTGAAAGCTTCGCCAAAATTCCAAGTCGACACGCCCGGCATACCCATGGCAGTCATCACTTGCACCTCGTGAAAACTCATCTCCAGGAATTCGCTGTAGGTGATGGGGTCGATATTGGGGTTATAAGGGCCGGTGCCGTTCCACGTCATCATGAACGGTGAACCTTCATGAAGATCGTGAACAACGGTGGGATGCCATTCGTGAAACATGCGGTGGACAGCCTTGGTGGTCTCGTGGGTCTGTTGATGAGTGTCGCGATTGATATCCACGAAAGCGTATTTGGACCAATACGGCGGCGACATTCGCGGGAGGCTGGCACGGTCGGTCTTACCTTTTAAATAGCGATAAAACCATTCAACGACTTTGTCGCGGCCGTCGGGATTGGAAACGGGATTGATAAGCACCACGAGTTTGCTGCGAATGTCTCGGATCATGGGAGTTTCGGAGACTGCCAGACGGTACGCTAGTTCGAGCATCGCCTCCGTGGAGCCGGTTTCGTCGGAGTGCAGAGCCGCATTGAAATAATAAATGGGGCGAGCACTAGCGATGAGTTTTTCCGCGGCGGCTTGATCGGTGCGGCGCGGATCCGCGAGAGCGGCGGTCGCAGCCTTGAGGCGATCGAGATCGCGTATTCCGGATTCGTCGGCGATGGCGAGCATCATGATGTCGCGGCCTTCCTCGCTGTGGCCAATGGTCAAGGCGCGCACACGCGGGGAAGAGGCGGCAAGTGCGTGGCAGTAGGCATAAGCTTTGGCGCTGTCGACGAATTCGCCCGGTGCTCCGGGAATGCGGCCGAGAAATTTCTGGGGCGATATGACCGTGGAGGACTGAGGCAAGTAGGATACCCAAGGCGACAAAAAATGCGGATCAGTAGTTGCTTTGGCGATGGCTTCGATGGAACCGGGTTCGGGGATATCTGACGTGGACTGATTTACGGGAGTTGGTGTGGCGAGGGCCTGAAAGAGTGCTAACAGTGCAATCACGAAATGGTTCATGAGATCTCCGGAGTGCCAAGAAATGAGAGAGTCGGTTCGGTCGAATTGAAAGCGCGGAGTTTAACACGAGGCGCAAGTGCGGAGAATCAAGCGAGCGAACTTAGTGGGACTGCGATGCACCGAGCGGATATTTTGATAAGATTCTATTTTCTTAGGTGCTTAGGTAGCAGCTGAATCGAGTGGTTAGCAGTGATATACAGGACAATCTCAAAAAATGAAGGCCGCTCGAGCAGTTCAGGCGGCCCGAAAACAATAGAAATATCGTTCGAGATGGCTAGCTGGATTTTTTAGGTGGAACTTTGGCGCCTTTTTTGCGCGCTTCGGAAAGACCGATGGCGATGGCTTGCTTGCGGCTCCTCACCGTGCCACCTTTCCCGCCCTTTCCGGATTTCAGCGTACCGCGCTTCTCGCGGTGCATTGCGCTTTTAACACTCTTGCCGGCGGCTTTGCCGTATTTGCGCCCTCCGGATCTGCTTCGCGAACTGGCTGCCATTTTTCCCCTCCTACTAAATTTAGGATGTGGGCTCGGGACGGGTTTGAGTGTAGCCCAACGGGGAAAAAAGCGTTTCGGTAGAATCGTGCAGAGCGGATACGGAATTCTTGTAGGTTGGGATGTGCACGAAATGGAAAAGCGTCAATCAGGAGATCGCGTATTCCCCAGAAGAATCGATCCTCGAAAATAAGGTTGCGAAATGCCGGCGAAGCGAGTGCCAGGACGGAGGCGCACGTCGTGGATTTCACGCTGGGTCCCTGGGTGATCGGCAACTAATGCAAATCTACTATTGACCCTTTAGCAGCTCGCGTGGGATGGTACGCTAAACCGACGTAAGTTAAGTGTTTTCTGTTTGAAGGGGAGAGTCGATGGCTGTGTCCGCTCCGAGCCTTGTCAGCACTCACGCGCACGTTTCCGGTGATTCGTTTTACGACAAGCTGAATTCTAAATGGCACAAACCGGCGCTGCTTGGGTTCATGGCCATCGTGCTGGCGCACTGGGGCGAACACCTGGTGCAGGCTTACCAAATTTATGTGATGGGCTGGCCGCCGGCGAAGGCTGGCGGGATTTTAGGTTTGTGGTATCCGTGGCTGATCAAGTCGGAAGTTTTGCATTACGGTTATGCGTTGGTGATGCTGATTGGCATCTGGGCGTTGCGGAAAGGTTTTACAGGAACTTCGCGCAAATGGTGGACGGCTGCGCTGGTTATTCAATTCTGGCATCACTTTGAACATCTGTTGCTGATCACGCAAGCGACCATGCATCACAATTTTTGGGGCAAGCCGGTCCCGGTAAGCATCCTGCAGTTGGTAATTCCGCGCGTTGAACTCCACCTTTTCTATAATGCCGTCGTGTTTGTGCCGATGGTGATCGGCATGTACTACCACATGTTTCCGCCGGTGGGTGAGGAACAAGCGGCGTGCAACTGCTCGTTGCATCAGCACAGTCTCGTCGACGCACGAGCCGTTTAATGAGTGCTCGGCGGCGAGCCACGTGGGCAAATTAGCCTGAAGTTTTACAAGCGGACTACCACGTTGTCGACCCCTCTTACCCATGCGCCTGAAGGATCTTCTCTAACATCTGAATTCGATCTATTGCGAGTGCCCGGAGTGGGCCATTTTTTGAAATGGCGGCACTCGCGTACGGTACTGCAGGTTCCGCTGCTGCTGGTCAGCGTGATTATGATCCTGCAGGGATTGTTCGGGCCTACGCTGGCGCCGAAAAATCTTGCCACGGTTTTGAGCTGGGTGCACTTTCGCGGCGCCCTGGTGCTGGTGCTCCTTTGCGCCGGCAATTTTTTCTGCCTGGCATGCCCGTTCATGCTGGTACGCAATGCGGCACGGCGATTTTTTAAGCCATGGATGAATTGGCCTCGGGCGTTGCGCAATAAGTGGGCCTCCATCGGATTATTCGTGGGTATTTTGTTTGTCTACGAACTTTTTGGTTTGTGGAACTCGCCGTGGTGGACCGCTTGGCTTATTGTCGGCTATTTCATTGCCGCGCTCGTGATTGACGGTGTTTTTAAACACGCCACCTTTTGCAAATTTGTTTGTCCCATCGGGCAATTTAATTTTGTGGCTTCCACGGTTTCGCCGCTGGAGGTGAAAGTCCGCGACCATGACGTTTGCGCGCGCTGCCATACTAAAGATTGCATCCGCGGGCGACGCGACCGGCCGGTAGGGCCTGACTTTGTGGTGCTACAACGCGGTTGCGAGCTGGCGCTTTTTCAGGAACTCAAAGCAGGCAACATGGACTGCACCTTTTGCCTTGATTGTGTGCAAGCCTGCCCCCACGACAACGTAGGAATCCTCGGCCGCGTGCCCGCCGCTGAACTGATGACCGATCCGATGCGTTCTGGAATCGGTTTGTTTTCGCGCAGGACAGATATAGCGGTGCTAGCGATGGTGTTTTGCTTCGGAGCGCTGGTAAACGCGTTTGGGATGGTCAGTCCAGCCTATGCAGTGGAAAGATGGCTGGGAGGCCTACTGCATGTCCAGGCGCAAGCGCCAATTCTCGGAGTGATCTTTGTTTTGTTCCTGATTGTCGAGCCTGTAGTGTTGCTGGGGCTCGCCGCCTGGCTTACAAGAATTTCACATGGCAGCTCACGGGCAATGCTTCCGTTGGTGGTGAGGTATTCGTACGCCTTGGCGCCACTCGGTTTTGGTATGTGGCTCGCGCACTACGGATTTCATTTCTTTAGCGGGCTATATACGTTCATTCCCGTGGCGCAAAACGCTCTCGCTAGCCTGGGCTGGCCGATCCTGGGCACTCCAGCCTGGCGGTTGACCGGAATTCCAGCGCGATTCATTCAGCCTATGGAGCTCGGATTTTTGTTGCTCGGATTGGCGGGATCGTTCCTGGTGGCATTTCGGCTGGCCGAAGAAGATTCGCCGGGTAAAGTTATGCGCGCCTTCGCGCCGTGGGCTTCGGTCAGCGTGATTATCTGGCTCGCTTCTGTATGGCTGATTTATCAGCCCATGGAAATGCGAGCGATGTTGATGGGCGGCTAAGTAAAAAAGATTCGTTATGACGAGTTTATCGACAGAAGTGTTGGGATTCTTAGCGAGGTTGCGCCAGCATTGCAAGATTGCCATGCTGATCTTTGTGGCGTTCGCTTTGCCGTACGTGCCGTTGGCGCGTGGGCATAACGGTCCACCATTTCCGATCATTGTGGACCAGCCCGTCGGGCCGTGCATTGTTTCGTTGTGGACGCACCCGGACATTGGTGTTGGAACCTTTTTTGTCATGGTCGACGCGGCGCCTGGGACCGCGATCCCCAGCGATCTAAAGATCGATCTCGGGGTGCAGCCGGTCAGCGGGCGGCTTCCAGAAGTGATTTACCCCACGCGGCGCGAGAATTTGCGCGGCCAACTGGAATACAAGACCGAAGTGAATTTCGATCGGCGAGAATTTTGGCGTGCGCGACTGATTTTGCATAGCTCACAGGGTGACGGCGAGTCGACCGCAAGCGTGGAAGCGACGCCGGCGGGATTTGGCCGCTGGGACTTGCTGTTGTACTTGCTTCCTTTCGCGGGCGTGGGATTTTTATGGTTTAAAGCGGTTACGACTAAGCGCAGCTTCCGAAGAAAACAACTAGAGTCTGGGAAGCCGCCCATCGCGGTTTGCATTCTGGCGATTTTATGCGGCGCGAGCTTGACGCTTTCTTCCGGGTGCGGACACAACAAGTTGCCGCGAAAATCTTCGAAAGAATACGTCGAGTTTGTCTCCATTTTTTATACTGGTCTGGCTGCGCTGCAAGTTGGCGATGACGTTCGGGCTGAAAACAAACTTGGGCAAGCCACGCAAATCGCGCCCGGTGAGCCGGCGGGCTGGGCTGATTGGGGAATACTCGCGCTGCGTCAGAGAAACTTTGACGTTGCGGCCCAGAGACTTGGGGCCGCGCGCGACCTCGCGCCGAAGAACGATCACATTTATTACCTCCTCGGACTTTTAGAGAGCAACCGCGGGCGTTCCGCGGAAGCCATTGCTGACTGGCGCAAGTCCGTGGAGCTCAATCCACAAAATCTGCGCGCCACGTATCAGTTGGCTGAAGAGATTGAACGCCAGGGTGACGCGGGTAGCGCCGCGGAATTTCAAACGTTGGTGAAAAAAATTCTGGCGGTCCAGCCGGATAATCTGGCGGCACTGCTGGAATTGAGCCGTATCGCGGCCAAGCGTGGCGACGCGCCCACACTGCGTGCCACAGTCGATCGGATTGAGAAAGAATCTACCGGCTGGGCGCCCGAAGCGAAACAACAACTGGTAGCGTTGCAGGCGGCTGTCGCGGGTCAGGACACTCGTCCGGCGGCCACACGCACGGCGTTTCTTCGAAATGTCTTGATGCGCGATTCGAATTACAGGCAAAGCCTGGCCGTCATCAAGGCGGCGGCAGGAGAGGGGGCCGAGCCGTTCACGCACTTTGTGCGATTGGAAACCCCGGTGTTCACGCCTGCCCCTGCGGACATGGCGTTAACGTTCGAAGCGAAACCGCAAATAGCGGGCTCTGATCAAGGCGCTGGTGAGCGATGGGATTGGATTGGGGCGGTGAGCCTCAGCAGCGAAGCGTCGCCTACAGTTATCGTAGCGAATGGAAGCGAAGTGCAGTTAGCTAGCGGAGCAAAATTTGCTTTTCCGGGAGGTGCGTCTAATGAGCCGCCCCTTCCCGAAGGTATTTTGCCGATCGATTTTAATTATGATTTTAAGACGGACCTGGTGGTTGCGAGCGCGGGTGGAGTTCGGTTTTGGCGGCAGGATAGTCCCGACAAGTTCACGGATGTGACCACACAAACAAAATTACCGAACGCGATTGTCAATGCCCGCTACCTCGGCGCGTGGGCCGTGGATATTGAGGCAGACGGAGATCTGGATGTGGTGATGGGCGCGAAAGACAGCGCGCCGTTGGTTTTGCGAAACAACGGCGACGGCACGTTTACGCCGATTCATCCATTCGCAAATGTGACTGGGGTACAGGGCTTCGCGTGGGCGGATTTCAACGGTGATGGGAATCCTGACGCTGCAATTATCGATGGGGCGGGGAAGTTGCATGTTTTTATGAATGATCGCGCGGGAAAATTTCACGAGCGAGCGCTGCCCGCGAACTTGCCGCGCATCAAGACCATCAATGTGGCGGATGCAAACAGGAACGGAGTTTTAGATTTGTTGGCGGTGCAAGAGGACGGAAACATTATCCGCTTGGCGGACAAACTCGCCGATTCCGAAAAGAACGATGGATCGGATTGGGATTCCGCAGTGGTCGCGCAAGTACCCGACCCGGGCAACAATCTTTCGGGGGAAGTACGATTGCGGATCGCGGATCTGGATAACAATGGGGCGTTTGATTTATGGCTGGCGCGAACTTCAGCTGAGGCCGCGAAGACAAATCCTGGCGCGCTGGTGTGGCTCGCGAACCAGAACGAAAAATTCGCGCTGATGGCAAAGCCAATGGGTCCGGCGCGAGTGTTTGATGCGGCCGATGTGGATGGCAAAGGACGAATGGATATGTTGGGCCTATCCGCGGATGGACAAGCGATACGCGGTCTGAATCGCGGAACACGAAATTATCACTGGCAAACAATTCGGCCGCGCGCCAGACAGGCTACCGGCGACCAGCGCATTAATCCCTTCGGCGTTGGCGGCGAAATGGAGATTCGCTCAGGATTGCTGGTGCAAAAGCAACCCATCACCGGGCCGCAACTGCACTTCGGCCTGGGCGAACAAAGCGGCGTGGACGTGGCGCGCATCATCTGGCCTAACGGATCGCTGCGCGCGGAATTTGATCTAAAAGCGGATCAGCAAATTGTCACCGAGCAGCGGCTGAAAGGCTCTTGCCCATTTCTGTTTGCGTTTGACGGCCACGGAATGCGCTTCGTGAAGGACGCGGTGCCATGGAGCTCAGCGCTGGGCTTGCGCATTAACAACACCGGAACGGCTCGCATCGCGGCGACCGAGGAGTGGTACAAGATTGGGGCGAACCAGCTTGTTCCGCACGCCGGCTTCTACGATTTACGAATCACTGCGGAACTCTGGGAAACCTATTACTACGATTATCTGGCACTCGTGACCGTCGACCACCCCGTGGATACAGAGATTTTTGTGGATGAGCGCTTCGTGGTCCCGCCGTCGAAGTTGGCGATTACGACGGTCGAGAAGCCGCACAAGATTGCTCGAACGACGGATGATGAGGGCCACGACGTTACCGACATCGTAGCGACGCTTGATGGCAAATACCTCGATACTTTTTCGCGCGGCCAATATCAGGGTGTAACACGAGATCATTATGTCGAGGTTGAACTTGGCGACGACGCTCCCACCACTGGCCCGCTGTATTTAATTGCCCAGGGCTGGATGCATCCGAGCGATTCGTCTATCAACGTGGCGATCACCCAGGGTCACCATGAGCACGCGCGAGGATTAAGCCTGGAAGTGCCGGATGACCGCGGAGGCTGGGTTGTTGCGCGCAACAATTTGGGTTTTCCCGCCGGGCGCAAAAAGATTTGCCTGATCGATCTTAGCCATGTGTTTCGCCCCGGGCAGCCGCGCAAGCTACGCTTGAGGACGAACCTGGAAATTTATTGGGATTCCATTGAGTGGGCGCGAGGCGTTAGCGGCGCATCGATCAAAACCGCCCGGTTAGCTCCTGATTACGCCGATTTACATTATCGCGGCTACTCAGCGATTCAGCAGGTCGACGAATCTTCACCGGAAATACCCGACTACGATCACTTGGAAGCATCTAAACAAAAATGGCGCGACCTGTCTGGCTATTACACGCGATTCGGCGATGTGCGAGAGCTTTTGGCCAAGATTGATGACCGCTACATCATCATGAATGCCGGGGACGAAATGACTTTGCGCTTTGCGGAGCAGGCGCCGCCGCCCGTCGGTTGGAAGCGCGACTTTGTGATCGTGGGCGACGGCTGGATCAAGGACGGCGATTACAACACCACCTTTTCGAAGACCGTCACGCCGCTCCCGTATCACGCCAAACAGGAATATCTCACGCCACCGGGCCGCCTTGAAGACGAGTGGGTTTACCAACAGCATCCCGAAGACTGGCAAAACTACCACACGCGTTATGTCACGCCTGAGATTTATCAAAACGCCTTGAGAAGCGAAACACGCCGATGAAGCGCGGACCAATAGCACGAATAGTTCTAGCGATATTTTTTGTGGCCATGGTCGTGAGCCCGCTATTTATCAAGCGAATGGCCGCCCGGCGAGAAGTCGCCAAGTCCACGCTCGATTTGCAAACGGCATTGGCGCGCCACGGTTTTTATCTCCAGGAAGTTTCGCACGCCGCAGGAGTGAATTTCGTTCACCAGGGCCCCACGCTCGATCACCAGCTGGATCACATCATGCCGGAAGTGGCCTCCATGGGAGCTTCCGTCTCGATCGTGGATTTTGATCGCGACGGTTGGCCGGACATTTATGTGACCAACAGCGCGGAAGGCAGTCACAACGCACTTTATCGCAACCAGCATGATGGCACGTTCAAAGATGTCGCGGAAGAAATGGGTGTAGCCGATGTAAATAAACCTGGCACCGGCGTTTCCATGGCGGCGGTGTGGGGTGATTACGACAATGACGGCTACGAGGATTTGCTGTTGGTGAAGTGGGGACGCCCTGAGGTTTACCACAACGATGGCGGCCACGGTTTCACGCGGGTGACCGACACGGGGTTGCCTGCCTGGGTGAATGCGAATTCGGCAATCTGGCTGGACTACGATGGCGATGGCCTGCTGGATATTTTTATCGGCGGCTATTATTCGGAAGACCTCGACCTGTGGCATCTGAACAACACGCGCATCATGCCGGAAAGTTTTGAATACGCCAAAAACGGCGGAAGAAAATATTTGTTTCACAATCTGGGTAACGGGAAGTTTGAAGATGTCACCGAAAAAATGGGAATTAATTCCCGGCGATGGACGTTGGCCACTTCCGCGGCGGATTTGCGCGGTACCGGCCGGCCTGACTTATTTGTGGCTAACGACTATGGCGTCTCTGAATTGTATTGGAACGATGGGAAGCGGTTTCGGGAAGTTGGCGAGAAAACGGGTGTAGGGTTCGCGCCCAAGAGCGGGATGAACGTTGCGTTTGGCGACATCGGCAATCAAGGGAAGTATGCCATTTACGTTTCGAATATCTCCGAAGAAGGCGTGCTCATTCAGGGCAATAATTTGTGGGTGCCCAAAGAAGGATCAGCCGGTGACGAGCTCAAGTACGAAAATCTGGCGCGCGATATGGGCGTGGAACTTGGCGGCTGGAGTTTTGGCGCCCAGTTTGCCGACCTGAATAACGACGGCACCCTGGATTTGTATTTGACCAATGGAAATGTGTCCCTCGATCATTCGCGAAATTACTGGTATGACTTTTCCAAAGTGGCCGGCGGCAACACCGCTATTATCGGCGACGCTAAAAACTGGCCCGCCATGGAAGGGCGAAGTTTGTCTGGGTATCAAGAAAAGCGCGTGTGGATAAATGATGGCGCGGGCAAATTTGTGGACGTGGCTCAGGCGGTGGGCGTGACAGACACTTATGATGGGCGATCCGTGGCGATGGCTGATTTGTGGAATCGCGGCGTGCTGGACGTGGTAGTCGCCAATCAGCGCGGCCCCTTGCTGATTTATAAAAATACGGTTACGCCCGAGAATAAATGGATTGAGTTTGAGCTAACTGGGACGAAGAGCAATCGGTCCGCGATCGGAACGCAGGTCACGGTGTTCTGGAATGGGCAGCGGCAGGTGCAAGAAGTTTCCGGTGGCAGCGGATTTTGCGCACAAAATCAACGAGCGCTGCACTTTGGCTTGGGGAAAACGCCACAGGTTGAAAAAGCGGTAATCCGCTGGCCTTCCGGGAAAGTGCAAACCATCGAAAAACCCAACGCGAACGAAATTCACAAAGTGAAGGAGCCCGCGTGAGCGCGTTAGCCGCAAGGCCCATGGAAGCTCCTCAGTGGAAACGATTCCTAAGCCTGGAGAATCGTTATCTTGCGCCTATTTTCATCACTTTGATTTTGCTGGTCGGGCATTTGTCGTTTGGGATTCTCGAGAGCTATCAGAAGACACTGTTGGCGATTGTAGCCAGCATCGGGGCCGAACTGATTCTTTCTCGTTTATTTTTCGGGAAGTGGCCGAATATCGCCAGCGCGTATATCACCGGAATCAGCGTTGGCATTTTGATTCGCTCGCCGGCATTTTGGCCCTATGCGGTTTGCAGCATCGTATCGATCACCTCCAAGTATGTTTTACGCGTGAAGGGCCGGCACATCTGGAATCCATCGAATTTTGGCATTTCAGTGATGTTGTTCCTGGCGCCCGAAACAGTAGCCAGCCTGAGCATTCAATGGGGAAATTACCTGTTACCGATGGTGGTGATCTGGCTTTTGGGTTCGGTGATTATTTACCGGCTGAAGCGATTCCATATCAGCGGGCTTTATGTGGCGTCGTTTCTGATCTTTGCTTTTGTGCGGAGCTGGCTGACTGGCAGTCCGTGGCAGTCGGAAATTGCGCCCATTACCGGGCCGATGTATCAACTTTTTATTTTTTTCATGATTACTGATCCCCGAACTACGGTGCGTTCAAAAACTGGCCAGTGTATTACCGTAATCTGTGTCGCCTTGCTGGAAATGATCCTGCGGCTAAATCAGGTCGTGTACGCGCCATTTTATGCGCTATTTATCGTCGGACCGTCGGCCATGCTCATCGAAATGTGGCTGGATTCACGACGAGCAAGTGCTGCTGGTGCGACCGTTGCCGCGTGAACTGTTTCTGATTCGGGTGCGCGTCTTTACGCTTTCTTTCTTCCTCGCGTCGATCTTTGCGGTCGCGGGCTGTAAATCGGGCGCGCCCGCTTTGGCGATCATTACTCTACCCGCACCCGTCGGTAACAGAACCGCAACTCAGATTTCGTCCGCCGCAGTCGTGTGGAGTGCTGCAGTTACGACAACGCGTCCTAAAGAACCACGGCTGTCGGCTAAGTCGCATTCGCTGCTACGTCCGTCCGGACCCATACAATTCACTGACGTTACCGAGCAGGCGGGCATTCATTTCAAACACAACAGCGGAGCCTTTGGGAAAAAGTACTTGCCAGAAACGATGGGCAGCGGGGTGTGTTTTCTGGACTACGACAATGACGGCTGGCAGGATATTTTATTTGTGAACTCCATGGATTGGCCTGAGCATAAAAGTGGCAAATCTTTTCCGGCGCTCTATCACAACAATCACGATGGCACGTTTACGGATGTGACACGCGCTGCGGGCCTCGCGATCGAAATGTACGGCATGGGCTGTGCCGTCGCAGACTATGACAATGACGGCTATCCGGATATTTATATAACAGCGGTCGGTTCGAATCATTTATTCCACAATCTCCGGAATGGAAAGTTCAGTGATGTGACGGCCAAGGCAGGAGTGGGCGATCCGGGGTTTTCTACGAGCGCGGTGTGGTTTGACTACGACAATGACGGAAAGCTGGATCTATTTGTCTCGCACTACGTGGATTGGTCCGTCGCGAAAGACCAGTATTGCTCGCTGGACGGGAAAAACAAATCGTATTGCACGCCGCAAGCATACAAGGGGCAGAGTTCATCGCTCTTTCACAATAGGGGCGATGGAACGTTTGAGAATGTCACCAAGAAAGCGGGGCTATACGATCCGAGCAGCAAATCCTTGGGCATTGCGCTGGTGGACTATGACAATGATCGCTGGCTCGATCTTTTTGTAGCGAACGACACCGAGCCAAACAAGTTGTATCGCAACAATCACGACGGAACTTTTACGGATGTAGCCGTTCTGTCCGGGGTGGCGTTAAGCGAAACAGGGCGGGCGCGCGCAGGAATGGGCGTGGACGCTGGAGATTACGACGGCTCCGGCCAGCAGAGCTTGATCATCGGTAATTTTACGAATGAAAGCATGTCGCTGTACCGCAATGATGGCTCCGGACTTTATACCGACGAGGCGGCGTCGTCGGGGATTGGACAGATGTCCATCCAGTCGCTCACGTTTGGGTGTTTCTTTTTTGACTATGACCTGGACGGTTTGTTGGATATTTTCGCGGCGAACGGCCATGTTTCGGATGACATCAGCGTAGTGCAGCCAAATGTGAAATACGCGCAGCGCCCCAGCCTTTTTCGTAATAAAGGCAACAGGAAGTTTGAAGAAGTATCCGGAAAACTGGGGCGAGCGTTGCAAACAGAGATTGTGGGACGGGGAGCGGCGTACGGCGATTTCGATAACGATGGCGATCTCGATTTGGTGATCACTTCGAACAACGGCCCCGCGCGATTATTGCGCAATGACAAGGGAAATCAGAACGATATGCTGCGGGTGAAAACGGTGGGAACGCGTTCGAATCGCGATGGCATTGGCGCGAAGGTCACGATGAAAACCAACAAAGGGATGTCTCAGATGCAGATGGTGAAATCGGGATCAAGTTATTTGTCACAAAGTGAAATGCCTCTGACATTTGGATTAGGGAAGCCGGAAGAAGGTAGAACGATAACGCTGCAAATCGCGTGGCCCAGCGGGAAAACCGATTCGATCACGGCAATCAAGCCAAATCAGTTTGTAACGGTGCAGGAGGGGAAAGGAATTATTTCGACTCAACCAATTAATTTTGCGCGAACAGCTTCACCGTCCAGAAGATAAGACCCACCCTAAAATCGAGGGTGGGGCACCCTCCGACTATTTGTGGTTGTTGCGGTTATTTCCAGAAACCGGACTTGTCCAATAGTTGCGTTATTTGATGTTTCGTTGCTTGGAGTTTGGCCGCGGAATTTAGCAGATCGTTGGCCTCCACGGGATACCAATTTCGGCGGAGGGGATTACCCAGACCGGCGATGTTGATGGGTTCAATGGCTTGCGAGATTTCATTGGTTAGTTCATCCACATCCAGTTGCGCGCACTCGTTTTTGGCGTGTTGAAAACATCGACGCACCGCGGGGCCGAAGCACGGATCATCGTGCAACAGAAACGAAGGGGCCAAATGAGCTTTGCCGAGTCGTCTTGCCGATTCAGAAAAGCTGGCCGCCGCGAAATAGAGCATTGAGAGCGATGTGAAGGCTGGAAACCTATTCATCGTGGCGTACAAAGCCGCGATCAGATCGGCTGCAGCGAGTAATTCGTTGTCCGTCTGACAAGCATACGATTGCAGCCTCGCGGCGAATTCGGGTTTGTCCCAGTCGCTCTCGATGATTTCGCCGAGCCGCGCAACGCCTAATAATGTGAGCGGGAAGCCGGTGGAGAGCAGGGGGTCGACAAATCCAGCGGCTGACGGGAGTAGCGCCCACCGTTTACCGGCGACCGCACCGCTGCGGAAAGAAACGCGCGGCATGTAGGTGAAGGGCCGTATCGCTTGGGAATTTGCAAATTGATTCTTCAAGGCAGGAATTAAATCCAGGAGTCGTTGCCAGGTTGCTGGTCCTTCTGACAAGCGCAAGTGACCAGCGAGTTCGTCAGTGGCGGCCGCTCCTGCGCTGGTGATCCCGTTGTTGAATTGCAAAACCCAGATCCAGCCGCCGTCGAAAATGTGGTGAACCGCGGCATCGTCTACTGGATAGGGCGGGAGTTCCGAAATGTGGCCAGAAATCTGATCTGCGAAACGAGCGACGCCGGTGAAATGGCTGAACAGTGCCTGGGTCGCCGGAAAATCGGGCAGCGGGGACTCCTGCAACGCGAGAGCGTGGTGCAGAAAGCCGCGCGGGCCAGTGGCGTCGACGACAAATTTTGCGCGAACAGAAAAGTCTCCATTGTTGCGACGGCCTTGGAGGCGAACCTCGTTCTTCGATTCTGAAACGCTGTGCAGCTTGACCTCATCGAGATATTTCACTCCAAGTTTTTGCGCTTCCTTGACGAACAGGTGATCGACTTCGGCACGATACCAGTGGGTGTCAGCAATTCGGTCGTGCGGGCTGGCGGCGACTAGCAGTTGACGTTCATGATCCGGATCGCTCGTGTAGGGTGCGTCGAGGACGTGGTGATAAAACGTGAAGCCGCGTTTGAGGCCGCATGCCACATGCGGATAGGTCTTTTGCCAACTCCCCCATTTGGACAATGGCGCAATTCCGGGCAGCCCATAACGAGTCGCCAAAGTCTCCAGCAGAATGTTCGACAACGGCGTGGAAGATTCGCCGATGGCAAACCGCGGGTGCTTGTATTTTTCGAGCAGGATTACCGAGCGCCCCAACTGGTGCGCAATCATCGCAAACAGGCTGCCGCCAAAGCCTGAGCCCACTACGACAATGTCGTAAGCGTCGTTCAATTTGCAGAATCGCAACTCTGACAGCGGACTGGCGCGAGATTAATCTGAGAGAGATTCATCTGACGCAGGCGCGAGATTCGCTGTATTCGGCAAACCGGACAGGACGAAATGTTTTCCGCGTCCCACAAATCTGCAAAGACTCGCCCGCGCTTCAAGCCTAAGCCATAACTGAAGGACGCCTCCAGCGTCTCCAGTCGAGGCGGTGAAAATTGCTGGTTAGCAGCCAGAATTTCCATCGCGCCGTTGCCGCCTCGAGTTGGAATGAGCGTGACTGCAGACGCGCCACAATCGAAAGCGAAGTCGACAGAGCGCTGCACCCAAAGAACAGCCTCGTGGGGCTGCACAAACGGCGGTTGCACTAGAACGAAGACACGCAGATCGATATCGTGCGCACGCAAGAAAGTCGCGGCACTCGAAAATTGCTCCAGCGTCATGCGCTTATTGAGCTTAGGCAAAACGTCCGGGTGAACCGTCTCCAGGCCCATGGCGATTTCGAGACGGCATTTCAAGCGCTCCCGAAAGCGCAGGCAATCGTCATTGACCAGAGCGGGATGGCTTTCGACGATCAGGCGCGCGAAGTTGTTAGCTCTACCAGCAATTGCGGCATGGTCTTCGACCGGTGTCGCCCGAGGGTCAAAAAAGCTGCCGCTGTTATAGAGCTTCAATACGCGGGCCACAGGAAGTTGCGATAAGGCGAAATCGATCTGCGCAGGAATTGCGCCCGGTGGGACTGAGGTGGTCAAGGTATTGCGCCACAGATCGCACATCAGACAACGCCACGGGCATTCTCGATTGGTCAAGAAAATTGTAGCCACGGGAAGAATTTCCCCCGAAGCCGACAACTCCTGCTCGACAAAAAACAAGTATGGTTTTTGCGGATCCAGTTTTTCGCGCGCCGGCCGCCGCTCCAGAATCCACTGGTCGCGTTCCAGATTGGTTGCGGGATAAGTCGAGGTCAGGTGGCTGATAGACAAGATGCTCACAGATATAGCGACAAGAATTGTTTGCGATAGTCGGATTCCTGGGAGGGCAGTTGTCGATGCATGTCATCTTCCGGCAACGCGCCATGCTGGAATCGGCGCTTAGGAAAGACTCGCATGCGCATCCCGGTTACGGCTTCAACTCCGCGCGAGACGATTTCACCCTTTAATTCGTAGAGACGCGCCACGTCATAGCCGGTCAGATCAATAAAAGGAATCGCTTCCGCCACCGCGATAACATTGGGGCGTGTGAACGGGCTGAAACCCGAGAACCCGTAATGATGCGCCGGCGCATACGTGCGTGTGTAAGATCGGCTCAACCCGCCACTGTAGGTCAGGGAATGCTTTATTTTGCCCACGCCCCAGCCTTCCTGGTAGAGCATTTGGTTATTCACGACGCTGCGAATGGTGAGTTCAGGATTTTCCTCGATAGGATAATCCTTCAAGTTTTCGTCTCCTCCATCGCCGTCGAGAAGATAACGCCAGTCCGGATAGCGTTCGCGAATGCCGTGGCACAGCGCCAATGCCATGGTGGCGGACTGGATATCGAGAGGTTTGTAGTCTTCGGTGATGCGAATCGTTTCCCCGACATCCAGTGCGGACGGATCAGCGTCAATGGGCTCTAGAAACAATCCGAGGCTGAGAGATTCGAGGAATGTGCGAGCCTGCTCAAGATCGGGGCCCCGTCCAAAATCCAGCACAAAGGCTTTTAATCGCGACAGGTTCATGCCCAGTTTGCGCATCACGTGATAGCTGGTTAGAAACACGCTCCCGCTATCGATTCCGCCGGAAAAACACACACCAACCGGTTCAGCGCCAGGGACGTGCCGGAGCCAAAGTGAAATTTCCTCAGCCAATGCGGAAATGTAAGCCTTGCCGATTTCATCGAGATTCGAAGGCAGGGAATTGCTTTGCGGCGTGAAGAAGCGGGTATACACCGGGTCGGGGTCAGGGCAGCCGATCAGCTGAAGTTCGACGACGTGATGCGCGGGAACCATCCTCGTGTAGCTCGGATGGAATTGACCATCGAGCTGCTCGCTCTTCAGCCAGTCGTATATGGCGTCGATACGATGGGCGACGATGAGGACCGGGCCCTCCTGCCGTTTGGCCAGAAAGTAACGCATAGGGCGGTCCAGCGAGCGCGCCATTTTCACAGTCTTGCCGCAGCGAGCCACGAGCGCGAAAGAGCCGGAGATTTTATTCACTTCATGGGCTGGGGAATTGAGGATGATTTGTCGCGCTGTCGCGATAGTCAGGCCGAAGAGCTGGTTGACTTGCGGTTCCGTTAAGTCCACGACCCGTTCGACGTAATGGTCCAGCATGCGGCCTCGCGAGGATGAGCTGTTCAGTGTAGAAGAGAAATTATACGTCAGCAGTAGCGGAGAGCAAGGGATGTGCTGGATGGGAAATCCTTCAGGCCTATCACCCTAAAAAAATGGGCCATTCAAGTATCGAATGGCCCATCGTTGAAGTCCAAAACGGCCCGCTATTACGGCTTTGCGTGAGGGTCGCGTCCCTGGGGCTTACTTTCCGGTCGGGGCGCGCTGTGCTGCTGAGGCGCCGACCTTGTAGCGCTCGAATGCTGCGTGACGGACCGATCAGTTGTATTCCCGCGAGTGTTATTAGTTCTCGCCGCGTTGTTGGGCCGGTCTGAAGAAGTGCTACGTGGCGAAGCGGTACGTGCATCCGCCTGACGGTTTGTTGGGGTCTTGAGTGAAGCATTGTTCGTCGGTGCGGTGTTCGTGCGGTTCGCCTTGCCGCCGCGAGAAGTGTTTGGCTGCGTCGCGGTCCTCGGACGGTCGTTGCGAGCCCCGTTAGTGCGCGCATTGTTTGAATTCACGGAATTGCCGGCGCGTGCATTTGTGTGCGTATTGGATGCAGCAGCCGCGTTGGTATGCACCACGCCGCGGTCGTTGAAAGCACCTGGCTTCGGTGTGGCTGCGACGTTGGGCTGCCCGTGATTTACGGATGCGAACTGGGAGCGATCGGATCGCGCCGCATGTTCGTGTTGAGCCTGAACCCCGGTCGCCTGGATGTGCTGTTCGCGGGCTGCCTGTCGTTCCTGAGCGGTCTCTTGCGCGCGAACGCCGCCATTGCCGCCGTTGTAGCTGACGCGGGTCGAATTGTTATAGTTGTTGGTGATCCTGGTGTTGTAAGTATTGTGAATAACAGTTACATTCACGTTGTTCACGGAGCGATTGTAGGCGAAATGCCTGCCTTCCCAACGCCCGCCGAGGTAGCCAACGCCGACATAACCGAAACCATAATTCACGCCGCCATAAAATCCGACGTGCGGTCCCCAATAACCGGCGTGCCAGAAATAGCCCCCGTCGCCCCAACCCCAATAACCTGGCGTCCAAAGAACCCCTACCCGGGGAGCCAGCACCCAGGTGCCGGGCACCCAATAATAATCATCGTCGCCGTGAGCCCAATAGCCGGGCGTCCAGATATAGCCCTCCCCGGGGCAAAGTGGTTGTTCGTACACTGGCAACACTGGCGGAGCGATTCCCACCGCGATGCCTACGCTGATTTGCGCGAAAGAGGCCGCCGGTATGGCGAACATAATGGCAGCAAGTAACACCGTTCTAATGGAATGGCGCATAGTAGTCCTCTTTCCCAATTATGCTTTCGGCTGCGGGTGGTTCGATAAAGATTTGAACTTACAGCACTGTAAGGATAAACCTCGGCTGGAATCGAAAGTCGCACTTGAGCACTTTCCATTTCGACGTTTCGCGAAGATGTGGACGAGTTTGTAGTTAGCATATACAACACGGAAACCGCCGTATGGTGAGTACAAAGCGAGTAACATAAGGTGTAAATCGGGATCCTAACGGGTCACCTAAAATGGGAAGGGGCCCCATTCTTGCGAATACTCATTGCGGATGACCACGAAGCGGTTCGAAAAGGTGTGTGCGCGATTCTCTCCTCACGTGCCGATGTGGAAGTGTGCGGCGAAGCCGAGAACGGCAAGGAAACCATCGAAAAGGCAAATGCACTCAAGCCCGATCTGATTATTTTGGATATAACCATGCCGGTATTAAGTGGGTTTGAGGCCGCGCGAGAAATTCGGAAGACCATGCCAAACGTGCCAATACTTATTCTTTCGATGCATGAGAGCAACCAATTGATCGGGGAAGCTAAAAAGTTAGGCGTTCAGGGCTACGTGACCAAGACTCAGGTGGGCAGCACGCTTCTGGAGGCGGTGGATAAGCTACTGCGTCAAGAAACTTTTTTTCCAGAGCGAATTTCTCCCTCGGAGACTGCGGTTCCGGCAGTTTAGGTCAGACACCCCCTTTTCGGAGCGGGTCCTTCGTGGCGTGCCGGTTGGTTCAACGCTTCCATAGTGCTATAACATAACTGGGATTTGGGACTTGGTTAGGTACCTGAAAGGCTAGGTTTAGCCGTGGATAAACCCCCTGTTGGAAGCGAACTGAAGTCGGTCAGGCCGCGGGGCGACGCGATGCAGATTCTGGTTGCTGACGATCACGACATTGTTCGCCGCGGTTTAAAGCAGCTACTTAATTCCAGACCAGGCTGGGAAGTGTGCGCGGAAGCGAGCACCGGCCGCGAAGCTGTGACGCTGGCGGAGCAACTCAAGCCCAAAGTGGTGGTGATGGATATCAGCATGCCGGAGCTGAACGGCTTGGAAGCGGCGCGGAAGATATTGAAGATCTTACCCAAGACCGAAATTGTGATTTTGACTCTCCATTTTTCGGATCAGCTGGTGCGCGAAATCCTGGCTTCGGGCGCTCGTGGTTACATAATGAAGTCGGACGCCGACCGCGATTTGGTGGCCGCGGTAGAAGCGGTCGCCAACCACCGCTCGTATTTCACGGCCCGGGCCGCGGACATGGTTCTGAATGGGTTCAACGCTGGGAGCCACGCACCCGATCCAGGGACCGTGCTGCGAAACCGCTTGACGCCCAGAGAACGTGAAATTGTGCAGTTGCTCGCGGAAGGGAAGAGCAGCAAAGAAGTTGCTGTTTCGCTGAATATCAGCGTGAAGACGGCGGAAACCCATCGCGCAAATATCATGAGGAAGCTGGAACTGCATTCGGTTAGCGAACTGGTGCGCTACGCGGTAAAGAATCAAATTATCGAAGCCTGAAACTGCGTGGGTCCTTCTTTTCTTGCTGCACGTGTTGTGTGCTCCAATGCCGTTGGCGCCGGGTGCCCCGGGTTCGCAGTTGAGGTATGAACCCGGGTCTTGCAGTGTCCGATTATTTCCAATCATCGGATCGACCAAAAATCACCGCTGCGAACTGACTTAAATTGGGAATTCTGGTTTCCCTCGGGGCATTTGGTGTTCCATGAATTTTTCCACCCATGAATTTCAAGCAAACTACAAAGAACAGCCATTCTCCACCCATCCTTTCAGTGTGGCCTTTCTCCTTGTGAAGTTGCGTTATCCTAGAAAAATGCATCTCATTCAGTGATTACCGATAAGGAGTGTGGGCGGATGCTTCATAACCTTCCAGTGCGCCGGACGAAGACTTATGCGGTTTGTGTTGCTACCGCCGCATTGCTGGCCGTGTCATCGATGTGTTGTAAGTCGCTTGGAGCGCAGCAACAAGGCCCTCTGCCGACTCCGCCGAATTCCAGCGCACCGCAGCCGCAGAACAAGCCCGACGCGGCAGCCACGACTCCTGCATCGGGGACAACATCCCAGGGCGAGACCTCGACCATTTCCAATCAACCGCCCGCACTACCTGTCGACCAGATCATTCAACGGTTCGCAGCGCGTGAGGCGGAGTTCAAGAAGGAACGGGATAACTACACCTATACGCAGACGTTCGTAATACAAACGATTGATGCCGACGGGATGGCCGACGGTGAGTATCAGATGAGGAGCGATATTCTTTTTACACCGGACGGGAAACGCTACGAGAAAGTGACGTATGCACCCGCTTCGACGCTGCAGAGAATTCAGATGTCCCAACAGGATCTGGATGACCTGGAACACGTGCAGCCGTTCGTTTTGACCAGTGAAGAATTGCCCAAATACGATATCAAGTATGTTGGGCGCGAGGCCGTCGATCAGCTCAATACCTATGTTTTCGATGTCGGTCCAAAAAAATTGGAAAAAAACCAGCGATATTTTCAGGGGCGCATCTGGGTGGATGATGCCGATCTCGAGATCGTAAAGACCGATGGCAAAGCAGTTCCGGACATAAAAAAGCACGGGCAGGAAAATGTGTTTCCGCGTTTTGAGACGTTTCGCGAAAATATCGAGGGGCACTACTGGTTTCCTACCTATACGCGGGCGGACGATATGCTGCAATTCAGCACTGGAGCGGTGCATATTCGCATGACCGTGCGTTACGCGAACTACAAGCGATTCGGGGTAACCATCAAGATCGGAGCTCCAGTTCAGGTGCAACCGAAGCCTTAGTTCCCGGATTCGCATCTCAGGACTGCTAAAGGCGACCAGGTGTTACTTAATGCTTGCTGAGCAGCACAATGGTGACGCCGGCGCATACGATTAAAACGCCGATCCATCGCTGCAAGCTGATGCGTTCGCGCAGAAACAGCACCGCGCCCACTGCACCGGCTGCGTAGCTGAGGGCTGTAACGGGAACGACGAAGCTAACATTTTCGAAGGACAGCGCCGCCAGAAGCGCGAAAAACGCGACCGTCATCATGGCGATTCCGATCCACATCCAGCCCACCACCAAGGCTCTGAAAATAAATCGCACCAACGCCAATGGCCGGAAATCGGTGACCTCGCCGATTTCCTTCATGGCGCGCGTCACGCAAAGCTCGCCGCCGGTGCCGGCCACCACGATGACGCAGAGTAAAAGGAATTCGCGCACGTCAGACTTTGACCGCGGTGGTGCGGGGAGAAGTGTGCCCCACGATAAGGACACCCAGGCAAATCATGCCGATTCCGAGCCAACGCAGTGGCGTAATCACTTCACCGAGCAAGAGATAGCCGAGTAGTGCGACCATGGCATACGAAAAGGACGAAGCGGGTTGCACGTAGCTGTAATCGGCCCAGGTTAGCACCAGCATGTAGGCGACAAAAAACGTCATCAACGACGCCACACCCAGCCAGATGTACCCCGAGGAGCAGATACGAACGAACACGCTCCACAAATCGCCCACCGTCCAATGCGTCGCGGGGCCGACTGTCTTCATGCCTTTGCCGAGCAACACGTTGCCCAGCGGGGCGAACACCACAATCATTAGAATCAGTAGAAAAGTTTTAAAATGTAAACCTGGTGAATCGGTCATTGATCGGCGATGCCTTGGATGCGCTCTGGATGTAACGTCTAAAGTTTACTTGATCTTGTGAATCTGCCCAATGTTGAACGGCGTTTGGCCGCAGCGTCGCTTTTAGTGGGATACGGTCTTAGCGGCATGAAACACCCCTTTTTTGATATTCTTTCTCCGGGTCTGACGGAGCGGTCGACGTCATGTACCACGGACTCTCCGGGCACGAAGGAATCGAAATGCGAGAGGTGCGATAATTTCGCCGGCTTTCAAATTTTTCGTTTTGGGCGTCGCGGCGCTTCCTTTTATTTATTATCTGATCGCAATTTATAGCTCTATAAAATTCTTCAAAAGTGCTCCCCGCAATAAGACGCAAAAATCCGATTTCACCCCGCCCATTAGTAATTTGAAGCCGGTTCGCGGCCTGGACCCCGAAGCGTACGAAAACTTCGCAAGTTTTTGCCGGCAGGATTATCCCGACTACGAGCTCCTGTTTTGCGTGCACCACCAGCTTGATCCTGCGGTGCCGGTGCTTGAAAAACTGGTTCGTGATTTTCCAGAATGCAAAATCAGGATTTTGTATGGTTCTGGCCGCAATGCCATCAATGACAAAGTGGCCAAGCTGGTGCGACTGGTGAACGAGGCCCAACATGAAGTGCTGGTGATTAACGATAGTGACGTGCGCGTGAAGCCGGACTATTTCAGGACGGTAGTTGCGCCGTTGCAGAATCCCAAGGTGGGCGGCGTTACCTGTCTGTATGTCTCCGTGGACGACACCACCATGGCGCAGAGTTTTCAATCCATGGGGATGATTTCTGATTTTTATCCGGGGGTCATGGTGGCGTGGCTGCTGGACGGTGTGAAATTCGCGTTTGGCCAGACTATTGTGACCACCCGCAAGCTGCTGGAGGGTTTCGGAGGATTTCAAGCGCTGGAGAGCCGGCCGGCCGACGATCTGCTGACTGGCCGTTTGATCGCTGCACAGGGCGTGACGGTAGAGATGCTTCCTTACGCGGTGCAGACGGTGGCGGACTATCAATCGTTTAGCGGGCTGCTGATCAAGCGGCTGCGTTGGATGACGGTGATGCGCCATATGCGGCCATGGGGCCATGCTGGTTTGATTTTTACGCAGGGTCTGGCGTGGTGTTTGCTTGCCGTGGCAGTGCACCCTACGTTGTCGGTCGCCGCATTTTATTTCGGAATGTATTTGGTGCTGCGTACGGTAATGACCTTGTGTGTTGGGACTTGGGGTCTGCGACAGAGAAACCTGTGGAAGACGCTGCCGCTTTTTGTGACTTGGGATGCGACGGCATTTTTTATCTGGCTGGCCAGCTTTGTGCGCCGCGGCATTCGTTGGCGAGGTGTTGATTATATTGTTAAGGGCGGGATGCTGGTGGCGGGACGGCAACCGGCGCAAAAATTAGATGAGGCTAGCGTTCGGATAAAATAAGCCACAGTCGTAGTTGAAATTTATTCCCTCATAAAGATGGGCGCAAAAATTGCTGTAGCTGGGGCCGGGGTTTACGGAGCAACGGCGGCAATCCGGTTAGCTGAGCTGGGGCATCAGGTCACTCTGTTCGATCCGCTGGGCGTGATGCGCGCGGCCTCGGCAATCAACCAGTATCGCGTTCACTCCGGCTATCATTACCCGCGCAGCCCGGAAACGATCGTCGAGACTCTGGAGGCGCGGAGGGAGTTTATCGAGGTGTTTGCGCCCGCTATCGTTCAAAATAGCCGTCATTATTACGCCGTTCCGCGTGAAGGCTCGCGCACGCTCCCCCAGGAATACGAGCAGATCATGCGGTCACATGGCCTTCCTCTGCATGCTTGTCGGCCGGGGTGGATGGATTTTGAGTACATCGATCGGTGTTACGAAGTGGAGGAAAATATATACGATCCCGATTTGCTGCGCTCGGTGATCGAATTGCGATTAGACCCGCTGGGAATAAAGTTTGAGCAGAGCCCTTTTTTGCGGGAGATGCGCGGAGATTACGATTTCGTCGTGTGGGCGACCTACGGAATGGGACCCAGTCGCGATATTTTCAAGATCGCTAAATATCAAGTGGCCGAGAAAATCCTGATCGCGTTACCGGCGCAGTTGCAGGGGATAGCAGTGGTGGTCGTCGATGGACCCTTTACAGCGTTTGACCCGTACGGCAGTTCACGTCATTCGCTATTTGGCTCTGCCAAGCACACCAATCATTGGACCACCTCAAATCCGCAAGACCCGATTCCTGAAAAGTATTTAAGAGTGTTGAACCGAAGCGAATTTGCCCGCGTAGCAAATACCCGTTTTGAAGCTATGCGAGAAGATTGCTGCCTCGCAGTGCCTGCAGCGAAGGATGCGAACTACATTGGTTCGCGGTTTACGTTGCGGGTGGTGGAAGACAATCCGGACCATGATCGGCGGATTTTGTATGTGGAGGAAGGCCTTCCCGGGGAAATTCATATTTTTTCCGCCAAGGTGGTCGGTGCGGTGAAGGCCGCCAGAATGGTTTGCGAGAAAATCGCTGGTTATGGATAAGGCTAACGGTCCGGCATATCTCATCGTTGGCAGGGGACGTTGGGGCGTCAGCATGCACGCGATGCTCGTGAGCGAAGGACGGCGCGCTGAATTCGCATCGGGTTTGCGCAAGCAGACCAACGAGAGTAGTGGCGCTTATGAATCGCGATTAGCGCAAACTTTTTCGGACAGCTCGGCACAGATCGTGTGGCTTTGCGTGCCTCCCGGAGCGCACGTGCCGATCTTGATTCGAGCAGCAGTTGCCGCGCGTTTACACGTGATTGTCGAAAAGCCGTGGATATATTCGCGGGAAGAAACCACTTTGTTGCAGGATGCAGCGGCCAAAGCGGGCCTAAAGGGCGGAGTTCATTTCGAGTATTGCCTGTTATCGGAAATAGAGAATTGGCGGCGGCAATACGAGCAAGAGAGTGGCTCGGAATTTGGCGGCACATTCAATGTACATGCCGCCGATCATCTAGGGATTTCGGCCATGCTAAATCTCGGGTCGCATCTCATGGCTATGCGCGAGTGCGCCGTCCCGCATTCTCGCCTCTCGAAAATTTATTGCGGCTACGAGTTACCAGATGAACGAATGGTGTGGCTGGACTCTGGTAAGCAGCGGGTTGCGTCCATCGAATTTCTGGGCAGCAAGGAGCCTATCGTCCAACGCTTCGTGGCCCGCTTTGAGAATAGTCTGGACGGGAAGCCATTCCCGTTCGATTTCGCCTTCGCCCAACGCGTAAACGAAAATCTGCGTTAAGCAGAAGCTACCGTTTGGCCTTGCCGGTCTGGACTCCACTGTTTTCCGCGCCGCCAAGTGTGGCACGGGCGGTCATGCTCTTTTGCAGGCGGCGGTCATTGCGCGGTTCCCGCCAATTTACCTGCGGCATCATCAGGGAAGCGTCCACGCGATCGCGGTACTTCATCGCGATGTTTACGAGAGAATCCAGCAAAGAGTCGGAGAGCAAGTGCGGCTGCAATCCCAGGTCGATCAGTTTGGAGTGCTTTGCGTTGTAGTAATGCTTCTCGGACTCCACGCGCGGATCAGGGAGATGGTCAATCTCCACGTTCATGGAAAGTTTTTTGCCTGCGGCTTCCACCATGCGGGCCAGTTCTAATACAGAGAATTGCTCGGTGAATTGGTTATAAACGCGGCACTCGCCTGCTTTCGCGGGATTCTCACAGGCGATTTCAATGCAGCGCACCGTGTCGCGGATATCGAGGAAGCCCCGCGTCTGTCCGCCCGATCCATAAACGGTCAGCGGCTGGCCGATGGCAGCCTGTACGCAGAAGCGATTCAATACCGTGCCGAATACATCGTCATAGTCGAAGCGATTGATTAGCTCCTCGTCCAGTTCAACTTCCTCGGTCATGGTTCCATAGACCACACCCTGATTCAGATCTGTCGCGCGAATGCCCCAGATTTTGCAGCAAAACATGATGTTGTGGCTGTCGTGCACTTTGGAGAGGTGGTAAAAGGAGCCCGGTTGCTTTGGATAGGGCAGCAAATCCTTGCGGCCGTTGTGTTCGATGGTGATGTAGCCTTCCTCGATGTCGATATTCGGGGTGCCGTACTCACCCATCGTGCCTAGCTTAATGAGGTGGCATTGGGGGCGCAGTTCACGAATCGCGAAGAGCACGTTCATGGTGCCCACCACGTTATTTACCTGCGTGAAGATGGCATGCTTACGGTCGATCATCGAGTACGGGGCGGACCGTTGCTCCGCAAAATGCACGATGGCGTCAGGCTCAAAGGCCTTAATCGTGGATTCCAGAAAATCGTAGTCGGCAACGTCGCCGACGAAGAGCTCGATGGTTTTACCGGTTATTTTTTGCCAGATGCGCAGGCGGTCGGACAGCGGCCCGATGGGAGTAAGAGTTTGCGCACCGAGCTCATGATCCCACTGGCGGCGTAAGAAATTATCGACAATGGCGACGGCGTGGCCCTTTTGCGACAAATATAAAGCTGTGGCCCAACCGCAATATCCGTCTCCACCGAGTACGGCGATTTTCATATGGCTCCTAATACTGCTGTCAACCTAGACCGCGCTAGCCGTGTACCGGATTTTTCTCAATGCTAGGAAATCAGAGTATGGCGTCCAGGGATATAACGTCTGAAAGCTCGGCTTGATCCGAACACAACCATTATTGCGGGTATTCGTCCGGCGTGTAAACACTTGAGTTCGAAATCGCGCTAAATTATTAAGGGGCGGAAAATGCCACTTTGTTTGGCAAAGGATGATTGGTCAACACGATTTTGCCACCGCTGTGCGCGACGCGATTTACTTGCTCCCCGAGCACCGTGCTGATTCGTGGAAGTTGGCCATCTTCGGCGACCAGGTAATAACGGTCGGCATCGCGCCACAACGATTGCATCCGCGCGTCATCGATAAAAATATCCGGGGCCCCCGGAGCGTAGGAACCATATTCCAAATTGTTATATCGCCCGTTCCAGATTAAAGGGTCGCGGTTGGTGTAGAACCACACGGATGAAAATTCATAATATGGATACGCGGAGATTAGTTTTCCTGGAGGAGAACGAAGGATCACGTCGGCAAGCGGCCTGGTGGACAAAAAGGGATCGAACGCCACCATGGCCAAACGGGCGGCATGAAAAAATACCACCATCATGAATGCCGTGGCCAGAAAGGCTCGTTGCCCCTTCCACCATAAATTTCCAACGGCACCGATGAGAAAGGCCGCGACAGCCAAGGCTAGTGGAAGTCGGAGATACGCAAAGGAACGGAGGGTCAAGTCTTCCATATGACCCAACGAAAGAGTGTAAGCCTCCGGATTGTAGCTTAGCGCCACGGAGATGTCCGCCGGCGTGGGAACATGGCGCACAGCGATCAGGATGCCTATGCCTGCCACGGCTGAACAGCTAACCAGCACGAAGAGCACTCTGGTGCCGACCAGGATCCGTTTGTGGCGCGTTGCCATGGCCGAACCCAGCAGCAAAGCGAAAGCTGGATAGCAGGGCATCGAATAATATTCCTGCGTGGTGGAAAAGGTAAAAAATATCAGCAGAAAGCCGATCCAACATAAGGCAAGCAGGCGGGTTTGGCCGGCGCGATCGACGGGCTTGAAGGACAATTTAAAAATTGCCGGGATGTACACGCTCCAGGGGAAAAGCCATATCAAATGAAAAAACCAAAAGTAGAGACGCGGAACCGTGTTGTAATCGCGCGGGTAGCGGAGATTGAGGAAACGCAAGACCTGTTCGTTCATGAAGAAAAACCACAGGAAGCCGTGATACTCACCAGGGCCGCTGTGGAATGAAAAGGAAAAATACGGTGGATTACGAAGCGTGGCCAGCACGTGCCACGGTGCCGCGACTAGCAGCACGATCAGTGCGCCGCTGATGGGATGAAGACGTTTCCAGGTTTGGCGTGCAAACAATTGCCGCGTCACTGCCAAGTAAATGAACGCCGTGAATACCGGAAAAACAATGGCTACCAGGCTTTTCAGCAGCAACCCAAGGGCTAGGCTCACTGCTAACGTCATGGCCCATAACCCAGGATTGGTTTCCTGCGGATCGAGGGCACGAAGGAACGCCCACATCGCCAAAGCAATCGTAAAGGTCAGCATTACGTCTGGAATCAAGATGCGGGTGAAAAGAAATAATCCGGCGCAAGTGGCCATACACAGACCGGCGTAAAAGCCTGCCTTCTTTCGAAACGCCCAAGTGCCGAACGCGGTCGTAAGCAATGCGAGCGCGATGGAGGAAAGGGCGTAGGGAACACGCGCGGCCCAATCGGAAATTCCCAACAAATCGTAGAAGGCGGCATTAATCCAATAATGCAGTGGGGACTTTTCCAGGTAAATGACGCCGTCCAGGCGCGCAGTCACCCAATCGCCAGAGATCAGCATATTCCTGGCAATTTGCGCTTGCACCGCGTCCACATCGTCCATCAGGGAAGGAGGCGAGACAATACATCCCAAATAGACGGTGCCGGCGATCAAAAAAACTATTAGATAGACGAGCCAGTTTTTGCGTAAGCCAATACTTTCTGGGTCGCGCGCGGACTGGTTTGAATCTGCCATTTGTTCATCCACAGAAACAGAATCAGTAAACCCCACAGGTGGTACCCGATATTGGCTTTTCTCTCCAGATGAAGACGAACAAATTTCAGAAGAACCTCAGAGTTGAATAATTCGGCATGCTCGGTGGCGCCGGCTTGTAAGGTATCTACCAAGAGTTCGCGAAGCGGACCGCGCAGCCAGTCATGGGCGGGGATGTCGAAGCCGATTTTTTTGCGCGAGAGGACGGCGGGTGGCAGCTTGTCGCGCATGAGCTGGCGCAAAATGAATTTCTGCTGCGAGCCTCGAATTTTCAGAGCGGCCGGCAAAGACGCTGCAAACTCCACGATGCGGTGATCGAGAAAGGGCGGGCGCACCTCCAGGGAATGGGCCATGCTCATGCGGTCGCTCTTGGTAAGGATGTCGTCAGCCAAATAATATTTTTGATCCAGCCACAGGAATCCCGCCAGCGGGTCCTTATCTGGAGACAATTTTGAGAATCCGTCCAGAATCTGATCGAGCGCAGGAGGAAGTTGCACGCGTAGCAAATCGCATTTTTCAATATCCGAGAATGTTCCGTTCCAATAAGTGTGCGCGCGCCTGGGATCCAGGAGACTGCCTTCTAAAAATCGTTGGATCTTGTATTCGAAGCCGATTTTTTCGTCTGAAACGGGCCACTGGCGAATAGCGGCGAGGGCAACACGCCGAGCGATCGCTGGCACAGCCCGCGCGTGTCCGGCAAGGTGATTGGCACGATACGTCAGGTAGCCGCCAAAAAGTTCATCTGCTCCTTCTCCACTGAGCGCCACCGTCGTGCGTGCCTTGCTTAGCTTGGATAAAAACCACACTGGCAGCGCGCCTGCGTCGGCAGTCGGTTCATCCGCGTAGTTAGCGAACTCCTCTATCGCGCCACGTAAATTGGTCTCGGGAGGCAAATCCATTTCGTGGTGGTCCGTGCCGTACTGGCTGACGACCTGGCGAATATATTTCGTTTCATCGAAACTCCGGCCGAGAAAGGAGATTGAAAATGTTTTGAGCGTGGAGCTCGACGCCTGCGCCGCGTAATGCAAAATTGCGGAAGAATCAATGCCTCCACTCAGCCAAACGCCCAAGGGCACGTCGGACAGCAAATGCTCGCGAACAGCGCTTTGCATCAGCCCGTCCAGTTCTTCCTTGGCGGAATCGATTGTCCAGTGTTTCGAAGTGCCGAATGGCAAACGCCAGTACGAATCAGAAGTTACTTGCCCATCGCGCCATTCCAGCCAGTTACCGGGCGGAAGTTTCTCGATGCCGTCAACGAGGGTCCACGGGCACGGCACATAGTTTAGCGAGAGGTAACAATCGAGGCCCGCAAGGCTAATGCGGCGCTCTATTTCGGGGTGAGCGAAAATCGCTTTGAGCTCCGAGCCGAAGAAAAGGTCTTCGCCTTGGTGGCTGATGTACAGCGGCTTAATGCCCATGCGGTCGCGCGCCAGAACGATGCGCTTCTCGGATTTGCACCACAGAGCAATCGCGAACATGCCACGCAGTCTGGAAAAGCAGTCGATATCCCATTCGAGAAAGGCGTGCAAAACGGTTTCGGTATCAGAGTGGGATGTGAAACAGTGCCCGCGCTCCTCCAGTTCGCGCCGGAGTTCAAGGTGGTTGTAGATTTCACCGTTGAAGACAATTCCGGTGTCGCCATCGTCGGAAAGGATGGGCTGATCTCCTCCGTGCAAGTCAATGATTTTCAGGCGCGTGGCGCCCATGGAAAATAACTGGCAGTCAAAGACACCGGTCTGGTCAGGTCCGCGATGAATCAGCGTACTGGTGGCGGCTCTGATGCGATCCGAAGGAGGTTCCCAATTTTTGCTAGTGAAGCCGGTTATTCCACACAAATTCTGAGGCCTCTCATCGACAACGCACAAATGTTTCGGCTGGCCGGCTTCATCCACACTCGCAGCGTTCGGAAGCGTTTGGCGAAGCGGCGATCGTTCCGCCTGTGACGATATTGCAGAAGATCAATAGTGATTCGATTCTATCTGTGGAGGTTGCCTGTGAGCAATCTCGTAATGTCTGTGACCCGCGGATGCGACGAATGTTTTTTATCGAACACCCTCCGCGGCGGGCACATCCGTAACTCACCAGAGAACTCCGGGTGGCCTACCCTTTGCGGGCTTTTTGCAAAGGGTTTATCCGTCGTGGCGGGTGGGTTTCGCTCTTGACGCGTCAAACCGTTGCGGTAGATCGCCTACACTTAAAACCCAAGAGGGGAGTGCCGCACCATTTGTGATTTTCAAAGGTTTACCCACCGTGGTGGGGTTTACCCGCCGTTGTGGGTGGGTTCTTCGCTCTTGAATTTTCCCACCTCCTTCTCGGGCATCTTTGAAGGTCCTGCCCGTTAGTACAGTCCGGCCGCCTGTCCATTTTATTATTAGTAATTACTATATCTAAACAGTAAAATAGCCCATGATCGCCGCTGCAGCAAATCAACTAGCCACAAGCCAAACTGTTCGTTTATCTCTGGGTTGTCTCTTCGGCTCCTCGAACCTCGAACATCAAATCTCCAATTTCTCCCAGTCGCATATTTTCATTATGTTACAAACTCTTTACCACTTTTTGCGCACGCGGCCCTTTGTTTTCAACACTTTCCGCACTCTTTCGTTAAAAAACACCCGGGGTGGGGTGCCCCGACCTCAACTTAAGGACAAAAAATGAAGCCTGCATCCACTAAACAAACTCCCGGCCACCATCGCTGCCTCTATCTCTCTGCCACCGGTCGCAAATGTCGCAGTTGGGCTCTAGATGCTCGAGCCATGTTCTGCCATCGGCACTCTGAAGCGCAACCTCACGGACCCGATGACTTTGCCTTCCATCTTCTGAACCACGCTTGTAACTTCCAGAACGCTCACGGGATCCACGACTCCATAAGGTCCCTCTATACTCCCTTGGCCGCCGGCGCCATCTCTCCTCGCCGCGCCGCCGTCCTCGGCTACTTAACCAGCCTCCTTCTACGCACCCTCCCCGCCGTCTACAATGATCCGCTCCCCGAAGCCGTACTCCCATGTCCGCCGCCGAGTTGGCGGAACGAGGGAAAACCAAATCCCGCGCGCCTCCGGCGTCCCCGCCCGCCGCACTTAGTGTCTCCCCAGAGACCCGTGCTTGCTAACAAAGCAGAGCTTGCACTGAAGCCCGCGCCTGCCCAAGGGCTCATACCTACACAGAAGAGTGCTCCGCGACCTCCCGCCACCCCAACGCCCCAATCTCAGCCTCCCGCTGTTTCGGCGCCACCAACCACTACCGCCTCAACCCCCGAGCACCTCGGCAACGGCCCAGGCCGTCCCATGCCGGCCACCCGCGCCGAATTTGCCGCCCAAGTCCTCAAATACTTAACTTCAACTCCATCAACGACAACGAAACCGAACCTATCCACCACTTCAATCGTGATCAGCCCCACTGAAAAAGAAGTAAGCTCATCATTCAAGCCCCCACAGGGCACATCGACAATCAAAGCCCCGGACGAAAGCATAAGTGAGCCCGCAAGCACGCCCGTAAACCACTCCATCAACAAAAAAAGCTAGCAGGCAAGATTGCATACAAATATAAATTGGCCCGTAACCGGATCCCCACCCCCATGGGGTTGGACCACCGACCCATAACATTTCCCTTGCAGCATCGCACAGTCACGTGATTTTTCCGAAGACTGTAGAATATGGTGAGGGCAAGTTCCGAAAGCGTGACCGATGCAAAAATCCGAGCCTGAGCCGTGGTTGCGAGGCACTCATTCAGAAATCCCTGCTATACCTCGCGCTGTCCTCCACGCTATCGATCTCGCCCAGGAAAACCTGACCTCCTGGTGTGGCGAACTGAGCGAACAAGAATTGATGGCCACCCCCTCGGGCCTGCCATCGATCGCGTTTCATCTTCGCCATATTGCGCGTAGTCTCGATCGATTATTGACATATGCAGAGGGCCGCCAGCTCAACGAGCGACAACTACAGGCGTTAACCAGTGAGGCCGAATCTCAATGTTCTCGCGCTGAAATTTTCAGCGAGTTGTCAGCAGCCTTGACACAGAGTTCCGCCAGAATTTTGAAGCTCGGCGAAAAGCCCGACACTCTAAACCAGCCGCGCACCGTCGGCAGGAGGAATCTGCCAACCACCGTGGCTGGACTTCTCGTGCACATCGCCGATCACACCCAACGGCATGTGGGGCAAGCTATTACGACCGCGAAGATACTCGTCGCCCAGCGTGGCTAAACTCTTGACTAATTGTGGGAAATTTAAGAGCGAAGCGTCAGTTCAACCTTGGAGTGACGCTTCTAATCTTTCTAAAACTTGGCGTCAGGTGTGGAGAGCGACGATTAGTGCGGCTTGCTCTGACAGCGAGGCGTGCGTTAGAGTCTCGATTCGGTTTGAATCAGTTCCATGACTACAAAACAACTCAAAAACAATGCCGCGCCACGTCAAGTTGAGCATGTTCACGAAAGCGTCCGCGTGCTTATTCCCCGCGAGCGCATCAAAAAGCGCATTAAGCAGCTGGCGAATCAAATTCGCCGAGATTTTGAGGACCAACCGCTGCACCTCGTAGGGGTATTGAAGGGGGCGGTATTTTTTCTTGCCGACCTTGCCAGGCAGATACCGGGGGAAGTTTCTTTTGATTTCATCGCGGTATCGAGTTATGGAGACGAAATGCATTCCTCCGGTCAAGTTCGGTTGACCAGAGACCTGGACTCCAGTATCGAAGGAAAAATTGTTATCGTCGTTGAGGATATTCTGGATACCGGAATGACGATGCATTACCTGCTGAGTATTTTTCAGCAGCGCAAGCCTCTGCATTTGCGGGTGGCCGCGCTTTTGGATAAGCCGGAAAGGCGAATCACTGCGGTGCAAGCCGATTATGTGGGATTCAGGATTCCCAACGAATTCGTGGTGGGCTATGGGCTCGATTATGCCGAGCGTTACCGCAACCTGCTGGACGTTGGAATATTGACCATTGGGAAGGCTGAGAAGAAGAAGCGGAAAGGCTCCAAAAAGTGAGCGGGCAACCCACAAATAGCGCTAGTGTGGCCGCGTTGATCGATCACACTTTATTAAAAGCGGAAGCCACGCGAAACGACATTGAGCGTATTTGCAGGGAAGCGTTGCAATATAAATTTGCGTCGGTGTGCGTAAATTCAGTCTTTGTTAATCAGGTTTCCGAAGCGCTGCGCAATTCCTCTGTCAAAACGTGCGTCGTGGTGGGGTTTCCCCTGGGCGCTAATCTGCCCGCGGTAAAGCTGGACGAAGCGCGTGTGGCGCTTGAACAGGGAGCACAAGAGATCGACATGGTGATCCACATAGGAGCGCTGAAAACCGGCGACGATGCGGCGGTGCGAAGCGAGATTGAAAGTTTGGTGCGGTTGGTTCATGAACACCGCGCCATCCTGAAAGTCATCATAGAGACGGCGCTGTTGAGTGAAGAAGAAAAAGTGCGCGCTTGCCACGCGTCGCGTGAAGCACGCGCGGATTTTGTAAAAACCTCGACTGGCTTCAGCACCTCGGGAGCAACAATCGGGGATGTGGAGTTGATGCGCCGTGAGGTTGGGCGCGAAATGGGCGTCAAAGCCTCCGGTGGCGTTCGCACGCTGGATGACCTGCTGGCGATGGTGGACGCGGGAGCGACGCGTATCGGCACGAGCAATGGCGTCAAGATCATGGAGGAAGCGCTAGCTAAGTTTGGAAGCTAGTGCGCTGGAAGCGTAAATTTATTTTGGATACACGCTCAGCCGGACGGTCCTTACCGCCTGCTATAATAATGATACGCAATGAATCCTGGACAGGCACGGGTTGAAGTGGCGCCCGATACGACTGATACTCCGCTTCCCGCCGAAGTGTTGGCAACCCTCACGGAAATCGGAGAAGGCGTTAACTCGTCCTTGGACCTCGACGAAGTGCTGGCTCGTACCGCTGCGCTGATCAAGCGTCACATTGACTACGAAATTTTTGGCGTGTTGATGGTCGAGGGAGCTTATCTCAAACATTATTTTTCGATCGGGTACCCGCGCGAACTTGTTGAGAATTTGCGCGTTCCGATTGGGCAGGGAATTACAGGAACAGCCGCGGCCACCGGGCATTCCGTGCGCGTCAGCGATACGTCCAAGGACGACCGCTACATCGCCGCGATAGAAAATGTCCGCTCCGAGTTGGCCGTGCCGCTCATGCTGCAAGGGAAACCGGTCGGTGTGCTGGATGTTCAGAGCCGCCATCCCGATTACTTTACGCCGGAACAGCAAAGTATTTTGACGCTGCTGGCCAGCCGGTTGGCGGTGGCGATTGAAAACGCGCGCTTGTATCAAAAAGAGCGCACCCAAGCGGAAACACTTTTACTCCTGAACGAGGTGGGCCGCGAAACGAGTTCCATTCTGGATGTAGAAGAATTACTTCGCCGCGCCGCCGATCAAATCAAGCGCGTAATCGATTACCAGATCCTCAGCCTGTTGCTGTACGACGAGAAACAAAAAGTTTTCCGACATCGTATCGATGTGAAACATGGGCAGCATGTGCAAGGCAAGTTGCGCGTGGCGGTTAGCGAAGGAATTGTGGGCGCCGCCGCGACTTTAAAAGCGCCCGTGCGTGTTCCCGATGTTTCCGCCGACCCGCGCTACCTGATGGCTAATCCTGAAACGCGTTCGGAACTGGCAATTCCGATGATTCACAAAGGGCAAGTCATTGGCGTGCTGGACTTGGAAAGTCCGCAGCTGAATTATTTTACCGAGGACCACGTTCAAACGCTTTCAATATTGGCGGCGAATCTTGCGGTGTCGCTGGAAAATGCGCGGCTGTACGAAAAACTGGCGCGTGACGAAGCAAGGTTGGAACGGGATCTGCAGGCGGCGAAGCGCATTCAGGGCGCACTGTTGCAACCGGTGCCCAGCGAAGATTATGGACTTGATATGGCGGCCCGGTACCTGTCTGCGCGGGAAGTATGCGGCGACCTGTATGAATTTTTGCGTTATGGGCCGCAGCAACTTGGCATAGCGCTTGGCGACGTGAGTGGCAAAGGCACTGCGGCAGCGCTCTACGGCGCCGTGGCCATCGGCATCATGCGTAGTTTATCGCCGCAGAAACTGCAACCTGCAGACATCCTCAAGGTGATGAATCAAATCATCGGCGAGCGGCGTATCGAAGGGCGCTTCATGACCGCGTGTTTTGCAACCTGGCAAAAAGGCAAACGAAAATTGCGCGTTGCGAACGCCGGGCAATCGCAGCCATTGCTCTACAAAGATGGACGCTGCGAAAAAGTAGAGTTATCAGGATTCCCACTGGGAATCTTCGACGAAGTAAATTACGACGAATGGAATGGTGTGCTGGAGCCCGGAGAAATACTGGTTTTTCATTCTGACGGCATCGCGGAGAGTACCAATCCCGAGGGCCAATTTTTTGGCACGGAGAAGCTGCGCAAGCTGATTGAACAGCACCATGAATTGCAAGCCGCTGAGCTTGCCGACCTGATCCTGCGCGAGGTCGATTGGTTTACGCAGAACGCTCCGCTGGCGGATGATCGAACGCTGGTTATCGCCAAAGTTCGATGAGTATTAGCAAACCGCGCTGCAATTTGAAAGCCGTAGACCCCACCACCTTCAGCCCCCATTTTCGCTGGAAGCGAAAATCCGGCCGGGTGGCGTATGGTGAAGAGATTTTTTGTGAAGGGGTGTCCCTCGCGGAGGCGGCGGAGAAATTCGGAACGCCCGCCTATTTGTACAGCCGCGCGGCCATAACCGACGCATTTCGGGAACTGGACCGCGGGCTTGCTCTTGTGCCGCATACGCTGTGCTTTGCAATGAAAGCGAATGGCAATCTTTCCATTCTCAAGCATCTTGCCAAGCTCGGCAGCGGCTTCGATATTGTTTCGGGCGGGGAGCTCGAACATCTTCGACGCATCGGGGCACGCGGTGACCGCATCGTGTATTCGGGTGTGGGCAAGACACGCGAGGAAATTCGAGATGCGTTGCAGTATCCCGGCGCACGCCGCCGCGGGCGTTCAGGCATTCTGCTATTTAATGTGGAATCGGAAGCGGAGCTGGACGTATTACAGGAAGAAGCTGCCCGCCATGTAGAGCGCGGTGGAGTGGCGCCTGGCACATCTGTGCGCGTAAATCCCGATATATTGGCTGGCGGACATCCGCATATCGCGACTGGGCTTCACGAACATAAGTTTGGGCTCGATTGGGGTGAAGCGCGGCGTTTGTACCTCGCGCATCGAAGCTCGAAGTGGATTCGCTGGCAGGGAATCAGCGCGCACATCGGATCGCAAATCGTTACGCCACAGCCGTTCAAGCAAGCGCTGAAAAGAATGATCGGCTTCGTTGGCGAATTGAAAAAAAATGGAGTTGAATTACGGTATCTCGACTTTGGCGGCGGGCTGGGAATTCGCTACACGAATGAAAAAGTTTCTTCTCGTGCTGTGTATGCGCGGATGATTGCAGGCATGGTTCGGCCTTTAGGTATGCATCTTTTGCTGGAACCGGGCCGCACCATCATTGCGCCGGCGGGAGTTTTGTTAACGCGCGTGCTGTATAACAAACGCAATGGCAAAAAGACGTTTGTGATTGTGGATGCGGGCATGAATGATTTAATGCGCCCGTCACTTTATGGTGCGGTGCATGCCATTACGCGGGCCACGCGCAATAGATTGGATTCGGGTTCGAGCCGCCAGCGAGTCGATATCGTCGGCCCGGTATGCGAGACAGGGGATTGTTTCTTGCATGATTGGCAGCTTGGGCCGGTCAAAACGGGAGATGTACTGGCCATTTGGGCCGCCGGCGCATATGGTATGTCGCTGGCGTCGAATTACAACGGAAGGCGCCGCGCGCCGGAAATTTTGATCGCTGGGAAAAAATCACAGCTAATCAGGCGGCGTGAAACAGTTAAGGATTTGCTTCTTCCCGACGTCCTTTCTTAAAGCGACGATTAGAATCTTCTAGGCTTCTCCCCACTTCAACTTATTGCGCAAAATTTCGAAGTACGATTTATTGGGGGTTTGAATCAGCTTTAAAAGTTGTTGAGCGCGAGAAATTCGCACCCGATCGGTGGCTTGCAGCGGAATCCCTTTTTGCCCATCAAGGGTTAGAAAAACGGATTCGGTACCGGCCGACAATTTCACTTCAATGATCGAAGTATCGCCTACCACCACCGGGCGGTCGCTAAGGGTGTGCGGGCAAATCGGCGTGATGAGGAATGACTCGACAGAAGGATGCACGATGGGCCCGCCCGCGGAGAGCGAATACGCAGTAGAACCGGTCGGCGACGCGACGATTAGGCCGTCGGCGCGATAGCGGCAGACAAAATCCTTGTCGATGCTCAACTCGAGTTCGATCATGCGGGCCAGTGCGCCTTTATTGATGACTACTTCGTTGAGCACGGTTTGCTTGTCGAGAATTTTGTCGCCGCGTTGCAGCTCGGCGTGAAGCATCACGCGTTCGCTGATGGTCAGCCGGCCGGCAAGGATGTCTTCGAGAGCTGGATAAAGTTCTTCCAGCATGAAACTGGTGAGGAAACCGAGACTTCCCATGTTGATGGGCAGAATGGGAATGCCTCTGGGTGCGGCCACGCGTGCTGCCGCCAACAACGTTCCATCGCCGCCGAGAACCAGCAAGAGATCTGAGGCTGCTGCAACCTGTTCGCGGCTGCGGCCTTCGGATGGTTCGACTAGGGAGCCGGCGGTTTCCTGGTCGTAGGCAACGTGAATGCCACGGTCTTTGAGCCACGAGAGCAAGGGCGGAACCACTTCGGAAAGATTGGAGCGTCTCGGGCGGGAAATGATGCCAATATTTCGAAACGGATGTGCGGGCTGCATGTGTGAGAGCGATTCTACCCTAGCGAATTTTTGCGTGCGTGCAGAAAATATTCCTGATTGCCTTCTGCGCCTGCTAATTGGCTGGGTTGGACGCCCAGGTGCCCCAAGCCTGCGGATGCGGCGGCGTGTTTAACGATTGAAATTGCTTTTTCGTGCAGTATCGCATCGGCGACGATCCCGCCGGGACCTATTTCGTCACGGCTCAGTTCAAATTGCGGCTTCACTAGAACTAGAAACGTGGCGCCTTCTTTGGCTACGCCTGCCGCTGATGCCAATACTTTCCCAGCAGAGATAAAGGATACGTCGACGGTTACCAAGTCCATCAATTCTGGGATGTCGTGGGAGCTAAGCTCTCTGGCGTTGCGTTCTATGCGCACGACGCGGGGATCCTGACGCAATTTCCACGCGATTTGATCTACGGTAACGTCAACCGCGTAGACACGGGTGGCACCATGTTGCAGCAAACAATCGGTGAATCCGCCGGTCGAAGATCCAACGTCCAGACATATAGTGCCGGTGGGATTGACGTGAAAATCTCGTAGAGCTCCTTCCAGTTTAAAACCGCCTCGACTGGCATATCGTTGTTCGCGGCTATTTATTTCCACCACAGCGTCTTCCGCAATGGATGTGCCTGACGTGCTTACTCGAACTCCATTTACGAAAATTTCGCCGGCAAGAATCATCGCTTGAGCTTTTTGTGCGTTTGGAGCGAGGCCCCGCGCCATTAGCAAACTATCAAGGCGCGTCCGTGGGGTCTTTCTTTTCATGGAGAGGTGGAGTGTCCAATGACAACAGATCAGGCGCGACGGTGCACAAGAAATTCCGCCAGAGCGCGCAATCGCGACGCGCGTTCGCCAAAAGATTCCAGTTGTGCAATGGCGTCGTTGGCGAGCTTTGTCGCGATTTCGTGTGACTGCGCAACCCCAAACACCGCTGGATAGGTTGCTTTTTGTTGCGCGATATCTTTGCCGGCAGTCTTGCCGAGAGCGGCGGAGGATTCTTCCACATCCAGAATGTCGTCTGTTACCTGAAAGGCCCAGCCGATCGTTTCGCCAAAGCTGCGAAGCCGCGCGACATCGGCGATTCCTGCGGCAGCGCTGATCGCGCCAGTGCTTACGGATGCGCGGATGAGCGCCGCAGTCTTCGAGCGATGAATATACTCGAGCGTTTGCGGCTCGACGCGCTTGCCTTCGCTTTCAAGGTCTGCAACTTGCCCGCCGACCATGCCTTTCACTGTGCCGGCGGCGCTGCTCACTTCCTGCAGAATCGCGAGAGTGCGCTCCGCACTCGTGGGGCTTTCGCCGATGATTTGAAATGCCAGGGTAAGTAATCCATCGCCGGCCAGGATTGCGGTGGCTTCGCCAAATTGTTTGTGGCAGGTGGGTTTGCCGCGACGCAGATCGTCATTATCCAGCGCGGGCAGATCGTCATGAATTAAGGAATAGGTATGGATGAATTCAATGGCGCAGGCGGCGTGCATGGCGGGGGACCCAGCAGGCGGGGCATCGGGCTCAAAAATGCGGGCCGCTTCCAGACAAAGAATGGGGCGAATGCGTTTGCCGCCGGCGAAGACGCTGTAGCGCATGGCGGTATGGATTGATACAGGCTCTGTTGTTTCAGCGGGAAGAAAACGGTCGAGTGCGGCGTCAACTGCCAGCCGATCCTGTTCAAAAAAATCGGGAAGGTTCATCGCCAGGGCACTGAAAGAGGCGGGAGGATGCACAAATTCAAGATTCGGTCTCGGTTTCGGGTTCAAAGGGCTCGGGCGCCACTTTTCCGTCGGCCTTCTTCAGCAGGATTTCAACGCGCCCTTCGGCCTCTTCCAGTTGTTTCTGGCACTCGCGAGAAAGAGCTACGCCCTCTTCAAAAAGCTGCATGGCGTCGTCAAGAGAGAGTTGCGGACTCTCCAGGCGGCGAACTACTTCTTCCAGACGCGCGAGGGAACGCTCAAAATCGGGTTTCTTAGGTGCTTCTGGTTTTTTAGGTGCAGGAGAATTCACGCGTCAGCCTTGTCTTTCTCGCGATTAACGCCAATCGTCTGTAATCGGATTGGAGACAACATGTGAGCATTCTAAGGCACGCGCGAGAAAGGACACAATCGCTTTGTGGTCCGACGGTGATTTTTATTTAGGCCAGGTCGCGACAATTATCGAAAAACAATTGACCGGCAGTCTTGATTCTCGCGGGTCACGGTCCCGGCTTTAAAGTTAGAGTGTGTTTACGGGTAGTTTTTTCAGCGGCATCGCTGAAGGGCAGCACAATCGGTTTTCCTTCATACCAAGAAGGAAATTGATCGGCGTAGTGCGAGCTTCCTACTTGGCCGGACTCTCCGGAGGTGATTAACAGTATCGAGTCGTCCCAGTTAGCGGGATTGGCGACAAAACGCTCCGACGGGCCGTGGCTCTTGCTTGCGGCGCGCACACTGTAAACCGTTCCCGACTGGGGTTTGTCGCTGATGCTGAAGACTAATTTGAGAATTCCCGTTCGTCCCATAGGATGCAGCATTTGAAGGGAATTAAACCGCTTCCATGGCCAATCCTTTGGCCGCTGATTTTTCGTTTGGGCGGCGAGTTTCGAAACTGCCCGATCCGCCGCCGCGGTTAGTAACTCTTCGTAGTTTTTGTACGCGGGAGGAAGCCACTTGGCGGGCCGCTCGGTCAAAACTTTTTGTAGAAAGGCCATGCTGCGCCAGTCGTACAGGACAGTATCGTTGCCGAGATAAGGCTCAAGAATCATCTCAAGCAAAGACCGCCGCACGGCTTGCAAGAAAGAAACCTCCACCGAATCCGCGCCGGCAATGCCATTCCAGTCTTTTAATTGCTGAATTAAACGCTGGGCCCGTGTGTCCTTGGGCGGCACGGTCTTAGCTGCTGCGGCTAATTGTTCGGCCAGGAACATGTGCGGATAACTGTAAGTATCGTTCTGGACCTTCAGCATGTCTTGAGGACGCAGATCATGCCGCCCTTGCAGCAAATCAAAAATTCTGGCGGTGCGGTAGGGCTCTTCCCATCGATCGGTCAAGTAAGGTTTGTAATCCGGACCGATGACTCGCGCGTTGGCGGTGACAATCAAGCCACTTTCCGGATTGAGAGCCTGCGGCAATTGATCGAATGGAATATATCCGGTCCATTCGTAGTCGTCGGTATCGCCCGGAACGGGCACTTCACCGTGACCCTTCTTGCGAATGGGGACTCTCGCGGACATTACGTAACCGATATTTCCGTTTACATCGGCATACACGGCATTTTGCGCCGGGCCCCACGACTGTTTGATGACTTTGCGAAACTCGTCCCAGTTTTTTGCGGCGCCCAGCCAGTTATATGAATTTGAAAGAGCGCCTGGCTCAGTAGCCGTCCACCGCAGCGCGTATCCTTTATCGCCGTCGCGTCGCACGACCGGGCCATGACGCGTTAACACCACCGTGAGGTGTTCATCACCTTGCCCTTTTATGTGGATCACTTCGTCGAGTGTCTGTGCTTTTTTCCAAGCGCCATTCACGCGGTATTCGTCCGGGGCGGCGGGATTGAAAGTCTCAATATATAAATCCTGAACGTCCGCGCCGTTGTTGGTAAATCCCCAGGCGATGCGGTCGTTGTGACCGATGACCACGAGAGGCGCTCCTGGAAACGTAAAGCCTGCAACATTCCATCCTGGGGCGGTGAGATGAACCTGGTACCAGATCGACGGAATGCTCAATTCCAGGTGCGTGTCATTCGCTAGCAGTGGTTTTCCAGTGGCGGTGTGTGCTCCGCTGACGACCCAATTGTTGCTACCGAGTGAATGCCGAATTTCGCGGTTTGTGCCGGATAGAAAATCGCGCGCCACGGGCCACAACATAGAATTAATCCCTGGCGGGATTTCGTCTTCACCGGCAGCACCAGGTTTAAGATTTTGCGCTTTGATGACGTCGTCGGATTCCATTTCGTCGTCATCATCATCATCGTCGCCGCTGTGAGCGTGCTGGGAACCGTCTTTCTTGTCGTTCGGATCGCCGACAATAAAGTGGTCCATCGCGGCTTCCGGGGAAAAAAGATCTTTGGCGCGATCTAGCCCGACGCGTTCAATCACTTTGGCGCGATCTAATTCGCGTTCCCACGTGTCGGTGAGGGTCTCGTACATATAGCCGCCAATGACAAAAGTGTCGGCGGGCGTCCAGGGTTGCGGCTTGTAGTGCAAAAGAGAAAATTCCAGCGGGAGCTGATTTTGGTGTTGCTCGATAAATCTGTTTACGCCACGAGCGTAAGCCTCGACGATTACGCGGGGTTCACCGCTAGCCGCTGCCGCCTCACGTTCGGCGGCACGCCCGAAACCCAGAGTGCGAAACTTTTTGTCGATCGATAGCAGAGCCGGACCAAATATTTCGGAGAGTTGACCGCGGCCAACGCGGCGCAGCAGATCCATCTGCCAGAGTCGATCCTGGGCCATGACGTAGCCTTGGGCCTCCACCATATCTTCTGCAGAGCCTGCGCGGATGTGCGGGATGCCCCAGCGGTCGCGTTCGACGGAGACGTCGCTATGCAAGCCATGGACAACGATGGTTCCGTCAACCTGTGGCAGCGGGCGATAGACAAACCACCAGATCGCGGTGCCTGCAGCAATCAGAAGGATTAGAAATATAGAAAGTAAGGCCCGCCGAACGCTACGCAATTTGTTCCTTAGCTGCTACACGTCTCCAATCGAGTGTAAAAGACGGCGTATCCTCAAGCAACGTTCAGCGCCTGTGATTTGTCTGCTGCTACAATTGCAGCAGGGGCGGTTTGTCTATGTTTGTGTTGCGCTTGATTGGGGTGCTGGCGCTGATTGTCCTGAATGGATTTTTTGCCGCCGCGGAGTTTTCCCTTGTCGCGGTCAGAATATCCCGAGTGCGACAACTGGTGGCCAAGGGCAATCTGCGGGCGCGCGTGGTGGAAATACTGGTGGGCGATTTGCGCCGCGTGGTTTCCGGCGTACAGCTGGGGATTACCCTTTCCAGTTTAGCCATTGGCGCGCTTGGCGAATCCAGCTTGGCGAAATTGTTTCAGCAGATCTGGCCAGGCACTCTGGGCACGCACTCCACTTTAATTGCGCACGCCGTAGCGCTGACGGTTGCATTTGCGCTGCTCAGTGCGCTGCACGTGGTGATCGGGGAACTGGTTCCCAAGACCATCAGCCTGTCACGCGCCGAACGCGTCGCGCTGTTGATTGCCTTGCCGTTTCACTGGTTTCTAACAACTTTTCGCTGGGCCATTTATCTTTTGGAGGCCACCTCCAACGGGATTATCAAAGCGCTGGGTGTTACGGCGGCGCCGGGGCACGGCGTTGCGCACTCCACGGAAGAGCTACAAATTCAGATTCAGCAGGCGCGGGAGCGGGGGCTGCTGGCCGTGGGTGAAGAAAAATTTATTGTCAGCGCCATCGAGTTGACGCAAGTGCAGGTGCGGGAAATTATGGTGCCGCGGCCGGATATGCATACTCTTCCGGTGGAGGCTTCGCTCGAGGAAGTCATGCGCACATTCGCCACCACGCAACGGTCGAGAATTCCGGTTTATCGGGGATCGGAAGATCACATCCTGGGCTTCGTGCACATTAAAGATATGTTGTGGGTGCTTCTCGATCGGGAGCGTCGCGCCGCTGAAAATTTACCGCCGCCGGCGTTTGATTTGCGGCGGGTGCTGCGCGAAGTATTGATCGTGCCGGAGACTAAGCCTGCCAGTGAATTGCTTCCGGAGCTTCGTGCGCGCCATGTTGGAATGGCCATGGTCGTGGACGAATTCGGAAGCATTCTTGGATTGGTTACGCTGGAGGATATTCTCGAGCAGGTGGTGGGCGAGATTCATGACGAATTTGACGTGGTGGAGCAGCCGCTGACTTTGGCGGATGGCGCGGTGGTTTTCGATGCGGCGCTGAACGTGCGCGATTTAGACACGCAGTACAACATTTCGCTGCCGGAAGACCCAGCTTATGCCACGGTAGGAGGATTCGTTCTGGATCAATTGGGATTTATTCCCAGGGGCGGCGAGACCTTCGAATACGGCGGCTGGCGTTTTACCGTTGCGGAAATGGACGGCAGGCGAGTGGCGCGAGTTAAGATCCAACGTGTCCGTCCTCCGGCTGAGCCTGCCAAAGTCAGCGACGCGCCCTCTGGGACGGCTCGTCCACACAAGGAAACACGAATTGCCCATAATGATTCCTGAGTTCGCACCGGCACTAGATCATTAAATTCAAAAATGCTGCGCTATTTTCTCCAACGCTTTCTGATGACCTTGCCTGCACTCTGGCTGGTGCTGACGCTGGTCTTCCTGATGATTCATATTGTTCCTGGCGATCCTGTGGAGCAGATGCTGGGTGAAGGCGCTGCCCCGGGAGAGCTGGCGCAACTACGCCATTCTTTGGGGCTCGACGTGTCGTTGCCAGCGCAGTACGGGCATTACCTTTCGCGACTTGCGCACGGCGATCTGGGACAGTCACTGAAATTTCAAGCGCCGGTGCGCCGGATTATTTTTGAACGTTATCCCGCGACGTTGCAGCTCGCGTTCCTGGCGCTGCTCGTTTGCGCTGCGATTGCTGTGCCTGCTGGCGTACTCGCTGCGCATCGTCGCGGGACCGGCGCGGACCGTGCTGTGGGTGTGTTTACGCTGTTCGGCTTGGCGATTCCTAATTTCGCGTTGGGGCCTTTACTGATTTTGCTTTTTTCCATCGAGCTGGGATTTTTACCGGTGTCCGGAAGGGGCGGACCGGCTTACTACATTCTGCCCGCGGCGACTTTAGGCGCTGCCTTGGCGGCGATTCTTACGCGCATGGTACGCGGGTCGATGCTGGAGGAGTTGTCCAGCGATTACGTACGAACTGCGCGCGCCAAAGGACTATCCAGCGGCGCTGTTTTGTTTCGCCATGCATTTCGCAACGCGCTCATTCCGATAATCACGATTCTCGGTTTGCAGTTCGGCACTTTGCTGGCAGGCACTATCGTCACGGAAACGATTTTCTCGTGGCCGGGGATCGGGCGCCTGACGGTACAGGCTATTTCCTCGCGAGATTATCCGCTGCTACAAGGTTGCATCCTGGTCATCGCGGTTTCTTACGTGGTGGTGAATTTGCTGACCGACTTGCTATACACGCTGATCGATCCGCGGGTGCGGTTCTCTTGAGCGGTTTGGCATCGCTGCGACAATTTCTGCGGCAAAGTGTGTTGGCGCGCGCGGGATTTATTGCCGCAGTTATATTGATCCTTGTGGCTTTGCTCGCTCCCTTGATTGTCCCTGCCGATCCAGCCGCCCAGAATCTGCCGATTCGGCTTTCGGCTCCCTCGCACGCGCACTGGATGGGAACCGACGAGCTTGGCCGCGACATTCTTTCGCGAACGATTTTTGGCGCGCGCGTTTCTTTGCTGGTGGCAATTTCCGTGGTGTGCGGATGCGGTTCCATCGGGCTGATCATCGGGATGCTGGCCGGTTATTCGGGCGGCTGGTTCGATCGGTTTGTGAACCTGCTGCTGATCAACGCCTTCCTTTCTTTTCCGGGGATACTGCTGGCCATCGCGTTTGCGGCTTTCCTTGGCCCGGGGATTGGCAAAGTTATTCTGGCTTTGATTATCACCGGGTGGGCTGGGTATGCGCGATTGGCTCGCGCGCAAGTCTTGAAAGCGAAAGAACTGGAATTTGTGCTTGCGGCGCGTTCGCTCGGTGCATCACACCGTCGAATTCTGGTGCGTCATCTCCTGCCGAATATTCTGCAACCGATTTTGATTCAGGCGACCATCGGCATGGCGGGGGCAATTCTCGCGGAGTCCACGCTGAGTTTTCTGGGGTTGGGTGTGCTCGCCCCACTGCCCAGCTGGGGGTCGATGCTGAATGATGCGCGCAGCCACTTGTTCGACGCGCCGCATATGGTGGTTTTTCCGGCGCTGGCGGTGATGACCGCGGTGCTGGCTTTTAATTTGTTGGGTGACGCGTGGCGGGACTGGCTTGATCCGCGCACCCGTTCGCAAATGGCTGCGCTGGAGAGCTCACGCTGATTTAGTTTTCGCGGAGAATTTTGCGACGCTATGGGTTGAGCTTTGAATAGCGAGTGGCGAGAACTAACTCTTGGGAAGAATCAGGGCAGCGCCGCGAGCGATAGTTAATTTTCGCGCGGCATTGGCTTTGTTGATGCCGATCTCGAGATAACCGCTCGATCCCATATAGGCGATGGGTTCATCCGCCGCGCCATTCGCGAAGGTGTCCACCAAGCGTGAAATGGTGTGCGTGCCCACCTTTAAATTCAAACCGCCGCCGTTTTTCGCAGATTCGGGCAAATCTTCCGCGCGAAAATTGGTCATTACATTGCCGAATGCGTCGATGCGCAGCACCACACCTTGCAGCCCGCCGTCGACTGGTTTGGCGCGGGGAAGCGTGAAGCGCTGAAAGTCTTGAATTTCTTCGCCCATGGCCGCGGTTTGCCAGCCCTTGGACAACCACGCTGCGACCGGTGCAAAAATGTCGCGGCCATGAAATGTCTTACTGATGGGTTGCAGAAAGTAATGTTCGGCAGTGGCATGACGAACGGCCAGATTGTCTTGCTCGCGTTCGTAAACCAGGGACAGAACGCCATTGTCAGGCGCTACGAAATATTGATTCTGTGCAGTGACCAGCAGCGGGCGCCGGGCGGTACCCACGCCAGGATCCACGACCACGATGTGAATTGTTCTTGGCGGGAAGTAGGAGTAGGCCGCGCCGATGGTGAGCGCTCCGTCAAGCAGGTCGTAGGGATTCACGTGGTGGGTGATATCGACGATGGTGAGTTCTGGATTGATCTTAAGAAGAACGCCTTTGAGCGTCCCGACCAGATGATCGTTGGTGCCGTAGTCGGTGGTCAGCGTAATGATTGGATTAGCCACTGCTTCTCCCAACTGATTTGAAGGTTCACGGATTTATTGGCTCACTGAAAATAATCCGCAGTGAGCGTCATGCCCGTCATTGACGCTATCGAAGGGCGCGGCTGGCGTCAAGAAATCAGGCGTGAACTGCTGTGCAAGCTGCAACAGAAGGTTCGGCGCATCTGATGAAGCGGCGGCTTATTAGATGCAATCTTTTTGCGTTTGCTATTTGGGATTGGGGTCCACGATTCCGATTTTGTCCACGCCACTGCATGCCAGGTAAATCCGGCCGTCGGGCGTGGCGGCCATGTTTCGAACCACTCCACCGCCAGACGGTATGGTGGCGCGAGCGAATTTCTCGGAAGATGGATCGAATTTAATTATGGTGTTGGGTTTAACGCCAGACTCGCTGTACCACACGCTGCCATCCTTGGTGATGGCAATTCCGTACGGGCCCGAATCGGATCCCCCGGGAGAAGGCCACATCTTGACGCCGCCGGTGGATGGATTTAGGCGACCGAGATTGCCGCTCTTGAAATCGGTGAAGTAAACCTGGTCATCGAAGGCGATCGCCAGCCTGCGCGGGCGAGCGTTTTCCGGCAGCTTAAATTCCGTGATGGCCATCGTGGTTGGATCAATCTTGGCCATTTTGTTAGCGCCCAATTCACAGAAGAAAGGGATACCTTTGCTGTTGACGGCCATTCCGTAGGGCAGCGCGTTTTCGGTGGGAACATTCTTCAGCTCTATTTTTCCGCTCTTGGGATCTAGGCGCCCAACCATATTTCCGCCTTGAACGGTAAACCATAAAGTGCCATGGCTATCGAAAACCGGAGTGTGCGGATCGTCCGCTTTCTCGACTGGCATCTTGTATTGCGTGACCTTGCCGGTTTGCGGGTCGAGCTTTCCTATATATCCGCCAAAGTTCGCCGTGAACCAGATGTTGCCCTCGCTATCGGAAACCAATCCGTGAGGGCCGGCATTCCCTCCGGTGACGGGATATTCTTTGAAATTTTGGGATGTGGGATCGAAGCGGCCAATCTTGTTGGTCATTTGCTCGGTGAACCACAGTGCGCCATCCTTGCCAACCGCCGGGTCGTGAGGATGCGCGCCCTTGGTGGGTACATCCCACTCGCGGATGCTGACGTGTAAATCACTGACGGTGGGAGCTGGAGCCGCGCCCGAGAATGTCAAGGCCAAGGACACGATCACAATTGCGACTACCGCTACGCAGCTGACGCTTTTTCTGCCGCTCATGGCATCCTCCATTACAGGCGCATTAGTTCCAGGCGGCCTTTTCGGTAGAGTGGGTGTCCGACGCGTGCAGGAAGCAGAACAATCTGAGGAGTCGCTCACGTCGAGCGTGCGATCAGTCCCCGAGTTTGCCTGCTAACACGGTAACGGACGCCTTGGGCAGATTATACCTTGTGCCCGCATTGCCGGTGATGGTTGAGCGGGCCGCGGGGCCATCAGGATCGGCGGTGCCTCCATTGATGTTGGAATGCCACTGGTACTGTTCGCTGCCGAACGTGACCATGCTTACGGGGCCGCGGAAATGGTTCTGTTTCGGTCCCGCTCCATCAAAGGCGATCTGCACGGAATGGGCATTTTGTTGATCTTTATTGACGATCATTAAGGACCATTGCTTGTCTGGCCGCAGAACGGCGTAAGCAGTGACGAGAGTGTTTCCGACCAGGTCATGAATGTCGCTTGCGGCAGAGAAGACCTGGTGCTCACCGCTGCCGGGCTGGACCCACTCAAGATTGATCAATTGACCGGCAAAAAATTGGGAATCGGGCTGCTTGATTTGAAAGTCGGGAGTGATAGTGAACATGCTGAAGGTGCCAGGAGAGGTCCCCCCGCAGCTGAGAGAAAGATGCTCGGGAGCGTAATGGAAATAGTAGACCGCTTTGCCGCCGGCTTCGAAAAAGGCGCCGATATAGTCGGCCCACCAGAGCGCGGCAAAGATATCGACAAAGGATTCATCGGCGCCGGAGGCGATGTTGGATTCAGTGATAAACATGGGAACGCCCGGCGGAAGACCGTCGTCACGCCAGACTTGCAGGATGTGGCTTACTAGGTTCGCTTCGTTATACAGATCGCTCCATTTAATCTGGCAATTTTGCAAAGGGTAGTGTTCGAAGGAAACGAAGGAGAGATCCGCCAAACGCTGGTGGGATTTCAAATAGTCGAAGAAGCGGCCCATCCAGGAAACTTTTCCCTGGGCATCCGGCCACACCTGGATGTCTTCATTTACGCCCTCGAAGATCGGTCCACCCAACTTTAATTTGGGATCCACGCGATGCAGAGCGGCGGCGAATTGGATATAAAGTTCGGCGTAGTCTTCGGGCAGGCAGTGTTTGCCGTCGGGCTCCTCGCCCATCTCCACGTAGGAAATGGGGTAGCCGCGTTTTTCGATGTAGGCGATTTCGGCAGCGGCGTTCTCCGGGGTGTCATAAAGCATGGCGATGGGAATCATGGCGGGCAAGCCTCGTGTAATCCCGCTGGTGTAGAAAAGATCGAAGCCTACCTGGTCAGCGCGATCGTTGATGACGGCCGCGGTATGCCAGGGATCGACGGAAGAGCAGATAGTGTTGGCTTGCGCGCGGTCAGCGGTGTGATGGACCACATCGTGAAAGCCGCTGTCAGTCAGAGTACCGGCATAGAGTTCGCGAATGGCGTATCCGACGCAGTTGCGCTTGTCGGCCGAACCGTGGGTGGCGCAGGTGTTGGAGGATTCAGTCATCCAGATACGCAGGAACTGGGTGGCGACCGGCAAATGCGAAAGTGTCAAGGTGGCGTTGCCACCTGTTCCGTTGGTGATGTTGCCGTCTGAGAAAGTAATCCAACTGCCCTCAGCAGCGTGGCGAAGGGGATCACGGCCGGTAAAGTACTGCACGAGATATTTGCGCGCGTACGGGTCGGTCCAGTCGATGCGGATGGCGTTGATCTGTTGAATGCCGGCCAAGTCTACCACAACCCATTGCGGGTGCAGGGAATCGTCTTGACCGGTGAAAGCTTTCGTCAGGTAGGGATTGCTCTTCCAATAAGTATTTGTGTCGCCGTCGGTGAGACGCGAGTAGCTGTTGCCGTCCGGTTGCGAAAAACCCGCGTGCGGCAAGGGATAGCCGAAGGAGTGACGGATGGGTTCTCCCAGGGTGGCGTTGCCGACGAAGTAGCCTTTGTCACCGTCGCTCCAGGTACCTTCAGGATTCCAGTGCCACGCTTCTACATGAAGCTCCGTGTTCTGGCGGTAGGTGACGGTTTGCCAGCCGGCAGAGAGCATCTGTTTGAGAATGGAATCCGTGAAGATTTTGTCCGTCGATGCTCGTGAAATACGATCGAGCCCCGCGCCCAATGCTTCGGTGGGACGAAAAGAATTGACGGCATGGTCCGGCGCGGAATCCACGTGGATGGTTTGCGTGCGAGCGATGGGCGCGAGACCGATTAACAAGGGCAAGCAAGCGAGCAGCCTATGTATCCAGCAGCAAGTGGTTTTCGGTTTCGCAACCGTCGCGTTCATGAACGCTCCTCAAGAGACTTGAATTCCGCGGCGAAAAGAACCGCGCGGCGGGCGCTAATATGTCCGCGCGCGATTCTTCCGCATGGTAACGGCAGCACACTCCTCGCGCTCGCGGGCTAGAAGTAGAGCTTCAAGGCCAGCTGCAGTTCGCGAGGATTATTCACCGTCGAGCTGATTACGCCGAAATTGCTGTCTCCGACCAGCGTGTCTGGTCCCTGAAACTGTGGGTGATTCAAGACATTGAAGGCTTCGGCCCGAAACTGGAGGCGAATCCCCTCGTTGCGCTTGGACAAGTTGAAATTTTTAAAGAGAGACAGGTCTACGTTTTCGGCGCCTGGCTGGCGCACGCTAGTTATGGTGCGTGGAGCATTGCCGAAGGTAAATGGGGCGACGGTAGCAGTGTCTTGCAGCACGCCGACATTGTCCGCAGTAGTATTGCTGAAGCTGGCATTGGAAAAAAAGCTGGTGCCCGGATCGGTGAAATTTTCAGGTGCGCCAGATGCGCGTTGTAACGTGCCGGTCAATATGGGGCGTTGGCCGAAGGTGGGAATGGCGTTGGTATTCAACAGCAGCGGGATGAGCGGCCTGCCACTGTTAATGCGGACGATACCGTTGATTTGCCATCCCCCTACGACGGCATCGAGGACCGGATGCATCTGCTCTCCGAATTTCCGGCCGCGGCCGACGGGCAATTCATAGACGAAACTGGCCTGGAAAATATGCGGGATATCGAATACGGAGACAGCCCGCTCGCCACGGAGGTCGTAGGGATTCTGTACGGCAAGCGTGGAACCACCAGTAGTGCCGCCGCCCAGGAATACGAAGCTGTCGTCACTGGCCGAGGCGTTATCGATGGACTTTGACCACGTATAAGTGACGAGGAACTGTAAGCCGTTGGAAAACTCACGCTCGGCGCGAATTTGTAGGGCGTGATAGACGGAGTTGGCGATGGGTGGCGAGTCAGCCTGGAAGCCGGTGTATTGCGGAAAAGGCAACAGCAATTGAAAGCCTGACACGGTCGGCTGGGAAAGCGCACTGTTTGGATCGCAGATGTAGTGAGTGCGATCGCATGGGCCCGGATTGGGATCGAAAAACGGATTCGCAACTGGATTGTTGAGGTTTCCGATATCACTAGGGTTGAGACCAATGACGGAGGCTGGAAGAATATTATTCTCGCGGAATCCGCCAAGGTACAGATGGGTTCCTTTTTTACCGACGTAGCTGGTATCGAGGAGAATTTTACCGGGCAGTTTTTTCTGGAATCCGAAGCTCCAAGCTTGCTCGTAAGGTGTATTCAGGCTGCGGCTCTTTATGGGTCCTACGGCGGCGAAACCTATGTCATTGAAGGCTCCCAAACTGTTGCCTGGGGGCGGCGCGACTCCGCACGTAAATGGCGGATTGAAATTGCATGACGTATTGCTTAGGGTGTTCCACGGGGTGGCGTGATCGAGATTTAGACTTGTAAGCCACGGCGGTTGTACATCGAAGCCCTCGAAGCCCCAAGGGCCGGTTCCGGAAGCGGAGCTACGCGGGGTCGAGAAATAGATGCCGTAGCCACCACGGAGTACAAATCCGCCCCAGGTTTGATAAGCGAAACCAAAGCGAGGTTGAATATCTTTGTAGTCGGTATCGTAATTAGAGCGATTGGCGGGGCTAGCAAAGACTTCGATGCCGTGGAGATTGCTGAGAGTCTGGATCGCTTGCGACGGCAGTCCGAGCGACTGAGCCTGGGAAATTTGGTCGGCTGTGAGTTGGAGCGGGGACACCGCCGTAGGATCGAGAGAATTCATGCGGTTGTAGCGCTCTGTTCGAGGAGTGTTCAACTCGTAGCGAAGGCCTAAATTGAGCGTGAGCTTGGGAGTTACGCGGTAGTTGTCCTGCACGAAAGTGGCGTACTGGAAGCTTTCGGTGCTGACAAAATTCACGAATCCGACCTGACAGGGTGTGCATCCCCCGCCGCTGGCGCTTGGAGGTCCGACGCCCATGAGGAAGCTCGCGAGGCCGTCGCCTCCGGAACCGGGGTCGCTGGAAACCTGAGAGCTACCGCTAAAGTCGAAGTTGAAAGCGCCGGAGGGCCAGCCGGGCTGGGTAAAGTTTATTTGATGCAGGCGCCATTCACCGCCGAATTTAAGTTCGTGCTTTTTGTGGACCCAACTGACTGTGCCGTCGAGATAATGGACGATCTGGCCTTCCCTAAGAATGCTGAAAGGATTTGTTCCGATGTTGGTGTTGTTGCCACTTTGATTCGCGGACGCATATCCATTGATGTCGATGGCCGGAAGAGTGCCGAAACCGTGGTTGAGGTACGACGGCAAGCCTAAACTAGCGAGGCCTTGTTGGGCAGCGGAAGCATTGCCACTGACGCCCTGCTGATTGTCGAATCCGCGTTGGAATCCATAGGTGGCAGTGAACAGCAGGGTGTTGCTGAACGTGTGAGTGTGAGTCAACGAGAAAATATGACGGCGGGAAACGACGGGACCGCCGGTGCAGGGGTCAGCGAAGTTATTGAAACAGTCGAAACTATTGCTGCTGGCGTTTTGCTGCGAGTATTTAGCGCTCAACAAGTCGCGTTCGCTGAAGCGCTGGTCGATCTTGATGTCGAACTGATTGTTCGAAGAAGGATTAACGCCTGAACCAAACCAATTACTGTTTTGAAGAGAGCCCAAATCGGTGGCCTGATTGGTTGGCAGAGGGAAAAGCTGAATGAGTTTTGCGGCAACGGGGTTGATGAGGTTACCTGGGCCGGCGGGAAGTTGAAAGGGGGTGCCCACCAGATTTGGATTTTGTGGGCTCGTGTAAGTGGCAAGATTATTGAAAGGAATGAAGTTTTTACGAAGAGCACCTGGGCCGATACCATTTGGATTGGCAGGCTCTGGGTTTGGATTAAAACTGCCGCTGTAAGGATCCCAAAGTTGTCCGGCGGGCGCGGAGCACAAGCCGTTGGCGTCAAACGTGCCGCCGTTTGCGCCGCAGAGAACGCCGAAATCCCCAGTTCTTTCAGCAGCGGTGGGCACGCCTGCGACGGCGTTGGTGGCATCGCGCTCGCGCAACCCCTCGTAATCAAAAAAGAAAAAGGTTTTGTCTTTGCGTATGGGACCGCCGACGGAACCGCCGAAATCGTTGCGCTTCAACGCGGCAATAGGCTGGCTGTTTTTATTATTGAACCAATTGTTGGCATCCATCACGGAATTGCGAAAGAATTCGTACACGCTGCCGTGAAATTTGTTGGTGCCCGAGCGCGTTACAACATTGATCAGCGCTCCAGCGGAAAATCCATATTCGGCGGTGAAGTTTGCTTGCTGGACCTTGAACTCTTCCACGGAGTCGACAGAAGGGGTATAGAGGACGTTATTGAGGCCGCTATTTTGGTCAAAATTTGAAGCGCTGGCGCCGTCAATCAAAACGTCAGCGGTGGCGTTACGGCTGCCATTGGAGTTGAAGTTGATGCCGCCTTGCGCGTTTTTTGTGCCTGGGGCGTTGGTCTCCGTCACGCCGGGAGCCAAATACGCGAGATTGGTGAAGTTGCGATCGACCAGCGGCAAATCATTCACGAACTTTCGATTAACGACCTGACCGGTGACGGCGTCCTCGGTTTGCAGTTGGACGTCGCTGGCCTTGACTTCGACGGTGTCGTTGACGGAGCCGAGCTTCAAAGATAAATCGACGGAGATGTTTTGGCTGACGTCGAGCTTGATGCCCTCCTGGGTCTCCTTTTCAAAATTCGCGGCTTCCGCGGTGATGGTGTAGGTTCCCGGCGGGATGGAGCGCAGAAGATATCTTCCGGTGTTGTCGGTCGTGGCGGTGAACGAGTAGCCTTTGCCTTGGTCCACGAGGGTGATCTTGACGGCAGGAATGGTGGCACCGGAAGAGTCGGTGATAACACCAGTTACGGAGCCGGTGTAAAGTTGGGCGAGGGCGGGAAATGGAGTAAGAAAAAGGGCGGCGAGAAGTGAAAGGAACAGCCAGCAAGCGCTAACCGATGGAGAAATGCGAGATCCGCGGTACTGCTGCGCTACTGATTTGGCAATTGCGTAAGGTTCGGGGATATTGCACACCTCGTCGAGTTGGGACACAATGACCTCCTCTTTTTCCTCGACGGAAAAACACCGCTTGCCGGAAATCGGCGATGGGCCACCCGCTACAACTGAGTTTAAAACGATTTAATAAACGGTTTAGCCCTTTCTGTCAAGAGCTAAATTAAAAGACGGAACGCTCTTTAGCACAGCGAAGAGTTACTGGATTCGTTGGCGGCGATGAACATTGTACATACTCAGCGTCGAATGAACACAAAATCGCGGAATCTGCATTCATAGAAACGAAAATCTTGACTGCCCAGCGGCCTGTTGGTGAGCTAAGATGGCCGACGATTCTGAGTTCCCGACATGATTGGGCAAATACTCGGTCATTACCGCATTGTTGAACGTGTCGCCGCAGGAGGATTTGGTGTGGTTTACCGGGCGCACGATGAGCAGTTGGAGCGGGATGTAGCTGTCAAGGTTTTGCCGCCGGGAACGTTAAACAATGAATCGTCGCGGCGAAATTTCCGGAAAGAAGCGCTCGCGCTGGCCAAGCTGAATCACGCTAACATCGAGATGGTATATGAATTTGGATCCCAGGATGGCGTGGATTTCCTGGTGATGGAATATGTTTCGGGCAAGACTCTGACGGAGAAGCTGACGGAGGGTCCGGTATCAGAAAAAGAACTGGTCTCACTGGCGACGCAGATCGTCGCGGCCGTTGAAGAAGCGCACGAGCGTGGGATAGTGCATCGCGATTTAAAGCCAGCGAACATTCTTATTACTCCCAAGGGACACGCGAAGGTACTGGATTTTGGACTCGCCAAGTGGTTAAAGCCGGGCGAAGAATTAACCGCGGATCACAAGACGGATTCGTTGACGGCCGCAGGCACGCTGCCGTACATGTCTCCCGAACAACTAAATGGCGAGAATGTAGATGAGCGCACAGATATTTATTCGCTGGGAGCGGTTTTTTATGAGATGGCGGTCAACCAGAAAGTATTCACGCGGCCATTAGCGTCGCAGGTGATTGACGCGATTTTCAACCAGGCACCGGTGCCGTTGCGAGCCGTGAATTCACGCATTTCTCCCGCGCTTGATGACATCGTCATGAAATGCCTGGAGAAGGAACGGGCGCACCGCTACCAATCGGCCAAGGAGTTGTTGGTGGATTTCCGTCGCATGGCGGCACGATCGTCGACGGTCATGCCCGTGGCGGGGCCGCGGCGAACGCGTGGGCGGAAAAAATTATTTTTGATTCTTCCGGCAGCGGCCGTAATTTTGGCTCTGGCGGCGATGATTGGCCGTGTTGGCATTCGCAATCTATGGGAGCGCTTGGCAAGCAGCGGGCAGAGTCCACAAATTCATTCTCTTGCTGTACTGCCGTTAGTAAACCAGTCGGGGGATCCAGCTCAGGATTACTTCGCGGATGGGATGACCGACGAATTGATCACCGACCTGTCGAGAATAAGCGCGCTGCGGGTTATCTCGCACACTTCCATCATGCGGTTCAAGAACACCAATAAGCCTTTACCTGAAATCGCCAGCTCTCTTCACGTGGACGCACTGGTGGAAGGCTCGATTCAGCGATCCGGGCAAAGAGTGAAAGTAAATGCGCGACTTATTCGAGCCACCGACTCACGGGAGCAGCCAGTTTGGGTGCGAAGTTACGAGCGCGATTCGAGCGACGTATTGGCGTTACAAACGGAACTTGCAACGGCCATCGCCGACGAAGTGCGCATCCGGTTGACGCAAAATGAGAAGGCCCGGCTATCGGAGAGTCGGTCGACAAATCCTGAAGCGCATGAAGAGTACCTGGCGGGGCGGTATTACTGGAACAAGCGTACGGCTGACGGACTCGAGAAAAGCATCAGCTATCTTGAGAAGGCGACCGCCAAAGACCCAAAGTACGCTCTGGCTTATGCGGCGCTAGCGGATTCATATCATTTATTGCCGGAGCTGGGTAACGTTTCGGTCGCAGAAGCATTTCCCAAAGCCAGAACAGCGGCATTGAAGGCGCTGGAGATCGACGATTCTGTCGGGGAAGCGCATTCGGCGCTCGCAAATATCAAAGAGGACTACGACTGGGATTGGAAGGGCGCCGAGGTTGAGTACGAGCGGGCTATCGAACTCAGCCCTGGAGATGAAGTCGCGCATGCCCATTACTCAAATCTTCTCTTAGAACTTGGGCGATTTCCTGAGGCACTGGCGGAAGCAAAAATCGCGCAGTCGCTGGACCCATTATCGGTATTCGCCAACGACAATCTTGCGGCAATGTTCTTTTACGCGGGCGAATTTGATCACGCAATCGAACAAGCCCATAAGACATTGGAACTTGATCCGAGAAGCTCCCAGGCGCATCGCCATCTCGCGGAAGTCTATACCCAGAGGCACATGTACCCGGAAGCAGTCGCAGAACTGCAAGCGGCGATGGATCTTTCGCCCGAGAATGTCGAAGCTTTGGCGGAATTAGGTTATGTCTACGGGGTTTCGGGGATGAAAAACGAGGCGCAGGCGGTACTGGCAAGAATCAAATCTAATCGCAACGTTTCGGCATACCGTCTAGCGATTGTGTACGCCGGACTGGGAGAAAATGACAACGCTTTGCAATCGTTAAAGGAAGCGGTAGATAGCCGCGCTGCGGGTATCGTGCACCTAAAAGTTTCACCGTTCTTCTCTCAGATTCGAGCGCAAAGCCAATTTCAAAAACTGCTTATAGATATGGGCCTCGGGATTAGAACCTGAGCTAGACGCGGTTAATAAGCTTCCCAAAACAAGGCCAAAGTACTACTCGGCAAGCTCATTGTTATGTGGCACCCAAAGGCCAGCAAATCACCCTTGGCCGGATGGTGTTGAGATTTGTCTCCGCGCATGAATTGGTTTAAAGCTGGGTCATCACCAAAAACGGCCTCAAGTTCCCGCCAGGTAAATGCCGGCGGTTTCCTTTTGCCCAGGACGTCAACAGCAGCACCTTTTGGATCGCGAATGCTGGCGTTGAGATTTTCCGAGTCCATGAACTTTTCCTTATCGATCTCGAAGACTCCAGGAGCAGCCGTGTCGTTCCAAACAAGCAGGCGAGCAAATTTACGGTCATCGGTATTGGAGAGAAGGACGGAAGTCGAATGATCGGTGTCGCGGAAGATGGCGAATATGCTGCTCTCAAGATCATGACTGAACATGGCGGAATACAGATCGACGCCGTCTAGTTTGGAACGGACGATCACCGCGCGATCTTTGCCTTCGTCGAAGGATCGCGCTTCAATAATCATGTGACCGGCTTTCAACTGGCCTTCCAACCGAATCCACGAGCAGTCACCCTGCAGAGATCCCTTACCTTTGGCGGCTGAGTCGTCATTGAAAGCGTTTGCTGGTGTGGCCATAGCGGCGGCCATACCCACGGTTCCGAACTTGAGGAAGTCACGGCGTTCAAAGGTCATTAGATTGGCCCTCCTTCGATTTTTATCTCGAGTGAAACCGCTACCCATCTGGATTAGTGGGTTCGCAGTAGAAACTGCGAATACCACATGGATTATGTGCTTGACGGCTATATTGGCTGAACTCGAAAGGTACTTACCGCGGTTTTTATATCAGGTTCAGAGCGAAGTCAACAACGTTCGCCAGGCGCTTAGGGATAGCGTTGAATGAGGCGCAGATCAGTCTTCAAGAGTGGGCAAAGTCTTTAGCACTTCGGATGCGATGGGGCGGTTGAGGACCGGCTCGTCCTTGCGAATTTTGCCATCGCGAAATATGAGGGTACGTTTCGCAAAACGGGCGACGTCGAGTTCGTGGGTTACCAGAACGATGGTCAAGCCTTGATCGTTGAGTCTCTGGAAGATCTCCATGATTTCCACCGAGGTGCGCGTATCGAGGTTGCCGGTGGGCTCGTCGGCGAGAAGTATGGAGGGACGATTCACCAAGGCCCGGGCGATGGCAACGCGCTGCTGCTGTCCTCCGGACATTTGTGAAGGAAAGTGTTCGGCACGGTTGGCGAGGCCGACCATGGCCAAGGCTTCGGTGGCGCGTTTGGTGCGCTCGGATTTGTGAATTTTAGTGTACAGCGTGGGCAGCTCGGTATTTTCGAGAGCGGTGGTGCGCGCTAACAAATTGAAACCCTGAAAGACAAAACCTAATTTCTGATTGCGGATGTGGGCGAGAGCTTTTTTATCGTGTTCGGAAACGTCGATGCCGTCGAGGAGATATTTTCCGGAAGTAGGCTTGTCCAGGCAGCCAAGTAAATTCATGAAAGTGGATTTGCCACTGCCGCTGGCGCCCATGATGGCAAGAAATTCTCCGCGTTGGATCTCCAAGCTAACTCCGCGCAAGGCGTGCACGCGCGTTTCGCCCAGGTCGTAATATTTGTGAACATCCTCCACGCGGATAACCGATTCGTCCGGGGCGGAAGAGTGGAGCTCGGTTGGAATCGCAGCGGTCATTAAAATATTTTCACAAAGTCTAGTCCAAAAGGCGCAGAACTCAGCGTCTTATAGCTCCGGGAGCGGCAGGCTTAGAGCTGATGGAGCGAACCACGAGATTGTCACCTTCTTTCAAGTCGCCTTTGAGGACCGCAGCGATTTCCGTGAAAGCATGGTCAGTGATTCCAAGAGAGGCTTTCACGGGCTCCATGGAGTTATCGGGATGCCATTTCCAAACCACGGCGGTAGTGACACGTGGAACGTGAGTGATATTCGATTCGGGTGTCGCGGGCTGCGCGGTTTGCGACGCAGTTTCGGGCTGGTTTTCGTCGATGCCGTACTGCGCATACAGACGCATGACTTCCTCGGGGGCCATGGGGGGCTTGTAGCGCAGGGCGGTATTAGGGAGCTTCAGGACATTTTGCACGGTAGCTACCGGAATGGTGACGTAGGCGGTCATGCCTGGAAAAAGTTTTAGTTCGGGATTATCAAACTCGATCATGGTGTCGTAGGTGACGACGTTTTGCACGGTGGTGGGATTCATGCGTACCTGGGTGACCGTGCCATGAAAGCTTTCTTTGGGAAAGGCATCGACTTTGAAGGTGACTTGTTTGCCGGGCTTGATGTTGCCGACGTCAGATTCGTCCGTCTTGGTGTAGACCAGCATTTTTGATAAATCCTGCGCGATGGTAAAAATTGTCGGGGCTTGCAGGGAAGCGGCCACAGTTTGACCAACGTCGACGTTGCGAGCAACGACGGTTCCATCGATGGGGGAACGAATCACGGTGTAATTGAGATTGGTTTGCGCGACCTGCAGCGCAGCGGCCTTCTGGCTGACTTGCGCGTCGGCTTGTGTGACATTGGCAACGGCCGCGCCGACGCTGGCGTTCATGGAATCGTAATTGGCCTTGGCGAGATCAAGCTGCTGCTGGCTGGTAATGTTTTCTCGAGTGAGCTGACTGGCACGCTCGAAATCAGCTTTGGTCTGAACCAGGGAGGCCTTGGCCTTTTCGAGGTTGGCCCTGGCGGCTAGCAGATTGGCTTTGGCGCTATTCAGATCGGCATCGGCTTGCTGCACCGCGCCCTGGAATAACGCGGGATCGATCAGGGCAACGATATCGCCTTTATGCACGCGAGAGTTGAAGTCGACAAATAGCTTGGCGATGACTCCGGAGACCTGGGACCCGACTTGCACGGTGATTACGGCATTGATGGTGCCGGTAGCCTCCACGACGTCATGAATGTCGCCGCGCTCGACTTTGGCGGTAAAGTTCTGGTCCTGCGATTTGGCATTGAAACCAAAGGCGGCAAAGATGGCAACCACCGCGAGCACGCCGGCCAAGAGCAGCCATTTGAGATTCTTTTTCATTCGCAGTCCTGAAAAAATAAAAACTCGCGCTGGTCGGTCACAACGCAACTCAGGTATAACGCAACTTTATAACGCAACTTCGTTAGCGCAACTTCGTTAGCGCAACTTCGTTAGCGCAACTTCGTTAACGCAACTTCGTTAACGTAACTTCGTTAGCGTAACTTCGTTAACGTAACTTCGTTAACGTAACTTCGTTTAGCGCAACTTCGGTTACTCGGGTTACTCGTAGCGCAGTGCTTCAATGGGATCGAGCAGCGACGCTTTGCGCGCGGGGTAATAACCGAAAAAAACTCCTACGGCAATGGAAAACAGGGCCGCCACGACAATGGCCTGCATGGAGGTTTCCATGGGCCACTTTAAAGTCTGGCCGACAACGTAGGAACCGAGAACCCCGAATAACACGCCCGCAAAGCCACCAACCAGGCTCAGCATCACGGATTCGCCGAGAAATTGTAGCTGAATGGCTTGCTCCGTGGCGCCGACGGCGACGCGAACACCAATCTCGCGGGTACGTTCCGTGACGGAAACGAGCATGACGTTCATGATGCCGATGCCGCCGACGATTAAGGAGATGGAGGCGATGGCGATGAGCAGCACGGTGAGAGTTTTGCTGGCTTCCATCTGCGCCTGAATGATGTCTTCGGGATTGCGAATGTTGAAATCGTCGTCTTCTTCAGGGCGCAAGTGATGGCGATCGCGCAGGATCGCGGCGGCTTCCTGGCCGGCAAGTTTTACGGAGTCCTGAGATACGGCGGAGCACAGAATGTCGTCGAGCCAGGGATTGCCTTTCATTTTTTTCTGAGCGGTAGTGTACGGCAAGATGATGTTGTCGTCCTGATCCTGGCCGGACATGGAGAGGCCTTTGGGGTGGAGGATTCCGATTACCTTGCAGGGGAGATTTTTTACACGGATAACTTTTCCGATGGGATCTTCCGCGCCAAAGAGCTGCTCACGAACGGTGACGCCAATGTCGCAGACATCAGCGGCGCGTTCGACGTCCTCGTTAGTGAAGACGGCGCCCTGATCGGCGTACCAACGCTTGATGTCAAAGAATTCCGGGGACACACCGCGATAGGCGGTAAACCAGTTTTGATTGCCGTAAATGACCTGCACGTGATCATCGACATTGGGCGAAACCGTTTTGATGAGAGCGATTTGGTTTTTGATGGCGGCGGCGTCGGCCATGGAAAGGGAAGGGGAGCCGTGGGTGCCGGTGCGTACGCCGCTGACGGAGCGGCCGCCCGCTTCGATCCACACGAAATTGTCGCCGAGATTATTCATTTGTTGTTCGACGCGCGATTGGCCTGCTTTGCCGATGGCTACGACGCAAATCACGGCGGCGATGCCGATGGTGATGCCCATGACGGTCAACACGCTGCGCATTTTATTTCTGAGCAGGGCGACGAGCGCGGAGCGAAGCAGTGCGGAATAGTCCACGATGACTCCTATAGCTGGCCGGACGAGTGACGAAAAGGACTATCTAGAATAGCGCGTTGTGGCGCTGAAATAGGATTCATTGGAGCACCTGTCCGACGTAACTCCTGCTATTTTAGCGCGATATGAAGGGAATTGAATTAAGCGACCATTAGTTTTCGTTTAGGTTTGAAAAAGGAAAGGCCCCGGGCGCGTTAACAAAATTCTGTTTGGCGCTTACGAGGCCTTGCTGCGTGGTGTGTCGCCTTATTCGCCGATGACTAGCACTTGTATCGAGCCATCCACGACCGATGGGCGCGGATGCTTCGTCGGGTCACCTGTGAATTTAGCCGAAGGCAAATAGACCTTGTGGGCTACGGGATCGAGGCCCAGGGTCTTTGATCCCGGCGGGGTATCGATTTCCTGGACCACGGAATATTTGCCGGACTTATCCGCATGGATGACTTCGAGTTTTCCGGCGCCGGCGGATGCAAAGGCATATCCGATTCCGGGATCGAAGAGTACGCCATCGCAATCGTCGCCGATGGCCACGCTTTGGCGGACTTTGCCGCTGTTGCTGTCGACAATCATGAGTTTTCCGTCGCAGGCGGAGAAGAGGGTGTGAGTCTTAGTATCGATGGTCAGTCCGGAGGGGCCTTCGCAACCTTCCATCGGCCAGGTGGCTTTTACTTTTTTGGTGCTGGCATCGATTACGACGATGGAATGTTTGTCTTCAAGGTTGATAAAAATGTTGCCATTCTGGTCGTAGGCGAAATATTCCGGCTTGGCGTCCAGAGGAATAGTGGCGACGACTTTTTTCGTTTTAGCGTCGATTACCGAGGTTGATTTGCTTTTGCCGTTCTGGACGAAGACCTGATGAGTGGCGGGATGATACAGGATGGAGTCGGGATTCTCGCCCGTTGCAATTTGAGATTCGACTTTCAGCGTTTTCAAATCGAAGACGGCAACCTTGGCGGCTCCGCCTTGGCTGACAAAACCAATGCCGAGGTCGGGAGCCACAGCGACGCCGTGTACGCCGGGAGTGTCCGGGATGTCACCGACGACGGCACCGCTCTCGGAATCCAGCACGGTTACATGCGTGGAGCGCGCAACATAAACGCGATGGGCTTCTGGATCAACGGCGACGTAGTCCCACCGCCCGCCGCCTTCCAGAGGGATTTTTTTTACGATCTTGAATTTGCCGCTGGCATCTCCGGCGCGTAAGACGCTGGGTGTTAACGCGAGCGCTGCGGCGGAAAAGAGCAGAGCCGAATTTCGCAAGAATCGATGCATGTTTGTTTCCTCGGTTGGCGTCTAAGGGCACGTTCTGGCGCCCTGGCCGCCATGATGTAAGAGCGTGGCGGTGATTTGCCGCGGAGAGAGGCTAGCAGGTGATGGGCGTTCTGCCTACCGAAGATGACGTAGATAAATGAAAATTAAGACTAATTTAGGAATTGAAGTTTTGTTGAAGTGCGGCGTTCAGGGGCTAAAGCCGCGACCTACAAGGTCGGCTCGGGCCAGGTGACTGGTCGCACGGGGCCTACGATGAAAAGCCAGGAGGAAGCGCCGGCGAGGGCAACCAGCGCGGCGAGCGCGAAAGGCCACTGGAAGTGGCCGGTACGATCCAGAATAAATCCGGTGAGGGCTGGGGCGACGATTCCGGCTAAGTTTCCACTGCCATTTTGCAAACCTGTCCAGCGTCCTGCGGCGTACGGGCCAGCTAGAGTCTGCGAGATAGCCCAAATGTTAGATGAGCTGATGCCCTGGCCCGCGATGCCCAAAATTAGTAAAGGCACATTCCATGCTGGAGGACTGACGGCAGAGAGAAAAAGTAATACACCGGCGCCTGCCAGGCCGCCGGCGACGAAAGGTTTGCGGACACGAGTTGGTGTTCCTCCGGAGCGGATCAAACGATCGGAGAGCCAGCCGGAAAATAATGCGAAAAGAGCGTTGAGAATGTAGCCGGTGGCACCGATTTTGGCCATGGCAGCGATGGAAAAGTGCCTGTCGCGTACCAGATAAAACGGTAACCAGGTGAGCAGGAAGTAGCTCACGTAGTTGTAGCCAAATTGGGCAATGATGGTGCCCCATGCGGAACGCTGAAGAAGAATAGCGGCGTAACTTGGCGCAGCGATTTTGTCGAGATGGATGGCAGATTTCGCCGGAGGCATCCAGGTAAGCCACGGGATCAACCAGCACAAGCTGAGTAGTCCGAGAAATATGAAGAAACCGCGCCAGCCGAATCTGGAGATTAACAAGCCGCCGGCCAACAGCCCAAAACCGGGGCCGAGTGCCAGGCCCGCCGAAATTATGGAATTCGCGATGCCGCGATGTTCCTCACGGTAGTGAAGCGCGATGATTTTGGAGTAAGACGGATAAGCGACGGATTCGCCTACACCGAGTAGTAGACGCAACACCAGCAGCAAGAAGAATCCGTGAACGAGGCCCGTGACAATAGTGGCGATGGACCACAGAAAAAAACCGCCGGTAAAAACCCAGTTCACGTTCAGCCGATCCACGAGCCAACCGGAAATAAGCTGCAAAAACGCGTAGGTCCAGAAGAAGGAAGACAGCAAGAGGCCCAGCTGCGAGGCGGACAGGTGTAGTTCGTCTTTTATAAGGGGAGCGGCGATAGAGAGATTGGAGCGATCGATGTAGCTGATGAATATAGAAAGGCCCAACAAAATGAGAACGCGCCAAAGTTTGCCGGTCAATGGCTGTGATGGAGGGGGCTGCGATGGCGATTGAGGTGTGGGCATTTCGAGTTGGGAAGGGAATTCTCTCTCGCGGACGCGGAAGATTGCAAACCAATACGCCAACGTTATCGGACAGCGTTATAGCCAAAATTGTTGAGGCGCGATTATTAATTGCCGGAGGGCTGTTACTTATGCTTAATTGTCCCCCGCTGTCTGGAGCGGCATGCCACACACGAAACTGACATCGGCACAAATTACTGGCTTCTGGGGTGCGTGGTCGGGATGGACTCTCGATGGCATGGATTCGTTTATCTATGCGCTGGTGTTGAGTCCAGCACTGTCGGAGCTTTTGCCGAAGTCGGGATATGCGAAAACTCCCGCGAATGTAGGACTGGCCGGGTCGATTTTGTTCGCGTTATTCCTGGTTGGCTGGGGCCTTTCGTTTATGTGGGGGCCGATTGCCGATCGCTTCGGACGGACTCGGGTGCTGGCGGCCACGATTTTGGCTTATGCAGTGTTCACCGGCGCAGCGGCACTGGCCGTGAATGTGTGGCAACTAGGATTGTTTCGGTTGTTGGCGGGCATTGGCATAGGAGGCGAGTGGGCGCTGGCCGGAACGTACGTCGCGGAAGCGTGGCCTGAGGACCGGCGAAAAATGGGCGCCGGATTTTTGCAAACGGGCTATTACTTTGGGTTTTTTCTGGCTGCGACGCTGAACTACACCGTGGGGGCGCGCTTTGGATGGCGCGCGATGTTTCTCTGCGGCTTGTCGCCGGTAATTATTTCAGTGCTTATCATGGCGCGTGTGAAAGAGCCAGAACGGTGGAAGGAACGGATGGGCCAGCCTCGGCTGACGCATCAGCCAGGGCGCTGGGGATCGTCACTCGCAGAAATCTTTGCCGTGAGGTATCGACGGAAAACGATTGTCAACGCGGCGTTGCTGACGGTCGCGATCATCGGTCTCTGGGCCGGCGCAGTCTATGAACCGACCGCAATCATCACGCTCGCGAAAAAGGCTGGGATGTCGGTGGCTCAGGCATCGAAGGCGGCTTCAATCGGGACGGCCATTCTTTCCATCGGAACTATATTAGGTTGTTTGATGGCGCCGATACTCGCGGAACGCCTGGGAAGAAAGCGCGCTCTGGCCATCTATTTCCTGGGCATGAGCGTGTTTATCTGGTTGAGTTTTAGTTGGGCGTTTTATCTGGAGAATGGGTTGACGACGTTTATCGGGTGTTTATTTTTCCTGGGATTTTTCGGCGGGAATTTTACTTTATTCAGCTTGTGGCTCCCCGAACAATACGAGACCTCTGTTCGAGCCACGGCATTCGCGTTTGCAACTTCTTTTGGAAGGTTCATCGGAGCGGGCGTCAATTTCATGATTGGCGCCATGGTTCGCAATGCGGGAACGATAGGCAGGCCGGTAGCGTATACGGCGATCGCGTTCGGAGTCGGGCTGTTGATTATTCCGTTTGCGCAGGAGACGCGGGGGCAGACTTTACCGACCTAAAGGTGGACATGTTCAACGAAGTAAGCACGCAGCGAGATAGCGATGTGCCGCAAAAAGGGCGCGGGTATGCGGTGGCATCCGGAATATTGGGTTGGACGCTGGACGCGTTTGATTTTTTTGTAGTGGTTTTCCTGGTCGATACGCTGGCGACACATTTTCAGGTGGGGAAGAGTTCCATCGTGTTGACGCTGGGGGCCACGCTGGCGATGCGGCCTGTGGGTGCACTGTTATTTGGGATGATGGCGGACCGTTACGGACGGCGAAAACCGCTGATGGCGGTGGTGGCGTATTTTTCACTGATCGAAGTTTTAAGCGGATTGGCGCTGAACTACCCGATGTTTCTGATTTTGCGACTGCTGTACGGAATTGGCATGGGCGGATTTTGGGGAGTGGGTGCGTCCCTGACGCTCGAAAGCGCGCCAAGGCGCTGGCGAGGTTTGCTTTCTGGATTGCTACAGGGTGGATATCCGCTGGGATATTTATTGGCGGCAGTGGCGGCTCGTCTGATTCTACCGGCGTGGGGATGGCGTGCGATGTTCTGGGCAGGGCTGATTCCAGGGGCGATTACGATGTTTGTCGCGTATCTATCGCCGGAATCCGCGGCGTGGAAACAACACCAGGTTCCCAGCATGAGCGGAATTTTGCGAGTGATGTGGGAGCATCGCAAGGGTTTTGCGTACCTGGTGCTGACTCTGACGTTGATGATCTGCTTGTCGCATGGGACGCAGGATCTCTATCCGGATTTTTTGAAAACAGCACATCATATTTCGCCAAATGTGGTGGCTTACCTGGCGATGATCTATAACGTCGGCGCGCTGCTCGGAACGATTTCTGTGGGTGCCATTTCCGAGCGGCTGGGAAGGCGCATGAGTATCATTGCTTCGTTAGGAATATGCGCGCTGGTTATTCCGCTTTGGGCTTTCGGACATTCGCTGGCGATTTTGGCTGTTGGTGCTTTTTTAATGCAGGTGGGCGTGCAAGGCGCCTGGGGAGTGATTCCGGCGCACTTGAATGAACTGTCGCCGGACGCGGTGCGCAGTTTGTTTCCGGGATTTATATACCAGTTGGGGGTGCTGTTTGGTTCACCGACGAATACGATTGAATACGCGTTACGCGATCGCGTTGGGTATCAATGGGCGTTGACGATTTTCGAAGGGTGCACCATTGTGGCGCTGGTAATTGTGTTTGCGCTGGGGCCGGAACGTAAAGGCAAGGATTTTTTCCGCAAGACGCTGTCACCGCAAGAGGCTGAAACGACGTCGTGACAGCTTTAGTACCGGCTCGACCTAAAAGAAACTTAATTTAGAATTAACCGCCCCTGGAAGTATTATGCGGACAGCGAAACCGCTGGGTTCGTCGTCACGATCGATGCCAAGAGAGCCGCACGTCGATAGTCCGATCAGGGAACTAAAGTAACGGTGAAGTCATCGTATATACGGATGGAGTTCATGGGATTTTCTTGCGCGAAATTCGTCAATAACGCCACAGTTGTGATGATGATGTTGACGTGGAGTATGCCCGCGTCGCCGCAGGGTAAATCTCAAGTGAGCGCGGCGGGTCCCGACGGGTCGGCTCAGGAACAACAAGCTCAAGAGCCACAGCCTCAAAATCCGCCCTCACAAACTCCAACTCCAGAAACCCCTGTCGTACAAACTCCGGCGCCGAAAACGAACGGTTCGGAAATTCAGCCGCTGGCGCCGCCAACCGATGCCACAGCCGCAGTTCGTCAAGCAGCGCCACCCCCAAGCGGAGAGTTATTACATTTAACATTCCAACAGGCTTTGGATCTGGCACGAAAAAACGCCACGCAATTTCAGGCGACGGTGGTGAATGCCGGCGTTTTGCGCGAAGACGCCAAGCAGGCGCGGAACACGCTGCTGCCGACGGTGACATACAACAATTCCGCGTTGTACACACAAAGCATCCCAGGTGCGGAGACGGTAAGCACCGCAGGAAGGCCGGAGCCGGTGGCAGCGCCGCCGGTGATTTATATTGCGAACAATGCGCCGCACGAGTACACCAGTCAGGCAGATATACACGAATCAATCGATGTGTCGGCGTTGTCGAATTGGCGGCGTGCTTCGGCGGCAGCGGCGGTGGCACGAGCGCAGATGGAAATCGCGAAGCGCGGTTTAGTAGTTACCGTGGCGCAGAATTATTACAAGGTGGGAGCGGCGCAACAAAAATTGGAAACCGCAAGGCTTGCCGCGGGCGAAGGCGATAAATTTTTCCAGCTTACCCAAAAGCTGGAGGGCGGCGGCGAAGTGGCGCACGCGGATGTCATTAAGGCGGAGTTGCAGATGCGGGACCGGCGCCGGCAGCTTCAAGAGGCACAGCTGGCGTTGCTGAATGCGCGGCTTGATCTGGCGGTTTTGATCTTTCCAAATTTCAACGACAACTTTGAGGTAGCAGACGATATACATGCGGCCGCTCCCTTGCCGAGCATTGAAGAGATACAGCAGCAGGCGAGCAAAGATAATCCTGATTTACGCGCGGCGCTGGAGGCCGTGCGGCAGTCGCGATACGACGTATTTGGCGCGCGAGCGGGTTACCTGCCGTCGCTAAGTTTCGATTATTTTTACGGTATTGATGCCCCGCGCTTCGCGGTGAACGCGGAATTGGGGAACGGCAGGCAGTATTCCAACGTCGGTTATTCGTGGCTGGCCACGCTGAATATTCCCATCTGGAACTGGGGAACGACGCAGAGCAAAGTGAAGCAGGCGGAATTAAAGCGGACTCAGGCGAAGCGGGAATTTTCGTTAGCACAGAGAAAATTGATCGCGGAAATTCAATCGCTATATGCGGAGGCCAGCACCGCATCGAGCGAGCTGGAAGATCTGAAGCGATCTGGTGAACTGGCGTCGGAAAGCCTCAGGCTGGTTACGCTGCGTTATCAAAACGGCGAATCCACGGTGCTAGAAGTGGTGGACGCACAGACGACTTTTACCAGCGCAAATGCCGCTTATCAGGATGGGGCGCTGCGCTACCGCGTGGCGCTGGCAAGCTTGCAAACTCTAACGGGTGTATCCACGAATCCATGAAAATAAAATCATCGTACGGCACGCTGAAATTTTTCAAACACGCGGCGATGGCCGCTGGTATCGCTGTGGTGTTTGGCTTTGCGTGGGGTTGCGCCAAGGCGGAGAAGGAAAAAGAGCCCGAAGTAAGGGTGCAAACCACGCCAGCGGAGAAAGAAGATATTTCACAGATAGTGAACGAGGAAGCAGTGATTTTTCCGCTGCAACAGGCCACCGTGGCGCCCAAGATTACTTCCACCATCAAACAGTTTCTGGTTCAGCGCGGCAGCAAAGTGAAGAAGGGGCAACTAATGGCAGTGCTGGAAAATGCCGATCTGTCCGCGGCTGCGGAATCCAGCCGCGGGGATTATGAGCAGGCCGAAGCGGCGTACACGACCACAGTAGCATCGAGCTTGCCGCAGCAGATTCAGAAAGCCCAGCTGGACGCGGTGTCTGCAAAGTCCGCGTTCGAAGCGGCTGAAAAGGTCTACAACAGCCGCAAAGATTTGTTTCAGCAAGGGGCACTTCCTCGTCGTGAGCTGGACGCGGCGGAAGTGGCATTAGTTGCGGCGCGAAGTCAAAACGAGCAAGCGCAAAAGCAACTTGCGGACTTGCAGCGTGTGGGTAAGGAACAGGCGCTTAAGTCGGCGGAAGGGCAAAAGCAGTCGTTTGAAGGTAAGTACCACGCAGCGGCGGCGCAACTAAGCTACTCGGAGATTAAAAGTCCGATCGATGGAGTGGTGACGGACCGGCCGCTTAACGTGGGAGATTTGGCGACGGCGAACCAACCGCTTTTGACGGTGATGAATATTTCGAAATTGATCGCTAAGGGGCATATTCCGCAATCGGAAGCGGCGCAACTGAAAGTCGGGAATCCGGCGCAATTGAAGGTGCCGGGCATGGATGATCCGATTGAAGGGAAAATCACTTTGGTTAGCCCGGCGCTGGATCCGGGAAGCACGACTATTGAAGTATGGGTAGAAGCTAAAAAACCGAATCCGGCGTTGCGGCCGGGCATAACTGTTCAAGTAGCGATGACCGCGAAGACGGTAAAAGATGCAGTGGTGGTGCCTGCGGCTGCGGTATACAAAGACCCGGAAGGGAATGGCAACTACGTTCTTGTGGCGGGAACGGATGATAAGGCTCACGTGAAACCGGTTCAACTGGGGATACGCAACGGCGAAGACACGCAGATTGCGAGCGGCATAAACCCGGGAGATCCAGTGATTACTTCCGGGGGTTACGCCGTGCCGGACGGAACGAAAATCAAAGTAGAAAAGCCCGAGGCGCCGGAAAAAGCGGAAGGGGATAAAGCAGGAGCGGATAAAGCGGATAAGAACGATGCGGACGATCCCGCCGACAAGGATAAAAAGAATAGCGGCGATAAGAAAGACGTCAAAAAAGGCGGCGGCGCGGCAAAAACTGATAAGGAAAAGGAGTAGCCTCGCATGGATCTTCGGACATCGTCACCGCGAGGCGAACAGCTGGCTGAGCCGGAGCAACCCTGGTTTCACCGGCTGTCTCGACCGATCCTTTTCCTGATTGTTAGCCTGGCTTTGGTGGGCGTTTATTACGCGTTTACAATTCCCGTAGCCGTGTTTCCCGAGACGGATTTTCCACGCATTGTGGTGGGCATCGATAACGGCGTGATGCCCATTGACCAGATGCTGGTCACCATCACGCGCCCCATTGAGGAAGCCGTAAACAGCGTGCCCGGATTGCTCAAGGTGACATCCACTACCAGTCGGGGATCGGCGGAAATCGATCTGTTTTTCGACTGGAGTTCGGACATGATTCTTACACTGCAGCGTGTGGACGCGGTAGTGGCGAGGTTACAAGCGGAACTTCCGACGACAGCGAAGGTGGATACGCACCGAATGACCTTTGCGAGCTTTCCGATCATCGGTTACAGCCTGACATCGGATACTGTGCCGCAGAAAAAACTGTGGGAGATTGCTACGTACGATTTGAAGCCGCGCATCAACCGGCTCGACGGTGTGGCTTCGGTTCTTGTGCAAGGCGGGAGGGTGCCCGAGTTTCAAGTCATGCCCGATCCGGCGCGTCTGCTCGCGGCAACCGTAACAGTGCCGGAAATATTGGATGCCCTTAAACGCACCAATCTGGTCGATTCTCCCGGATTGTTGGAAAGCAACCACCAGCTAGTCCTTGGTCTGGTCAGCGGACAGGTGCGTAGTCCTGAAGAAATTGGGCAGATTGTGATAAAGACTTCTGCTGCCGGAGTACCAATCCGTATCGGGGACATTGCCACCGTGTCGCCCTCCGAAGCGCCGGTGTATACCGTTGTGACCGCGAACGGCAAACCGGCCGTGCTGCTGAGCATAAACCGGCAACCGCAAAGCAACACGATGGATGTAGCGAACGAAGTCCATAAACAGATTAGCGATCTGTTGCCGTCGCTGCCACCTGGGGTGCATGTAGAACCGTTTTACGATCAGTCCACCATCGTGCACGACTCGATCGCCAGCGTGCGCGATGCTGTACTGCTGGGATTGGTGCTGTCCTCTATCATTTTGGTGCTATTTCTACGTGATTGGGGCACCTCGCTGGTCGCTGGCTTGGTTATCCCCGCCACGTTGCTAATTACTTTTATCGTTTTAAAACTGACCGGTCAGAGCTTTAACCTCATGACCCTCGGCGGCCTAGCTGCCGCGGTTGGCCTCGTTATCGACGATGCGATCGTGGTCCTCGAGAACATTGTCCTTCACCGAGACGCCGGACAAGGACGCTTCCAAGCGATAGCCAGCGCTCTTCGTGAACTGACCATTCCACTTATCGGTTCGACGATCACTCCTATCGTCGTATTTCTGCCGCTAATTTCAATTACTGGTGTCACTGGAAGCTTCTTTCGAGCGTTGGCGGTCACCATGACCGTATCACTCTTCACGTCGCTGCTTCTCGCGCTCACCTGGACTCCGACACTGAGCCAATATTTGGTGAGGCGCAAAGATTCAGCGAATGCGCCAAGCGGTCCTGAGCAAGGGGACGATGTTGCGTCCCTGCTGGCCGCGGAAGAGGCTCATCTCTCCGGTTTTTTTGGGAGGATTGTAAAAGTTTATGGACAGGTGATGGAATCGGTCCTTGGTCGGCCTTTGATCCTAGTAATCAGCGCTGTATTGATCGTCGGTCTTTCTGCGCTTTGCTACAATTTTTTGGGCACCGACCTGCTGCCCGAGATGGACGAAGGCGGATTTAGTCTGGATTACTTCACTCCACCCGGGAGTTCGCTCGCAGAATCGAATGCCATTTTGCAGCGCATTGAGGCCATTCTGCACGCCACGCCGGAGGTAGAAAATACTTCGCGACGCACAGGGCTTGAACTGGGGATAGCTGCAGTCACGGAGGCGAATCGCGGCGACTTTACGGTGAAGCTGAAGAACGACCGTAAGCGCGCCATCGATGAAGTTATCTCCGACATCCGCGGACAAGTGGAGGAAACCGAACCCGCAGCCAAGGTGGAATTCATTCAGAAGTTGCAGGATATGATTGGCGATTTGACCAGCCAACCCGAACCGGTGGTCATCAAACTCTTTTCCGAAGACGCCAAGTTGTTAGAAGAGACCGCGCCGAAAGTTGCGGATACAATCACCAAGATTCACGGCGTCGTAGATGTTCTCAACGGGATTGAAAATACCATCAGCGGACCGGCGGTCACGTATCAAGTGAATCCGACGGTTGCCGCTCGCGCCGGATTTACGCCTGAAGAGGTAGCCATGGATGCCTCCGCGATTCTGGAGGGTGAGCCTGCTGCGCTGCCGGTTATTTTGAATGACCGGCCGTACACGATTCGGGTACGTTTTCCGGGATCCAGCCGGTCTTCATTGGAAAGCATGAGCAACACGTTAGTGGCAAGTTCAGCGGGGCACACGGCCACGCTGGGATCGCTGGCCACCGTAGTGCAGGAAGCGGGGCAGACGGAAATCCGGCGCGAAAATCTGCAGCGACTGGTGGAAGTTACCGGGCGATTTGAAGGAATAGACCTAGGATCGGGAATCACGGCGGTAAAAAAAGCGGTTTCGGACATGCATCTACCCAGCTCGATACGAGTGGAGTACGGGGGCATTTACGAAGAACAGCAAAAGTCGTTCCATGATCTGCTGATGGTGTTGTTTTTGGCGCTTTTGCTCTTGTTTGTGGTGTTGTTGTTTGAGTTTCGGACTTTTTCGGCGCCTATCGCGATTCTTTCTTCGGCATTGTTGTCTACATTTGGGGGATTTCTTGCGCTGCTGGTTACGCGCACCACATTCAATGTGGCTTCGTTTATGGGCATGATCATGGTGATTGGCATTGTGGCGAAAAACGGTATTTTGTTACTCGACGCCGAACATCATTTTCAGCAATTGGGATTTTCCTCAAAAGACGCCATGATTCAGTCCGGGCGACGGCGGCTGCGGCCGATTGTGATGACTGCGCTAGCGACGATTGCGGGCATGCTGCCGCTGGCTTTCGCTATCGGGGCTGGTTCGCAGATGTTGCAACCTTTGGCTATTGCGGTGGTGGGCGGTTTGCTGAGTTCGATGGTGCTTTCGCTGGTGTTTACGCCAGCCATTAATTACTATTTGCAGCCGAAGACTGCTGCCGAGCCCGTTAGAACCCCGATGCCGGAGCGCAATGCGCCGGGACTCTCTCTCCGTTAAGTCGGCCAGGTCCGGAGTCATGTCCCTTCTTTTTTCCGGACGTTGTTCATCCTTATATAAATGGGCCTATATAATGGTTGATAGCGCGCGAGGCATCGCTTGGGACTGTTGGACATGATGAAGGCGAAAACTTTACGTTTTCGCATGATTGTTTTGTTCTGCTCCGTAGTCGCGGGGCTTCTCGCGGTTTCCTATCTGGCATTCTGGGCGTTATTAAGTAGCGAAGTTAGGGCTCAACTTAATAACCAGCTGCAGCAAACCGCCGGCCCGATCATTGCGGACTTAATTGCCGAACCTAATGTTGAGGACGTGAACAATCTCAACATTCCCGATGAATTTTTTGAGCTGCTGAATACTGATGGTGTCGTTCTGCAGCGTTCTAAAAATCTGTCGTCGCCACTCAATTTAAGAGGAATGAATCCTCGGGTTAGCGAGCCGACATTCGGCGCCGGGGGATTGGATGACGGACGCCACGTGCGGTTGGCGCTGATACCGTTTCGGCTGGTTAACGAGCCGCGCGTCTTGGCGGTGGCCATTCGAACCTCGCGGTTCGGCAGCACGCTTGAAAATTTTGGCAGTGTCGCCTTGCTGATATTTCCATTGAGCTTGTTATTGACAGCGGGTATTTCCACCTTTTATGTGGGTAAAAGCCTCGCACCGATTACCGCGCTCACGAATCATGCTGCGTTGATGGCTAAACGGGTCACCAGCCGCGAAGGTTTCTGGACGCCGCTACCAGTATCTCCCCGCCACGATGAGTTGAGCCTGCTGGCCCAGACGATTAATCAATTACTCGAACGGGTGGATTCATCGGTTCGCCCGCTGCGCCAATTTGTTACCGACGCGTCCCATGAATTGCGTACTCCACTTTCTGTTCTTCACGGTGAAACGCAATTGCTGCTGTCCAAGCCACGCAGCGCCGAAGAGTATCGAAAATCGCTTTGTGAGTTTGATGAAGAATTCAAGAAGCTCACGCATATCGTGGAAGGATTATTTACGCTTTCGGTGGCCGATGCGGGCCAATTGCGTTTGGCGAAAGAGCCGCTGTATCTGGATGAAGTGCTGGAAGAGGCGTGCGCGCTGGTGAAATCGCGCGCGGATGCAAAGAATATTATTCTGGTCCGAGAACTCAGGCCGGACGTCCCGTATGTGGGCGATGAAGCATTCATGCGCCAGCTTTTTCTGATTTTTCTAGACAACGCAATCAAGTATTCGGGAAGTGGCACGTCCATCAGGGTTCGTTTGGAAAAGGACGATCGTGTAATCAAACTTCATTTTGAAGATAAGGGCATCGGCATATCCACCAAAGATTTGCCATTTATTTTTGAACGATTCTATCGCGCGAACTCGTCGTCGAGTAATGGAGGTCCACACCAGAGTGGCGGACTGGGTTTGGCGATTGCCAGCGCCATCGTGGAGGTGTTAGGCGGCTCGATTGAATGTAAGAGCACGCCGGGCGTCGGATCAAATTTTACGGTGATTCTGCCTTTGAGTAGTGCGACTGTCAGTGTGGCGGTTTGAATAAGGCGCGCTCAGGGCGTGGGCTGCAGCGGACCTACAGGTTTGTCCAAAAACTACAGCGCAAGGCTTTTGAGGTTCGAAAACGGGTGTCCAAAACCGTGCTGACTTAACTCCGAGGCATCCCTACAGTAAATACCGTAGGCACGCGGGCACCACACCCGTGTTAGTTATTAGAGATAACTAAGCGGTTTCTTCGGAGTGAAACTAAGGTCATTCTGGTAGAAAGAGCCACTTGGCATCGGTTGCGAGCCCGGGGGCGGCATTGGGTTGACTACGGGGTTGGATTAGAACAACGGGCTAGGAGAATCAGGATGAAGCGAACCACGCAAGATTTGGGTCCCACGAAAACAGAGACCCTGGAGGCAGGCACCGCCGTTGAAAAGGGCGCCTCCAGTAGAAATAGTGGGACTAGCGGGACACACGCGAAGCTTGTAGCGAGCTTGAAGAGCGGCGCAAACACTAAGGGCAGTGGACTGCCGACTGCAAGAACCGGGGCTCATCCTGGGAATGGCAAGGGCAACGGTTCGCATGCTAACGGGTCTGTAGAGTTGGCGGCGATACTCGCGAGTTTGCAAACTATGCGCGACGGTGATTTCTCAGTGAGGCTACCTGGGGCGTGGACGGGTTTGCAGGGGAAGATTGCAGACACGTTTAACGAAATTGTAGCGGCCAATCAACACATGGCCAATGAACTTAAGCGCGTGGGACAAGTGGTTGGTAAGGAAGGGAGAACCAGGGAGCGCACGCGCTTCCATGAATCGAAGGGCGCGTGGGGCGAGATGGAGGGGTCTGTTAACACGCTGGTGGAAGATTTGCTGCGACCGACGACGGAAGTAACACGCGCGATCGCGGCCGTGGCGCAAGGGAATTTGACGCAGACGGTGCGGTTGGACGTGGATGGGCGGCCATTGGAGGGCGAGTTTTTACGTTCCGCGACGATCGTGAACACCATGATTCAACAGTTGGGCGTGTTCACCGCGGAAGTTACGCGCGTGGCGCGCGAAGTCGGCACGGACGGAAAGTTGGGAGGGCAAGCACAAGTTCCGGGCGTGGCCGGCACGTGGAAAGATTTGACCGATTCGGTGAACTCCATGGCCAGCAACCTGACTGGACAGGTGCGCAACATCGCTGAGGTGGCGACGGCGGTGGCCAGCGGCGACTTGTCGCGCAAAATTACGGTGGACGTGCGCGGGGAAATTTTGCAGCTGAAAGAAGCCATCAACACGATGGTGGACCAACTGCGGTCGTTCGCTTCGGAAGTCACGCGTGTGGCGCGCGAAGTTGGAACCGACGGAAAGTTGGGCGGGCAGGCGGTGGTGCCGGGCGTGGCGGGTACGTGGAAGGACTTGACGGACTCGGTAAACGCGATGGCTGGAAACTTGACCGCGCAGGTTCGCAACATTGCGGAGGTGACCACGGCGGTGGCCCGCGGCGACTTGTCGAGAAAGATCACGGTGGACGTGAAGGGTGAAATTCTGGAGTTGAAAGACACCATTAATACGATGGTGGACCAGTTGAATGCGTTCGCGGGCGAAGTAACTCGCGTGGCGCGCGAAGTCGGTACGGAAGGAAAGCTTGGCGGGCAGGCGCAGGTTCCTGGGGTTGGCGGTACCTGGAAAGACTTGACCGACAACGTGAACTTCATGGCCAGCAACTTGACCGGCCAGGTACGTAACATCGCCGAAGTCGCGACGGCCATCGCGAGCGGCGACCTTTCCCGCAAGATCACCGTGGACGTGCGCGGCGAAATTTTGCAGTTGAAAGAAACGCTCAACACCATGGTGGACCAGCTCAACCGGTTCGCTGGCGAAGTGACGCGCGTGGCGCGCGAAGTCGGCAGCGAAGGCCGGCTAGGCGGACAAGCCAACGTGCCTGGTGTGGCGGGGACCTGGAAGGATTTGACGGACTCGGTGAACTCCATGGCCGGAAACTTGACCGGCCAGGTGCGAAACATCGCGGAAGTCACTACAGCCGTGGCGCGTGGCGACTTGTCGCGCAAAATCACAGTGGACGTAAAAGGCGAAATTCTGGAGTTGAAGAACACCATCAACACCATGGTGGACCAATTGAACGCGTTCGCCGGCGAAGTGACCCGCGTAGCGCGCGAAGTTGGTACGGAAGGAAAACTCGGAGGGCAGGCGCAGGTGCCTGGAGTGGCGGGCACGTGGAAGGATTTGACCGACAACGTGAACTTCATGGCCAGTAACTTGACGGGCCAGGTGCGAAACATCGCGGAAGTATCGACGGCCGTGGCGCGTGGAGACTTGTCGCGCAAGATTACGGTGGACGTGAAAGGCGAAATTCTGGAGTTGAAGGACACCATCAACACCATGGTGGACCAACTGAGGTCCTTCGCTTCGGAAGTCACACGCGTGGCGCGCGAAGTCGGAACGGACGGAAAGCTGGGTGGACAAGCGCAGGTGCCTGGAGTCGCGGGCACGTGGAAGGACCTCACCGACTCCGTGAACTCCATGGCCAGCAACTTGACCGGCCAGGTGCGTAACATCGCGGAAGTGGCCACCGCTATTGCGAGCGGCGACCTTTCGAAGAAGATCACGGTAAACGTCAGCGGCGAAATTTTGCTGCTGAAAGACACCATCAACACCATGGTGGATCAGCTGAATGCGTTCGCGGGCGAAGTGACACGCGTGGCGCGCGAGGTCGGCAGCGAAGGCCGCTTGGGCGGACAGGCCAACGTGCCTGGCGTGGCCGGGACGTGGAAAGATTTGACCGACTCGGTGAACTCCATGGCCGGAAACTTGACCGGTCAGGTGCGAAATATCGCGGAAGTCACAACCGCCGTGGCGCGCGGCGACTTGTCGCGCAAGATCACAGTGGACGTGAAAGGCGAAATTCTGGAGTTGAAGAACACCATCAATACGATGGTTGACCAACTCAACGCGTTCGCGGGCGAAGTAACGCGCGTGGCGCGCGAAGTTGGGACGGAAGGAAAGCTTGGAGGACAGGCCCAAGTTCCTGGGGTTGGTGGTACGTGGAAAGATTTGACCGACAACGTGAACTTCATGGCCAGCAACTTGACCGGCCAGGTGCGAAACATCGCCGAAGTGGCGACCGCGATTGCGAGCGGCGACTTGTCGCGCAAGATCACTGTGGACGTGCGTGGCGAAATTTTGCAACTGAAAGAAACCCTGAACACCATGGTGGAACAACTGCGGTCGTTCGCCGCGGAAGTCACGCGTGTGGCGCGCGAGGTCGGCAGCGAAGGGCGTTTGGGTGGACAGGCGAACGTGCCTGGAGTGGCCGGAACGTGGAAGGATTTGACGGATTCGGTGAACTCCATGGCCGGAAACTTGACCGGCCAGGTACGAAACATCGCTGAAGTCACGACCGCCGTGGCGCGCGGCGACTTGTCCCGGAAAATCACGGTGGACGTGAAGGGTGAAATTCTGGAGTTGAAGAACACCATCAATACCATGGTGGATCAGTTGAACGCGTTCGCCGGCGAAGTAACGCGCGTGGCGCGCGACGTGGGCACGGAAGGAAAACTGGGAGGCCAAGCCAAGGTGCCTGGAGTGGCGGGCACATGGAAAGATTTGACCGACAACGTTAACTTCATGGCCAGCAACCTGACCGAACAGGTGCGCGGCATCGTGAAAGTGGTGACCGCAGTAGCCAACGGCGAATTGACGCAGAAGCTCACGGTAAACGCGAAGGGCGAAGTGGCCGCGCTGGCTGAAACCATCAACAACATGACGGATACACTGGCGACATTCGCCGACCAGGTGACCACCGTGGCTCGTGAAGTTGGCGTGGAAGGGCGCTTGGGTGGACAAGCTAACGTGCCGGGCGCCGCCGGAACGTGGAAAGACTTGACCGGCAACGTAAACCTGCTGGCTGACAACTTGACCAACCAAATGCGCGCGATCGCGGAAGTGGCGACGGCCGTAACCAAAGGCGACTTGACGCGTTCGATTCAGGTGGAAGCGAGCGGCGAGCTCGCGGAACTGAAAGACAACATCAACACCATGATCGACAACCTGCGCTTGACGACGGTCCGCAACGCCGAGCAGGACTGGCTGAAAACGAACCTGGCGCGCTTTACAGGCATGTTGCAGGGACAACGCGATTTGACGTCCGTGGGACGCATGATGCTTTCGGAGCTGGCCCCGCTGGTGAACGCGCAGCAAGGCGTGATCTACCAGATGGAGACAGAAAATTCCGCGGGCATGGTGCTGTTGTCGGCGTTCGCCGACGATGGCGAGAATGGACACCGGCAGCATTTGCGCGTTGGCGAAGGACTGGTGGGACAATGCGCCGCGGAGAAGCGGAGGATGTTGATTTCGGACGTGCCGAAGAATGCAGTGCCGGTGCGATCCGGATTATTCGAAGCGGTACCAAAAAATGTGATTGTACTGCCGGTTTTGTTCGAAGATCGAGTTAAAGCGGTAATCGAATTAGCCTCGCTTAGCGCTTTCACCGCGTCGCACCTGGCTTTCCTCGAGCAACTGACGGCCAGCATCGGCATCGTACTGAACAGTATTGAAGCCACGATGCAGACGGAAGGCTTGCTGAAACAATCGCAGAAATTGGCAACCGAACTGCAAACGCAGCAGAAGGAATTGCAGCAGACCAATGAGCAACTGGCGCAGAAAGCGCAGCAACTGGCGGAACAAAACGTCGAAGTAGAACGCAAAAACCAGGAAATCGAGCAGGCGCGCCGCGCACTGGAAGAAAAGGCCAAGGAGCTGGCGCTCACTTCCAAGTACAAATCGGAATTCCTGGCCAACATGTCTCACGAGCTGCGCACTCCGTTGAACAGCATTCTGGTTCTGGGCCAGCAGTTGAGCGACAACGCCGACAGCAATTTGACGCCCAAGCAAGTAGAGTTTGCGCGCACCATTCACGGCGCGGGTACAGATTTGCTGAACTTGATCAGCGACATTCTGGACCTGTCGAAGATCGAGTCCGGCACGGTTTCGGTGGAAGCGGAAGAAGTATTTTTCGCGAGCCTGCTCGAAATGATTGGGCGGCCTTTCAAGCACGAAGCAGAGAATCGCAGGTTGTCGTTTGAAGTATCCGCCGATCCGCATCTGACGCGCAGCCTGGTTACGGACTCAAAACGACTACAGCAGGTGTTGAAAAACTTGTTGTCCAACGCGTTCAAGTTTACGGAACACGGTGGAGTGCGATTGTCGGTGGCCCCGGTGGAAAGCGGATGGAGCGACAATCATCCGATTTTGAATGGGGCTGCGTCAGTAATCGCGTTTGAAGTTTCAGACACGGGTATCGGAATACCGTCGGAAAAGCAGAGGATTATTTTTGAGGCCTTCCAACAAGCGGACGCGGGAACGAGCCGCAAGTACGGCGGCACCGGTTTGGGGCTGGCTATCAGCCGCGAATTGGCCAGTTTGCTGGGTGGAGAAATACAACTGCGAAGCCAGTCGGGGAAAGGCAGCACGTTCACGCTGTACTTGCCGAAGACCTATGTCGGACCGGCGAACGCGCTACTGGGGATGCTCAATCAGCGGCAAGCGTCGTCGAACGCGGCGGGTATGCAACTCGCGGGCGCAACGCTGGAGCATCCGACGGAGACGATTCCGGACGATCGCGACAGCCTCCAGCCTGGCGATAACGTGCTGCTGATCGTCGAGGACGATCCGCATTACGCGCGCGTCCTGGCTGATCTGTCGCGTGACAAAGGATTCAAGGTGCTGGTGGCCTCGCGCGGCGCGGAAGCGTTGGCGTTGGCGCGCGAGTATCACCCGACAGCTGTGTCGCTGGACGTTTTCCTGCCAGACATGCTGGGCTGGACAGTGCTGAATCACTTGAAACAGGATCCGGCCACGCGGCACATTCCGGTGCAGATGCTGACCATGGACGAGGATCGCCATCACGGATTGGCACGCGGAGCATTTTCTTTTGTAACCAAGCCGACGACGCCGGAAGGATTGGAGTCGGCGCTGGAAAAAATCAAGACGTATTCCGCGCCACGCCGCCGGCGGTTGCTGGTGGTGGAAGACAATCCCGCGGAGCAACTGAGTATCCGCGAATTGCTGACACACACGGATATTGACGTTACCGTGGCGGAGACCGGCACGGAAGCGCTGATGAGCGTGAATGAAGGGAATTTTGATTGCGTGGTGCTGGACCTGCGGCTGCCAGACATGTCCGGTTTCGATGTACTGGAGCGCATCGGAAACAGCCCGACCTTAAGCGATTTGCCGGTCGTGGTGTTTACCGGCAAAGACTTGTCTTCCGAAGAAGACGCGCGACTGCACACGCTGGCACGCAGCGTGGTGGTCAAGGACGTAGAATCTCCGGAGCGGCTGCTGGATGAAACGGCGTTATTCCTGCACCGTGTGGTGACAGACTTGCCGCTCGAGAAACAGCGAATGCTGGAGAAATTGCACCGCTCGGACGAAGCATTGGTCGGTAAGAAAGTGCTGGTGGTGGACGATGACGTGCGGAATATTTTCGCGCTGAGCAGCGTGCTGGAACGGCGGGGCATGACAGTGCTCACGGCGGGCACCGGGCGGGAAGCGATCAAGACGTTGGAGTCCACAAAAGACATCGCCATCGTGTTGATGGACATTATGATGCCCGAAATGGATGGTTATGAAACCATGCAGGTGATCCGGCAGAACGTCAGGCTGCGACGCTTGCCGATCATCGCTCTCACCGCCAAGGCCATGAAAGGCGACCGGGAGAAGTGTTTGGAAGCGGGGGCATCGGAATATTTGGCCAAGCCTGTAAATACGGATCAACTGCTTTCCGCGTTACGGATGTGGCTGCACCGGTAAGCTTGCTAGTAATTTTTATGCACTACCGGATTAAGATTAGCGACGGAACTTTTGGCGCAGGGATGCGGTTGGAGCGTAAATCCCTGGGCAGGCAGATAAAATATGATCGTACCTGACAAAGTAAATATTTTGATGGTGGACGATCAGCCATCCAAGCTTTTGACCTACGAAGCTATCCTCGCCGAACTAGGCGAAAATCTGATCAAGGCCAACTCGGGACGTGAAGCTCTGGAATTGCTGTTGAAGACGGACATTGCGGTAGTGCTGATGGACGTAAGCATGCCGGAGCTGAATGGGTTCGAATTGGCGGAGATCATTCGGCAACATCCGCGATTTCAAAAGACGGCGATCATTTTCATTTCGGCTGTGCATTTGACGGATCTGGACAGATTAAAAGGTTACCAGCGCGGTGCGGTAGATTATTTGTCTGTGCCAGTGGTGCCGGAGCTGCTGCGAGCGAAGGTTAGCGTATTCGCAGAATTGCATCGCAACGCACAACAACTGGAGCTTCTGAATACGGAGTTGCGCGGGCTGTCGGGAAGATTACTGAGCACGCAAGACGAAGAACGGCGGCGCATTGCCCGTGATCTGCATGACGGGCTGGGCCAAGAGTTGAGCGCGGCCAAAATGCTGGTGGACGGGATTCATATGGGACAGCAGTCGGTAGAGGTGAAAAATCAGGCCGCGTTGCAAGCGAGTGAATTGCTGGAACGGGTGATGCAGCAAGTGCGTAGCATTTCTCATCTCTTGCATCCGCCGTTGCTGGATGAGATTGGTTTGCAGTCGGCGCTGCGCTGGTATCTCGATGGATTAACGGAACGAAGTGGGATTGAGACCGTGTTCGACGTGCACCCGCAGGAATTTCCGCGACTGGCGCCGGAAGTCGAGACAGCGGTTTTTCGTATTGTTCAGGAGGCGCTAACCAATGTTTTTCGTCATTCGGGAGCAATGAAGGCCTGCATTACATTGACGAAAAACGAGCATCAGGTGGCTGTGAGCGTGCGGGACTTTGGAAAAGGAATCGCCGGACACATTGTGGAGTTGCGTCCTGGCAGCGTAGGGATCGGACTTGGCGGCATGCGCCAGCGCGCTAAAGAATTTGGTGGCGAGTTACGCTTGAAAAATGCGGACCCGGGGACACTGATCGAAGTGACTATTCCCATAAAGATGGGGGATTCGGAAGTGCAAGCCACGCAAGCTTCTCTGCGTGGATCTCGCTCGTAAATTTCGCTGAAGGCTGCGCAGCTTCTCAGTACCCTTCCCGGCAAAAGTAAATCTATGTTGATTGGAAGCGATCTACCGTAAACATAAGTCCGCTTTTCCACTGCAAAAATTAAAATAACTAGCACGATCTCCTTCATACGTGAGAACCAACGGTTCCGGCTCTGAAATCGGTGGCAATAAATCAGCTAAAAAGCCTCGGATTGGCAGAAGATAGGGATATGCCTGCGTGGCAAGAACTTTTTGTGCGATGTTTAGGAGAGCGTGAAACGATTTCGGGCAACTGACGCGTCTAACCGATAAAGATATGGGTGTGCCTTCGCGGGGGAAAACGAGATCGAGGAACAAATTATGAAGTTCCGAGAACAGTACGTTTTCGTGAGGAGAGTCAGATACACCGGGCTACTGCGTTGGTGTGTTGTGGCCGTGGCGACGTCAATGGGGGCCTGGAGCGGTGGCTCGGTTACGGTGGGAGCCGCGGCGGCACAAGACCCAGGACAAATTAATCAGGGAACGGCTAAATCACCGCCGGCGCTGGGAACTATTAAATCGATTTCGGGGAATAGTCTGGTATTGACCAGCGATGCGGGCGTTGAAATGAATGTTGACGTTCGGGACTCCACGAAAATCGTTCGCATCGCTCCTGGTCAAAAAGATTTGAAGGATGCGCAGACCATCGCCCTGACGGATCTTCAAGTAGGGGACCGCATTCTGGTACGCGGAAAGGCTGGGGACGACAATATGACGTTCTCGGCGACTTCTATTATCGCGATGAAGAAGGCCGACATCGCGGAAAAACAAAGCCACGAACGTGACGAATGGCAAAAATCTGGCGTCGGTGGACTGGTAAATAATGTGGATGCGGCAAGCGGGATAATCAGCATTACCACGCCGTCGTTACGAGAAAAGAAAACGGTCACTGTGCACGTAACGAAAGACACTGCCTTACGCCGCTACGCACCGGGCTCGGTAAAGTTTGACGATGCCAAGCCCGCGCCGCTGGGTGAAATCCGGCCCGGCGATCAATTGCGAGCGCGAGGCGAGAAAAACGCCGATGGCAGTGAACTGACGGCGCAGGAGATTGTGTCTGGCAGCTTCCGAAATATTTCCGGAACGATTTCGTCGCTGGATACCGCGCAGAGCACCATCACGATACATGATCTGGCCACGAAGAAAAACGTCGCCGTGAAGATTACGTCTGAGTCGCAGCTTCGGAAATTGCCTGCGCCGATGGCGCAACGCATCGCGCAGCGATTGAATGGGTCGAGTGCCACGAATGGCGGCGCGAATGGAGATCAGGCCGGTTCTGGTCAGACGGCTTCCACAAGATCTGGTGCGCCGACGGCCAAGGAACCGGCTGCGAACTCGGCACAAGGGTCCGGAGATTTTGGCGGACGCGGACGTGGCATGGGGGCTGGAGCGGGCGGCCCAGGCGGTGGTGGCGCGATGGATTTGCAGCAAATGATCAGCCGTATGCCGGCATCCACAATTGCAGATTTACAGAAGGGCGATGCAGTTATGCTGGTGGGCACGGAAGCAGGCGGCAACGCAGTGACGGCTATCACGTTGCTTGCCGGCGTTGAACCGATTTTGCAAGGGTCGCCAAATGGCGGGGCATCGTCAATTCTCTCGCCCTGGAGTCTGAGCGGAGCGCCCAGCGGAGAAGCAGGGACGCCTTAGACCGCGCAAATATACAGACTCACCTGCGACAATTCATTCGTGGAGAATTGATGAGAGTTCGGGTTTCATACATAGCTATTTTATTTTTATTCGCGCTGGTTCTCGGCGTGAAGTTTACGAACGGCGCACAGGTGCCTTCGACGGGAACGTTGCGCGGACAAGTGATCGACCCTTCCGGTTCCACGGTTAGCGGAGCAGCGGTGTTGCTGACGGCACCAAATGGGAATTCAGTGGACTCGGTAACGAATAAGGACGGATTTTACGAGGCAACGGGACTGGCGCCTGGAATATACACGGTAAAGGTTGTCGCTGAGGGTTTCGGCTTATTCACGGCGGCGAATATAGCGGTAAAAGCTGGACAAGTTCAAACACTCAAGATTGCCTTGACGCTGGAAGAGCAAAGATTGGAAATACATGTCGAGGACTCTCCGACCCAACTGGATGTGAACCCGGAAAACAACGCCGGCGCCATTATTTTGAAAGATAAAGATCTGGAAGCGCTGTCGGACGATCCGGACGAATTGATGGAGGAATTACAAGCGCTAGCGGGGCCGTCCGCGGGGCCTAACGGGGGCCAAATTTATATTGACGGATTTACGGCCGGGCAGCTTCCGCCAAAAGCTTCCATTCGTGAAATTCGAATCAACCAGAATCCGTTTTCCGCCGAGTACGACAAACTGGGCTACGGGCGCATCGAGATTTTTACCAAACCGGGCACGGACAAATTTCACGGACAATTATTTCTGACCGGAAACACCGCCGGATTTAATTCGCGCAACCCCTTCGAAGTGGTTCCTCCGGGCATGCAGCCACCGGGTTACGAGTCCACGCAATTCAGCGGGAGCATCGGCGGACCCTTGACCAAAAAAGCGTCGTTTTTCTTTAATTTTGAGCGCCGGGACATCAACGACCTGTCCATCGTGAGCGCAAAAATTCTGGATCCCAACTTCAATATCACTAATTTCAGCGATGCGGTGGCCAATCCACGCGTGCGTATGAATCTGGGCCCGCGATTCGACTACCAGGTCAGCAAAAATAATACGCTCACAGTGCGCTACCAGTATGAGCACAATCGCCAGGACAATAACGGCATAGGACTCTTCGATCTGCCCTCTACTGGATACAACAGTCTGGAAACCGAGCAAACTCTGCAAGTAAGCGACACGCAGATTTTAAGTCCCAAGATTATTAATGAGACGCGCTTTCAGTTCATCCGCGAGACCACCAACCAGACCCCGATCAGCGGCGCGCCGACAGTAAACGTGCAAGCAGCGTTTGTAAATGGCGGCAGCACGCAGGGAACGTTGCAAGACGTGTTAGATCGCTATGAATTTCAAAACTACGCGTCCATGGCGCTGGGCAAACATTTCCTAAAATTTGGCGTGCGGCTGCGCGTCAACCGCGACACAAATGTGGCGACATCGAATTTTAACGGCGACTTCACCTTTGGCTCACGACAGAATCCTGGTTGCCCGGCCAACGCCACGCCAGCAACTTGCCCGTTTATCACCGGCCTGCAGGCGTATCAAATTACCCAGCAGGGATTAGCCGCCGGACTTACCTTTCCGCAAATTTTGGCCATGGGCGGCGGCGCGAGCCAATACTCGGTGACCGCCGGAAGCGCGAGCGCGGATGTTACATATTTCGATGCGGGACTTTATGTTCAGGACGATTTTCATTTGCGGCCGAACATGACGCTGAGCTTCGGTCTGCGATTTGAAAGCCAAAATAACCTTGGCGATCATGCTGACCTGGCACCGCGCTTTGGATTCGCGTGGGGTTTGGGCGCCGGCGCAAAGAAGGGCGCGCCAAAAATTGTGCTGCGCGCAGGCTACGGAATATTTTACGAACGCTTCACTTACGATCTGGTACTGCAGCAGGAGAGGCTGAATGGCCTGACGCAACAGCAATTCGTGGTCACAAATCCGGAGTTCTTTCTGAATAATATTCCCGAGCCCGGCGTGCTGCCCACCAGCGCTACGGCGCCTACAATATATAGCCCCAATCCAAACTTGAGAACTCCTTACATCATGCAAACGGGAATCAGCGTCGAGCGGCAGCTCACTAAGAACGCGAACCTCGCAGTGACCTATCTGAATTCCCGGGGAGTGCACGAATTCTTCACGGAAAATATTAATGCTCCGGAATGCTCCGCCTTTCCGTGCGATGTGGCCGCCGCGCCGCGGCCGCTGGGGTCGCCGGACAATATTTACCAGTACCAATCTGAGGGCACTTTTAAGCAGAATCAGCTGATTGTGAATAGCAGTATTCGCATGGGCGCGAAGCTCTCGCTATTCGGTTATTACACCCTTAATTATGCTAACAGCGATACCGGCGCCGGGGCTGGAAGCTTTCCGTCCATCAACAATAATATCAGCCTCGATTACGGCCGGTCGGCTTTCGATATCCGGCACCGGTTCTTTTTTGGCGGAACGATCGGGCTGCCGTATGCTTTTCGTTTGAGCCCCATCATGATGGCGAGCTCCGGCACGCCCTACAACGTTACGACTGGGCAGGATCTGAATGGCGATTCCATTTTTAACGACCGGCCGTCATTTGCGACGCCGAATTCGATTCCCGCTAACGTGGTGACCAACCGCTTCGGATCTTTCGATGTAGTTCCACAACCCGGCGATCCCCGGGTTCCGATTAACTATTTGACCGGGCCAGGGCGGTTTTCGCTGAATTTGCGATTGAGCAAGAGTTTTGGATTCGGCAAAAAGACGGAAGCCACAAACACTCTGGGCGGTCCTGGTGGCGCGGGAGGAACGTTTGGACGCGGACCCGGCGGCCCGGGCGGTCGCGGTGGCGGTGGCGGTGGATTTGGCGGTCGCGGCGGAGGTGGACCCGATGCGGGTGCGACCAATCATCGCTATAACCTCACGTTTAGCGTGGCCGCGCGCAATATTTTTAATAATGTAAATCTCACTACTCCCATTGGCAATTTGGGCTCGCCGTTGTTTGGACAATCTAACGGAATAACCAGCGGGTTCGGTCCCGGCAGTGGTGGCGGGCCCGGCGGCGCAACGGCCAATCGAAAAATCGATTTGCAGGTTTCGTTTAATTTCTAAAATTGATCCTGGCCAGACTACTGCGCGACGGCCTTGTAAACTTCTCCGCCTTTCATTACGAAGGCAACTTTTTCCATGACGGTGATGTCAGAAAGGGGATCGCCGTCCACGGCGACGATGTCCGCGTATTTCCCGGGTTCAATGGAGCCGATGTCTTTGGAGCGACCCATTAATTCAGCTCCATTGATGGTTGCGGCTTTCAAGGCTTCTATGGGAGTCATGCCTCCGCGAACCAGGGCGCCGAATTCTTTGGAAACAAAATCGGGATCGTCATCGATGCCGTAGGCGATTTTTAGATGATGATCGAGTGCGCGCTTAAAGGCCGGGCCTTGCTCCTTGACGATGGCGACGCCTTTGGCGAAACTCGCGGGATCGCGGCCCTGCGACAGGCCAGTTTCCATGTCATGTTGAAAGCAAAACAGCGTGGGGACGAGCCAGGTGCCGTGTTGTTCCATCAGTTTCGCGCCCTCTTCGTCGAGTACCGTGCCGTGCTCGATGGAATCCACGCCGGCGCGAACGGCGGCTTTGATGCCTTCGGAGCCTTCCGCGTGAGCCATAACTTTTTTTCCAGCGCGGTGGGCAATCTCGACGGCCTTGGCCATTTGTTCCTGGCTCAATTCCTGCACGGTGTAATCACTGATGGGATCCATGACGCCGCCGGTGGCCATGAGCTTGATCCAGTCGGCGCCAAATTTAATGTCTCGACGCACGGCAACGCCGACCTGGTCGACGGTGTCGGCCATATTGGGCGCGCGTGGCAAAGATTTATCTGGCGCGAGTAAATCGGCATCGCCATGGCCGCCAGTGAGCGAGACGAAGTTGCCGGCGGAAACGATACGCGGGCCGCGAATTAGTCCACGGTCAATGCTGTTGCGTAGCGCCAATTGGCCATAACCGATATCGGATTCGCCAGCATCGCGTAGCGCAGTGAAGCCGTGATCCAGCCAGATAGTTACGTTGTGCACGCCCCAGATGGCTGCTTGTCCGGAGGACATACGCAGGCCAGACATGGCGGATTGATCCTTGGGATTGCCGAGCAAATGCGCGTGGCAATCAATCAGCCCCGGGACGACCGTGTATTTGGAGAGGTCGATGAGTTTCATGCCGGCTGGAGCGGAGGAGACGATGCGCGCGATGCGATCTTTTTCGACGACGATGTATGCGTTGGTGGTTACGTGGCCGGTACGCACGTCGATGAGGCGGCCTGCCAGGATCGCGACGGTTGGGGCAGAATTGGATTTCTCTGACGTCGACGACGGCGCCGATTGTGGGCGTGCGCCGGTGGCGAGAAGCGTGGCTAGAAAAAATGTGCCGACGACAATTCGAAATTTTAAAGGGGTTTTCACATGGGCTCCGGGATCGTAGAATCGTCCGGCAAGAGCTTACGAAGTGAACGGCAGGGAACGCAACGGTAATATGATGCGTGTTGCGGGGCGGAGCAGGTGCGAAAGACCGGGAAGAAGAAATTTGAGAAGGGAACTGAAGCGCGACGCGCGGCGCGGAAGTCGGGTATCGCTCCAGCAAATACGCGCGTGATTGAAGATAAGAGGAAGCGTCCGCCGAAACACAAGAAGAAATGGTTGGAGAAGGAAGTAGTGGGAGTAATTCTGTAGTTGGTTACGTTGCTGAAGATCGAAGAAAAGACAAGAATCAAAACCAAGAATCAAAACCAAGAACCAAAACCTAAGACCCAGAACCTAAGACCCGGGTTCATAACTCAACTGCGAACCCGGGGCACCCCGTTGGTGAAATTTGATTTTGTTAGGTTCGACCGAACCTAATTTTTTGATCCTCAACCAGGTCTGTTGGCGGGCACGGATTCGTCGGGGCGGAAAAGCGCTGAGAGAGGGATTTTGTGGCGCTCGGAAAGTTCCGCAGCGACGGCTTCCAGATCTTTCTTATTAAAGCCCATGGATGCAATTTTTACGGAACTGTCGGTGTCGATCAGGAAGCTGGTGGGCACGTTAGTTAAAGCATAGGCATTGGAAGCTGGATAGCCTTCGGCGTCCAGTACAATTGGAAACGTGACTCCGTACTCGTCGGCGAATTCCTTCGTGGCGCGAGCGTTGTCCTGGGAAATTCCGAGGAAGCTGACATCTCTGCCGCCGTAGCGTTTGTAGAGGCGCTCCAAGAATGGGAAGGTGAATTGGCATACCGGGCAGGATACTTTAAAAAACGAGACAAAAACCGGCCCCTGCTTTAGTAGTTTCTGGAGCGAATAATCCTTTCCGTCGATCGATTTCAGTGAAAAATCCGGCGCGGTTTGGCCGGCAGCAATGGTAGTCATTTTTTTGCTTGAACCTGCCCAGCGCGAAAGCCGCTGCAAGATTCCCATGCCAATAGTTTATCGCAAGTGTTGGCGGGGCCCCTCGCGTCTAGTGGATTTGCTTGGTTTTGCGCTGCATGTAGTCCATCAGCAGGTACTGGCCAAGGGTATAGGGCGTGGTGAAGTAGGCTTTGCCGCGGCACATTTCGGTGATTTTTTGCACGAAGTGGACAAGGCTGTAATCGGTGGCCAGCATGAAGGTGTTGATTAGGATGCCGGCACGTTTGCACTTGTTTACTTCTTCGAGCGTTTGGCCGACTACGAAAGGATCGAGACCGAATGCATTTTTGTAAATGCGGCCGTCTTCAAGAGTAAGCGCCGAGGGTTTTCCATCGGTAATCATGATGATCTGGCGCATGTCTTTTTTCTGGCGGAGCAAAATACGTTGCGCCATGCGCAGACCCTCGCGGGTGTTGGTGTAGTAGGGCCCAACCTGTACGCGGGCGAGCTCGCCAAGTGGAACTTCCTCGGCGCTGTCGTGGAAAAGCACCAGGCTCAGGGTGTCTCCCGGGTACTGTGTGCGAATCAAGTGCGACAGGGCCATAGCTACGCGCTTGGCGGGGGTGAAGCGATCTTCGCCGTAAAGAATCATGCTATGGCTGCAATCGAGGAGCAGCACCGTGGCGCAGGAGCTGTGATATTCGCATTGATGGACCATCAGGTCCGAGTAGGTCATCTCGATGGGTACTTTGACGCCTTCGCGGCGCACGGCGTTGAAGAGCGTTTCGCTCACATCCATATTTAAAGTGTCGCCGAATTCGTACTGGCGCGAGACGCCGCCGGATTCCACTCCAGTGGATAGATCGCGCGTATCGTGACGGCCAAAGCTGCTGCGCCCCAAGGAGCCCATCAAATCCTGCAACGTTTTGAAACCGAGAAAATCGATGGTCTTGTCGGTAATTTCGAAGCGTGCTTCGGTTTGACGCTCCTGTGGCTGGCCAAGACTGCCGCGCGCAGTATTCTGATGCGGAGGCGTGACTTGTGGAGGCTGCTGCGGATTGATGAAACCCTCTTGCGCGAGGCGCTCCATCAATTTTTCCAGTAAATCTTTCACGGCTTGGCTGTTTTGCGCTTGTGGGCTTTGCAGCATCTTGCGCAGCTCTTCGCTCATGGCGTCTTCGGGCAACAAGTCGCCTTCCTGCAGCGCCCGCAAGATGGCTTCCTGCAGCGCTTCCATGGAGCGCTGGTTATCCATTTCCGAGACGCCGTAATACTGCGATTCAAAGCCGCTCTGCAGGAAGAAGTCGCCCATGCGCTTCACGAGTTCATCGAGGTCGACGGCGTCCGCCGGTTCACCAACATATTTTCCATAGCGAATTACTTTCATAAATATTCCCCGGGCTCGACTGAGTACTCCTGATGCGCGCTTATGTTAATTGAACTGCCGGCGCGGCCCACGCGACGACGGAGTTTCACGTGGCTCCTGCGGCTTTTGTTTCTCGGCGTAATACCCCCGCTCTTCGCTGCGCCCAATGCGGCGATGGGCCCACAGGCCTTCCAGGATCATTTCAGAAGCGGCAGCCACAGCGGCGTGATTTTTGGTGTCCGTCGCGCCGATACGTCCAACGTGCTCGCTCAGACCCTGGATTTTCGTTAATTGGCGGTAGCGTTCATCGGTGGGGGCGAGTTCGGGAAGTTTTAATTCGCCGCCAAGTTCGAACCACTGAATCACCGGTTGAAAGTTTACTTCGCCAAAATACCTGGTGAAGACGCGACCGACGGCGGTGCGAATCAATTCGCGCGCGATGGAGTCGGCACCTTTCAATTCGCCTTCGTATTCCAATTCCATTTTGCCGGTGATGGCGGGGAGCGCGGCGTAAATGTCCGCAACGCTGGCGTACAAGCTATTTTCTCCGGTGCGGGCGGCGCGCTGTTCGGCGCTGCTGACCACACTTTCCAACGTGGTGATGGGCAGGCGCTGGCTTACTCCCGAGCGGCGGTCGACGCGCTTGTCTTCACGGGCTTGGAACGCGATTTCTTCCACGGTCTCACGAAGGTACAAAGGCACTTCGATGGCGCGGCCGGCTGCGCGGCGCACCCATGCTTCCTGTGTGGTGATGACCATGCCTTCCTTGATGCTGGCAGGGTAGTGGGTGCGAATTTCCGCGCCGATGCGGTCTTTCAACGGCGTAATAATTTTTCCGCGGGCGGTGTAATCTTCGGGGTTAGCAGTGAAGACGAGGAGCACATCGAGCGGCAAACGCAGCGGGTAGCCCTTAATCTGAATGTCGCCTTCCTGCATGATGTTGAAGAGTCCAACCTGAATTTTTCCCGCAAGATCGGGCAGTTCGTTAATGCCAAAGATTCCGCGATTGGCGCGCGGAAGCAAACCGTAGTGAATGGTCAATTCATCAGATAGATCCCGGCCACCGCGAGCGGCACGAATGGGATCAACATCGCCGATGATATCGGCCATCGTGACGTCAGGCGTGGCCAGCTTTTCGACATAGCGGCTGTCGCGCGGCATCCAGGCGATGGGCGTGTTGTCGCCCTCAGCAGCGATTTTTTCGCGGCAGGCGCGGCAGATGGGTTTCAGCGGGTCGTCGTTAATTTCGCAACCTGCCAACACAGGAATTTCCGCGTCGAGCAAATTGATCAGACCGCGCAAAATGCGGCTTTTAGCCTGGCCGCGCAATCCCAGCAGAATAAAATTGTGACGGGACAGCAGCGCGTTGACGATCTGCGGCACAACCGTGTCTTCATAGCCATGAATACCGGGGAAGAGCGGCTCGTCGCGTTCGATCAAGCGCAAAAGATTGCCGCGAATTTCATCTTTCACAGAGCGCGAGACACTTCCGGCATCAAAGTCGGGAATGCCCTTCAATTCGCCAAGAGTACGCGGCTTCGGATGTTGCGAGTGAGACTTCGTCGATATGCCAGCGGTCATTAGGTCCCCAAAAAATGGATTACGTTGCGATTGCTGCTCGAGTCCTGCCAATGGATGTAAATCGATTGGGCTCGGAGGTGGTGAAGAGTTTTCCCACTCTGATCAATTTAATCCGTGCCCGTTTCCAACTGATTGGGCGCGCACAGACTCTACTTTCTGTAGATGCGGAGCCCAGCCGCGAAGGTAGCCTATCAATCGCTCCTGGCGCTCAGTTTCCGTGCGAAGCTCCAGGAGTTGCTGCTTCCACATCAGATCCATGGGCAACGCCGCGGCCACTTGAAAAGAAAACGACGTTGCGGAATCAACGACAAGATTTTTTGGGTAATCGCCGAAGATCAGGGTATGGCACGTTTCGTAAAGTTCGATGAGCTCGGGCTTGGGAGGCTGATTGGAAATTTCGCGGTCTTCCAGATAGTCAACTTGGCCTTCGAGCAACGGATTTTCCGTGAAAAGCTCGACGGCGCGGAAAGGAATGCGTCCGACGGATACAATATCCATTCTGCCATCAGGATAACGCTTGAGCACTTCCATAATCTCAGCAGTGCAACCGACTCGCGCGACGCCATTGGGCATGGAAAGCAACATGCCAAACTCGGAGCGGTCGCTCATGCATTTGTTGACCATTTTCCGGTAACGGGGCTCAAAAATATGCAGAGGCAGTTCAGCGCCGGGGAGGAGGACGACGTTAAGCGGGAAAAGCGGGATGCGATCTGGCCGCACTTGCACCATAGGTGATGATACCAGAGCGAGTCAAACGTTGCTGCTAACGTGCAGACTTGTACACCTATTGGGACTGTTTAAAGCTTAATTTTCGATGCGATGGCGCTCTTTACGAGATGTCGGCCAGCAAGGCTTCCATTTCGGACACTGCGTGCTCATCGCCTTTTTTGCCGGCGGCAGCAATGCCAGTTGCAAGGATTTGTTTAGCTTCATCAGGCCGAGACTCGCGGACAAGGAGCTGACCGTACATTAGGTACGCGGGAATATAGTCAGCGTTTTGCTTGAGCAGCAGATCGAAGTTGAGAATGGCTGCCGAGGCGTCGCCGGTGCTCATGCATTCCATGGCGAGCCCGTAGCGCGAAAAGGCGTCGGCCGGAGACGTCTGCACAAATTCTTCCAGCACTTGCCTGCGGGTTTTCTTTTGGTCTGTCATGATGGCTATCGTAGTATACGGAGGGAACGCGAGGTTCCAAAATTGCGGGGCGGGGACGAATGAAGCGAGGGAAAAACAGGACGATAAATGTGGTGCAGAATTCGAAGCTGAAACCGAAGCCGGTGAGCGCTTCGCGGTCTGAGATGGCGGAAGTAGTTCTTCCGGCGCAGACGAACCCGCTGGGAAAGCTTTTGGGCGGCCAGGTAATGCACCTGGTGGATATGGCGGCAGCGATGGCCGCCAGCCGCCATTCGAACAGTTATGTGGTGACGGCCTCGGTGGACTACATCGATTTTCGCAACGCGGTGAACCTGGGTGAGTTGGTAATCCTGAAGTCGCAGGTAAACCGCGTGTTTAACACCTCGATGGAAGTAGGCGTGGAAGTTTTTTCCGAGCAAATTCTAACCGGGCAACGCAAGCACACCACGACCGCTTATGTAACGTTCGTCGCCATTGATGAATATACCAAACAGCCTAAAACGGTGAGGCCGCTGCTGTTAAAAACGGCGGAAGAAAAGAAGCGCTTTCGAGAGGCAGCGGAGCGAAGAAAAACGCGCTTGAGGCTGCGCTTCGGAAAACAATCCAGGGCGGACTAGCCTTCTAACTCATGGTTCCCATCCATTTTGGCGTGGTGGTGGGTGCGGCGCTGCCGCCAGCCGGCTCTTCCGTGATGGCCAGCGCTTTGGTATCGCTGCCGGCAACGGGAGGATCGGAGACCAAGATTACGAAGTTTCCGTTGGCGTCCGGGCGCACAGTCATGGCCGGCATAGGCTTGCCACCAGGCGTCTTTGGTATCAACCACAACTGCAGAACGCGGTTGCCGGACGGCATGGGAACCTTTTGTCCGGTAAGCACAATGCCATACTTGGCGTGCCACATGGCGACCATCTGGGGAGCCTGAATTTTTTGCGCCGCCAGCATTATTTTGACCGAGGAAGGGTCGGTCAAAATGGCAGTTTCGCGGTGCATTTTAGCCATTTGTTCTTCCATGGCGGCGAGCTTTTGCTGAGTTGCGTCGCGCTCGCCTTCTGCATTGGCTACAAGTTGCTCGGTTCGATGATTTCGTTCGTTGGAGGCTCGCAATTCTTCTTTCAGGCGGTGCGCATCCCAAGCGAAGTAGAGAGTCAACAGCAACAACGCCGCGATTCCCGCTGACAACCAATAGGGAATGCCGGAAGGCGTTGTAGTTGCAGTAGGCGCAACCGGCGATGATGATTTTGATTTTGCCTCTGACCGTACGGTTTGCATCAGGCCGCCCTTGAGCATGTCGGAAGTGGAAGCCTCGGGCGCGAGGTACGCTAACTGAGCGACGAGCCAGCGCGCTTCCGCCACTGACTTGGCGCATTCTGCGCAGCCGGTCGCGAGATGAGCTTCCAGCGCAGCGCGCTCAGGCGGGTCGAGCGCTCCAAGCGCGTAGGCTTCGTACATTTCCCGGAATTGGTCGCAATTGCTCACGACGCGGTGTGCAATCCTTCCTTAAGCCGTATCAATCCGTTGCGGATCCAGCTTTTTACGGTGCCGAGTGGTTCTTTTAATTCCGCGGCGATTTCGCTGTGACTCAGGCCCTGAAAGTACGCTAGTTCAATAGCGCGTTTCTGCTGGGGATTCAATTCGCCGACGAGCGCGCGTACACGTTCGGCGCGCCGCTTTTCGTCCAGCTCTTTTTCGTATTGCGGTGCTACCACGACGGAAAATAGCTCGTCGGTCTGATTCTCGAGACGACGCTGCCGCTCGCTTTTGAGCCTGAGCGTATCGAGCGCGCGATTTCGTGCCAGCGTAAGCAGCCAAGGCACGAACGGACCGCGAGCGGCATCATACTGCGCGGAATTCCGCCACAGTTGTAAGAAAACGTCCTGCACAACTTCTTCGGCAGGGCCTGACTGTTGAACGATTCTTAGAACTAGTGAGTAAACGATGCGGAAATATTTGTCGTAAAGATTTTCGAAAGCGCCCACGTCGTTTTGAAGAAGTAAACGCACGAGCGAAGCGTCGGGAGACGTTTCGCGGTCATCCTTTGGGCTAAATGCCGCCAGGAACACGAGGTCTAGCATCTTCTCCTAAGTAAGGATACGGAATACCCGGTTAACTGGATGAGCGTGCGTGTATCGCGGTTATCGTTCATGTTGTGCGGTCTTTTTTAATCGCTTCCTGGGCTATGGTCAAGGCTTGTTCGACACAAGCGCCCAAGGCCGGGCCGCGAAGATAATTGCCGATGAGCCGGATCGACTGGTACTTACTCTGCAATTGGACCAGCTGATTCATATGCTGAACGTGGCCGAGGTTGTACTGCGGTATGGCGTGTTGCCATGTCTGAACATGCGAAAACGATGGCGCCTGTGAGAAGCCCAGTACGGATGCAAGCTCGCGATGCACGGTTGAGATAATTTCGGATTCGGGGAGCGAGACGGCACTTGGATCGGTGGCGCCGCCCACGAAACTTGTGAGCAAAACGTGTCCGTCTGGAGCGCGGTTGGGGAAGAGCGAGGAGTTCCAGACGGTGCCCAAGATTCTTAATCCGGAGGAACGCGGCACGAGGAAACCAAAACCATCGAGCGAGTGATGGATTGCACTTTTGGGGTAGCCCAGCGCGACTACCGCAACCGGTGCGTAAGCAATTTGCGATAACGCGGATTCGAATTGCGGATCCACGCTGCGCAGCAAGGTGGCGGCCTGCTGAGCTGGTGTGGCCATTATCAGGCGATTGGTGCTCAGAATTTCTTCCTGGCCGTTCGCTAGGAGCGTTACTTCGAAGGTTGTAGTGTCAACGGATGCCGTTGTGAGCCTGATGCGTTGAGCGGTGGCGTCGCAACGAAGATTGGATCCCAGATTAGCAACCAGGGCCTGGATTAAGGTTTGATTGCCTTTGCGAAAGGTTTGCAACGTTGGTTTTTCGGCGGAGGCGGAGCGCTTTCTTGCCGAGAACAACAAACCCCGAATAACGCTGCCTGCGGATTTCTCGGCTTCGTACAACTGGGGGAATGCGCTACGCAGACTCAGCTTCTCTGGATCGCCGGCATAAATACCCGAGACGAACGGGCCAACAAGCTTGTCGAGAAGTTCACGTGAAAATTTGCGGAGGGTGAAGGCGGCGACGGATTCGTCGCTCCGAGGCGGCGTAGAGCGACCGAGAATATCGCGCAGAACTCGCAACTTAGTTAAGGGGCTGAACAACGACGATGCTATGAAAGCCAGTGGGCTGAGCGGAACGGGACGCAACGTACCTTTGACGAGCACGTAGCGAGGAACATTACCAGGCGCAGGGAGGAGTTGATCGTCGATGCGCAACTCGCGGCACAAGTTCAGCAGCGCGGAAGTAGCGTTAAAACTTTGCGGGCCAAATTCCAGTAAATAGCCGTCACGACGTTCGCTGCGAATGACACCGCCGAGACAGGCGCTGGATTCGACGACGTGTGCGTCGATGCCCGATTTGCGCAACGCGTAAGCGCACACCAATCCGGATATTCCCGCGCCGACAACCAAAGTTGGGACGTGAGCGGTCACGGGAATGATGAAGGCATGCGGGCTGATACTACAGAGTTTTGGAAAATAACGGTATGGCGTTCAAGTGCTGCTTTTCGAGATACGGATCGAAAATCATCGCCAGATTGCGGATGAAAATTCTGCCGAGCCAGCTGGCGCGCACTTCCGCATTGTCGAGCACCACCAGGCCATCTTCGCGCGGGCCCTCAAGCTGGCTCAGTTCAGCGGCGAAGTGTTGATCAAAGTCGACGCCGAATTCACGAGAAATTTCATCTTTCACGATTACCGTGTGGCAGAGCAGCCGATTGATGACCGCGCGGCGCAAGCGGTCCTCGTCTGAAAGGCGGTAGCCGCGCATGGTGGCGATGCCGCGATCCTGCACCGCCTTTTGCCAACCTGGGAGGGCGCGATGATTTTGCGCGTAGGCATTCCGAAACGCGCTGATGGCGCTGACGCCCATGCCGTAGAGGTCCGCTCCGGCTTTGGTGGTGTAGCCCTGAAAATTGCGGTGCAACGTTCGCTGTTGTTGCGAAACGGCCAGCTCATCGTCGGGCTTGGCGAAATGGTCCATGCCGATGTACAGGTAACCGGCTTCGATGAACTTCATCAGGCCGGAGCGAAAAATTTCAAATTTTTGCATGCCTTCGGGCAAATGAGTGGCGAAGGCTCCTTGCTGTTTTTTGAGCCAGGGGACATGAGCATAACTGAATAGCGCAATGCGATCGGGTTGCAGCTCAAGAATCTGATCGACGGTGTGGCTGAAGCGTTCCGGCGACTGATACGGCAAACCGTAAATGAGATCGACATTGATGCTGTCGAACTGGAGCTCGCGTGCAGCGAGTAGCAGGTCGCGCGTCAATTCGAACGGCTGAATCCTGTTGATGGCCGCCTGCACCTCGGGATGAAAATCCTGGATGCCCATGCTGAGGCGGTTAAAGCCCAAGCGACGCAAAGTTTCGAGATGTTCGCGGGTGGTTACCCGGGGATCGATTTCGATGCCAATTTCCGCGTCCGGCGAAAAATTAAAATGTTCGCGCGCGAACCCAAATAAATCCTCAAGTTGCTGCGGGGTGAGATACGTAGGCGTGCCGCCACCCCAGTGGAATTGCACTACGGGGCGATCGCGCGAAACTCCGCGAGCGACATGTTCGATTTCGTGTTTTAGTACATCGAGATACGGTATTGCGACGCGCTTATCTTTCTGAATAATCACATTACAAGCGCAAAACAGACACAAGCTTTCGCAGAAGGGAAGATGCATGTACAGCGAAACAGGTGTCTGCGCGCGCTGCGCTTCGGCGTGAACGGATTCAAGATCGCCGGGACCGAAGGCTTCATTCCAGACCGGCGCTGTCGGATAGCTTGTGTAACGAGGCCCGGGCTTGTTATAGCGGGCAAGAAATTCTTCACTTACATACAGTTCGTCGCGCATGCGTTGGAAGCTGGGAGTGGTGAGCGTCACGGCATGGTCCTCAGCGCGAATACGCCGCGGAGGTCGGCTGATTCGCTTTGCCCATCAGGCCGACAGCCATTTGCTGGCCGGTTTCGATAAAAAGCCGCGCGTTTTCTACCGGAGTCTGTTTAAAGATACCGTGGCCGAGATTAAGGATGTGGCCTATTCCGTTCAATGCGGAAAGGGCGCCTTGCGTAGCTTTGCGGATTTTGCCGGTGGGACCGAGCAAAATAGCGGGGTCGACGTTGCCCTGCAGAGCGATTTTGGGGCCGATAGTTTTTCGCAGCGCTGCGAGATCCACGCGCCAATCGACGCTCAACACGGTAGCTCCCGCACGCGCCACCGTTGACATCAGGTGATTGGAAGCCTTGGTGTAGTAAATCACCGGAACTTTGCCCCCAATACCTGAGCTGATCCCTGAGATGACCTGCTGAACAGCAGGCAGCGCGAAATTTTCGTAGTCCTCCAGGTTGAGTTCCCCGCACCAGGTATCAAAAAGCTGTACGGCGCAAGAACCCGCGTCGATTTGCGCTCGCAAATACGGAATAGTGGCCTGCGCGATTTTGCTAAGAAGTTGCCGGAACGTCTCGGGCTCATGGTAGAGAAAGCTCTTAACCGTCGAGAAGCCTTCCTTGGTCTTCCCTTCGACCATGTAGCAGGCCAGCGTCCAGGGCGCAGCCGCAAAGCCGAGGACCGGCACTTCCGGGCCGACGTTTTTTACGATGCGACGAATGGCCTCCGGCAGAAATTTAGTTTCCAGCTCAGGATCGAAGATTCGCAGACCGGCCACATCGGCCGCGCTACGAATCGGACTGGGAAGATTTGGCCCCGCATCATTCAGCTCCAGATGCATTCCCATGGCTTCGGCCGGAATCAAAATATCCGAGAAAACTATGATGGCATCGACTCCCAGGATGCGAAACGGCTGCAAGGAGACCTCGGCGGCCAGATCTGGAGTTTTACAAACTTCTAGGAAGGGATGTGTGGCACGGATGGCGCGATATTCCGGTAGATAACGTCCAGCCTGACGCATCATCCAAACAGGGACGCGAGTCAGCGCTTCACCGCGGCAAGCGCGGAGGAAGAGGTCTTTGCGATTGATCTCGCCGCGTTCTGAGGACGTAAGTGCGTTTAATAAAGCCATATCACCTATTCAGCTCAACGGAGTCCGCACAGAGAATACCAAATCCAGCGCGTCCTTGCTGCGTGGCGGCTTCCTCCGCTATGTAAGCGATTGTTCCCGTGGGCTATACTCAAGATTCAGGCCCGCTGACATTCTGCGCCTTTCGGAGACGGGAGGCGGAAGCGTGCGGCTGACATAGAACCAGGATGAGCCATCTCTCTTTCATACTGACACTTACGGCGTACTCGCTGAGCTTAGTCTGCTACCTTGCCTTTCTAAACACCGGCAGGGCGGTGTTGGGCAGGTGCGGGTCAGTGTTACTGGGGCTTGGACTAGTGACGCATTATTTTGCGCTACTGGAGCGCTCACGCGGCTTGCACACCGTTCCGTATCACGACCTGTACGGCTCAATGTCATTATTCGGATGGCTTCTGGCCCTAACCTACCTCGCTCTCGAGTTTTATCACCAGCAGCGCTCGGTAGGAGCGTTCGCGGTGCCGTTTATTTTGGCGTTTTTTATAACTGCGCACCTGGCTCCGGCGGACCGTCTATCGCCCACGGTAGCGCATGGCGTGGTTTTCGCGTTGCATGTCACGCTGAGTATTCTGGCGTACGCGGCTTTCGCGCTGTCGTTCGTGTTGAGCGTGATCTATCTCGCGGAAGAGCGATTGTTGCGAAGCCGCAAGCTCAGCAACGTGGTGTGGCGCTTGCCGTCGCTGGAATTACTCGAGCGCATGAGCCACTCGAGCGTGCTCGTAGGAGTGATTTCCATCGCCATCGGCACGGTACTGGGATTCATCTGGGTGGACCGGCTCACCGGGCAATATTGGTTTTACGATCCCAAATATGTGATCACGCTGGTGGTGCTGTTTCTTTATTTGCTGTACTTCCAGCTGGCACGCACTACGGCTTGGCGTGGCGCGCGCGCTTCGAAACTCTGCGTATTCAATTTTTTCGTGGTGGTGATGAGCTTCACGGTTGTAAACCTGTATCTATCGCATAGCCACAGGTATTTCTAGGGAGCAGTGCTTGGATAAGTGGCCAGCCTGATGGAAATTGTTATCGTCGGATTGAATCATCGCACCGCGCCTGTGGAGGTGCGTGAACGCGTGTCGTACACCGCGGAACAGGCCAGCCGCGCCGCCAGCGAGCTCCGTTCGCGAGGGATTCTCGAAGAAACTTTGGTGTTGTCGACCTGTAATCGCAGCGAGGTTTATGGCGTCCCGCCCGAAACTTCCCATGAGAGCGCCGCGGGTCTTTCGTCTTTTCTAAGCGAATTTCACAAGGTGCAACCCGATATTTTGAGCGTCTCGCTATATCACCACTATGATCGCCAAGCAGTGCGCCACTTATTTCGAGTATCCGCCGGGTTGGATTCGATGATGCTGGGTGAGGCTGAGATTCTGGGCCAAGTTCGCGAGGCCTATAAATTTGCGTACGAACAAGGCGCGACCGGGCCGGTATTAAATCGCATGTTTCAAGCCGCGCTGGAAGTGGGGAAACGAGTTCGTTCAGAAACCGAGCTGGGCACACGGCCAATGTCGGTGGCCTCGGCGGGCGTCAAATTGGCGGAACGAATTTTTGGCAAACTTGGTCAACGCACGGCGCTGGTGTTAGGAGCAGGAGCGATTAGCGAGCAGGTGATGCTGCAGTTGCGAGATCGCGGCATTGGGCAGTTGTTGATGATGAACCGTTCAATGGAGCGCGCCGAGAAACTGGCGACGGAATTTCACGGGACGGTGGTGCCCTGGGGTGAATGGGGCGATGCGTTGCGAAGTCCCGACGTCATTGTTTCGTCGGTCGCGGCGGAGGAGCCAATTCTGGAGCGCGTGACTTTAGAGCAAGCGATGGTCGCTCGTGGCAACCGCGCGTTATTTATCATGGATTTGGGCTTGCCACGCAACATCGAGCCGGCGGCGGCGAAAATCTACAATGTGTATCTCTATAACCTGGACGATCTCGGCGGAATTGTGCAGCAAAGCCGAGCCATGCGAGAAAATGAAATTCCTCGAGCGGAAACGATCGTCGACGAACATGTTGGCAAATTTCTATCCTGGCAGGCCAGCGTCGAGTTGGTGGGCCTGGTCGACGAGTTACGCGCGCGTTTGCAGGACGAGCGCGCTGCTTTCATCCGCGAGCGCATGGAGACGATGAAGCATCTGAGCGCGCAAGACCGCCAACACATGGAAACGTTGATGGGCGAGCTGCTGGAGAAATTATTGCTGGAACCCGCGGAGCGCTTGCGCGGCGAAAAAGAATTGCGGCGCAAGATCCAAAACGTGGAAGCATTGCGCGATCTGTTCCTTTCCAACCGGGAGAAACAATGAAGCATTTGCGCATCGGAACGCGAGGAAGCCTACTGGCGAAATGGCAGGCGGAGTCCGTGCGCAAGCAACTTTTTGCGATCGCGGGAGTAGAAGCGGAAATAATTATTATCAAGACCGCCGGCGACAGAATGCAGCAGGTGCCGCTAACGCAGATTGGCGGGAAGGGAATTTTCATAAAGGAATTGGAAGACGCGCTGCTGGACGAGTCCATCGACCTCGCGGTGCACAGCGTCAAGGATATTCCTACGGAGGTGCCCCGGGGATTGAGCTTTCCGGCGGTGTGCCGGCGCGATGACATTCGCGATTGCCTGATCTCTCCGACGGGATCAACGCTGGAAAGTTTGCGGCCGGGCGCGCGTGTGGGCACCAGTAGCTTGCGTCGTCGAGCGCAACTTCTGCGTCTTCGCGCGGATCTTGATATTCGCGAACTGCGCGGCAATGTGGACACCAGACTCCGCAAAGTGGGCGATGGAGAATATGACGCTATCGTGCTGGCCAAGGCCGGCCTGGATCGCCTGGGATTGAGCCAGCGAATCTCGCAGACTTTCTCTCCGGAAGAATTCATGCCTGCAGTGGGGCAAGGCGCTATCGCGGTGGAAACGCGTCTCGGCGACAATGAGACCGGTGATCTGCTGTCAAAGTTGGATGATCCGGAAACGCGGGCCGCAATTATTACCGAGCGCGCACTGCTCGGCGCGCTACAAGGCGGTTGCCAAGTGCCCATCGGGGCTTGGGCGCGAATTGAGCGCGGAGAAATGGTGCTGGAAGCATGCGTGACCTCGGTTGATGGCCAGCAACATGTGAGGCAGCGCTTGACGGGCCCGCCAGACCAGGGTCAACACCTGGGAGAACAGATGGCGCGGTTGCTGATGGAAACTGGCGCGCAAACGATTCTAGAGGAAGTGGGGCGGCAACGTGGATAAGATGAGCGCCACTTCTGAGTCCGTTTTGTCGGGCAAACGAGTAGTGATTACGCGCGCGGCGCGCCAGAGTGTTGAACTGGTCGAGAACCTTGGCAAGCTCGGCGCCATGCCGATTTTGCTGCCGCTGGTAGCGTTTTCTGCTCCAGAGGATTATGGCCCGATGGACACGGCGTTGGATCGATTGGAAGAATTCGATTGGATTATTTTTACCAGCGAAAACGCGGTGCGCGCGGTAGTGAAGCGCGCTGAGGTGCGCGGCAATTTGCGAAATGTCGCTGGACGGCGTTCGCGCGCCGCAGCGGTTGGACCGACGACGGCAAGCGCAGCGGAACGTGCGGGTTTTTTTGTGGACTACCAGGCCCAAACGCACAGCGGGGCGGCACTTGCGAATGAACTGGGAGAAAAGCTGCGGGACCAAACTGTGTTTTTACCGCGAAGCGACCGCGCCAATCCCGATTTGCCGCAGCTTTTGAGAAATTATGGCGCGGAGGTGACCGAGGTCATCGCGTACAGGACAGTCACGCCGGTTAATCTCGACGAGGAGAAAATCGCGGCGATCGTCAATGGCGACGTTGAGGCGATTTTATTTTTTAGTCCCACCGCCGTGGAACATTTTGTTGGAATTGTGGGCAAGGAGAAACTCCGTGATTTGCAAAACCGCTTGGCGATTACCGCGGTCGGGCCTATAACGGCAAACGCGTTGCGCCAATCTCGCGTGGATAACTTGCTGGTGGCCGAGGACACCACTACGGACGCCGTCATTGCGGCATTGGAGAAACATTTTGCAGCCTTTCGGAAAGTTTCGGTTGCCGGAGTAGTTCAGGAATGAGCTTCCCGACACACCGGGGGCGGCGATTGCGCCGCAACGAAGCGTTGCGCGGACTGGTTCGCGAAACGCGATTAAGCACCGCAGGGCTGATCTATCCGATGTTTGTGTGTCCCGGGCAAAGGGTGCGACAGGAAGTCAGCTCCATGCCTGGAGTGTTTCAGCAATCTGCCGATCAGATTGTTGAAGAATGTCGCGAAGTCGAGTTGCTGGGAATTCCTGGAATAATTTTGTTTGGGCTGCCGGAGAAAAAGGATGCTCGGGGCATGAGTTCGATTGCCGCGGATGGCGTGGTGCAGCGCGCGATAGAGGCGATCCGCAAAGCGAAACTCAAATTGCTGGTAATCACAGATGTTTGCCTGTGTGAATACACGGACCACGGGCATTGCGGCGTAATCGAAAACGGCGAAGTGGCCAACGATGCGACGTTGGAGATTCTTGCCAAGCAAGCCGTCTCACACGCCCGGGCAGGGGCGGATATTGTGGCTCCTTCCGACATGATGGACGGACGTGTCGGTGTAATTCGCGAAGCGCTGGACGAACATAAATTCGAAAACATATCGATTCTGTCCTATGCGGCGAAATATTCCTCGGGATTCTACGGGCCCTTTCGTGAAGCTGCGCAGTCGACGCCGCAGTTTGGCGACCGCCGCGGTTACCAGATGGATCCCGCAAATGCCCGCGAAGCATTGAAAGAGGTGGAAATGGATCTGGACGAAGGAGCGGACATGGTGATGGTCAAGCCGGCACTGCCGTATCTGGATATCATCAGGCGCGTACGAGATGAATTCGATGTGCCGGTAGCGGCCTATAACGTCAGTGGAGAATACTCGATGGTGAAAGCCGCGGTACAAAAAGGCTGGCTGGACGAACAGCGCGTGGTGATGGAAATACTTACTGGCATTCAACGCGCGGGAGCGGAAATTATTTTGACTTATCACGCTAAGGATGCGGCGCGGTGGCTAAGCGCGTGAACATCCGACGAGCACAGCAATGAATCCCGCACAATCGCAGATGAAACGTAAGCGCGAAGACAAGCGCTCGCGAGAGATTTTTAAGCGCGCGGAACAGGTGTTGGTTGGCGGCGTAAATAGTCCGGTGCGCGCGTTTCGTTCTGTCGGCGGCGAACCGTTCATCGTCGATCATGGGCGTGGGCAATTTCTGTACGACGCCGATGGCAATAAGCTGCTCGATTATGTGTGCTCCTGGGGCGCGATGCTGTTGGGGCACGCGCATCGGGCAGTGACCACGGCAATTTTCAAGCAAGCAGAGCGCGGCACAAGTTTCGGCGCCACCACGGAGTTGGAGGTGGAGCTGGCCACGCTGATCACCAGCGCCATTCCGTTCATCGAGAAGATTCGCTTCGTCTCCAGCGGAACGGAAGCCACTATGAGCGCGTTGCGGCTGGCGCGCGGAGTGACCAAGAGAGACCTGCTGGTTAAATTTGAAGGCAATTATCACGGGCACTCGGACAGTTTTCTTTCGCTATCAGGATCGGGTCTTGCAACTCTAGGCATCGCGGAATGCCCCGGTGTTCCGGAAGCGCTGGCGGCGTTGACGTTAAACGCGCCATACAACGATTTGGAGGCGGTGGAGCGCCTGTTCACGCAACACCAGAATAAAATCGCGGCGATTATCGTTGAGCCGGTGGCCGCGAATATGGGCGTGGTTTTGCCGGAACCTGGGTTCCTTGCAGGGTTGCGCGAAATTTCGCGCAGGAATGGCGCATTGCTGATCGTCGATGAAGTCATCACCGGTTTTCGTCTGCATAACGGTGCGGCGCAGCAGCTCATGGGAATAGAGGCGGACCTTACAACGTTTGGCAAAATTATCGGCGGCGGCGTGCCAGTAGCTGCGTACGGCGGACGCGCAGAACTCATGAACAACGTTGCGCCGCTCGGCCCGGTGTACCAGGCCGGAACATTGGCTGGCAATCCCTTGGCGATGAGCGCCGGAATTGCGACGCTGAAACAATTGGCCGCTCCAGGTTTCTACGACGCAATTGAGAAACGCGCGCGGCGTCTTGCTGACGGCCTGCGTAGCGCGGCAGAAATGGCCGGGGTAGCAGCTCAGGTGAACGCCATCGGCTCTCTGGCTACGCTGTTTTTCGCCCCGCAGCCGGTTCGCAATTATCGCGATGCGAAGAAATCGGACACGAAACGCTACGGTGAATTCTTTCGAAACATGCTGGAGCAGGGCATCTTTCTGGCTCCCTCGCAATACGAAGCGGCCTTTGTCTCCGCGGCGCATACCGACGCGGACATCGAGCGCACACTGGTAGCGGCAAGCGAATCGTTGAAGAATTAACTAAACAAGGAGAGCTAACGCGATGGCCGAGGATTTCGAGTTACCGGAAACAGGAGAAGAGCACGTCAGCGATCCGCACGTGCTGCCCGTTTCCCTAACCATTTCGATTCTGGCGGTGCTGGTGGCGGCGGTAACTTTGCTGGGGCATCGAGCGCACACAGAAGAGCTGCTGCTGCAGTCCCAAGCTACCGATCAATGGGCTTTCTACCAGGCGAAGAATATCCGTCTTCATGAAATGCAGGGCATGGTTGACTTGCTGGGGACCATCACACCTCTGGACAAGGAACGGAACGCAGCGTTGCGTGAGAAATATGTAAAGGAAGTGGAGCGCTATAACGGCGACAAGGAAAACATCAGCGAAAAAGCCAAAGATCTGGAAAAGGAGCGCGATACTGTTAGCCGCCGGGCAGACCGCTTTGATGGCGGTGAAGCGCTGCTGGAGATTGGCCTGGTGATTTGCTCCATTACTCTTTTGACCAAGCGCAAAGCATTCTGGATAACCGGGATACTGGTGGCAATCGTGGGACTCGTTTTTGCCGCTACGGGATTTTTAATTCACTTGAAATAAATGACGGGGTTAAGCGCTGGCAGGTGGTAATTCACCACGCAGTCGAACAACCTCCTCCATCAAGTTCTTCAATCGCTCAACCAATTCCTGATGGCGGATATCATCGGTAGCGGGCTTTTTGCCGATAAAGGTCAGGTTTCCGCCCGGCTCAAGAATACATTTCTGCACATCGTTCAACGATTCGAAGCCCTGCTTACGCGCGGCTGCTTCTAATTGTGTCCGGCTGATCAACTCTTTTTTCAGTCGCTCCGGGCGGACCATGCCGTTCTCGATGAGCACGTCGGCGTCGCCTTCCACGAGTTGATCGATCCTCTTGTGCCCATAAAGAAAGCGAACCACTAGATAATTCACGGCCAATAAAGAGGTGGCGCCGATTATTCCGCCGCTGACGCTGTTATCTTCGCCGATGATGGCGTTCTGCACGGTATTGGAAAGCGTCAGCAGCACCACCAAATCGAAGGGATTCAACTGTACGAGTTCACGTTTCCCGGAGAGGCGCAAACTGATAACCAGAAAACCGTATACAAAAATTGGCCGAAGAATCTTCTCCGCTAACGGCAGGCCCAGAACAAACATATCCTTCCAGGTGTCATGCATTTCTCGCATCCTCCGATTCAGAAAATTCAGGCCGCTATGATTACTCATCTTGGGCCGGGTGCGCTACGGCTGCGAAAGTGCGCGCCTGTACTTGGGTACAGTCATCAATTCGATGAGGATTCGCTAATGTTTCGGACATTGCAGGAAAGAGGGTCTATCATCGAAAGCAGTGTGTTTGCGTGTCCCGCCCTTCCACGACCTTTTGCCAAGGCGAGAAAATACACCGTTAACGAGACTCTATGTCACAACTGACACCTCCGGATCTCGCCTTGGTCGACACTAACGGGCAACTCCCAGCGTTATTAGAATGTGTGCGCGAGCTTTTGGCGGTATTCGACGCGGATGGCACCATTCTCTTCGTCAATCCCGCGTTGCACACTGTCCTTGGGCATACTCCGCTTGAGATAGTGGGCAAACCTATCGCCGAATTGATCCATGACGATGATTTTGATTTGTTTCTTGCCACGCTGCGGCGCTTAAACGCGAATCTCGAAACCACCGTGAATGTACGATGCCGGTTGCGTAGCGCCGACGGTGTTTGGCGCTGGTTTGACGCAGAAGCGCGCCGCAATCCCGGCAATGATGCGGGCGGAATCGCGGTTAGCCTGTTGGACATAACGGATTTGCAGCGCATGGAATCCGAGCGCCAGGTAATTATCGAAGTGGTCCATGCCTTGAATGACACTTCGAACCTGGACCAGTTGCTGCAACACATTCATCAGTCGCTGAAAAAAGTATTGTATGCGGAAAATTGTTTCATCGCGTTGCACGATGCCGATAAGGATTCATTTCATTTCCCCTTCTTCGTGGACCGCTTCGATGTCGCGCCGCCCCCGCAGAAGGTAGGTAGAAGCTGCACGGCGTTCGTCTTCCGCACCGGGCGCGCGATGTTAATACCCCAGCCGGAATTCGACCGCTTGGCTGAAAATGGTGACGTGGAATTGGTAGGATCGCCATCGCCCACGTGGTTGGGTGTGCCGCTGAAAACACCGACGGCGACGATTGGCGTGTTGGTTGTGCAGCATTATGAAAATCAAAACGCTTATGATGTTCGCGATTTAGAGTTTTTAGATTCCGTAGGCGGGCACATTGCTCTAGCCATTGAGCGGCGCGGTGCGGAAGACGCGTTGCGGCAAAGCGAATCTACCTTCCGGCTGCTTTTTTCGCACAATCCGCTACCAACCTGGGTTTTCGATTGCGAGACATACAAATTTATTCAGGTGAATGATGCCGCGGTCCGCCAGTACGGTTACTCGGCAGAAGAATTCGCCGGCATAACGGTCTTCGACATACGCCCACCCGAAGAACATGCTGCATTGCGCGAGCATCAAAAGGACTGGGATGCCCCTGGGGAGTATCACGGGATCTGGAAGCATCGCAAGAAAGACGGAAAGATTTTCGAAGTGGATATTATTTCTCACTCTCTGGAATACGGCGGACGCAAAGTGCGCATGGTGGTGGCGCAGGACATCAGTGAACGCCAGGCTCTGGAAGAACAGCTGCGACAGGCGCAAAAAATGGAAGCGGTCGGCCGGCTGGCGGGCGGCGTGGCCCACGACTTTAACAATTTACTGATGGTGATTAAAGGTCACACCGAGCTCTTGCTCAACGTAGTTCCGGTCCCAGCGCCAATGTTGAAAAAAATCGAGCACATAGACCGCGCCGCCGATCGCGCCGCGGCGTTGACGCGGCAACTTCTGGCGTTCAGCCGCATGCAAGTTTTGCAGCCGCGAGTGATGAATATAAACGGCGTGGTCGAAGAAATGGGCAAACTGTTGCCGCGGCTCATTGGAGAAGACATCGAGTTGATCCTGCGAACCAGCCCGGACCTCGGAGTTATTCGGGCCGACGCCAGCCAAATGGAGCAGGTCATCATGAATCTGGCGGTAAATGCGCGCGACGCTATGCACTCGGGCGGCAAGCTGGTGATTGAGACGTCAAACGCCGATCTGGATCGCGCCTACAGCTCGGTGCACCCGCTGGTCCAGCCCGGCCGCTACGTGCTGCTGGCGGTGTCGGATACGGGGACGGGAATGGACGCGCAAACACAGGCGCGAATTTTCGAGCCGTTTTTCACTACCAAGGGGCAAGGAAAGGGAACTGGATTGGGCCTTTCGACGGTTTACGGTGTTGTGAAGCAAAGCGGCGGCTATGTATGGGTGTACAGCGAGATCGGCAAGGGAACTTCTTTCAAAATTTATTTACCGCGCGTGGATCAGGCGGAAGATGCCGCATCTCCGGCGCCGTCGTCGGAAGCGCCTTTCGGTGCGGGTACGATTTTACTCGCCGAAGACGAACAGGAAGTTCGCGAGGTCGCGCGGGAATTTCTCGAATCCGGCGGATACACAGTACTCGAGGCTCGTGATGGGGCCGATGCACTGCGCCTCGCGGAACAACACACAGGGGTGATAGATCTACTGGTCACCGACATGGTCATGCCCGGGATGACCGGTCAGGAATTAGCCACCCGCATCCAGGAAAAACGCAAAGGCCTGCATGTAATCTTCATGTCCGGTTACAGCGAATATGCCGCGGTGGAAGCCGCGCATTCCGATCCGACGTTGCGATTGCTTACCAAGCCATTCAGCCGCGCGGTGATTTTGCGCGCGGTGCGGGACATGTTGAAGGGTTCGCGGGTGAATTGAATCTCGCGGGCTGAGCGTTATTTAGAACGTCAATCCTTAGATAACTTATAGAAACCAAGCTACCTCGGATGATATTCCCAAGCAAAATCTAGTTCGTGTTGATTAGTGTGTGGATTTGTTTTTCGAGTGCCTGATTATATTCGCGCTCGAGCTGCAATTCGGTTTGCACTTTTTTGAGGAGCAACTCCAGGCGCGCGACTTCTGCGCGGAGCATGGGCAGCTCCCGCGACGATAGCGCATTTGGAGATTGCTGATTTGTTTGTGGAACTGATGGTGCAGGTGGCTGTTGCGTGCCGACGGGCTGCGACGCTTTTTGATTTTGACCTTGCTGACCGCCACTGGCCGAAAAGGGCGGCAACAGTGGAGTAAAGGCTTCCGCAAGCGCTCGCGGCCACGCCGGCTCACTGCTCGCGTCCGATGCTGGCCCAGGGGCAACCGCCAGGGGCGGAGGCGCAAACAAATTCTGGAGCGCGTTCGAATTGGCGCGCTCGCGCGTCGCTTGCGTTGCGGCCGTTTCCTTGGGAGCCAGCAAAGTTCTTACGCGCCCAATGAGTTCTTGCGGCTGGAATGGCTTGCGAATCAGTTCGTCCGCCTGCACGGCGACCGCTTTGTCGGCGACGCTTTTATTAACTACGCCGGACATCAAGACCACCGGTATGCCGCCAAACTCGGGATGCTGTTTAATCTGACTGCAAACCGCGTAGCCATCCTGGTTGGGCATGATCACGTCAGTAATCACCACATCAGGGCGGTTCTGTTCGAACTGCGCTAAGGCGGAAGCCGCATCGGCGCAGGTAATCACATTAATATTCTCGCGGCGAAACGCGATCTTGATGACTTCGCGCATGGTGGCGCTGTCATCAATGAAATAAACCGTGGGTGCGCGCTTCACGTCAACTTCGCCGGCCGGCGGCATGATGAGCGCTTCGCTCATGGTGCGTTCCTATCCGCCATGTCGTGCGTAGATTCATCAAATTCGCGCATGGCATCGAGCATCAGGTCGGTAGCGGTTCGCAGCACGGTACGCTGCAGAGAAGTCGTACCGTAGACAAATTTGTAGACGCCGTCGCTGCCATGTACGCTCTTCAGAATGTGAATGACCGCTTCGTCGCCAAAGTAGTTGCCACTTTCCGCGTGAGTTATTTCTCCCGCATCAAAAAACATCAAGGCGTCGATCTCTCCAGCATTGATGTGCAGGGCGCCGGTCTGGCGGGCTTGCCCGAGCATTTGCATCACGCCGGGAAGGTCATGATGAGCCAGGCTTCCGCTGAGGCTGGTATTGGACTGGTCGAGCATTTGAGTCGGCTGAAAACCTTCGGCCTTGCTGATGATGATTTGTTTCACATGCGCGGCGATGGTCGCTGGCGGGCGGTGCCTGTCGATATAGTCGTCGCATCCGGCCTGAAAAGATTCGAGAAGGGCGCGCTGGCTGCCGTCTCCGATAGCAATGATCGGCAGAGCCGCGTTCTTGGGATCGGCGTGAACAACGTTGGCGATTTCAAGAGCGCCCATTTCGCGCATGTTGGTGGCGCACAGAACCGCGACAGGCGCGTCATATTCCAAAGTGGTCAACGCAAAGGCGGCCTGCGTGGCGCAACTCACTTCGAAACCTTCTTTCCGCAGCGCATCTCCCAAGCGCTTTGAGAAGTAAACGTTGCTGTCAATCAGCAAAATCTTGGCAGGACGGCCGGCGACTATCATGTCGCAGCCTCCTGCATTTCAAGTGGTACGCAAACTGAAGGCGCGGAAACAGGCCCAGGCGTGAGCGCGTCGATATTCAAGACTTCAATGACGTTGCCGTCGTAAGAAATCCAACCTGCCACGTATGGCGCATCCGCTTCTGTTGCGGGAGACATTTCGGCGGCGATCAATTCGCATTCGCCGGTGACCGGCAGCGCGACCCATTCGGACTTTTCTCCATAATTGCGTACGGCGATCAGGTAAAAACGGCGGGTCAGGAGATTCTTCCCGATTAGTTTCTCGGACACATCGCATACTGGAACGATGCGGCCGCGACGAAGGATTACACCCTCCACACTTTCAGTTCGGTGCGGAAAGCGAAAGACACGGCTGGGTGCGACCAGCTCGGCGATTTGACTGGCGACCATGGCAAAGCGCCGGTCGCCCAGCCGCAGCAGCACGAAGGACTGCGAACTCAGATCATTCCGCGGGTTCATGGATTGATCCTATCGAGCTGTTGGCAGGTTTCGAGCCGGACGCTGCGGGGGTGAAGGAATGCTCGAGTAACGCGATTTCTTCAGCGGTTAAAAAACCTTCAGGATTAACGACCGGGATAACATTTTGATCCAGGGCGGTGACACCGCGATACCAGGTGCGTTCTTCGTTGCAAAATGCCTGCGGAAGAGCTTGCAGTCGGGTCATGGTGGTCATTTTTTCTATGCCATCGATGAGCAACGCTGTGCGCGTGCGGCGAAGCACGAATACCAGTAGCCCGGACGTCACCGGCAATCCAAAATGTAAAGCTGCATTCACCACGAAAAGCGATTTGTCGCCGCGGCGTACAATGTGGCGCACTTTGTTTAAACCTGGGGTGGTGATTTCCGCGGCTGAACCGGCGAGGCTGTCCACACTGCGAACTTCCTGGACGGACCCTGAAGACACGGCGAACTGTTGCCCACTGACGCGGAACAAAATAATTTGCTCCGTGCGCAGCGCCGGCGATTTGCTGGGAGGAAATTGCATCAGCGCACTCCCACTGTAGCGATGCGAGAGATCGCTAAAACTTGCTTCTCAATGGCGGCATAAATGTCGTCGATACCAAGAACCTGGCTGACCGCGCCTGCTTTAATGGCTTCGGCAGGCATGCCAAAAATTACCGAGGTGGCTTCATCCTGGGCTAATACCATTCCACCAGCGGATTTAATGGCGCTGGCACCGGCCGTTCCGTCGTTTCCCATGCCGGTTAGAATTACGCCGATGCTCAACGGTCCGGCAAAGGCGGCGACGCTTTCCATGGTGATATCAATGTTTGGGAGATACCCGTTGGCGCGTCCACTGCTGCTGTCGAGTTGAATACGGCCTGTGGACGTGACACGCAGATGCTGACCACCGGGGCAAATGTAAAATGTCCCGGGAACTAGCGTTTCATTGTTTTCGGCTTCCTTGACGCGCACGCCGGTGAATTCGGCCAATTGCGTGGCGTATTGTGTGGTGAAGGCTGCCGGCATGTGTTGCACCAGGATTACGGCGGCGGGAAAATCGCGCGTGAAGCCGGGAGCCAAACGCATCACCGTGGCGGGCCCGCCTGTGGACGCCGCGAGAACCACGACCGGAAAGCGTTGGTCAATTGGTGCCCCCGGAGATGGCCTGCTCGCGGGAACCGGCGGCGCTGAACTTCCTTTGGCATCGGCATTTTTGATTTCGGATGCGATTCGCGAGGCGCTGCGCACCACGCGCACTTTTGCCGCGAGACGTACCTTGCGCAGCAAATCTTCGCGGACGCTGTGCATGTCCAGGTCAATCCCACTGGAAGGCTTGGCAACAAACTCGATGGCGCCGAGTTCCAGTGCGCGCAACGTGCTGGCCGCTCCTTGACGAGATTCGGAACTGACCACCACGATGGGCCGCGGATTGGTGGTCATAATCTCCGCGGTGGCCTGCAAGCCGTCCATGACCGGCATATTAATGTCCATGGTGATGACGTCCGGCTTCAAGGATTCCGACAGCCGCACGGCCTCGCGACCGTCTTTGGCGTGCCCAACCACCTGCATGTTTTCGTCCGTGATTAAAATGGTTTCCAACACTTTTCGCATGAACGCCGAGTCGTCCACGATCAACACGCGAATTTTCTTGAGGGCGTTGGCGACCATGGCGTTTAACTAACCGGAACGAGGTGCCGTTCCGTTTCCTTCCCCATGAGTTGTTCCACTGCGGCAAGCAGCTGATCTTCCTGCACCGGCTTGGTGAGAAAAGCGGCCGCGCCTTCCTTCAACGCACGATCTCGATGTTTGGCGCCCGCTCGGGAAGTGACCACCATCACCGGAATTCGCCGAGTGCTGGCGTTCTGGCGCAACTGCACCATCAATTCGTAACCGGTCATGCGCGGCATTTCCAGGTCGGTGATGACCAGGTGGCAGCCGTGTTGCGTGACCAGTTCCGCTGCTTCCAGTCCATCGGCCGCCAGTTTCACCACGTAGCCGTTCTTTTCCAACATGCGCCCGACAAACTTGCGCACGCTGATGGAATCGTCGGCCACCACGATGAGACGCTCGTGCGTGACGCGATCGATGGCCTCGGCGGGAATGGTGCCGTGAGCCACGGCCGCGGAGCCCGGCGCAAATATACGTGCGGCACTTGCTGTAGCTTGCAGAGTGCGGCGCTCGGTCGGATCGGTGGCTACCATACGGTTCAAATCAAGCAAAAGGATCAAGCTGCCATCGGGAGCGATAGTGGTTCCCGGGAAAAGTTTCACGCGCCGCAGATATTCGCCGAGGTTTTTGATGACAATTTCATCTTTGCCGATGACTTCTTCAACCACCAAACCGATCTGACGATTGCCAGTGTTGGCTACCACCATGTGGAAATAGCCGTTGATGGCTTCCAGCGGCGGCAACCCGAGATAGCCGTCCAGGCGCACAACCTCGGTGACCACATCGCGAACCTTGGTGAGCAGCTTGCCGCCCACATTTTCGATCTCGTCGGAGCGCAGGCGCCGAATTTCCTCGACCACTGCCAAGGGCAAGGCAAAGCTGGTGGCGCCGCATCGCACAAATAACGCCGGCGAGATGATTAATGTTAGCGGGACTTTCAGAGTAAAGGTGGTCCCCACTCCAGTAACACTTTGAATATCGATTTCGCCGTTCAGCGTGTTGAGATTGGCGCGCACCACGTCCAGACCGACGCCGCGTCCTGCGAGCTCGGTCTTGACCGGAGCGGTTGAGAATCCCGGATGGAAAAGCATTTCGCGCAAATCGCGCTCGGTAAGGCGATCGGCCGTTTCCGGCGAGACCAGGCCGCGCTCGATGGCGCTGTGCCGCACGCGGTCGTAGTCGATGCCGCGTCCGTCATCCTGTACTTCGATGTAGATATGATTTCCCCGGTGATAGGCGCGCAGGCTGACTTTTCCAACTTGCGGCTTCCCAGCGGCGATGCGATCGTCGCCGGATTCGATGCCGTGTGCGACGGAGTTGCGCACCAGGTGAACCAGCGGATCGGAAATCTGCTGGATGATGCTGTTGTCCAGTTCCGTTTCACTGCCGCCCAAATCAAGTTCCACCTGTTTGTCGGCGGACTTTGCGGCATCGCGAACGGCGCGCGACAGGCGTGAATACAATGTGCCGATGGGCACCATGCGCGCGGCAGTAAATTCGTCTTGCAAATGGTGCGCCAGCTTAGTGAATTCGTCGATGTCGCCTTCGACGCGACCGATGTAACCCTGCAGCTGCGAAAGCACTTCATTTACGTCAGCGGAGATCTCGGCCATGGAACGCGACAAAATATTGAAGTCGTCGTAGCGGTCCATTTCCAGTTCGCTGAAATCGGACCAGAAAGAAGTGTCGCCGGCGGCTGCGCTAGTGAGCCTTTGCGAGGTGGTGTTGGTATTCCAGTCAGCAGATTTGGCTTGAGAACCGACGCGATTGAATTCGTATTTTTCCTGAAATTCGGAAACTTTGCCTTGCAGGCGTTCTTTGGAGAAATTCAGCGTGTCGACCAGTTTTTCAAGTTCCGACACCCGTCCGACCATGCGAGTACGATTGATGACTAGCTCGCCGACGGTGTTCATCATACGATCGAGACGATCCAGGGCGATGCGCACGGATTTGACTGCCGCGGTAGGACCTGCCTGAAACTTCGCGGCAAGCTGGGCCTTTAGCTCTGGCTTGATCTCTGCAAGTGCGAGATGCGGCGCGCCCGTTGTTGTGGCCGCGTTCGCGGGTGCCCCTAAATCCAATTCTTCGGGGTTCAGCGGCGCGAATTCCGCGATACGACCGAGCAGCGAGTCAACGCCAGCGCGCATCTCCCGTTCATCGGTCCACTGTTTGTGCAGCGTTTTCTTCAGTACGTCAATCGATTCCAGGCAAACATCGACAACCATGGGAGACGGTTCAATTTCTCCGTCGCGCAAACGGCCGATAAGATCTTCGACACGATGGGCAATGGCGCCGAGGCGTTTCAAGCCGACCTGTGCCGCCGAGCCTTTAAGAGTGTGAATAGCGCGGAAAAGCTTGTTAATTTCTTCAGGATTATTGTTGCCCTCCAAAGAAATCAAACAGTCACTGACAATTTGCAGATGTTCTTCAGCCTCTGGCTGAAAAAATCCCAGAATCTCGTTGGCGACGTCATCGTCGGTTGGCAACAGATCGAAGTAAGAGCCGGTAACGGAAGCCGTGGTCGCGGCATTCGTGGCGAGGACGGACGAAGCGGCAGTTTGCGCTGGCGATGCGTACGTGGTTTTCGGCGCCGCTTCCGGAAATGCGAAGCTATAACGCTCTTTAAAGGCGTGGATTTCGTCGATCGTTTCAGTGCCTTTATCGCTGATTTCCAGTAAGTCCGTTTCAAGCAGGGAAATTGCATCGGACAGAAATTCCGCTAGTGGTCCGTGCAGATCGTCGCCTAGCGGGGCATTCATGGCGTACTGAAAGACGTGGGCGAGTTTGGAAGCGATTTCGGCAAAACCCGGGAATTCGTAACTGGCGGACGTTCCTCCAAGAGTGTGGGCCGCGATGTACAAGCGTTCGAGGTCTTCATGGCGCGGCCCAATTTCCTGCAACACGCCGACATACTCGCGCAGGTATTGCAGATGCTCGGAAGCTTCCTGGAGGAATAGCTCCATGCCTTCGCGTTGCGGAGAGCTCACGAGCGTCCCTCCGCCGGCGAGTCCGGCTTCTGCAATTCTTCCGCCGTAGGTTTGCGGTACAGGATGCAATCATTCAACACGATGGCTTGAAACTTCACCGGCATTTTGGAGATGGATTCCGAATGGCCGAGAAAGAGATATCCGCCCGGCTCGAGCGTGTCGTAAAAATGCTGCACCAGCGAGCGACGGCGCTGTTCCGAAAAATAAATCAGCACGTTCATGCAAAAAATTACATCCATGCGCCCGACGTAAACGGTGGAAGCCAAGTTCATTTGCGTGAAATTAATCATCTTGCGCAGCCGCGGCTTGACCTGCTGTGCGTTTTTGACGGGGCTAAAATGCGCGAGCAGTTGTGCCTCGCTGACAGAGGAAATGCTGCGGCCCGAATAGCGACCATTTTCGGCATGTTTCAGCGCGACACGGCTTACGTCGGTGGCGAGAATTTCCACATTCCAGGCGTCTGCGAAAGACAAGGTATCGGCGATAGTGATAGCGATGGAGTAAGGTTCTTCGCCGGTGGAACAGCCAGCGCTCCAGATGCGCAGGGTGCGCGGATTCTTCCAGAACTTTTTTATATGCAATTCGGGCAAAGCGCGCTTTTGAAAGGCCTCATAAACCGCCGGGTACCGGAAGAAGGTGGTCTCCTGGGTAAGCAGTCGCTCCAGAAGCGCTTCATATTCCACGTTGGTCTTGCGAGCGGCGCGCAGGAAATCGGTGCCGCGTTCGAAGCCCCGGGCCTGCAAGTGTTCACGGACACGGGTAACCAGGAATCGCTCGCGCGACTTGTCGAAACAAATGCCCGTACGCTCTTCAATCAGCATGCGGATCTCGCTCAACTCGTGCTCACTAAGTTCGAGCTCTGATATCTGTCGCTCGTTCGCGGCTCTCACGCTTGGTATTCCGTTCGGCTCGGGCCCTTGCCAAAGCTAGAAATCGTTCAGCAACTCGTGCAGTACGCTACTCAGGAAAGTCCTACCGCGACGCTCCCACGGGAACGCGCTCGGATTCTTCCTGACGAGTGCCGCCGCCATTTTTAGAGGACGCGCGGAATTGTGCCAGGCCGTCGTTCAACTGGTCCGACAGCTTTACAAGTTGGCTCACCGTGGCCACAGTTCCACGGGTGCCCTGCGAGGTCTGGCGCGTAATGTTGGAGATGATTTGCATCGCATGGGCGACGCCTTCCGTGCCGCGCACCTGTTGTTTGGAAGCCAGCGAAATTTCTTGTACCAGTTCAGCAGATTGACGCACCACGTTGGAAATGGCATCGAGAGCGCGGCCCGCTTGATCGGCGAGGGTTGCACCGCTTTCCACTTCCTTGGTGCCTTCTTCCATGACCACCACGGCTTCGTTGGTCTCGGCTTGAATGGCCTTGATGAGCGCGGCGATATCTTTGGTGGCGCTGCGGCTATGTTCTGCGAGTTTGCGAACTTCATCGGCGACGACCGCGAATCCACGGCCAGCATCGCCTGCGCGCGCGGCTTCAATGGCTGCGTTCAACGCCAACAAGTTGGTCTGCTCGGTGATGTCGTTGATGACGTTGATGATTTCCGAAATTTCCAATGAGCGGTCGCCCAGCGATTTAATTTTCTTGGCAGTGGCTTGTACGGAGGAACGGATCCGTTGCATGCCTTCGAGAGTGTCGCGAACGGCGCGGTTGCCCTGTTCCGCGGCATCCAAAGCGCGGCGAGCAGCTTCGGCGCTGGCTTCCGCGTTGTTGGAAACCTGTTTCATGGAGACCGTGAGCTCTTCAACCGCGCTCGAAGTATTGGTAATTTCCTGGTCCTGCTGCGTTGCGCCGGCCTGCATTTGATCGGCGGCTACCAGAATGTTGTTGGAGCACGCGGTAACTTCCATGGCCGCTTTGCGGACGCGCTCGAGAACCTTGGTAAAATTGTCCAGCATGTAGTTCACGGAATCGGCAACGTTACCCAGCGCATCGTTGGTTACTTTGCCACGCAGCGACAAATCTCCGCGCGCAACCTGGTTGATGACCGTCAACAGTTCCGTGATGCTGCGTTGCAGTGCGTCGCTGGATTCTTGATTATTGGCCGCCTTCGAAACCTTAGCTACCGCACGATTCAAATTGTCGGCGATGTAACCCAGCTCATTGGTCGAAGTGACTTCCACGCGCGCCTTGGGATCCCCGACGGCCAAGCGTTCGGAAAACTTCGCCAGGTCGTTGACGGGAGACAACAGTGATCCGCCAAGCCTCCACGCCAGAATGATGGTCATGAGCAGCGCGAGGCCTACCGCCGCCGCCGTGCCACCGACGGCTGCGCCGGGCAAGGCCGCGAAGTCGAGGATTGACACGTTGCCCGCTTGATGCCCAGCGTTATAGGCCAGTGCGATAACGGCGGCCAGCACGATGCCGTTGAACACCACCAGCGTCCAGATGGTAGAACTCAGTCGCGATTTCATACTTCCTCCAAATTCGTTTTTCACCGTGCCGTCAGCGATCGACGGATGATGCCGTCACAAAGCTAAATACTTGGTCCGGGAAAAGCTTCCAACAGCCTGCGTAAGTCAATCACCAGTGCGAGGCGGTCATCGTGCCGAAGCATTCCGATGCAATGCGGAACATTTTCGGGGGCCTGTTCCAGCACCTCTTCGCTGTTTACGGAATACGTGCCGATCACCTCATCGGCGGCTATTCCAACACGAAGAATTTCGTGATGACCGTCCGCAGGCAAAGACGCAACCACGACATGGCGCGGCAGGAGCCCTGGTCGCCGCCCCTCGGTCATGGCAATGTCGATCAACGGCACAATGGTGCCTCGCAAATTAAAAATACCGACCAAATACGCGGGGCTTAGCGGCACTTTGGTCAGAACCGGCCAATCCAATACTTCCTCAACGTCCAGAACGGGAAGGCACAAACGTTCACGGCCGCTACGAAACACGCAGTATTGCGACTGCGGCCGGCGCTCTTCCATGGGACCGAGAGCTTCCAGCAAACTGCCGGTGCTCTCGTCCGCCGCTAACGGCTCAAGGTGAAGAAAGGGATTCATCGCGCTTTAGTAAATCTCCACAAAAATGGTCATGCGAACCGCTTCACCGCTCGTAGCAATTCCTCAGACGTAAAAGGCTTGGTGACATAACCGTCAGCGCCTTGCTGTTCGCCCCAGAATTTGTCGCTGGCGGTGTCGCGTGAAGTGACCAGAATGACGGGAATGGTTTTGTATTGGTCGTGCCCCTTTAACTCGCGGCAAACCTGGAAACCATTTTTCCCGGGCATTACTACGTCCAGCAGAATCACATTGGGCTGTTCGAACGCGATCGTTTCTTCCACGCGGGTGGAGTCATGCAGATCGACAAGCCGGTAACCTTCGCGTTCCAAAACCCCGTGCATAAGCCGGACTTCCGCCGGGGAATCGTCGACAATGAGCACTTTTTTCTGCACAGCTAAAACCTCGGACTTATCCAGGAAACAAAGGTGCACGCCAGCGGCCAGCTTTAAGGGTTGGCGAGGGAATGTTTCGTATCGAGTAAAGGGTCCGTAAAACAAGGACTTACGGCTAGGTGTGGGGCTCTAACGCCTGGACGGTGCTGCGGTTCCGGCTGCTTCTGTCTCAGCTTGAGAAGCATTCTCAGCCTCGCGCATCTCGCTCGCAAGCGATGAGAATCGCAGCATAATTTCGTTCATACGCATAGCCATGCTGTGAATGGTCCTGATCTGCCCGAGGGATTGCGACGAAAGCTGGCCGGGCTCCAGCAATAGCAATTCGGCATTGCCCAGCATGGAGGTCAAGGCATTATTCACGCTGTGCTTCATATCCGTCATGTAACGTCCGAGAGTAGCCAGGTGCTGATATCTAGCCGCTTCGCGTTCCGCCTGCCTCGCGAAACTCAGGGCCTCCACGCGGCGCAATGTTTCGCCCGCCAGCAGCAATAGAGTGTGGGTCCAGTCTTCCCGCTGCTGCACATGAAGAACTCGCGGGTACTGAGCACGCAATTCGTCCGACTCGCGGGCATCCGCGGGGATGCATAGAATGACAGCCGGCTGTTGATCGAGCGAACGAAGAATTTCGTGATGTTTTCGGCCGCTAATTGGGCCGACCACAATGAGGTCGTGCGCCGTCGCGTCGTAATTGCGCCAAAGCCTGCTATTCAAAACCGTGATGTCCGGCGATTTGCGTTGCGCCTGCCAACATCCAGCCACAACTCTTGCGAATTCGGTTTCATCAGTCAGAATCAGGACGCTGGCGTTCGGCAAAGGACAATCCATCCCAGAAGTATTCACCCGCAAAGGCCGGGGAAATTGTGTTGCACGCTACAATTTTTCCGCTTCATCCAACGCGGACAGCAGTCGCTTGGTGCTGATCCCGAGATTGACGGCAGCCTCGGTATCTTTTGCTTGCTTGGCAACATCTACGCGCTCCTGAAGGCGGGAAGCTTCCACGCGCCCAACCGCGAGCGCCTTATCCAGCGCAAAAGCGTGACCTTTCTCTTTCGCATTGGTGGTGGCAGTGGAAACCATCGCTCGCGCAGCCACCGCGCGGCGCAAGTCTTCCGCAGCGACACCGGTTTCATTTACGAATGCCGCCACTTCCCAGGATGACAACAGGATGCGTGTTTCGCCGAGTTTTACGGTGGTCATGCTGCGGCCGTGCAACGGCGGCGTGGCGATCAATTGTTCCCAGATCTTCTCCATACACGCTTCGAAATCCAGGGCCTCGGGCGGTTGGCTTTTCTGCGCAGCGTCACTCTTTGGTGAAGTGTCAGCGCCGGTGGTCTTGGGGAGCGTGAAGGATATTGGCGCGGGCTCGCTGACAATCTTTTTCTGGGATCCAAGGCTGAATCCTTTTGCCGACTCAATGACCAGGCGATCGGAGATTTTTGCGGCGCTCTTTTCCAGCGCATTTTCCACATCGGCGCGCAGCCCGAGCAACTTCTCAAAAGCCTGGCTGACGGATCGCTCGGTATATTCTTTTTGGAAGGGCTGTTTCCATTCATCCGCAAGTTTCTTGACCTTGGTTAGCGGTTCAGCACCGGACAAACCGGTATTGCGGCAATCGATGACGCGAACATCGGAGGCCTCCAGCCTGGATATGCCTGCGCGAGTTGCGATCAGATCGGCATGCATCAACTCAATGATCGTGCGGCGCAAGATAAAGTTAAAACGGATAAACGCCAGCAGCGCAGACGGATCGTAGAACATCCCGCCGGCTGCTTCTTTGACTCTGCGCCCCTGCTCGATGAAATTGGTTTTCAGGACTTCGCGCAGGCTTCGAAAACTGTGCAGGGATTGGATCATGACCTCGAGAGGTTCACACCACGTCAGAGGAGCAGGCGCTACTTCGCCGAGAATTGGTTTTATGACCTCGGCGACGTCCGGAAGCTCAATGCGTTTGTGATAAATCTTGGCGGGTGCGCAGAGCGCAAAGTATTGCACCAGAAGAAAGTCGATCTTGTCGCGGTCGAAGGTGGTCTTGGTAGGTTTGCGCAGGTGGCGTTCGATGAGCGATTTCAAGCTGCTCTCGCTGGCGTTCATGGTGGTACTCTGCAAAAGATGGCGCAATTGGTAGACGAACACGCGCTGGTCCATGGCATCCAGCCAGGTCTGAACTAGGATGGAGAGTTCTTGATCTGGAGTTTCCGGCAACTTTCGCTGCGAGAAGGGAATGGCAATCCCCAGCTGTTTCGCCAAAGCTAGGTAAATCGGGAAAACGGAGACGGCCTCGGCCCACTGGCTTTGGCTGGTCTCGGTCGTTCCGGGCGCCGAAGGTGAAGTCAGATTGCTCATGAATGGATCATCCAATGGTTGGGGCCGCGCAAAAATTTGACCGCCACAGCTTTTTGTCCGCCGTGATACTGCACGGCAACCACGGTGGCGTCCGCGGTATCAGCTTTGCGGCTTCCTTCCAATCGGACCTTATCGTCGAATTCCAATGGCAAGCTGGAAACCAGAATGGCATGTTCCAAGCCCGCAAACTCCACCACGCTGGCTTCCCGCAGACGCGTTGTTCCACCGCGCAGCGCGGTCACCTGTACTGGCAAACGAACCGCCGTAACTGCGGGAAAAAATCGCGCCAACTGTTGCGTGCAGCTCTGCTGTTCCGCGAAAAACGTGGTTTCGTCAAACTGTGTCACGTGGCCTCACCAGTGCTCGGCTGCAACATCAGGGTCTTCCGTAGCCCCCGAGACGCAGGTACACGAAAGGGTCCCCATGGAAGAGAAGCACGCCTGGCACCAAAAGAAATGGCGGTCGGTTCCTGCGAATCATTAAGAATCGATGGCAGTTAAGATTTAGAAAGACGCGATGATCGGCTCATTCGTCTCAGGCTGAAACAAATCTGTCTCAGCCTCGCGTTTGTTGCCTCCAACCACCGCTGATTAGTGAGACACCGCTTGCGCCTGGTCAACGTGAGACTCGGGCTTAACGGCGATGTTGTAGCGCTTGAGTTTGCGATAGAGAGTTGCGCGACTGATACCCAGCATCTTCCCGGCGAGCGCCTTGTCACCGTTGGCTTGTTCGAAGACCCGGAGAATCGTCATGCGCTCCATTTCCGCCAAAGCCGTGGTGGAAACAGAACCCGGATCTTGTGATAGCGCCGTTCCGGAGTCGGCTTGCTCGGTGCGAATGGACGGCGGAAGGTCCACGACGTCGATAGTCTGGCGATCCCCCAGAGTTACGGCACGAGCCACGCAATTTTCCAGTTCCCGAACATTGCCCGGCCAATCGTAATGGAGCAGGCTTTTCATGGCTGCAGCGGTTACTTGAATATTCGCGCCGTGCGCGTAGCGATCCAGGAAATGGTGCACCAGCATGGGAATGTCCGAACGTCGTTCGCGCAGCGCCGGAATGTGCACGGTGACCACGTTCAAGCGAAAATATAAGTCCTTGCGAAACGTTCCATTACGATAAGCGGCTTCCAGATCGCGGTTGGTGGCAGCGATTACGCGCACGTCGACATTTACCTTTTCATTGCTGCCCACTGGGCGGACTTCTTTTTCCTGCAGCACACGCAGCAGCTTGGCCTGCATCTCCAACGGCAGCTCGCCAATTTCATCCAGAAAAATTGTGCCTCCGTTGGCCGCCTGGAACAGGCCCGCTTTGGTTTTCATCGCGCCGGTGAAGGCGCCTTTTTCGTAGCCGAATAGCTCGCTCTCCATCAAAGTGGGCACCAGCGAACCGCAATCCACGGCCACAAAGGCAGTCTGCGCGAGCGCGCCGCGAAAATGAATAGCGCGCGCCACGAGTTCCTTTCCAGTGCCGCTCTCGCCAGACACCAACACCGGAGTGCGGGTATCTTTCAGCCGCGAAATCATACGCAACACGTCTTGAATGTTGGCGGACGTGCCGATGATGCCATCAAGGTTCTCTTCCGTGTTGACCCGCTCGCGAAGGAACTGGTTTTCGGTTACCAGGCGAACTTTTTCCGCCATGCGTTGCAGCAACATGCGCATTTTTTCAACACGAAAAGGTTTTTCGATGTAGTCGTAAGCGCCCAGTTTCATGGCATCCACGGCTGATTCAATCGAGCCGTGACCGGTCATGATGGCAACTTCAGTACGCGGCAACATGGCCTTGGTCTGTTTAAGCAACGCCACCCCGGTTTGCGTGGGCAACTTTAAATCAGTTAGCACCAGGTCGGGCGTGTCCGCTTCCAGGCGCGGCAGCGCGGCTTCCGCACTTTCCGCTTCGGTGCAGGAAAAACCCAGTGCTGTGCCGATGGTCATGCATAGCCGGCGAATACTTTGCTCATCATCTACAACCAGTAAACGTGTTTTCAGATCGTCGCTCATGGTTTCCCGAAGGTTTTCTCCACTACGGACATTAACTGCTGAACACGGAAAGGCTTTTCGATGCACGGCGTGCCGCTCTGAGCCAGGAGAGTTTGTGTTTCGCTATTGGCCGTGTCGCCGCTGATCAAAATGATGCGGGTGCGCAGCTCCGGCCGGTTTTTCTGAATCCAGGCGTGCACTTCCGCGCCGTTCACTTTTCCAGGCATGCGAATGTCGGAAATGACGCCTGCGAACCTGCCGTCAGAAAGGCGTTTCAAGCCCTCGCTGCCGGACCCGGCGTTGACCACAGAATATCCCCTGCGCTCCAACGCCGCACGCAGAAATGCAATTACCGAAGGCTCGTCCTCGATTAAGAGAATCGGCCCGCCGGTCCACATCGTAGCTTGCACGGTCATCGGCCGGCCTCTTTCGCGGAGACCGTCGGAGCGGCCGCTTCCGTGTCCGCCAACGGAATGCGGACCATAAATGTGCTGCCTGATGCAGCCTCGTTGTTCCAGCACTGAATTTCGCCGCCGTGCGCGCGGACAATGCCGTAGCAAATGCTCAAGCCCAAGCCTGTTCCTTTGCCGGCATGTTTGGTGGTGTAGAACGGATCAAAAATGCGCTGAGGATCGACAATGCCAATGCCGTTGTCAGTGATGTTCACCTCGATGGCGTGATTGTGATGACAGGTTCGAATGGTAATCTGCCCACGCTCACTGGATTCCTGGACGGCGTCGTAGGCGTTATTCAAAATATTCAGAAAAACCTGCTGCAATTGTTGGGCGTCTCCCAGCGCCGGCGGCAGCGCTTCATCAAATTCTTCCAGCACTTCCACGCCGTGACTCGCGAAATCGTAACTGCGCAGCTTGATAGTCTGGCGTAGTACGTTGTTCACACTCACGAGCTCGCGCTGTACTGGCCGCTGGCGCGCAAAACTCAGCAGGTCCTGCACAATATCTTTGGTGCGTTGCGTCTCCTGCAAAATAATCTGTAAATCTTCGCGAGCCGAGGCCGGCACTTCCGGATTTTCGAGCAGCAAATCCGTAAATCCCAGAATTGCCGCCAGCGGATTATTCACTTCGTGAGCTACCCCGGAAACTAGGCGTCCGATCGTGGCCATTTTTTCGCTGTGGGCCAGCTTGGCCTGCAGCAAAGTCGCATCCGTAATATCGGTCATTACGACCACGACGCTGTTTACCGTCTTCAGTTCGTCGCGCATCGGGCTTAGGCTGATGGAAAAGTGTCCCATCGAACTATCACTGCGGCGCACACGCAGCTCTATGTTTTCAACTTGCTGTCCATGCGCGGTGGTATCGAGCGCGTCCTCAAAATCCTGGCGATGGCCCGGCTCAATCCAGTCCACCAACCGGTGTCCAATAAGATCGCTTTCCTGATACCCCATTTCATAGCAGCGGCGGTTTGCATAGCTGATGAGCCCGGCAGTATCGAGCACCAAAATCATGCTTTGCGTAGTATTCAGGATCTTCTGATTGAAATCGCGCTCGCGTTGCAACTGCGACTGAAATGTCCTCTGCTCGGTGACGTCCAGCATCAAGCCGCGAATCTGCGCAATGTGCCCGCTGGCATCGCGCACCGCGGTAATGTTTTGCAGCGTGTGCAAAAGCGTGCCGTCTTTGCGCCGCAGGGTCTCCTCGTAATTTCGCAAAACACCGTATTCGGCGAGCTTCGAAAGAAATCGCTCGCGCGCAGCGGGGGCAGGATACAAATGCGGTCCTACATCGGCGCGCAGCAACTCGTCTCGCGACGCGTAACCAAGCATCCGCACCATGGCATCATTTACGTCCATAAAGCGCCCATCCGGTGTAGCGAAGAAGAGCCCCTCCTGGATGCTATCGAAAAGCTCCCGGTAGCGGCGCTCCGCCTCGCGCCGGTCGGTAATGTCCTTGAGCACGTGAATGGTACGAATGTCATCGGCGGTAAGGCCGGGGGTTCGAGAAGTGGAGATCAAAAAAATGCGATCGCCCGATACAGCGACGTATTCTTCGCGAACTTGCTTGGTGTCCCGACAAAATGGGCACGGCAGATCGCTGCCGGCTTCCGCGATTTGCCGCAAGCTGGCCATTGCTTCGCCGACCAACGCGACAGGTGGCACGCCGAGATGTGATGACAAGGAGCGATTGGTGCGTACGATTTTCCAACTGCGATCATGAACCACGATGTAATCGCTGATGGCGTCAATATCCTCGACCCATTGGCGCTTGGATCGTTCCAGTTGTGAAAATCGCCGAAAGTTTTCGAGCGATAGCGCCGCGTGGCTGGCCAGCGCCTGCAATACCCGGCTCTCATCGGTGGTAAACGGCGCTTTCTTGCGAATAAGGCACAGCGTTCCCAGGCGTTCGCCGTCGCTGGCGGCAATGGAGACAAACGCCACCGTGGGACGGTTTGTCGCACTGGCCGTATAACTCGTGGCGTCGACGGGAAGCTCGCGAAATTCGAGCCCCAGACGCGGTTCGCCGGCTGCGGAAATCAACCATCCCCGGCCTTCGTGCGAGAAGAGCGGTTTAGTTCGTGGAGTCTCGTAAAAATCGGTTTCGCGGCCGCGAAACACCAGCACCGCACCCCAGGCGGCGTTCAACATGCGCGTCGAGCGTTGCGCGAAACGGAGCAGAAAATCGGGCAATTGACGCGACTGCGCGGCATCGACGGCCAGCTCCATGAGCTCGTCGGCGTGGCGCACCGAGGACAAATCTGCGCCGTCAGCCTTGCCTGCGCGGCGCGCACGGCGACTTACGAATTTAGACTTCGTTCCACGCATGGCGTCAGGGGGATTGCGTGCGTCTCAACTTGATCATTCCCAATCACTACCAACCTAACGGGGAGTCTCAATCTGAGTCAACCACTCTGGCGGGAGGTGTTTCTAGAATCATCACTCGAAACCAGGCCCGTTGCTGCACGCGTCTCAGCCTGAGACCCCAGTCACAAGTCAGCTGCGTCATGAGACGATTTTTCGTCGTCGAGAAAGAGTTGTTTACAACGTCTTTTCCGATAACTTCACATTTCTCTATCACTTGAGAGAAAAACTTCCTGGCACCTCCTTTTTCTTTAAGTCCTAAAGTCATGGCCCTGCACGTGCCTTTCTCTTCTCGGGGTTATCTCTCAACACGGGATGGGTATTCAATGACACCGGGGCAATGGAAAAAACTGATGCTAACAGCGAGCGCGCTCGCTGTCTTTAGCGGTGCAGCACTATCGGCGCAAACGGGCACCACGGATGAGGGCAAGCGCAAGGTCAAGACCAAGGTTGCTCCCGTTTATCCGGAATTAGCAAAACGGATGAGTGTGGGCGGCAAGGTGAAAATCGAAGTCGTGATTACACCTGAGGGCCATGTACGCAGTACAAAAGTCGTCGGGGGACACCCGCTTCTGGTGCAGGCCTGCCAGGACGCGGTGAAGGAATGGAAGTTTCTGCCCGGACCAGAAGAGTCGACCCAAATCGTCGAATTCAGTTTCACGAGCTCAGGAATTTAAACCGAAATAGAGATTGGGCCGCAGCCGAGACTTTTAATTACAGACAAATTGGCCAAAGTACGCGGAGGGGTTTGGTAATGAAGATAGGCAAGAAACTATACGTGGGATTCGGCGCGGTGCTGGCCGTCCTGGTGTTGCTGTTGGTCGTCAATATCTTCGCCGGATTGCGCCAGCGCTCGGCGCGGCTGGACGCCTCGACGGCACTGGAAAGCGTTCGCACCATTGAAGCGGTGCGTTACCAGATCATGCTGAACCGCCTGAACCTCAATAATTATCTTCTGAGTGGCGACCCCCGCGATGAAGAAAAGGTCAACAAAGGTCTTGTGGACATTGCCGACGCCATCAAGCGCGGCGCAGCTCAGGACGGGTCTGACAATCTGAAGTCCGCGCTTACGCAGGTGGAAACCACTGAAGCAAGCTGGGCCGACAACTTTGCGAAACCCCTGCTGGCCAAGCGCCACCAGGTGGATGCCGGTGACGCCACCGTCTCAGATCTCCAGATTTTCTATTTGCAGAAGGATCCGAGTTCATGGCTCACCAAATCGTCAGTGGTCTTGGACCGTACCAATGACGACATCAGCAAGTCGCTCGATGAGACCTCCAAGTCCGCTAACACGGCCAGCAACGCGAGTACCGCAGCGACCGTAGGCGGTACCCTTTTCGCGATGTTGTTGGGATTGCTGATCGCCTACTACACTGCGAAATCCATAACCGATCCGCTGACGCATTTGATTACCGTGGCCAGAGAAATTGCCGATTCCGGCGATCTTAATCAAAACATCGATATTCATCGCACCGACGAGATCGGCGCCCTGGCTACCACCTTTAACAATATGGTCGCGTACCTCAAAGAAATGGCCGCCGTGTCGATGGCGGTCGCAGAAGGGGACTTGACCATTGAGGTCGCGCCACGTTCGAAGCGCGACACTCTGGGCAACGCTTTCTCGCGCATGTCGCATGGCCTGCAGGATCTGGTGCGCACCACCCGCGATTCCGCAGGACAGGTTTCCGCCGGTTCCAATCAAGTGGCGGGGGCTGCTGACGAGTCTGCCAAAGTCAGCGTGCAAGCTTCTTCGGCCATTGAGGAAGTGACCAGCACCATGCACGAAATGAGCATCAACGTGCAGAACGTAGTGAAAAATACTCAGGTCCAGGCCTCCAGCGTCGCGGAGACTTCCGCGTCCATCGATCAGATGGTGACCTCCATCCAGCGGGTGGCCGATACCGCGAAAGTACTGCTGGATATCGCCAACCGTTCTCGCGAAGAAGTTGTTACCGGCATTAAAACCATGGAGAAGGCTACCGACGGATTGAACCGCACCAATCACGCCATTCAATCGTCCGCGGAAATCATCAATATTTTGGGCCACCGTGCCGATGACATCGGAAAAATCATAGAAGTTATCGACGACCTTGCCGAACAGACCAATTTGTTGGCTCTAAACGCGGCGATCGAAGCGGCGCGTGCCGGCGAACACGGTTTGGGTTTCGCCGTGGTAGCCGACGAAGTGCGAAAACTGGCGGAAAAATCCACGCAATCCACCAAGGAAATCGCCGACCTTATTCAAAGTATCCAGCGTGAAGCGCGCCAGGCCGTTGAAAACATGGAGCGCAGCACGCGCATTGTGGAAGAAGGTCTCAGCCTGGGTAACGATCTAGGCGCCGCGTTGCACAAAATCGAAAATGTCGTCACCGAGGTTTATAAATTCTCGCAGGAAATTGGCGCCGCCACGAACGAACAGTCGGTCGGCTCGTCACAAATTGCCAAGGCCACCAGCCGCCTCACCGAGATTACCCAGGAAATTAATTCCGCCGTCGAAGAACAAGCCTCGGGCGCCCAAGCAGTCGTTCGCGCCATGGATAAAATGCGCGAATTGGTGCAGCAGTCCGCATCCAGCTCCACGGAGCTTTCCGCAGCCGCCGAGCAGATGCTCAAACTCTCCCGCAACTTGCTCGATAGCATGGATCGATTTGTTCTCGATCGTTCTGTGCACACCAAGGGACGCCGGAGCGAAACACCGGGCGCGCGACGGTCAGGGGAATCCTCGCGAGATTCGGAAGAATTCGAATACGCCGAACTCGCTCGTCCTTGAAGCGCCGGAGATCACGGGATGGAAAAAGATCTGCAGGTCGTGGGGTTTCGCATCGGTAACGAAACGTACGGAGTACGTATCTCCGCGGTGCGTGAAATCGTGCGCGTTCCGGAAATTACCGCCGTTCCCAGCGCGCCGGACATTATTGAAGGGGTCATCAACCTGCGGGGCAAAATTATTCCGGTGATGGACCTGCGCAAAAGATTTGGGCAGGTGTACACCGTCGCGGATAAGAAAAACCGCATTCTGGTCGTAGAGATCGATAACAAGCTGATCGGATTGATCGTGAACGCGGCATCTGAAGTTTTAAAAATTCCGCCCGCGGATATCGAGCCACCGGGCTCGGTTTTTGCCGATGGCGAATCGGGCTACGTCACGGGCGTCGGTAAGTTGAAGGGCCGTTTAATCATTTTGCTGGACATAACAAAGTTGATGTACCGACGGGACTTGCGAAGCCTTGAAGCAGCTGCAGAATCATTGGCGATGTCGAAGTAGTGTGGTGGTCAAAGCACTAAGGCATTAGGAAAGGCTGCATAGACGAAAATGGGAACGATCGCCGCGCCGGTCCAGCTTACGGAACCCGAATTGAAACTTCTGCAAACCCTGGTGTATCAGGAATGCGGGATGTTTTTCGATGAACGCCGCTCGCACTTCTTGAAAGATCGCCTGCAACGGCGCCTGAAAGTTTGCCAGCTCGATTCCTTTTATTCTTATTACCGCCTGCTAACGAGTCGCGAAGGACGTCCGGAACTGGCGCTGCTCCTTGAAAATCTTACGGTCAACGAAACGAGTTTCTTTCGCAACCGGCCGCAACTTGATTTGCTGCAAAAATCCGTGCTCGAAGAGATTCTCCGCCGCAAACAGGAACGCCGCGATTTTCATATTCGCGTTTGGAGTGCAGGATGCTCCGCCGGCCAGGAACCATACTCCGTAGCCATTCTAATCGCCGATGCTTTGGCCTATTACTATCTCCGGAATCCGCTGCCATTCGAGATGCCTACACCCAAGCCGCTGATTCCGCCTCCCTGGAAATTGGAAATTGTCGCTTCGGATATCAGCTACGCCAGTTTGCGCACTGGCCAGGAAGGCAAGTATACCGAGCCACAGATGGAGCCGGTCGATTACACCTGCCGCCTGCGCTATTTCGAAAAACTGGGAGATAAGTACGCCGTCAAACCGCAGTTGAAAGACCTGGTGCAGTTCGACTTTCATAACTTGAAAACCGAATTCTTGCCACGCCGCAACGATATTATTTTGTGCCGCAACGTGATGATTTATTTCGACGAAGCAGAACAGAAGCGGCTCATCGACAAGTTCTGGAATTGCTTGAATCCAGGCGGTTATCTGTTTGTAGGACACGCCGAGAGCCTGTTTGGCCTGACCCAAAAATTTAAAATGATCCATGAAAATAACGGCACCGCGTATCAGCGCCTGGAGGCTCGCACATGAGCCGGCAGCCTGAAGAACGCGGCGCGGAATTGCGCTCGCTTTTTTTCGAAAGCGCCTATGAATTGCTGCAGGCCCTTAATGAGGGTGGGCTGCAGCTGGAAACGCACCCGGGCGATGAAGAAGTTCTCCGCGGGGTTCGCCGAGCGGTCCACACCTTGAAAGGTGATGCCGCCGCCTGCGGCTTTGCGCAACTGAGCGAGTTGGCTCATGAGTTGGAAGAAGTGCTAACACCTGAGGTGGTGCAATCGCGGGGCGCGGGGGTTGCCGAGATCGTGCTGTCCGCCGCCGACATCTTTGGCACTATGCTCTTCGCTTACGAGCGTAGTTCCGAGCCGCCGTCCGGAATGCACCTGCAAAAGATGATTCGAGATTTGCTGGACGGCCCGGCTTCGAAAAAAGACCTGACTGCGCATGATTCCCAAGGATCTGGTTCGCAAATCGCAGCGAAATTCGCGTGGACCGAATATGAGCAGCTGATGATCTCCGAGGCCGTGCATCGCGGCGAATCGGTTTATAACCTGGCGTTGCGCGTCGATCCAAACAGCTTGATGCGCGCGGCTGCATTTCAATTGATTCGTAATGTGCTCCACGGAAGCGGAACAGTAATTGCCCTGCGGCCGGAAGACAACATCGCCGCTGCCACCGTGGAAGTCGTCGAAGCGGCCTTAGCTACCAATTTCACGGCGGAAGTAATGGCGCAACGCTGCCGCATTCCTGCGATCGTATCGGACGTTCGCGTCGAGCGCGCGGCCACGGCCGAAACCGCCGAGCACGAATTGTTGGATGATCTCCTGGAAGTGCAGGCCAACCTCGCTCATGCCGAGCATCCCGACGACCGAGTGCCCGGAGCGGGAAGTGCGATTGGCGCTGCGGTCACAGCCATAACCGAAACCTCTTTGCGAGTCGACGCTGCAAGAATCGACGCGGTAATGAATCTGGTCGGCGAACTGATTATCGGAAGATCGATGCTCAATCGTACGCTGGCCGAATTCGACAAGAGCCACCCACGCGATCCAGTCAGAACCAAACTGGCCGATGCCATGGCCTTTCAAACGCGAGTTCTCGATGAATTGCACAAATGCGTGCTGAAGATTCGCATGGTGCCGGTGGAACAGCTTTTTCGGCGCTTCCCGCGCGTTGTGCGCGACGTTGCGAAACAGTGCGGCAAGGACGTGGCCCTGCAAGTTGCCGGACAAAATACCGATCTGGATAAAGGTATTCTCGATTCACTCGCCGAGCCGTTAATGCATCTGGTTCGCAACGCTGTCGATCACGGCATCGATCCAGTCGATGAACGAGTGGCCGCGGGCAAACCCGCGCGTGGAACCGTTTTTCTGAACGCCTATCACCAGGGCGCGCAAGTGGTCATCGAAGTACGCGACGATGGCCGGGGCATGGATACCACCAAGCTGCGGGCACTAGCGGTCGAAAAAGCAATTCTCAAACAGGACGAAGCGATACACCTTAGCGAGCAGGAAGTTTTGAATCTGATTTTTGAGCCGGGCTTCAGCACTGCCGCTGCGGTTACTGAAGTGTCCGGCCGCGGCGTTGGAATGGATGTGGTTCGCTCGGCAATGGGCAAGCTCAAAGGCACTGTGCACGTGAGCACCCAGCTGGGCAAAGGCACCACCATCCAGCTGCGCGCGCCGTTGACACTCGCCAGCATCCAGACTTTGCTGTTTCGCGTTGGCGGTCGGCTGTTTGCTGTTCCATTGTCCTCCGTGGTGGAAATCACGCGCATTCGGGAAGAGGAGATTCACATGGTGGATCAACGGGAAATTCTGCGCCTTCGCGATCAGCTTCTGACGCTGGTGCGATTGAACCGCCTGGATCACATACACGCTGTTGCTGCTTCGCCGGCTGCGCCAACAAAGAAGACCCGTTTCGTAATCGTGATTGGCGCAGCGGAAAAGCGTTTTGGCCTGCTCGTGGATTCTTTGGTGGGCGAGGAAGAATTGGTAATCAAAGCTCTGCCTAGCGACATTGTGTCCAGCGATCTGGTAAGCGGTGCCTCCATACTTGGCGATGGAACAGTCGTGCTGATTTTGAATGTACCCGCAGTGGTATCCCGATTCTCAAAGGCCCTTCCGATGGAAGCAATCGCATGAGCGACCGAATCAAAGTTCTAGTTGTCGACGACTCCGCGTTGATGCGCAAGCTCATCCCGGCAATTTTGGCGCGCGACGTCGCCATCGAAGTGGTGGGCACCGCCATGGACGGAGCTTTCGCACTCAAGAAAATCCAAGAGCTGCGCCCAGACGTGGTCACCCTGGACTTGGAAATGCCGCGTATGGATGGGATGGAAACGCTGCGGCTGATCATGAAGAGCGCGCCGGTCCCGGTAATTTTATTCAGCACGCATTCGAAAGAGGGAGCCTACTCAACATTTAAGGCGCTAGCCTTGGGCGCAGTCGATTTTGTGGCCAAGCCGCAGGACGCGGCGGTCGGCCATTTGGACACCATCGCCGATCAACTTATCGAGAAAATTAAAGTCGCCAAGCGCGCGTCGGGCCACCACCTACCACCGGCAGTGGTCTCGGAATCGCCAGTAGGTTTGAAGAAAAAGCCCGGGCTCGCGGTGCCGCCCAATCGCATCATTGCCATTGGTATTTCCACCGGAGGACCAAACGCGTTGCAGTTCATGCTTTCACAGCTCCCCGCGGATTTTCCATCCTCCATTTTAATCGTGCAGCACATGCCCGAAGGATTCACGGAGATGTTTGCGCGGCGTTTGGACGAATGCTCTCCGTTGGACGTGCACGAAGCGCGCTCCGGCGATCTTCTTTTGGCAGGTCGCGTACTTTTGTGCCCCGGAAACCGCCACATGATGGTTCGCCGCATGCCCCGCCGTGACATGGTGATTTTGAACGATGCGGCGCCGGTGAATGGTCATCGGCCCTCTGTGGATGTGCTGTTTCATTCCGTGGCACAGGAATTTGGCCTTACCAGCGTGGGAGTGTTGATGACCGGAATGGGTGACGATGGAGCTGCAGGGTTGGGAGCCATTAAGTCGGCCGGCGGAATGACCATCGCGCAGAGTGAAGAAAGTTGTGTGGTGAGCGGCATGCCCCGCGCCGCAATTGCCAAAGGTTACGCCAACAGGATTGTACCGCTCGATGGGTTAGCCGCGTATTTGTCGAGCCAGTACGGCGCGGAAAGAACGAATTCAGAAAAAAAGGAAAAAGATAAGTTGGAAAAAGCCGACACCATTTCCGTTTCTCATCGCAACTGACATGGTTCCCGGTCAAGGAGACTCTTATGCCAAAATTTGAAGCTCTTCAACGCAAAGACAATAAATCCGTCCGCTACCTGGTGGTAGACGATTCCGTATTCGCGCGCAAGAACCTCATCAAAATGATTGAGACTTTCGGCGGGGAAGTGGCCGGCGAGGCTGGCGATGGTCTGACCGCCATTGCGGAGTTTAACCGCACCAAGCCGGATATCGTCCTGATGGACATCACCATGCCGCAGATGGAAGGCATTGAAGCCGTGGAGCGCATCGTTCGTCAGCACAGTGACGCGCGCATCGTCATGGTTTCCTCTGTGGGCTACCAGGAAAATATCCTCGCCGCTTTGCAAAAGGGCGCCAAACATTTCGTGCAGAAGCCCGTAAAACCAGAAGTGCTCTACGAAATTTTACGTTACGTATTGAGCGATGACCCAGCAGCCGCTGGCGCACCCGCAGTACTGGCAGGAGAACACGCATGAGAATGGAATTGATCCAACCTTTCATTAACGCGGCGGACGCGGTATTTTCCGATTTACTTCATTCGTCCGCAAAAATTATCGATCTCACCATGGACGAAGATACCTATCGCCGCAAAGGTGTGGCCGCGCTGATCGCCATCAAAGGCGACATCGAAGGCCGAGTAATCCTCGATCTCTCGCCGGAAGTGGCGGTAAAAGTTGCCAGCCATCTGGCCGGCACGGAGCTCACTGCGAGCCAGCAATTGGTGCACGAGACCGTTTGCGAGCTGGCGAATATGGTTATTGGAAATTCCGTAACGCTGCTGAATGACCAGGGATTTCGCTTCAAGGTGTTTCCGCCGGAGATTCACGCGGACGAAACCGGCCTGTCGAGCTCTGTCGATACCGAAGCTATGGTTTTGGGGTTGGAAACACCCTGCGGTGAGATTTACTTGAATATTGCGATGCACTACCTGCATCGTCGCCGTCGCGACCGGGAATCCGTAGCCGCCCTCGACTAATTATTTTTGTCTGTAGGATCCGAATCTGCTGATTGACCGGTTCTCTAAGGATCCGATTAAGCAAACTTGAGTGGCAAACGTTAACGTGGATTCGAATCCCCAACTCACCCGTAGGAAGTCCAATTCAATTTATTTTAATCTCTGACTGAGATCAAAACCTCAAGCACCGGACCCGGACAACGTTTTTACGTAGGCCCCGCCATGCTTGAAAAGTCCCGCACTGGGCAGCGCCACCGAAAATACGATTCGCACGGGCACAAAAATGGCGCCGCTTCCAGGCGTAAACGGTACCGCGACTTCCACTCGAGTGCCTTCCGCGTATTGATTACGGCTGCGGAAACTGAGTCCACCCTTGGATAAGTCCTCACACACCGCAATTTCTTCTTCAAACCCTCGCCGCCGAATGCATGCCAGCACGCGCGTCTTAACGCGCGCGCGTTTTCGCCGCGGAACAACGTGTTGATCAATATTCGCTACGTAACCTTCCACAGTCGGCGTAGGCATTTCGGACTGCGCTTCAATCCAGATGGAGGGGGCGACGCACTGGCTGCAAACACGGGCAACGCACTTGCGCATTTCGAAGGACTTAAGCTCTAACGGGTTTAAATACACAACTTCGCGGCGCTCGCAAAAACTGCACTCCATCAACAAGCGCGCGACGGCTTCGTCGGCTTTACTAAGGGCGGGAAATTCGATATCCCAGAAATCCGCACGCGGCTCTAAAATTTGAAAAGCGTAAAGAAAGCCTTCGGGATCCTGGTCAATTTCAGCAATCACGCGCGCCCGCGCGGCTTTCCAGACGTCACCATCCTGTTGGCGACGTAGCGTCAGTTCCTGGCCAGCAGCCAGTCTCTCGGTGAGTCTCAATACGCCGCCGTTCTTGCTGACCAGCATAGTCGTAGCGGTGCGCTTGAACGTAGTTCCGTTGTTGCCGAACCACGATGCCTCCACCGGCATCCGGAAATTTACACGATCACTTTGCCGCAATCCGTCCGCGCGCATTGGTAGTTTTCGCCTGAGCAGAGAGTTACCCATGCAGGATAACATTCGGTTTTGCGCTCCTACTGGCTGGGTGTTCTATGCTTTGTCGTAGCGGCTAATAACGACCATTCGCGGGCACGAGCCGTTTCCGCACCCTCCAGCTATTAGCTTTTTCGCAAATATCAGACGTTAAAAGTCGTCCACATCTTACGGTTTTAAGAGACAATTTATGTAACGAGGGAGTTTTCCGGGGCTGTTATTGTGGCGCAGACCTCATACGACTGTGAGTAATGTAATCCTCATGCAAGACCCATCATCAACTGGCCCGTGGCGCTCTATCGCAGTGCGCGACCGGCGATATTCTATTCGCTACCCTTTTGCCGCCGACGCCGTATTACTCGATCTAGAAACTGGCACCACCGCCAGTGGAGTGACCTCCGATCTTTCCATTGCCGGCGCGTTTATCTGCTCCAGTAAGGCTTTCAAAGTAGGATGCCGGGTTCGCGCAACTCTGACCCGCAAAGATCAAGTCGTCGAAGCTCTGGCGGTAATTCGTGTTTTGAAGCCGCGTGTCGGCGTGGGCGTCGAATTCCTGGACGTGGAAGCGCCTTTCGATCAAATTCTGTTCCGTTGGGTTGAGCAGCTCCGCCGGAAGTAAATACCCCGAAATAAAAATTACCCTCTATCAAGCGGCAAACATCTGGTCGAGAGGCTGACCTCCGCCCATTGCGCCTCAAGAATCGCGGAGCGCAATCCTGAGGTGTGATCAGCTCGTGGTTGGTGCATGATATGAATTTATACCAGGCAAACTATGGCCGTGTATCGAGCGGATGCTTACTTTTTTCGTAAAATTCGTTTTGCAACCGCAAGCTTTGATCGTCTGCTTGGGCAGCGCGAATGGCCGCCGCGATGGCATTAATCCACGCATTCATTTCGAATTCACCTAGTTCCCTGGTGGCTAGCGCGCCTTCACCAGAGTAGTGATTAGGAAAACGCGCGTACCACCAAATGCCGGTGTAAACATCGTTCGGAAGGTTGATCCGTTTCTGGTCGGCGCCCGATTCACTGGTAGCTCGATCCAGATGCACCAGCTCGGGATGAGAAATCATCATCGTGGACGTTTCCGATTGCCCGGCGTGCATGTCCAGCGCGTCTTTTTTTTGCGGGCCGTTCTTGGGTTCGTCGCGTCCCCATTGGACATACACCACGTAGTCATGCTCCTTTTCCAGTTGAGATTGCGCAAAGAAGGGCAGCAGGCTTTCGTTTCCACCATGCCCGTTTACGATCACGATTTTCTTGCAGCCGTTGCGCGCCATTTCATCGGTGGTTTCCTGCAGCAGTTTTAATTGCAGTTCTCTACTGTAGGCGACGGTTCCGGGTTCATGTTTGGCTTCAAAAATCTGGCCAAAGTAATATTCCGGAAACACCACCGCGTATTCCTTTTCCGCTGCATGCAGCGAGGCATATCGTACATTCAACAAGTCCGTGCCCAAGGGAAGCTGCGGCCCATGTTTTTCGAGGATGCCAAAGGGCAGAAGGCAGGTGCCCTTGGATTGCTCGATGGCCCGCCTGAAATCTGCTGCACTCAGCTCTTCCCATTTGACGGACAGCTTCGTTTGGGCGCGTGCGTCGTGCGCTGCTAGCAGCAAAATTGCCAGCACTGCGATCAAAGCTTGTTTCATATCTCCTCCAGAACAAAGGCATTCTAATGCACCGCAGAAAGGAGCGCGCATATTAAATCGATTTAGTTGGATGTTACCCAGGAACCGCGATTTTATCTGTGCTACGCTGATACCGTTCTGGGCCGCGTTCTTTTTTGGCACTTTGCTCCGTCCGTTCGCCGCCAAAAATTGTACCGCGCCAAATAACTCCTTGCTTTACAGAGCCCGATATTCGTTAATGCTCGCCCGGTTGGGCAGCTTCGTGCAGTAATAACGCTGAATAGCCGCAGGTGTGCCGCCGCCCCTTGGTGTGCAACTTCGGTAATGGGAGCGCCGCCCGCATGGGCTGGCTCAACACATTGGTAGTCACATCCTTAAAGCCGTCCCGTCATTGCCGGTCATTCCAATTCCAAACTCATTTTTTCTGTTTTGCCTTGGCAATCTTCACAGCCTCTGCTGCGGTTAGCTTCGCCAACGAAACTTCCCCTCGTGGTTCCTCTGTATTAATCACGACGGCGAGCCAGATTCGCTCCATGACGATAGAGCAAGCCAAGCAGGGAAGACTCCTACATCTCAAAGGTGTGATTACCTACTACGACCCCGAAGAACCCGACCTCTTCATCCAAGACTCCAGCGGTGGGATCTGGGTAAACCTCGAAGGCGTCAAACTGAACATACCGCTCAGCGCGGGCGATCTTGTAGAGATACAAGGAGTGACGGAAGCTCCAGACTTCGCTCCTCAGGTCGGCCGCCCTGCTTTCAAAGTGGTGGCACGAGCTCCGTTACCGGTTGCCCGTCGCGTTTCCTTTGTAGAAATGTCTTCCACGCAGCAAGACAGCCAGCGCGTAGAGGTGCAAGGCATCGTCCATAAAGCTTTTATGAAAGGTAATCGCCTGTATCTAGAGGTGACTACCGCCGATGGACACGTAATTGGCCGCTTGCCCTTCTACAAACGGGACACTCTGCTCCCGTTAGTAGATATTGTTGGCGGAAGATAACGCAGTGAATCAAGTACTCGCAGTCCGCCTGTTGGAAAAGCGCGGTCATTCCGTCGTGGTGGCTGCAAATGGGCGGGCGGCAGTCGAAGCTTTTGGAAAAGAAAATTCTCAACTGGTGCTCATGGGTATTCAAATGCCCGGAATGGACGGATTCGAAGCCACGGCCGCTATCCGTGAAGCTGAAAAGGTCACTGGCAACCACATACCGATCGTCGCCATGACCGCTCACGCGTTGAAGGGTGATCAAGATCGATGTATGGCCGCGGGCATGGATGGATATGTTTCCAAGCCCATCCGCGGTGCCGATCTGTTTGCGGTGATGGAGGTCTGCTAGTCAGCAAACCAGCCGTCAATTCTCTTCGTTAGTGGTCGAGTGATGCTGATCGGTTTGCTTTTCGCTGCAAGCAAGCTAGCCGATCGACCTTACGGCGTAGTGAACATCGGCCTTACGAGTTCTTCCGCCGATGCCGCCTCTGGATGTTCCGCCTTCCAGCGCATCGCGGCAGTAATTCGCGTGCGCCCGCTCGGGTGATCGAAGAACACAAACTCTTCGATCGGTCCGGGGTCCATTTTGCGATATTCACCAAGCAGCAGATCCACGTTGGCCTCGGCATCGGGTTGCCGCGCGGCATTAAGCCCGTACATGTCGGCCTCAAATTCCATGGTGCGCGTGATGGTATCGTTGATAGGAGTTGTGACAAAAAAATAAATGGACAGTACAACGACTGCGAGCGGCAGGACCGCGATATCGCCAATATCCCGGATGCCCCAAGACTCTCCCCATCGCGACAGAGAAAAGTTTATGCCCCAGCTAAGGAACGCAAAGCCAATCACGATCACCACGCCATTCATCACTAGGGCCTTATATATATGGTTGAGAACATAATGGCCCATCTCGTGTCCCATGGTGGTGGCAATCTCCGGCAGCGTACAGCGCTTCAGAAGGTTGTCATTCAGCGAAATTCGCAAAGTTCCGGCGAACCCGCTCACGTTAGCGCTCACGCGATTGGATTGCCGTGAAGCATCGAACTCATACACGTCGGTCGCCGGAATCCCGTTAGCGCGCGCCATGCTGAGGATGGGATCCTTAATGTTCGGGTCTTGCAGCTTGGTGTACTTGTTGAATAGCGGAGCAATGTAAACCGGAGCGATCAGGGCGAAAAACGCGATAAACACTACGGTCGCGACAGCTCCCCACACCCACCAGTTTTTCCCGAGTCGCCGCACCAGTCCGAACAGCGGCACAATCAAAAGCCCGCCCAACACTATGCCCACGCCCAGCCCGACCGCCTGGTCGCGCATCCACGGACCAAAGGTTTGATTCGACAATCCATACTTGTGCTCGCGAATATAGCCTTCGTAAATGGTAAGCGGAAACGTCGCCACGAATAGCACGACGATAAATAGAAGCCAATAAATCGCGGTTTGTAGTGCGCGAAAGCGCGTGATGCGCTCGGCGAAATCGCGCATGCGCATGGACACCCGAAACCGCAGCAGCAACCACATCACCACGACCGTCGACAGAAAATCCCACAACTGCAGCCAATACCCACCTTCAAAATAAGCATTCGACCGCGCCCGCTCTGCCGGTGGCATCTTCTCCAGATAGGCTTCGACCGCGGCATTGATGTCGAACGCGGGGGCAGCTGCAGGCGTGCCATTAGCCGGCGCGTTCGGTGTTTGAGCGTTATTGGAGCTTTGCGCCCGTGCCTGGCTCGTTCCAACCATGATCACAACAGCGACGATAAATAACCAAAAGAAGCATCTGGTAACACGAACCATCTTTCCTCGCTTTGCTAAACACTTAAATCGCGCGAGAAGTATAACCGCTAATTGATTGTAGGGACGGAGCCGAAATATTTGGGCTGCCGACGGAGACACGGATCGGCCTGTAAGCCGAAGTGTTTGATCGATCAATTGTTTAAAGATCGCGCTGCTGAAAATTGTAGAGTGCGACGCATAGCGCGATAAGCAGATACAGCGCGGCGTAGCCCACCATCGCGGGGCTGGGCGCCGATGCGTTTGAAAATGGGCTGAACTGTATGGATCGCGTCAGTGAAGACTGCATCTCAAAAGAAGCCCGGCGCCACATCGACTCGCTGGGCATGATCAAGCTGGAAACAATGCCCAGCGTCACCAGGCGAGGGCTGGTGGTCAGCGCGCCGATCTGCTCTATCCACCCGCCAATAAATGCGAGACCGTGAAGGCCCAGAACCATCACGCCGTTCGCCAGCGTTGAAAATCTGGTTCCACAAGCGAAGGTTACCGTCAGAAGTAATAAGCATTCCAGAAAAACCAGCAGCGCGCCGCGCTCCGTATTATGCGGGCGCACACCGGCGATGAAATATCCAATCGCGGAAACTCCCCCAAACATCGCACTCACATAAATGGCAATCATGCCCGCAAAACCCATCCATTTGCCCGTCAGCACTTCCCATCGCGAAATTGGCTTGGTAGCGATGGCTTGGATCGTTCCCGAGGAAATCTCGCCCGAGAGCGTATCCACGGAAGTCAAAATGGTCATGACTACCGCAAGAAGATCGACAGCGTAAAATCCCACCTGAAGCATAGCTAGTTGCACTTGATGGCCAATCAACGGCGGCACACCGTGAGCGGCCAGATCCTTCACCTGAAAATGCATGCCGGTCCCGAAGAGCGCGAAAAACGCTGCGCCTGCCGCCACCGCGGTCCAAAGAATCTTTCTGCGCGCGGCTTCCTGAAACGTAACGCCTGCCATGATCCACGCGCCCATTAGAAACCGCGGTCCTCGCCCATGATTTTGAGAAATTGATCTTCGAGTGAAACAGTTTGCGGTGTGAATTCAAATACATCGCCGCCGGATGCCACCAGATGACGAAGGATGTGCGGCAGGGAAGTAGGGGAAGCGGTGGTGAGCGTTAAGATTTCTCCGTCCAGTCTTGCGAAGGTACTCCATTGCGAAAGCCCCTCAATCGTTTTCGCCGAAACATTGTGTACGCGCGCGACGACACGGACTTCGCCGTCGGGATTCGCTCGAAGATCGCGGCTGCCGACCACCTGACCTTCCTTGATAAACACCACACGATCACAGGTAATCTCAATTTCGCTCAGAATGTGCGAGTTCAAAAAAACAGTGGCGCCGCGTTCGCGTTCCGCGCGGATGATGTCGCGAACCAACCGCCGCCCCATGGGATCAAGCCCGGAAGTAGGCTCGTCGAGAAAAACCAGTTCCGGCTCATGAATCAAGGCCTGGGCCAATCCAATACGCTGCAGCATGCCCTTGGAGAAATCACGCAAACGTTTTTCGCGATGAGGAGTCAATCCCACCAGCTCAAGAAGCGCAGGAGCACGCTCGCGCAAACGCGCAGCACTCATCCCGCAAAGCCGGCCATGGAATCTCAGGAGTTCGCACGCGGTGAGCCAGGTGTAAAACCGAAAATCCTCCGGCAGAAAACCAATCTTCCGCCGCACTTCCACATTGTCGGAGGGCGCGCCAAGAACGAACGCTTGTCCGCTGCTGGGCTTGACCAGTCCCAGCAGCATTTTGATGGACGTACTCTTCCCAGCGCCATTCGGGCCCAGGAAGCCGAACACTTCACCGCGGCGTACCGTCAGCGAAAGATTGCCTACCGCAATCTTATTCCCAAATACTTTGCGCAATTCCAGCGTTTGAATAGCAAGGCCGGCCGCTTGATCCAGGTGCCCCTCCGGGAGCCAACGGGATTTAGCTCAGTGAGTTCGCCAGCGCCACTGCGTTGCTCGAATCACCGTGGCCGACGAGCCCATAGATGATCCCATTCTTTACCCAAACTAATACATAGTCAGGCCCGCGACGCCCGGAGCCTTGGATCAATGTGCCTTGCACGCCGTTCACGGTGACTTGGCTATAAGAACTGGCGGATCGCGGCATGGGCAGCACCAGCGTCGACTTCCAATCGATGGTCTGGCCGAGGTCTCGCGCCTGCGTGGCGCTCATGCCCGCAAGCTGAAAACCGATTTCTGCTAATTGCTGAAGGTTGAGGTCAGATGGCATATTCACCAGCGGACTCGGCACTTCCTGTAGAGCCAGGCAATTAGCCCATGCTGCCGCGTGTGGTTGTGTTGGCGCAGGCTGCGTGCCGCCCGCGGGGTGCGCTTCAGGGCAATCGCCATACTCCACCATAATGGAGCGCGGCACATTCACCGAAACATTTGCCCCATCCAACGTGGCGGGCAACAAAAGGTCCGCACGCCCAGCCTGATCGAAAATATCCTGCAAGCGCGTGCGATCGATGGTCGTATGGAAAGCGTGCTGCCCCCCAACGATAAATTTCGGCGCATCGGTGCGCGCTCCCAACACATGTGCGGAGAATCCCGCTAGCTGGCTCGCATCCGCGGCGCTGGAAGCCGGTTGCGGCTTTTCATCGGCCGTAACCACCACTTTGTCGGAAATCATCTGCCGCAGCATTTCCTGTAGTGGCCGATTGCCATCAAGAGCGGAAAAATCCAGACGCACCGGCTGTACTTTTTCAATGCGCAAAGTCCCAAGGAATCGCTGCGCTAGGCCCCGTCCAAATGGAAACGCGAGGCTGCACAGCAAAATCGTCGCAGCCACAGCGCCAATCCACAACGGACGCCACTGCCTGCCCCAGCCGCTGGCGCGAACATTAGTTTCGTTGGCAACGAATTCAGGCCTCGAAGGCATCGTCTCTATCCCGGTGCCTTGCTGCGCCTTGAAGCGGGAAAGCGCGGCCTGCGCATCAATCTTCGTTTTTGACGAAGCAGCACCCAAAGAAACCATTTTCTTCTCCACACGCGCAGCAGTAGCCGCAATTTCACCCAGGCGCTTTCGGCACTCCGCGCAACTGGCAAGATGAGTCTCAATTTCAGCGCGCTCGACACCGCTCAGCTCACCATCTTGATACGCGCGCAAACTATTTTCTGAAACACAATTCATACATCCTCCTCAGAGCCAAAAAGTTCCCGGTAACGTTGCTCGAACGCTGCCTCTGCCCGAACCAAAAGAGTGCCTACCGATCCAGGTTCAATCTCCAAAGCTGCGGACAGTTCTTTATAGCTATCTCCTGAAGCGCGCAACAGTAGCAGTTGCGCCTGCGCCGGTTTAATCTCCGCCAGCACCGTGCGAACCCGGCGCTCTCGTTCAACCCGAGCTATTCGCTCAAAGCCATTTTCGGCCAGTTTTTTCCGCCCGGCATCCTGAGCCGCGGCTTGTTCGAGCCGGCTGCGGCGAGCCGTTGCACGTAGCGCGTCAATTCCAAGATTGGTCGCAGTTCGGTAAAGCCAGCCGGCGACGTTGGAATCTGAATCCGGCGCCAACGGCCGGCGATAAAGCTTCAAAAAAACTTCGCTGGCCAGGTCTTCAGCCCGGCCGTGGTCCCCGACAATGCGCCGCAAAATTCCCAGAATGCGCGAATAATGTGCGAGAAAAGTCGCCTCAAATTGCTCGCGGCTCGAACCCTCTTCCATTACGCCGCGCTCCCCAACCTTCGACTCCCGAGCCGGCGTCCTGGAAGATTCGGGCTTCCGAACCGGCGCTCCCGGTGCGACAAACCGTTGTACCACGTTCTCTAGCAACGCCAGTCACCCGTCTCTTTCAATTAGTTAAACGTCCGCCGGCCCGCATTTGTGACGCTTGATTGAAAGAATGCGAATTGAACACTTGGCCGGTCATCACGTACCTGTCCGCGAGGGTGGTCTTTCGAACAGTTAAACAGTTGGCGATAGCTGCACTTACGATGGATCGCGCCACGCATTTATAACTCCTAAGCTATTGCGGTAGGTCGCGGGGAGACGGTATTGGGTGTTTTCCCAAGCGAGCTTGACATCGGAACGGCTGTGCAAGCCACCTATGAGCTTGGCACGGCTATCAGGGGGATAAATGCAAGAATTAATGTGCAACCGATCTGCTGACCTCTTTGTTCGCGCAATTTTTCGAAATGTAGCCATGATTGCAGCCCTGTTCCTTGCGCATACATTGCCCGTTTCTGCGCAAACTCCTGCTACTCCCGCGAGTGGGCCGATCGCAAAGCCGGCCGAGGGCTTTATCCCGGGACTCAACGCCGGAGTGAAGTTTGAAGGCAGCACTAGCAGCGATGGCAGCATCTTCGATTTGAGCACCGGCGTAGGCTACAACTTCTCGCGCCATTTCGGCGTGGACCTGGGCATTCCGTACTATTTTGTCGGCACTCCTTCTTCAGTTAAGAAGAATGATCCGCAAGCGGTTTCGGGCGACGGCATAGGAAGTCTTGGTGCGGATCTCAAGTGGAACTTCGCTGGCGAACTTGTCAACTACGATCCCACCATTCACCTCACTGCGCCGACTGGCGAAACCAAGAAGGGTTTCAGCACTGGTCACGCCACCTGGAATTGGGCAAACCATCTTGAACATGGTTTTGGTATTGTCACTCCGTTCGTGGATTTGGGAGTCGGAAATACGGTTAACGATACCAAGTACTTTCATCGGCCCTTTATGACCTTCGGTTACAACCTTCAATCCGAGGCTGGCACGGAAATTGACGCCGGTCCGTTGAGCCTTACGGCTTCCGCGTACGACGTGGCGCCATGGGGTTCGCAGACCATTATCAGTAGAGTGTTCCGCTGCTCCTCCGCTGCGACCTGCTCCGCGAACGGAAAATCCACCAATCGCAAAGGCTATCTCGACACCAGCGTGCAATCCGGCGGCGCTGCCCTGGCACGTGACAACGGCTTCAATTTTGGTATTGAAATGAAGCCAATGCGCTACGTAGATCTCGAGGCCGGCTACAGCCGCAGCGTTCCCCTGCAGCTGAACAGTTTCTCATTCGGCGTCAGCGTAGATATGCGCGCTCTGGCCCACCGTAGTAGGACGGCGTCTTAAATTAGAAGCGCCAAAATCCCCGCTATTACGTCGCAAAGTAACCACGCGGCGGTAAAAATCAGCGGGGCAGATCAACACTCTGCTTCGCTGCTCGAACTGCTCTTTTCGTCGGCTTTTCAGCTTCCACATCTAAATAATATTAACAGTTATATCACATAATGTAGTTAACAATATAGTAAAACACCGCGTCATAATTCCCTAGCTAAATTAGGGAACAACTTCAGACTAAGGAGCCAAGAATATGAGCACCGGGACAAGAACGTCCTTGACCGTCAATCTTGCCTCTTGTCTAACTCTGATTCAGTTCAAGGTCGTACAGCTCAACACAACCAAAAAGCATAAAAACACGGAGGGTGGCCCATCCTTGCGCTTTTGCAAGGGTGGGTCTTGTTTCTGTATATGCGAATGAAATAGTCAATGTCGGTTTAAACTAATGTTCGCGTTGGTGCCGTCAAGAAGAGCTGCGCTTCTCGACTCCTTCCGCGCTCTGAAGTTTGAATGATGTGCTCAAATCCCAGCGGTGACGTGACCCAGGGGACCTAAGAATTGTTACCGATGGGAATTAGCGTACTCGACCTCTCCTCTTATGTCGGTCTAATCGCCGTTGCGGCCGTGACGTTGAACATGGTCCTCGGCATAATGATGGTCTTTCGCTACAGTCCTGTTCGTTCCTGGCCTCATCGAAGGTTCAATTATTTCCGTCTGCACAATTGGCTGGGATACGTTGCGCTCGCAGCATCATTACTGCATCCGGCGCTGCTGTTGCTCAACAAAAAGCCGGTCTTCCGTCTTCGCGATCTTCTCTATCCGGTGCATTCGCCGAGCCAGTCGCTAGAAAATACAGTTGGCGCTGTGGCGTTATATCTTCTCGCGTTCGTGGTGGTCACTTCGTACTTCCGCGTGCGCCTCGGACGCCGCTTGTGGAAAGCGTTTCACTTCGCAATTTATATCGCGGCGCTCCCGCTGTTCTTCCATAGTCTCCTGACCGATCCGGACCTGAAAAATTCCGTAGATTGGCTCGATGGAGGAAAAATATTTGTTGAGTTGGCTCTTTTACTGATTGTTGCCGTCACGGCACTGCGCTTTCGCAAACCGCGCATTCATCTTTGAGAGCTGAGCTGATTTTGTGGGGCGATTTCTTTTCCATTACAGCATGATCAAGCCGTGGCGGATTCCGGAGGTAACTGCTTCGGTGCGGCTGGACGCGTTCAGCTTGCCCATGATGGACGCCACATGGAATTTGACGGTGTGTTCGGAGATGCCCAGCCGCGTGGAAATTTCTTTATTTCCCCAGCCCTCAACCATCATTCCCAGCACTTCAATTTCCCGCGGTGTCAACGCCTCAACCAGCGGCGGCGACACTGCTCTGTGCGACGCGCTGCTTTCTCGCAGAAGAGTGTCGAGACCTTCGGGCAGCAGCACAGCCAGCCCAACTCCCACAGCTTCCACCGCTGCGATGATTCCCGATGGGCTCATGTTGCGCGGCAGCACCGCCCGAATACCGTTACGCAAAGCGTCCAGGTCCCTTTCTCTATTTGCATCGTCTACCAGGAGGACCATCGCCACTGGTGCTTCTTCTGAGAGGTTCAGAATTTCGTCCGGAAACGTTCTATCTTGACCGGTAATTTCGGCGAGGACCACATCCGGCTGCAATTCCTCAACGCTCTCGGAAAGCCGGCTGAAGTCCGACAGAACGCGCACAACCTGCAAGGATGTGCTGGCCCGCAGCAAATTTTCCAATCCACTCTGTGAAATGGAAGACGCGGCTACAATCAAAACGCGAATCATGCTGCGACGCGACGGGCCATCCCGAGTCTGACGGCAACTCGACGAATATTTCGTCTGTCTCCTCGAAGAAAGAGCAGATTTAAAATGCGTTCACCGGTTCCCTGAAGCGCGATCTCCAGGTCGTTGACAGAGCGGAATAGCACGCCATCGGCCCCCACCAGTATGTCGCCGATCATGAGTGACGCGATGCTCGCGGATCCTCCAGGACTGACTTCCATTACCAGCAATCCAATTCTGTTTTCATCGCGAAGAACGATTCGAACGGGCTTGACCTCTACGCCGAGTACCGAATGCGAGGGCCCATCCGCGAGGAATCGCGCCACGTCATTGCTGGGGATCGCAAGCGCCAAGCCACCGGCGACCATGGTATTGATGCCCAACACTCGACCTTGTGTGTCCGCCAGCGGGCCGCCCGAATTTCCGGGAGCGAGTTGCACATCGGCCTGAAGCCAAGAATTCATCCCTAGACCACGAACCGAACCGGCAGCATGAATTATCCCAGTGCTCAACGCGCCGACAAACCCTAGTGGATTGCCTACTGCTAACACTAGTTCTCCCACACGCGCCTTGCTTGAATCCGCCAGCGTCGCGGCCGGCAAATCAGAGCCGGAAGCAAGCAGGGCAGCCAAATCTCGCGTCAGGTCACGCGACGTTACGACTGCCTCCAAGGTGCGCCCGTCCCACAGCTTCACCTGTGCGTGCGAAGACCGCACCACATGCGCATTGGTGACAATCAATCCGTCTGCACTGAGGATAACGCCAGATCCGAATCCTCGTCCGCTGCTGCCCACCTGCACTGTGGTGCGCCGCAGAGCCTCAGCCACTTCACCGAATCCTGCTTGTGCCATGGCGATCAGCTCCTGCGCGGTCGTTCTGCGATTTGGACGGACAAATCGACGAGTTTGCCGCCGCGGATAGCTTGAACTTTCCTTGATTTTCCTACCGCGTCCGCATTCAAGACCGACTGCAAGTCGTCGGTCTGTTCCAACGCATGGCCTTCCAGAGTTACGAGGATGTCGCCGATCATCAGGCCGCCGCGTTCTGCGGGACCTCCCGGCTCAACACTGAGCACAATAATTCCATTGGTGTTGGCCAGCGAGAGTTTGGTTTTCAGGTCGTCGGGAATCGAGACCGGCTGCAACCCGATCCCCAGATAACCGCGGGGAATGTGCCCTTTCTCGAGCAACGTTGCGCTTACGCGGTTCACCGTCGAGACCGGCACTGTAAGAGGAGCCACGCGCGAAAGTGCCGCAGTGGCCATGCCAATAATTCGTCCTTCCACGTCAACGACGCTGCCTCCAGACGAGCCTGGATAAAGCGCGACATCCAAGCGGATGTAGCGATCCAGAGTTCCCCCTGCCCAGGTGCGGCGAGAATCGGCAACCAGGCTCACCGCTCCGAGCGACGCCATCAATCCATTTTCGCGATGGCGGCCCAGCACTAACGCCAGATTGCCTACGCGGGTTCCCGACGCTTCGCTAAATTGTGCGGGAGACTCACCCAATCCCTCGACCTTTAGCACCGCGACATCGGTGCCGCCATCGCGGCCTATCAGCGTGGCCTTTAACGACCGCCCGTCCGCCAACGTCACCGCGATATCTTCATCACGCTTCACGGTGTGATTCGCGGTAACCACCACATCCCGCCGCCAATGGATACCGCTTGAACTTCCATGCCAACGTCCACCCACGTTGACCACCGAAGACCCGGCTCTCTCTGCGGCGGCCGCTAATTGATTAGAAATCTCAACCAGCGCGCTTCCCATTTTTGATTCCTCCTGAAGCCAGTTTGCAGAAGTTTGACGACAGGCACATCAGTCGAATAGCTAGGCAGAAGCCCGGAAGAAAGACTGGGTAGCAGGGAAGTAATGCGTTAATTCCGAACTCGTCCAATCGCTTTATAAAGGGCCATCAACTGTATGCTCAACGGCTTCCCTGTTTCTCTTCGCACGCGCAATTTCCCGTGCTGACGCCACGGCTATCGCGGTGAGCAGGCAAAGCATCGGATCGATCGGGTGACGATAGCGAAGGTCCGCATGCGTAACGTAATACAAACACGGAAAAATCACCGGAAATACCGCCACCGGGAAAGTCATCGTACTTCGCTTCCGCCACAAGGCGACGATCCCGAAAAACGCTCCGATGGCAGTAAGAAAACTGCACAGCAATATTCCCCTGATCAAGGTGGAATCCGTTTCGCGGAAAGTCTTACGCGGAGCCTCCATGCCGGTCCAAAAAGCCGCGAACTTTCTTTCCGCCAGGCGCAATTCCAAACCGGGGTGCGAGGCCATGAAGGAAGTGGCTATTTGCCATTTCTCTTGGATGTAAGCTGTCTCTCCGAGCTGCGCGTATCTTCTTGTTTCTTCCGTTCTGGTAATCAGCTTTCTGCCGTTCCGGGCGTGCTCGTCGAAAATGTCATTGTTCCCGAGCCATAGTTCAAACGGCAGGTTCGAACGCAGCGGAATAAATCGATGAAAAGCGGCGTAGTTGCGGATCGTCCAGGGCACACAACACAGAATGGCAACGCCGGCTGCCAACGCTACCCGTTTCCTTCGCTGACGGCTTTCGCCGGAGCCGCGGTAGGCTTGCCCGCCGACACAGGCCAGCCTGCCTGGGCAAGCAAGCCATACGAGCAAAAATGGCAGCAGCGCGCCGAGCGCTGGATTCGTCATGAGCGCGAATCCCCCCAACAACCCGTACGCACACCAATCCGCAACACGGTCCGATTCCGCGAGCGCCAACGTCGCCCACAAAATTGTTGCCGCCAGGAGCGCCGACAATGAAGTATCCCAAATCCATTCGAACGGCATCATGATGGCACTCGGGAAAAGCGCCCACAGCCACGCCGCCGCGCTAGCCACGCCCAATCCGCCAACTCGTTTTCCGGCAAAGAAAACAGGCACGCAAGCCGCGGAGGAAAAAAGAATATTCAGAAAGACGGCAGCAAAAAAAGCCCGCGCTGTGAGACTTCCAAAAATCTTGAATATTCCCGCGACCAGCAATGGATAAACCGGCGCAAGCCACGCCGTTGGTCCGGTATCCATTCGAAACAACGCGCTGAATCCCTTGCCCTGCGCCAGCGAATACGCGATGTTCCCGGTTTCCTGTTGAAACGGAACAATCCCTAAAACCCCCGGTGGCATCTTGCGCGCCTGATCCCACGCGAAGGTAATTCGCGCGGCCATCGCCACCAGCACGATGAACGCAAGCGATGTCGCCGCCGTTCGAATCACCTTTTTCACCATTCGAATCGCATTCCGCCCGCTCGAATCGCCCCGTTCATGGGCAGTTCCTGAAACCAGCAATTAATTGAGCCAAAGCGAAATTTTTATCCTCATTCCACGTATCATTAAGTGACGCCACATTCCGATTGACACCAAACTCGTGCCTCTTTCCGTCCCCGCTATCCAACTCGATCATATCTCTCGCCACTACGCCATGGGCGCGAGCAGCGTGCGCGCTGTCGATGATCTCTCTCTGGCCATCGCTCAGAATGAATTTCTCGCTCTTCTTGGCTCTTCAGGTTCCGGCAAGTCCACGCTGTTGAATTTAATCGGCGGGCTGGATCGGCCCACCTCCGGCTCCATCGTTTCGCAGGGACAGAACATTGGCGCGCTCTCTTCTCTGGAGCTGGCGCGCTACCGCCGCAATACCGTGGGGATGATTTTTCAGTCTTTCAATCTGCTCACGCGTATGACACTAGAAGAAAATGTTGAGCTGCCGCTTCGCCTGGCGGAAGTTGATCGCGCGGAACGGGCCGGCCGTGTGCAGGAAGCACTGGAACGAGTGCGGCTGACCCATCGATTAGGCCACCGTCCCGCGGAACTTTCCGGAGGCGAGCAGCAGCGGGTGGCCATCGCGCGTGCGCTGGTCAACCGCCCGAAAATTCTTCTCGCCGATGAACCAACCGGCAATCTCGATTCCGCCACCGGTGAAGCTGTTCTTACATTGCTCCAGGAACAAACGAAGTACGGTATGACCATCGTGATGGTTACCCACGAGCGCGCGCTGGCGGAAAAATTTGCGGACCGCCTCGCCATTATGGGCGATGGCAAGCTGCTCTCGACTTCGGCGGCGAAAGGGCTCGCGCAATGAAAGCCCGTGACCTTACCGATCTGGCGCTGCGCAATTTGCGCGAAGCTTTGTTCCGCAACGCGCTTACTACTCTGGGCGTGGCTGTGGGAGTAGCTTCTCTCGTGGCCATGCTTTCGCTTGGTGTCGGCCTGCAGGAACTGGCTTCCAAGCGGCTCTCGCAGAGTGGGCTCTTCGACACCATACTGGTGACGCCCAAGAACAATTTTCGAGGACCGGGTCGGCCGCAACGCGACGAGCAGCGTGGCAAGCCGGTCCGCGTACTTGATGAAGACGCTCGCAAAGAAATCGAAAAGTTCCCGAATGTCGTGGAAGTCTATCCGCAGATCCGTTTCTTCACAGAAGTGCGCTTCAACAACAAACCATTCGCGACCGTGGTTGCTGGAATGCCGGAATCTTCTAAAAATTCTGGCGCCTTCGATGGCATGAAGGGCCATTTTTTTTCCTCGCCTGCCGCTGATGAAGCCATTCTACAAATTGAATTCGCAAAAGACCTTTCCGAAAAGACCGATTCGCTTATCGGGCAAGAATTGCTGCTACGTTATGCAGAGCGTCAGGCGCTGCAAGCGAATGGCATCGCTTCCGCGGATCGCACCGCGGAGCCCTCGGGCGGTTTTTCTGTAGTTCCGAAAGAGTTGCGCCTCAAGATTATCGGCATGGTGGAAACCGAGCCTGCCGCGGGATACGGCGGGTACGGCAACGCGCGCCTGCTGATACCTCTGGAGACCGCCGCAACGCTTCGCGCTGCGCAGGTGAACGATCTGCGCGACATTGTGCGCGATTCGGCCGCGAACAAGACTACTTATGCATCGCTTTCCGTGCGCGCCAAGTCGCCCTCGCAGGTCGAGGCTCTCGAAGGCTCCATCAAAAATCTCGGCTTCAATGCGTTTTCTCTTCTGGATGCGTCGAAATCGCTGCGCACTTTCTTTTCCGTCTTCGATTCACTTTTGGGAATATTTGGCACCTTGGCGCTAGCGGTCGCCACTCTCGGCATCGTCAATACCTTAGTTATGTCCATTCTCGAGCGGCGCCGCGAGATCGGCGTATTGAAAGCTCTCGGTGCGGCCGATTCCGATGTGCAGCGACTTTTCTTCGTCGAAGCCGGGGTCATGGGTTTGCTGGGCGGAATTCTCGGTGTGACCTTTGGCTGGATATTGGGTCGCGTCGTCACTTACGGAACCAACGTGTATCTGCACCGCCAAAATCTCAACTCCATCGAACTTTCCTCCGTACCATGGTGGCTGGTGCTGTCTGCGCTCGGTTTTGCTGTGCTTGTGAGTCTTGCTGCTGGGCTCTATCCTGCTTCCCGTGCAGCAAGACTCAATCCTGTTGACGCTCTCCGTTATGAATAAGTGGGCGTGCCGATACGTCAAATTGTTATTGCTACTTTTTGTCCTGTTTATACCGCTACCGGCATCGGCGGCCGGTCGCGTCGAATGCAATTCGATCCCCAGCAAAATCCTGGCGCGTCTCGTGCCTTATTGCATCGTCCTTCCGCCTTCATTTGATGCCGACAAAGCTCGTACTTTCCCGGTGTTGTATTTCTTCCATGGCCTGGGCGACAACGAACAGTTCTTTGTTCATTCCGGCGCATGGAATCTGGTGGAGGATATGCGCGACAAGGGCGAGCTGAAAGATTTTCTAATCGCTACGCCCGACGCCCGCTCCACTTTTTATATCAACGCCCGGGACGGAAAAGAGCGCTACGAGGATTTTCTGTTGCAGGAATTTTTCCCTTACGTGGAGAAGCACTATCGAGTCGGGGCCGGCCGTGCGAGTCGAGCTATTTCCGGTATTTCCATGGGCGGTTATGGAGCTCTGTATCTGGCGTTCCGCCATCCTCAGCTTTTTTCGTCGGTAAGCGCCCATAGCGCCGCACTGATAGAAAGGCTGCCGACTTTTCTTGCCGGTGCGCAGTCAAATTCGCCAAGGGCTCGCGTGCTTGGTAGCGCCTTTGGAAATCCGCCCGATCCGGTTTTCTGGCAGGCACACAACCCCATGGTCATAGCACGGACGACAAATTTAGCGGGCTTGCATATTTATTTTGATTGTGGAGACCAGGATGACTTCGGCTTTGAAGCCGGAGCGATTGCACTCGATAAAATTCTGACTTCTCGCACAATTCCCCACGAATTTCACATCTACCCTGGCCGTCATGACGCGGCCTACTTCGCCGAGCACCTCCCGGCGTCACTCGTATTTCACTCGCGTCCGTTCCCCAAGTAAGCGGGGCGAATAATCGAAATGTTCAAGATTTCCGCAAAAGACGTCGCATGGAATATGCAGAAGGGCCCGTTGATTCGCCATTTCTCTTTATTCCGCGCTGCTTATTGAGGCTCGGGAGAGCGGGGCGGTTCGGTAGGCCCGTTGGTGGGCGCATCTGAGCCGGTTTTTGGTTTGCCCAGCGTAGATATGCTTTCCACGTTGAATCTCTTGTAGTCCGAGTAGCGGATGACGGCATTTACCTTGAATCCTTTCACCAGCAAGACGCGGACACCAACATGAATCTCTGCATACGTCGGCAGCCATACCTCATTATTGATGAAAGCCTGTTCGAAAACGAAGCTGGTACCTTTCTGCAAATTGGCTAGCACTCCGCCGGCAAATTTAAAGTCGCCTACAAAATAAGCTTCGAGCCGCGCCACGTCGTGGGCCTTTTCGTCTATCCAAACAACACCGGCTAACTTCTGTACCAGCTTTTCTGCAAGCTTGTGGGCCTTGAACTCGGGATTCGGCTCGAAATCAAAAACGAGCACGTCCTGGCCACGAAACCGCTCACGTCTGGGATTCACGAACTGGCACACTCGCAAGAAAACCTCGATGCCCGGATCCTCGTCGTCGTCTTTCTTTGCGTTTTCTTTATCTTTAGTTTCCTTGGCGTCCTTCTTCTCGTGCTCGCGAATTTCCTTTTGGGTTTTGTCGTTTTCTTTCTTTTGCTCTTCTTCACCAAGGGGTTTGCCGTCTTTACCTATCAACGTGGAAATTTCGTCTCCGCCAAGGTAAAAGAAGGTGTACTCCTTGGCCTCGCGTTTTGTCACTCTTCCGGTTTTGTCGTATTCGGTTTCTTCTTCCGCGCGAGTGCCGGTGTAATTCTCTTTTATTTTGTCGATGGCCTTTTGATTGTCATCGATTTCCTTGAATAGGGCCTTCAGATCAGGCAACTGTACCTGCGACTTTTTTGGAAAATCGAAAACCCTCTCGCCGACCGCGCCGTTCACAACCGCGCGAGTGACGCTAATGTCATATGCATCGTTTCCACGGTGCAGTTCGATCTTGAACGGAATCTTCACGCCGTCCTGTGTGCGGTAATCGTCATAGAGAATCTGCTCATCGACGCCACCGATCATCGCCTTTTCTTTGACGATAAGGTGTGTGTGCGGATCAAAAAATATCTCCCGCTTCAAACCAGCGGAGGTAGTCACTTCAATCTGTAATGTGTCCTTCCCGCGCACTTGCTCATGGCCGATAAGAGCGAGTCCTAGTTTGTTCTTTTTTGCATTGACCAGCCGCGAATTGTAATACTGGCCTGCAGATTCCAGTTGAGCGCCTTCAGGCCCAACCAGTGTCCCAAGCTCGCCCGCGTTCTGGTGCCAGGCGGACTTTCCGTTATACGCCTCGATCGCGGTTCGATCACCGTCGACGAGCTCAGAATAATAGCGATTCGATTGCTTAGTGATCAGGGTGTAGGTCCCGGCCTTCTCATTCGCGGGGTTGGCGAAGGTGCCTTCGAGTCTTAGGGAATTAACCCTGGACAAGGTTTTCGAACCGCCCTCGGCTTTGATGTACTGATCTACAATCTTGCCGGCGTCCTGTGCATGGGCAGGAACGGTCATGAACGGAGTCGAAAGAGCGATAATTGCTGGGAGCAGGTATGTGCGCATATGACTTACTGGTATGAACGCACAAAAGTGAGAAAGGTTTCGCTTAACTACGAACATCAAACGGGTGGAGGATGCATATTTATGGCGGCCACAGCAAACAATGGATTAATCAGCAAGGCGAGTAAACACTCTGTCGAGCAAACTGTCGAAGCGCTGACCAATATTCTCAAATCCAAGGGGGTCGCGGTGTTCGCTCTGATCGACCACAGTGGAGAAGCGGAAAAAGTAGGACTGAAAATGCGGCCCACCAAGTTACTGATTTTTGGTAACCCCAAGGCCGGCACGCCATTAATGTTGGCATCGCCCAGCAGTGCCATCGACCTCCCGCTCAAAATCTTGGTTTGGGAAGACGCCCAGGGAAAAGTCTGGCTCTCCTACAACAGTCCCGAATATCTAAGAGAGCGGCACGGACTGCCTCAGGAGCTGCTGCAAAATATCGCCATTATAGAAACGTTAGCGACTAAGGCCGGGGAGTGACATGTGATGTCGATGCGGTCGTTACTCGTACCGCAATGCCACCAATGGGTCTACCTTCGTTGCCCGCAACGCCGGAATGTAGCACGCGAGGAGTGCTACGCCGACGAGGAGCAGCGTCACCCCGCCGAAAGTCAACGGATCGGTAGCGGTCACGCCAAAGAGTAGGGACTCCACGGTGCCCGTCAGGGCCAGCGAACCGGTAATCCCAATCGCCACCCCGATGAAGATCGTACGCAATCCTTGACCCAGGATCATCCTCAGAACGTCGCCGGCGGCTGCTCCGAGAGCGACACGCACGCCGATTTCGCGCGTGCGACGGCTGACCGAATAGGCCATCACGCCAGACACTCCTGTCGTTGCGAGCAGCAATGCCGTGATTCCGAAGAATCCGACGAGAATGACATTAAATCTCCGCGAGCCCAGCGAGGCCGAATACACTTGCGAAAATGTCCGGAATCTCGTCGGAACCTCAGGGTTAAGCTCCTGCAGGATTCCTCGCGCTGCCGAAGCAACCAACCCCGTGTCTGCATCACTCAGCATCGTCAAAGTGATCGCCGAGCGCGGCCTCTGGAATAAATTCACGTAAACAGTAGGACGCGGCGGCACATCGAGGCCATATTCGTGAGTGTCGCCGACAATTCCGACGATGGTCAGCAAACGCAAATCGCCGTCCATATTTCCAAACTCAATCGTGTGCCCGATTGGGTCCTGATTAGGCCACCGGTCGCGCGCAAGCGATTCGCTGATTACAGCAACGTGCGGAGCATTCGGGCCATCGCGCTGGTCAAAGATGCGCCCTCGAATCAGCGGAATTCCGAGAACCTGGAAGTATCCGTCCGTGGCGACACAGAAGTCCGCATTGCCAAGTCGTTCTTTTTACTGAAAAAGTGCATCGAGTCTATCGGTGGTTTTGGGGATCTCATTCTGCGTCATGAGTAGAAACATTCCATCAGGAAGGCCGCCGTCCATCGGCAGGCCACTGGTCGCGCCCACTTTGCGGACGCCAGGGATTTCTTTGAGCCGGTCAATCAGCTTTGAAAAGAAAATCGCCTGGCCTGCCTTTGCTTTGGGATCGTCCACCCAGGGAAGCGAGACGTCCATAGTGACAATTTTGTCCACCCGGAACCCAGGATTCACCTCGAGCACTTTCATCAGGCTACGCCCGAACAATCCTGCTCCGACCACGAGAACCAATGTGATCGCAATCTGCGCCGCTACAATTATCCGGCCAGCCCGCTGGCTTCCTTGCGAACCCATTTGTCCACGTCCGCCTTCCACGAGGCTCTCGCGCAGGTCCCCGGAAGTCGCGCGCATGGCGGTAAATGCTCCTAGGCCCGCGGCGATCGCGGTGGAAAGAAGGAACGCGAATATCAGCACTGGAATGCTGATCGAGACACTGTCCAGCCGGGGCAGATTTGCAGGCGCTAACGCAACCAATCCCGACACGCCCCAGAACGCTCCCAGTACGCCGAGGCCGCCGCCCACCAGAGAAAGGAGGCATGCTTCAGTAAGAAATTGACGGATCAGCCGTCCGCGCGCCGCACCGAGGGCGCTGCGAATGGCGAGTTCGCGCTCCCTCACCGACAATTGTGCGAGCAGCAAATTTGCCACGTTCGCGCACGCCACCAGCAGCAGAAATCCCACCGCACCAAGCAGGACCAGCAGGGTGGAGCGAGCATTGCGCGTGATGGAGTCCTGAAGCGGCAGGACAATTCCATCCTGGAGGAGATACTCGCCTTGCTCGTTCGAGTTATCGTGAATGCGCCGGGCTATCGCGCTGATGTCCTGATTCGCTTGCTCGACGCTGGCGCCGTCGCGGAGGCGTCCCACCGCATTGTAGTTATGCGACGTCCTGCTTGGGTTTTCGCCCTCCAAATCCGCTGGTAGCCACAGATCGACGTTTGCCGGGAAACGAAATCCGGCCGGAAGCACGCCGATAACAGCGAAGACCACGCCGCCAATCTTCAGACGCGACTGCGAGAGATCCTGCGGCGATCCGAGATACTGTCTCCAGTACCCATTGCTGACGAGAACAGTTGGGGCGGCCCCTTTTTTTGCGTCGCTGGCGTTGAAATCCCGCCCGAGAATCGGCTGGATCTCGAAGACCTTCAGAAAGTCGGGCGAGACGCCCGCAACCAGTGCGCGCGTGGGCTGTGAAGCTCCCGAAACGGACGCGATGTTCTCGTTATACTTGGCGATTGCCTGGAAGCTGCGGCTCTGGTCGCGAAAATCGTCGAAGTTCGAGTCCGCAACGCGCGACGGTTGACCCTTCGAGGTGACCTCGAAGACGGCCATGATCCGGTTGGGATGCGGGTAGGGCAGCGGGCGTAATAACACGCCGTATACGACGCTGAAAATTGCCGTCGTCACACCGATACCGAGGGCTAGAGTGACGATCGCGACAGATGTGAAGCCTGGGTTCTTGCGGAGTTGCCGAATAGAGTAGCGGCAATCGGAAAGCACGGAGTGGAGCCAGTTGCCAACGCGTTCTTCGCGAACCTGTTCTTTCACCTGTTCGATAACGCCAAGTTCGATTCGCGCGGCACGGTGCGCGTCCTCAGGTGACATGCCCGCTCGGGTGTTTTCCTCTGTGAGTAGTTCGAGGTAGGAATGAATCTCGTCGGCCAACTCTGCCTCCACGCGACGAGCGGTAAAGAGATTTCGCAGGAAACTTCGGGTTTTCACAAGTAGCGGCATGCTGAACACCCGTTTACGGCGTTTCCAAAGCTTGAGAGATCCCCGAGAAATACGACCCCACCATTCGATTCCATCTCACCAATTGCTCGTCCCAATCTGGCCCGGGCGACAGTATTTCGGGAGGTGGTCGGTTCCCAAGTCCGCCCGAAAAGTGTTGTCGGGGAAAGTTTCAGAACATCTCCTATCGCCATTCTGTAGGAATATTACTTGGCCCACCTATAGAGTGTCAATAGGAAGCGCTCAAGGTGGACGACCCTGGAAGCGTCTTACTTGGAGAAGAGTTCCGGGTGCCGTTCGAATGCTCCATGTCGGGGCGCCGATAAATTGCGCTGGCTGGCTCGAAGCAGTCTCCAGATATAAAACAAAATTTCTTGTTTCACGTGAAACGGATTTCGTTCGAACGTCGGTGTCATTCGAATGCGCCACTCGTTCGAACGAGCACTGCAGTTGCAATGTGGCGGTTTGCCCGGCGTAGTTGTACATAGCAGCGATGCTGAATAACCTAGCTATCGTAATAGCGGCCGTTCGCCTCATCGCCGATGATGGCAAAGTCGCACTTGGAGGTTTCAAGTGGATCGGACGTCCACGAAAATCCCGCGGATGGCACTTCAACTTGCGCTTCTAGCTGGCAGCTCGCCCCTGTGCCAGAAAAACGGGAATGCCTGGAAGCGTCCTCATAGCGCACACTCTGTCCATTCGATTTCCAAATCATCCTGAAGCTCATCCGTGCGGGAGTTGCTACCGAGTCCAGCGCAGGCCAGCGAGGTTGATCCACGACTGCAACGTCGCGCATCTCAAGCGTGCAGGTATTCCCATCAGGGCTGAATCTCGCTCCACCTTCGGGAACGGCAACAACCCAATAAAGTCCCGATGGCGAGATGGGCGGATGAAAGTCGTGAATCTGATTGGCAGGGACAGCCTGTCCCTGAAATAGCGTAAGTCAAATGTGCGTGAAGGTACCTTGCTGTGTTGTTCGGCCGGCCCAATACTCGCCTTGCATCACGCCATAATCGGTTGTAGCACTGCCAAACGCGATGCGATTTCCTTTATTATCCGTGCCCATCCCGGTGAAGGTGCTGCAGCGAGCCACGCGCCCTTTGAAGTGATAAATGTGTGACGGTTCGAGATTGAGTGCCGCGGGCTGATTGTGACTGCCGTTTTTATCAAGCCAGGGAATTGGATACGGATCGGTTCCGCCGTTCGCGGTGGACAAAAGATTGATCTTCGAGAGCACGAATCTCTCTGCGAGTACACAAAGCACAATATTTTATAGACGATGTCATCATGACCCTCCGCTGACCAAAGACTCGGCTGCCACGATAGCGCGTCGCAAACAACGACGACAACCTGATTTGCAGTTACAAGAAGCAGAAAGGGCTGGGCTCCTTGTGTTAGGAAGAACCCAGCCCCTTCTAATGGCTGTTGCCGTGGCGGAAACTTGCGGTGTGCTTGCAGGCTTCTCGCCACGATTTTTTTCGCTAGTTAAAAGCCGCGCCGGGCGTTGTCAGCCGCTTTAGCCAATTGCATGAGCGCATCGACGATCCCGGTATTTTTGCCGGTAGCTGGGTCGAGGAACAGTCCATCCTCGGCAAAGCTGACGACGGAGGCTACGGCTCCTCCTTGGGCGGTAGATGTGGGACGAATGATGGATACCGGTCCCAACTTGGGGTCCAGGAATATTGTCGGTTCAGGCATGATCAGGTTGGTCTGGAACGAATTGGCGGCGGCGGTACTTTTCACTCCAGTGTTCGGATTGATGCCGCTATTGAGGTTGGGGAAGGTCAGATCACCATCCGTGATGTTGGTGGCGTTCCCGGCTTTATCTTGCCAGGTTTGGAAGTGCATGATTTCGCTACCGCCGATGCTGAGCAGCACCCGCAAAACCTCCGGGTCCGTGACTTTCTGGGCCAACGCGGGATACAAACTGGTGCCACCTTGCTCGATGAACGCAAAGTGGAAGCCCGCCGTAAAGGCGATGGCCTGGAGGTGGTTGGAAATGTTCCCGTTTTTGTCCAAATCCAGGTCGGCATTGTCTACGGGAATGGCCGGATGCTGTCCCTTGGCGAGATCTGGAATGGCGTTCTCGAAAGTTCCACCGAGGTCCGGGTTCTGGTTCGCACTGCGGTAGCGGGTCCAAAATTTGGTGTCTATGGTTAATTGTTTCAGGTTGGTAAGGCGACGGTGTTGCGAAACGCCGGTTACTGAGCTCGGCGGCAGAATGGCAAAATTGGGCCTCAAGTCGATGGCCTTCGCGCCCTTGGACTCCAGGTAGTTATTCAGAAACCTATGGTGACTAATCTCATCGTCGGTGTTGTCAGCAATATATTGGGGCATATCGCCGTCTAACACTAGTAAGCCAGTGATGTACGCAGGAGCAACCCCGGTTTTGAATGGGAGATCGATTGGGGACAGCCCTTGATTCGTGGCTCCGCCAAGCTCGGCGTATTGTATCCACAGATCGGCTTCGACCTGCTCGAGGGCGCTTAGAAACGTGAGAATAGCAATATCACCACTCGTGACCCGACTTCCGCTCTCCTGGGCGAACGCGCTGGTGCCAGTGCCCGCTAAGCCGGCTCCGACGGCGAGTGCGCCACCTGCTAGCGCCCCCGTCTTCAGCAGTAACCTGCGATTCACTGAACGGCTCATAAGACTCTTTTCCTTTTCCATTTCATCCCTTTCTTTTTTTTGTTTGGAATTTGTGTTGCCGAGGAATTACGGTAGTCGGGCCTGGGTCGCAGAGTGCCACGGCGGGGTCACGCGATTGTCCAATTTATGTAATGTTTCTGGTACGCCGCTGCGCGAGTTGTTTTTGGGTTCTAGTGGTCTGGCGTGGCGAATTTCGGGTTTTCGGCATCCAACAAACCCAGATGATCGACCTGCTGGCCGCTTGGTATCGAAATTCTTATGCAGGTGCGGCAGACTTCGCTGAGCCGGCAGTAAGACTTCTGCCACTCAGTAATCCGGAAATGTAAATTTCGTTTCGATCGTCCGAGGATCACCGTCGTCAAAGAGGATCACTATGCAAACAAACCGGCGCTCCCAACTTCATTTCAAGGCCATCGCAATGGCCACACTCTTTGCCTGTTTGCCTCTTCTGGCCAGATGTCAAAACGCCGCGATTACTCCGGCTCCACTATCGACAGAGTTGGCCGCCGACATAAAAGCTTTGGTAGCGTCGGTGAGCCACCTGCAGTCGCAGGTTGAAACTTTGAATTCGCAAATGAGCGAGTTGCGCAGTGCGCAGCAGGACGCTCTGCAAGAAGCCGAGCAGCTGCGGGCCGAACTGAATCAAACCAGAGAGCAGCTGGCGGCAAAAACTGGGAGCGTAGCTGGGTCTTACGAGGCGCGTCCGCCAGCATCGCAGGCGTCGGTTTCGTCACCGGTTTCGTCACCGTTATCGTCATTATCATCGTCAGCTTCGGCGACTTTGCCGGGGCAGCTACAGTCAACCGACGATTCTTCATCAGGCGATTTGCAACAGCGAATTTCCAAGTTGGAAGATGACCAGCAGTTGATGAATGACAAAATCGTTGAGCAAAGCCAGACCAAAGTAGAAAGCGGATCAAAATATCGCGTGCGACTGTCTGGACTCGTACTCCTCAACACCGCTGTCACCCGCGGCTCGGTGGACAATCTCGACATTCCTCAAATCGCGGTGCCCGCGGAGGCGCCCGGAGTATCGGGATCTTTTTCAGGGTTACTTCGCCAATCGCAAATCGGGATTGAGACTTTCGGGCCGGACATTGCCGGGGCACGCACCAGCGCCACCGTGAAATTCGATTTTGCCGGGGGTTTCCCGAACGTACCGAATGGCGCGGCATTCGGCGTGGTGCGTCTGCGCACCGGTACGGTGCGCCTGGATTGGTCGGATACCTCTATAGTTGCGGGACAGGACGCCATTTTCTTCGCGCCGCTTACTCCCACAACTCTTTCCTCCCTCGCAATTCCCGCGTTGTCTTATACCGGCAATTTGTGGAGCTGGACTCCGCAGGTGCGAATCGAGCATCGGTTCGCGATCTCTGAAAACTCGGGAATTCGGATTCAAGCGGGCATTTTGGATTCGCTAACCGGCGATGTTCCGCAACAAAGCTATCGCTACCCAAGTGTTGGAGAAGAATCAGGCCAGCCCGCTTACGCAACGCACATCGGCTACAGCCAGCGTATTTTTGGAAGGGATTTGAGTGTTGGAATGGGCGGCTATTATGGACGTCAGAACTGGGCATTCGGGAGAAGTATTGATGGGTGGGCTGGCGTCACCGATTTAACTGTTCCCCTCGGAGAGTTCCTTACTTTCAGCGGGGAATTTTATCGCGGACGGGCTGTGGGTGGGTTGGGCGGCGGAGTCGGACAAAGCATTCTGCTCTCGGGGCCTATTTATAACCCAGGGACTGCGATTCACGGCCTGGATTCAACTGGCGGCTGGGCGCAGTTGAAGTTCAAACCGAAACCCAATTTCGAAGTAAACTTCGCCTACGGGGAAGACGTACCGTTTGCCAGGGAGCTGAAACTGTTCCCGGCCAGCGCACTTTATTATGGCTATTCGATTTCGAGGAACCAGAGTCCATTTGTTAATTTTATTTATCGGATGCGGTCGGATGTGCTCGCCTCCGTCGAATACAAACGTCTGCAGACCAATCCGTTGAATAGCAACGCGTACATTGCCAATCAGTTGATCATGAGCTTAGGGTATGCGTTTTGATGTGGGCCACAAGATGAGGAAGTTTTTCAAGACGTTGGGTAGGTTGATCCTCTTGGCAGCGTATTTGGGCGGGTCGCAAAGCGGTGCGCAACAAAAAATTGTCTCTGCGAAAGTTACGGTCGCGCGGCCCAGCTCGAAAGATGAGGCGAAAGATGGCTCGAAAATCTCGGGAGGCAAAACCCCCGACGCTTCCAATGTGGCCATCTGGCTGGTACCTCTCGATCCGATGGGCGTTGCCGTTCCAGTGTCCGGCAAGTTGCCAAATCCGCCACAACTACTGCAACGGAACAAGACTTTTGAGCCCCATGTCTTGATTGTGCCGCTGGGAACGATGGTTGAATTCCCGAATCAGGATCCCTTCTTTCACAATATTTTTTCGCTTTACGACGGGAGGCGTTTTGATCTGGGGTTGTATGAGTCAGGCACCAAGCGCAGTGTCAGATTCGACCGTCCGGGCGTGAGCTTCCTGTTCTGCAACATCCATGCGGAAATGAGCGCGGTGGTGTTGTCGGTCGATACGCCGTATTTTGCACTTTCGGACCGTAACGGGAACGTGAGCATTCGTAACGTTCCAGACGGGCGATATCAGTTGCATGTGTGGTACGAACGTAGCGCACCCGAACAATTACAAGAGTTGACGCGGGTGGTAATCATTTCGGGCTCCTCTCGCAATCTTGGGCTGCTGCACCTTGTCGAGATGCCCAATTTTACGTTGGCGCACAAAAACAAGTACGGGCTCGAATACGTTCCCCCTCCTAATCCCGACTACGACCACCCGTGATTCCGGGTGGCAGGTTTCAGAGCTCGTAACGTGCTCTAAAATAAAGATTTTACAATTTGTTGACAATCCACGAACAGCTCGCTGACAAGGCGTCAGACGGACTACCTTATCCTCCGTTCTGCTGCAGCAGCCACGACGCGTCGACCGCTAGTTAAGACGACCTAGCGGAATAAATTTACGCCCGTGGCCGTCTAACTGTATGCCCGGTCGTCTTTGCGGGCGATACTCTAATAGAATAGAAACCGAAGTTGTGTGGAGCGAGGCGGTATAATAAACGCCATCGTTCTCTCACAAGACGCAGCCGCTCGACGGGACGTGAGCTGTTCGGTTCAAAGGAAACCATGGATACGGTACTGGTAGTCGAAGATAGCCGCCCCATGCAACGTACCTTGCAGCGCCTGTTCGAGGCTGACGGGTTTACCGTGCAAATTGCCTCGGACGGAGTCGCTGGGCTGGAAAGTTTTCGAGAGCACCGCCCCACCGTGGTTGTGCTGGATCTGAAACTTCCGTACATGCCTGGTAAAGAAGTCTGTCGCGCGTTCAAGGCTCATTCCGCATCTGTCCCGGTGATTGTGCTGAGCGCCAACAATGAGGTGGAAGACAAAGTACTCTTGCTTGAGCTGGGTGCGGATGACTACGTAACCAAGCCGTTCAGCCCCAAGGAACTACTGGCGCGGGTGCGACGCGCGATGCGCCGGAGTGGACAGCTGGCTGAGGTCTCCAGTCCAGGAAACTCACACGATGTACTTGCCTTTGATGAAGTGTTGGTGGACTTTACCAGCATGGTGGCTACTCGCGGGGCAAAATCGCTCACGTTCACAGCTCAGGAATACAAACTCCTGAGATACTTCGCAAATTTCCCCTCACGCGTTATTTCCAGGGAGGAATTGCTGAATGAGGTGTGGGGCTACCAGAACTATCCGACGACTCGGACCGTGGATAACCACGTGTTGCGTCTGCGGCAAAAACTCGAACCAGACCCGGCAAATCCGCGCTACTTTCTAACCATGCATGGCTCCGGCTACAAATTCACACCCACGGATTCGGGGCTCGCTTCCGAGAAGTAATGCCGCCTGCCTGGAGACTCATGGCGCGCCTGCGATTGCGCACCCAGCTTCTCGTTGGCACCCTGCTTATCATCTGTGCCTTATTGGGATCGCTGCTCGTAATCGTTCGTCAAATTGTGCGCGCGGAGATTGCAGACGGAGTGCAACAAAGCACGGACGCCTCGCTGCACGCGTTTGAAAATGTCCAACACGAGCGGGACCTAGAACTCTCGCGGACCGCAGCCTTGATGGCTGAACTACCGCCCCTGATAGCAGTCTTGACAACGCAACATGCCCTGACCATTCAAGACGCCTCGGAGCCATTCTGGAAGTTGGCTGGCAGTCAACTCTTCGTGCTGGCCAGTCCAGGCGGACAGATTTACGGTTTTCATGTGTCCGAGCGCGGATGGGATGCCGGGCTCGCTGAAACCAGCCTCAAAGGGTCCATCGAGCAGGGCGACGATTCGGCGTGGTGGTACGGTCATGGCCAGCTCTACCGCGTCTTCCTCCATACCATTCTGGCGGGGGCCGGGAATAACCAGAGACAGGTCGGCATCATTGCCGTGGGTTACCAGATTGATGCGAGCGTCGCGGCTCAGTTATCGCTGGCATCTGGCAGTCAGATCGCGTTGGTTACCGGCGATCAAATCATTGCTACAACTCTCTCTGCCTCGGAACAGAAGGCGCTCGGCCAAATGCGCGCGGATTGGCCTGCGTCCACGAAGTCTCATGAATTGAGGCTTGGCGCAGGTTCCTACCAGGCTGCCAATGTGTTGTTGCACGCGGGGCCGCCAGCCGACGTGCGGTGCTATGTACTCATGTCGCTTGAGCCCGCCAATGCGTTTCTCAGGCGGTTGAATCGCACCATTATCCTTCTGGGCGTGTCTGCCATCGTGTTGGCGGGCTTGTTGCTCAGTTTCGTTTCGCGCACCATCACGCACCCTCTCGATGATCTTGTGGCGGGCGTTCGAGCGTTGGCCGGGGGCGACTACGTTTACTCTATTAATCCGCGAGGCAGCAGCGAAGTGGCGGAACTTGGCGAAGCATTTTCCAAAATGCGCGGCGAACTGCTCGCTTCGGAGCAGCGGCGTTTTGCTAACGAAAGAATTGCTGCTCTTGGTAGAGCCGCCAGTTCGATATCTCACGATTTGCGGCACTATCTGGCCGCCGTGGTAGCCAACGCCGAATTCCTGTATGAAGCCGAAAAGTTAAAGCTCAATCGGGATGACATCTATGGCGAAATCAAAACCGCTTCGGAGCAGATGACCGACTTATTGGATTCGCTACGCGAATTGTCCCGGGGCGAAGGCTCCATTTCACCGCGTTCCGCCTCCATCGATCACACCATTCGTCACGCCGTGGATGCCGTCCGCGCGCGCCCGGAAATGCGCAATCGGGAAATCTCGATTCGAACCTCCGGAGATATGAGCGGCACCTTTGATCCGCAAAAGATTGAACGTGCTTTTTTTAACCTGGTGCTGAATGCCTGCGAGGCTTCCGTCACTACGCAAGGTAAAATCGAGATTGAATTGCATTCCTCGGCTACACTGTTTGAGATTCGCGTAATCGATCACGGCTCCGGCGTACCCTCAGCCATTTGCCACACACTGTTTGATCCCTTTGTCAGCTCCGGAAAATCAAATGGAACCGGCTTGGGCCTCGCCATCGTGAGCAAAGTGATTCATGACCACGGTGGTTCGGTGTCGGTGGAAGAGACTTCCATGTCAGGTACCACTTTCCTGGTCAGATTACCGCGCGCGCCGCAAGCGCTGCACGAAGCCGCACACGCAGTCAGTCTTTGATATTTTTTTCCGCGTAAACATTCGAGTTTCTCTACTCGGCGGGTCGTGCATCGGGACAATTTTGTGGCCGCATGTTGACAACGTTTTTGCCAGACCGCGACAACCTTCGTCTACCCACCAGCCACAATTCTTACTAAAGAGAGCCGCAAGCAGGGAAATTCTCGGCCTCCATCTCAGAGAGGAAAAAGTAAAAATTATGTTTTCACGATCACTAGGTAAAATCTCAGGCGTTGTCTTGTTTTGTCTCGCAGTAGGCACCACCGCATCCGCTCAGTATGGCGGCGGAACCGCAGGAATGCCCGGAGCTACCGGAACCGGCATGGGCGCCACCGGAACTCCGCATTACAGCTACGGCAATGGTAAGGCGATCGGCATCGGCATAGGAGCCGCGGCAGGCGCCGCTGTCGGGATTGCCCTGTACATGCATCATCGCCACGTCAAGGCCCACGAAGAGGCTCAGGCAGTGCAAACGCCCAAGTCCGAAGCGAGCATCATTGGCTGCACTCAGTCGACGTTGAACGGAGTCACCCTGAAGAATGAAAATGACAATCTGACCTACACCATTCTCTCCAGTGGCAGCACGAAACTGCAACTGGGGCAGCGCGTTGAGCTGCAGGGCGCGGTGTTAAATGAAAAGTCTGGCATTAATGCTTTCAGTGTCCATCAGCTGGTGGATAATTATGGAGCTTGCGGATCGTCCGCGGTGGTTGCACAGAAAACCCGCGACGATAAAAGCGCCCTGGTAACAAGGTTGAATTAGTAGGCAGCGATCGAAATACACGTTACATGCAGTTGTCCGTATGTACCTCGACTGTTCTTCAGAGAGGGATGGACTTTCAAGTTAATTTCCAACTCCATCCTTCCTGAACGACGGTCGTAACGCTTTCACCCCTTTTTCCGAACGGGCACTTACTGTCATTTCCCGCATAGTCACCGCCTATCCTTCGATTCCGCGAACCAACCCTTCATGCTTTTCTGTAGACGGGCCGCAGTATTTTAACAAGCTGACTACCGGGGAGGCTTAAGGCCCAAAAAAAATGGACGGCAGGGAAGAACTCCCGGCCGTCCACATACACTTACGTTGAGGGGCCTTTGTCTACTCGACGGATCCATCCTGTTCGGCGGCGACGGGGGTCAACGTACCGAAGAGGCCATGCGTCTCATGGTCTGGCCCAGCGCTGAAAAACAGAGTGGTCGACGGGCCTGCGGTCGCTTCATTGCCGAACGTCAGGGACCAAAGTCCATCGATGTGTAGCAGCGAATCATCTGGATTCTTCACGAAGCCTTCAAACTTGTGGTCGAAACCGTTGAAGGCAGCCACCCAACCGCTCCCGAAGTTTCCCACCAGGATGGTGTTGCTGAACGTGCCGAAATCTCGCGGCGTCCACACCACGCCCCACGGGGAATTGAGCCACGAACCGTGTTCGAGGTGGCCGATGTGCTTCCCGGCAGGCGTGAAAATTTCAACGAAGCCCAAGCCATCGCCGGCCACATTATCGTGCCGCACGGCGTCCTGTTTGGCGTAAGTGACAAACAAGCTGCCTCCAATGTTCTGGATATTGAACGGGGCGAAACCCTTGGGAATGTGGTTGGCGCCATCCTCGTCGTCGCCGTCATGGTTAACGTTTGCTTCGAAAGCGTCAGATGGCAGATTCACCGGTTTGAAATTGGTGCCGTAGACCTCGATGGTTCCTGCACGAAAATTAGAAACATATAGGAAACGCTTTCCGTTGTTGTCCGCTATGGTCATGCCTTTATAGACTGCGCCATTCGCGGAACCATTATCGTTATTATCCACCACCAGGACGGCGGACGGTCCGCCGTTCCATCCGGAGATCGTCCCATCTTCAGTGGCAAAAATGAACACTGCTGGATTGCCGTTCGGAAGCTTGAAATCACCGCTGCCATTGAACACCACGCCGGTCGGCGCCGCCAGCGTCCCTGCTGGAGCATTCTTGGGAGGTGGGATGATTACGGTTCCCGTCCCGTTGATCGGAATGATTACACCCGTTCCGGTGTAGAGCGTGGAAACTCCAGCGTTATTGTCACTGACCCACCATGGTGAGGTGGCACTGCGGGTGATGCCCCAGGGATTGATTAGATTGGGATCGTGCACCGGGGCCTCGCCCACGATGTCCGAAACCAGGTTGGTCTGCGTGTAGTGCTGCGCAGAAGCGGGACCTGGATACAGCAGTACGGCGGCAACCACTACGAACGGCAGTTTCATGGAGCTGAACATGAACTTCATGATTGGTGTTTCCTCCTGGTTGAAATGTTGGATCGCAAAAATCTTGGGATCGATGGTGCGCACTTTGCATCGAGTAAGGGTGGCTAACGCCTGAGGGATTGCACGCTGAGTAAGGGAACTAGCGGCTCGCTAGAACACAACGAGCAACTTGAGCGAACTTTCGTGCACTGCGTCGATCCGATGTACCGATGCAAAAGTGGGACGTTTATGATGATCGAAGGTTGCGAAGCGTACTTCTAGTGCGGAATTGTAATTTTTTAAGCACGCCAGACGTGACAAACATTTTGCAAACTTTCGCTAGCATTTGACGACCCACTGGAGCGCAATGACAGGTTTGAGGTCTTCCGTGAACGCCCACCAACTGGACCTGGGCAAACTCCAAATAATTCTTAGCGAGTTAACCGCAATGATCGGAAACAGCCGGAATGTGATTTCCAGGTTATAGTCATCAACGTCGGATGTTGGCGAATTTTGTTACCGGTGGACTCGCCACCAGAATCGACGGCTGGCCGCGGCGGCCCGTTAGCCGCAAACGAGCGAAGCACTGCTTCCTCTTGCGAGAAAGCGGCGGTTCGATTTGAAACTAGTTGGAGAATAGGCGCTGAAGCTGATCGAGGTCAGGCGCTGACGCATCTGAGACGGCGTAGAATTCCATTCCTTGCTTCCGCCAATCGATCCACTGGTAGCCCTGGATCGAGCCTGTCCGCGGAGGCGCGTCCTTTTCAGAAGTAGGCCAAACGAAAACGTTCACCACATGTTTGCGACGGCCGTACACCAGCGCCGCGACGGTGCGGTTATCGACCACATCAAGACGCCCGCCCTGCAGTGGATAACCCTGTTCTGTAAAATCGCGGACTGGGGGAGCAAAGTCTACCTTCCCGTCGAACCACGGTTTTACAGTGTGTTGATCAGTAGAGATGACATCTTCCAGGTGCCCCGGTTGCAGCGATCGCAAGTGTGCGTCGACAATCTTGCTGGCCATCATGGTTTCGCGGCTGTCCCCACGGTTAAGAGGCGCGACTCGCCACCCGCCGTAAATCATCAGCAGAAATGCAGCTGCGACAGCCAGCCAGCGCCAGTCGATTGTGGCGCGCGCCGGGGCCATCACCTTAGCACCCTTGACGTGAAGGTCGGCCAGGATTTTCTTGCGAAACGACGCAGACATCTTTTCGTACGGTTGCGCAACGTTGATGGTCGAGCGCAGAGACTCCAAAGCATCCAGTGCGGCTACGCATTCTGGGCACTGTTCGAGATGACTCTCGAATTCGGCGGCCCTAAGCGCGTCCAACTCGTTGTCGAAGTAACCATGAACCACGGTAGTGGCGCGTTCACACGCCATGGGTGGCCTCCTCGGGTGCAGCATTACCTAGCGCCATTTGAAGCTGCCGGCGGGCGCGCGAAAGCGTGGACATCACCGTCCCGATGGGGATCGAAGTGATCGACGCAATTTCTTTGTAGGAACATCCTTCCAATTCCCGAAGCACGATGACCTCCCGGTACCGCGGCGGCAAAGACTTCAGCGCCTCGGAAAGGCGGTCGCGATCATCGCTCGCGATGGCCAGGGTTTCAGGTGAGGGGCTTGGCGCCCCATGCACTTCTTCGTTGAATTCAGTCATATCTTTGGCCTTGCGATTCTTGTCTAGCCAGGTGTAACAGGTATTGCGGACGATTTGCAGCAGCCAGGCCCGCGCATCGCCGCCATGAAAGCCATGGAAGAAGCGGTAGGCGCGCAACAGTGCTTCCTGTGCGGCGTCCTCGGCATCGGCGCGGCTGCGCAACAACCAGCGAGCCAGATTGAAAGCGGCATCGAGATGCGGCAGCACTAACGTCTCGAAGCGCACCTGCTCCTGTGAGTCCAGCACGTCCAAACCTTTCTCCTGGACAGGATTGCTCACTAGTAGGAACTCCCCAAGCCCTGACTTTATTCCCATTTCATCCTTATTACTTAACCTTTGCAAAAAAGTCACGGGCGCCTTGGTGGAATAAAACGCGGACCCCCATGGTCTGCATACATGAAACACGTCCAAGAGCGGCGCAGAGACCCCTCGACTCCACAATCCTGCGCCGCTCGTTTCAGAGCAGTACATCCGGACGACGCCGAAATTGAGCAATACAAAAAATTACAGGAACCTAAAGCTAAGGAGGAATTATGACTGAGAAGTCCAAAGATGAGCTGTTGCACGATCACAACCACGATGGCGTCGACCGCCGGGGATTCTTGAAGTGTATGGCGTGGGCGGGAACAGGAGCCTTCTGCATCATGCAAGGTGGTGTATTGAAGTCTTATAGCATGAGCCAGATGTCGCAGATGGCCGGCAAAGTAGGAGCGGGCGAACTCAGCTTCGTGCAGATCAGCGACAGCCACATGGGCTTCAACAAAGCCGCGAATCCGGATGTGGTGGGTACGCTCAAGACTGCGGTGGACAAAGTTAACGCCTTGTCAACACCAGCGGAATTCATGCTGCACACCGGCGACATCAGCCATCTGTCAAAACCCGAAGAGTTCGACACCGTGGATCAAATTTTGAAAGACGCTAAGCCCAAGGATATTTTCTACGTTCCCGGCGAGCACGACATGCTGAACGATGATGGCAAGCAGTATCTGGAGCGTTACGGAAAAAATACCAAGGGCGCCGGATGGTACAGCTTCGACAAAAAAGGCGTGCATTTTATCGGACTGGTCAACGTGCTGAATTTGAAGGCCGGCGGACTAGGCACGCTGGGACACGATCAGCTCGAATGGATGGAAGATGACGTCAAGCACCTGAAGAGCAGCACCCCGATCGTGGTGTTCGCGCACATTCCACTGTGGTCCGTTTATCCGGAATGGGGTTGGGGAACGGAAGACAGCGCGCAGGCGCTCGCGTATCTGAAGAAGTTTGGATCCGTAACCGTTCTGAACGGTCACATTCACCAGACCATGCAAAAGGTGGAAGGCAACGTAACATTCCACACCGCCGCATCAACCGCTTTTCCGCAGCCGGAACCTGGCAAGGCCCCATCACCGGGCCCGATGAAAGTACCCGCGGAACAATTGAAGAGCGTGCTCGGAATCACAGACGTGAATTACGTGCACGGCCAGCATGCGCTGGCAGTCGTAGATTCTTCGCTCGCTTAAGAATCACTACAAAAACAGTTCCATAAAAGCAGTCAAAAGAAAAGAGAGGAAAAAAACATGAGGAGAATTGTGTCTACTGCAGTTTTGTTTGCGACGACGTTCGGAGTCGGATTCGTGGGTCTGCACGCTGGGGCAGGAAGTTTATCTGCCGCCGCGCAGCAGAAGCCCGATATGACAGAGGTAAAGATCGACAATTTCAGTTTCGGACCCGCGGAGCTGAAGGTTCCGGTGGGAACGACCGTCACCTGGACAAATCGCGACGATATTCCCCACACCGCTGTCAGTACCGACAAAGTATTCAAATCCAAAGTGCTGGATACCGACGAGAAGTTTTCGTTCACCTTCAGCAAACCGGGTACTTACGAATATTTCTGCTCCATTCATCCGAAGATGACCGGCAAAGTCGTCGTTCAGTGAGCGGTCGATGAGTGTAAATCCCTTCGACCTCAAAACCGTTCTGCTGGCCAAACATGCGCAGCATGTAGTGCTGATTCACTTTCCCATCGCGCTGTTTACTGTGGCCGTGGCGTTCGACTTTCTCGCCCAGTGGGCGAAGAGCCGGAGCCTGGCCGCAGCGGCGTACTTCAATTTGTTGCTGGCTGCGGGTTTCACGGTGCCTGTGGTTGCGACCGGCCTGGCCGCATGGCAGTTCGCGTTAGAGGGCCAAAAGCTAAAAGGGATTCTGCTGATGCACCTGGTGCTCGGCTGCACATCCGCGGTGGTGATTTGGATTGTGTTTCTAATTCACTTGCGTGCGCGACGCAATCCCGAGAAATCCTTGCCGACGTATCGCCTGTCGTTGGAAGCCCTCGCCGTCCTTCTTGTTGGCGTGACCGCGCATCTCGGTGCGTTTCTTAGCGGCGTGAACGGGCCCGGCTAGTTCAGCCGGGACGTACAAATCAGCGGATCGACCTTAAATTTCCGAGTTATTCGGTTCACAGCTACAAGTTGCAACAGAAATTTCAAAGCACGGGAGAACAGTTATGAAAATGTTATGTGGAATCATCGCTCTGGCCAGCGCTTCAGTGGCGGCAGCAAATAATACCGCGTCTTATCCCAAAGATAAGGTCACACAATACGTGGTCGAAAAGCTTGATGTCACGACTTTACCATCCGGCATACGGCCAAAACGCAATCACGGCAAGAAAACCTTCAGCGACTATGGATACGTGACAAGCTCGCTAAATGACAATCAGGCGGTTATAGGCACCCCGGCGGGAACGCAAATCAACATCAAAATATTGGAGCAGAAATCCTCTGAAATCTACGTGTGTGTTGCTGGCCCGGGTGAGAACGCAAGCAGCGGCAAGATTCAGCGTGTGTTTCTGGTGAAGGTGAAAAATTCAGGCAGTCTTTTAAAGGGCAGAGAATCGTGGAAGGAATTTGACGCTTGCCCTGTGATGGGCGGGACGGACCATGATTCGACGGCCGATTCATACGGCGGAGATTAAAGCATTTCGAGATTGGGCGCCGCACAACACTGCATTTCAACCAGGCCTGAGGAATCAAACGCAGTTATCAGCGAAATCATCCGACCGTCGTAGGTTCTGCGCGGCCGTTGTTAGGTGCCGAGACGTCAGAAGCCGATCCACCGCAGGCAGACCGGGTATAGGCCTTTGAGCAGCTTGGCAACCGCCGCCCCTCCCTTCGCCAACCTCACTTTGCTTTTGGAACTCGTGATGGGAGTTGGATTGCTCGCCGGCGCTCTGCTCGCGCGCCTAAAGCGTTTTCGTCAACACGCGTGGTGCCAGTCGGTCATCGTGCTCGTCAATCTTTCATTGATTGTCCTCACGATGCTGCCGTCATTTCGTGTTCACGTTGCGCCGCGAATTCCCTTGAGACTCGGCAAGGCCTACTACGCTCTAGCTACTGCGCACGCCGCCCTGGGAACCTTGGCCGAAGGCGGGGGTTTGTACATCCTGCTGGCCGTAGGCACGAGCCTGTTGCCGCCGCGATTACGCATCCGCAACTACAAGCTGTGGATGCGCACTGTGTTAGTGCTGTGGTGGGTTGTCTTTTTGTTCGGCGTGGCAACCTACGCCCGCTGGTACATTCCGCATGTATTCCGCTAGTGACCCATAGGCCTAACGACCCGTCACGTTCTTTTGTCGCACGCGGCTGTGAAATAAATCTTCCCGATTCTGGTCTATGTCAGTGCTGCTGGTGCGCGCCAGGCTATTCGCATATCGCTGGGGGCCAGTCCGCCACATTTTTCGATTTCAGGAGATCAAAGTGAATAGCGCATTGCGAATTACGTCTGTGATTTTGCTGAGTGCATTTGCCCTCAGCTCAGGATCCGCCACTCCACCTAATAGGCCCCAGTCGGAACAGAGCGTACAAGTTATCGAAGTCACCGCCAAAAAGTATGAGTATTCGCCGTCGCCGGTCCACGTGAAACTCGGAGCTCCAGTAGAATTGAGATTCACATCACTCGATAAAACTCACGGCTTCAAGATCAATCTGTACCCCGACGGAGCGGACGCCAAAGGTGAGCCCGGGCTCGTTTTTAGTTCGAAGGAAGACTGCTTCAAGCTCGAGAAGGGAACTCCCACAGTAGTGCAGTTTATCCCGCACACTCCAGGGACGTACTCGTTCCATTGTTGCAACCGTTGCGGACTTGGTCACGGCGGAATGAAAGGTCAGCTCGTCGTCGAACCATAGCGCGAGAAGGTTTTGTAGCTCCTCCTATCCGTACTTTCATCTCGCGAAGAGGATACAAGGCTCTAGGGCTAGAGCTCGGAATAAATCCCGCTGAAGTTGGTTTATATAGCTGAAGTCCGGACATTAAACCGGGCACGAAAGCGCGGAAGATAACCATGGCCGAATATCGAATGACTTTGGTGGATCGTCAACAAGTCGCATCGGACACCATGGCTTTCTGGTTCGAACCCGAGGACGGCTACTTCGAATTCCGAGCCGGGCAACATGTTGATCTTGTATTTGCAAACCCGCATCAAGGGAGTGAGAACGACAATTTCAGGACCTTCTCTCTGGCGAGTTCTCCGCAAGAGAAGAATTCAATCATGATTGCCATGCGCATGCGCAAGACGATCTTCAAAACTGCCCTACAGGCCGCCCCTCTTGGTACGAAATTCGTTGTCAGCCGTCCAAGAGGATCGTTCACGCTGCACAAAGACGCAAACAGGCCCGCGGTATTTCTGGCTGGCGGCATCGGAATTGCCCCTATTCGAAGCATCGTTCAACATGCCGCTCAGGAACGTTTGGAGCACAAACTGTATTTGTTCTACTCCAATCGAGATACCGATGATGCGGCTTTCATGAAAGAGTTGGAAAGTTTAGGCGCTCAGAATCACAAGTTCATTTTCGTTCCGACAGTCACCGGACACAGAACGCTGGCTTGGCCGTATGAAAAGGGGCACATCAATCATGAAATGCTGAAGCGTTATTTGGTGGGACTCAAAGGACCTGTGTACTACATCGCAGGACCTTCGGGGATGGTCACCGCTATGACCAGCCTGCTCAATTCCTCCGGCGTGAGCGAAGACGATATGAAAACCGAAGAGTTTGGCGACTACAAGCTGTACGAAAATGCTGAGCAGCGCGATCAGGCAACAGACAACCACCGCTCAGACTTCAGACTGTAAAGTTGCAGCGTATTAGTCGACTTTCTTCCGCAGGTGCAGTTGAGGTATGAAGCTAAGTCTTCGCGCACACAACTACGCTCGCACACTCGCTACTTCTGTCCTTCGTAATTGTTGGCGCGTTATCTGATTTGTATCTCGTCCTCCTACCTAACCGGTGCGCCCAACCAAGGTGTTCCTGACTGGTAACCGTATTTCCCCCTAAAAGATTCCTGATCGCGGAATTATCCAGCCACTTATCCGGTCTTACATCTTGAAGACAGGAAAATGTCTCGACATCTAACTACGAAGGAACAAGGAGATTTGACATGAGTTCGGTTCGTTATCTAAAAGCAATAACCAAATTAGGCCTCGCCGCGCTGGCGCTGGGGATTGTGGCCGGCGGCGGGAATGCGGTAACTCCCTACCAGGGAAAATTCACATTGCCATTTGAAGTCTACTGGGGAGGTTCCACTCTACCCGCCGGCGACTACACCTTTGAGCTGGCATCGCAGACATCCCCTTACACGCTTTATATTCACGGCCAAAAAGCCAATGCCATTATCCGGGCTCTTTCGGCTGACACTGGAGTGCTCTCCAGCACCGCGCAATTAGATTTGGTAGACATCTCGGACGTACATACCATCAAGGCCTTCGAAGCACCGGATCTGGGAGTTACTTTCACCTACTTCACTCCTAAAGAAAACCACATGGCGCCCAAGGAAGTTCGTCACAAGGGCGCGCCTCAAACCGAACCTGCTTCACAGGTCAGCGCTAACAAAATGTCTATCTCGGTTCATCCTTCAGGCCGCTGAGGAAACGTCATGCAAGCTACTGCAAACGCCAGGTGCAGGAATACAAGAGCTCAATTGCTGGCGCCGCGCACCATGCAGAAGCGGCGCAGCTTCAACGGGAGCGCGCGTTCCTCTTCGGGATTCGTCTCGAGGAAGTCTGCGCCGCCAATTTCTGTAACCAACAGCAGTAATTTGACCGAAGCGGAAATTATCAGACGCGCGCAGAACGGCGATGACGCCATGTTCGAGCAGCTGTACCGCCTGCATAGCCGGCGCGTTTATGCCGTTTGCGTGCGTATGGTGAAAGATCCTGCCGAGGCGGAAGATCTCACGCAAGAGGCCTTCTTACTGTTGTTCCGCAAAATTCATACTTTTCGTGGCGAATCGGCTTTCTCCACCTGGCTGCACCGCTTAGCGGTCAACCGCGTCCTGATGTGCTTACGCAGGAAGTCACTACCGTCCGTTTCTCTCGACGAGCCGCTTGATTCGAACGAACTCAGTGGCCCGCCGGCCATCGATCTTGGTTCACTCGACTCAATTTTGGAGGGGTCGCTTGACCGCATCAATCTGGAGCGTTGCATAAAGCGTTTGCCGACCGGGTACCGCACCATATTTCTTTTGCATGACGTGCAAGGGTATAAGCATCACGAGATTGCAGAAATCCTGGGGCGCTCGGTGGGTGATTCGAAATCTCAATTACACAAAGCGCGCGGGCAATTGCGTAGCATGCTCCATGAATTTCAGCGGGCCAAGGCGCGAGATGGGCGTTTAGCTGCGGCCAAAATTTCACCGCGAGAGATGCGCGGGCGTACCATCGATCTTAGTGCCGGTAAGGTGCGTGAGGAATGCTTGCTGCACGCGGCTGAGCGACCGGCCGTTTAAGGTGACAGCCCCGATCGCGCGCGTCGCGCGGCCGTCCGCCAGCGGAACGAACTGGCAGCCAGGTCGTTTCTCAAGCGCCATGGCGGGAATGATCGATACACCCAGCCCGGCACACACCATGCTTAGAATGCTGCTGAATTGACCGCTTTCAAAAATGATCTTCGGTTGCACCCGCGCGCGCTTACATGCCGCTACCGCCGTTTCGCGGAAACAATGACCATCGCGTAACAACAAGAAAGGTTCATCATGCAGCTCTCCGAGCGTGATGTTTCGCCGCTTTGCCGGCTTGTGCTGTTTGGGCAGAGCAGCGTAAAGTTTTTCCTCGATCAACGGGTAGGTCTGAAACTCGTGCCCGCGCGTCAGCAGCGGCACAGCCACAACTGCTACATCGATCGCGCCACTTCGCATTCTTTCTAATAACAATGGCGTAATTTCCTCCACTACCGTTACGCGCGCTTGCGGATATCTGCGGGAAAACGTGGCCAGCAGGGGAGGCAGAAAATACGGCGCAATGGTAGGGATCACACCGACACTCACCGGTCCAGTGATCGATGTGCCGCCTTCCACCACGGCGCTGCGCGCTGTCTCTAAATCAGATAACAGCGCCCTGGCGCGGGGAAGAAACGCCCGCCCCAATTCCGTAAGGCGCACTGTGCGGCCGATGCGATCAAAAAGCCGCGCCCCCAGCTCTTCTTCCAGCTTGTGAATCTGTTGCGAAAGCGATGGCTGGGACACGTGAGTCAGGCGTGCCGCGCGGCTGAAGCCACCGCTGTCGGCTATGGCGCAAAAGTAACGCAGCTGGTGAAATTCCATTTTACAGTCCCATAGGTAACGCCTATCCATTCTATGCGAACAATGTATTAGATGTATAGGTCGCCGCGTCGTACTCTTTACGCGGAAGGAGTTAACAATGTCAGAAAATAAAAGAATGACCACCGACGCAGGGCGGCCGGTGGGCGACAATCAGAATTCCTTGACCGTGGGTCCGCGTGGCCCCGTAGTGTTCGAAGATTTTTTACTGTTCGAGAAAATGGCGCACTTCAATCGCGAACGCATCCCTGAGCGCGTCGTGCACGCCAAAGGTTCGGGTGCCTATGGACACTTTGTCTGCACCCATTCGCTGATGCAATACACCACCGCCAAACTTTTCTCCAGCCCTGGAAAGAAAACGCCGACCTTCCTGAGATTCTCGACTGTGGGCGGCGAAAAAGGCTCCGCAGACACCGAGCGGGACCCCCGCGGATTTGCTCTGAAGTTTTACACCGAAGAAGGGAATTGGGACTTGGTCGGAAACAATACGCCGGTGTTCTTCATCCGCGACCCGCTGAAATTTGGCGACTTCATCCACACCCAGAAGCGCGACCCGCAAACCAATCTCAAATCTCCCACGATGATGTGGGATTTCTGGTCGCTGTCCCCGGAATCGCTCCATCAGGTCACCATCTTATTTTCCGATCGAGGCACTCCCGACGGTTACCGGCACATGGACGGCTTCAGCAGTCATACGTTTAGCCTGATCAACGCAAAGAACGAACTGTTCTACGTGAAATGGCACTTCAAGAACAAGCAGGGCATCAAGAATTTTACCCGCGAAGGCGCCGACGACATGCGCGGCCAGGATCCTGATTACGCACAACGTGATCTGTTCGAAGCCATCAAAAATGGCGACTTCCCGAAGTGGCGCGTGTGCGTGCAGATCATGCCGGAAAAAGATGCCGAGACCTACCACATCAATCCGTTCGACCTCACAAAAGTGTGGCCTCATGGCGATTATCCTCTGATCGAAGTGGGCGAACTGGTTCTCGACCGCAACCCCGAAAATTATTTTGCGGAAGTCGAGCAAGCTGCCTTCGACCCCAAGAATATTGTGCCGGGCATGGGCTATTCGCCGGACAAAATGCTGCAGGCCCGCTTGATCTCTTATCCCGACGCGCACCGCTATCGCTTGGGCGTCAATTACGATTCGCTCCCGGTCAATAAGCCGCAGTGCCCGTTTCATACCTACAACCGTGATGGCGCCATGCGCTTCGACGGAAATTCCGGGGCGTCCGTGAACTATGAGCCGAACAGTTTTGGCGGCCCCACTCAGGACCCCGCATTCCGCGAGCGCCCGCGTCCCGTCAGCGGTACCGTCGACCGGCACAATCACCGCCTAGACGGCGACTACTACACTCAGCCGGGCAATCTCTTCCGCCTCATGAAGCCCGATGCCCGCGAACGCTTGATTGGCAACATCGCGGCCAGTTTGAAACACACTCCGCGGCGTATTCAGGAGCTGCAAGTGCAGCACTTCTTTCAGGCCGACCCCGCGTACGGTGCCGGCGTAGCAAATGCACTGGGCCTTAGCACCGAGAAAACCAACAGCTCCGAAGACAAGTTTGTGGCGGCGGACTAACCGCACGGAAACTTAAACCGGAACTGCGTCGCAGATCGAGGCGTGGCGGCGAATCCTTTAACAGCAGTGTTCGACGCCGTCGTCTCGCATGGACTTGAAGACATAAACTGCGTTTGCCGCGAGTGCCCCACGATGGGGTTATATCTGTTTCTTGGCGGTGCGGGTGACCATCGAAAACCCGTCCCGTAAGAAATAAACACGGCGTTTAGCAAATATTCATCGGATTCATACAATTGTGCGATCGCTTTGGAGTACTTTGAAGAGTGACGTCCCTGGACCCGTGTCAAAAGTTGCCATTCGATCGTGCTTGGCTATTTTGTTTTTGACTTGCATTGCTTTCCCAGAGTCGTCTGAAGTCCAGACCGGCTTGCATAAGGTCAACCACATTATTGTGGTGATGCAGAAAAACCATTCCTTCGATAATTACTTCGGCGCACTAAGTTATGCGCCAGGCAGTCCCCACCACCTGCCCAGCGGAACCGGGGGCTGTGAGCCGAACGACCATGCGTGCGTAGACGGTTTGACGTTCATGTTGGATGCAACCGGAACGCTGCATTGTTTCAACTCCAACCTCGACGTGTGATTAGAGCCGAGACAGAAGGGAACTCAGACGGCGCCATCGCTATTATTTTTCACGCGCGTTCAGCTGATCGAGCTTGCGCTTTAACTGTTCAAGCTTCTGTCCGGCCTCGCCGAGCTTGCCCTCGGCCGTTAGTCGCTGGTAGTCAGCGAGGTCTTTGGCCGCTTCCTTGATGATCGCGTTAAGATCTGTCCCGGGCTTGGCTGAGGCAGCAGGCGCTCCTGCGCTTCGCCCCGGTTCTGCAGGCGCGGCAACCGCACTCAGCGACGAAGTCTCTCCGCCAAATAGGGCCCGCATCGCCGACTCGAAGGTAGGTCCGTATGCGAGCCGGTCTTGTAGCGCTAGTACGACAAGACGTAACTCCGGCATTGGGCTGCGCTCGGCCTGCAGATAGATTGGTTCCGCATATAGCAACGCTCGCCCGCATGGAATCACGAGCAGAGTCCCACGTCGTACGTGGGAGCCTTGTTGATTCCACAGCGTCAATTGTCCCGACAGCTGCGCGTTCTGATCGATGCGTGCTTCGATCTGCAGCGGGCCGTCGACCAGCCTGGTCTTTGGGAAGTCGTAGACGATCGCATTTCCGTACTGAGCGCCGTCGCTGCGCCCAGCAATCCAGCCAATCAGATTGTTCCGGTTAGCTGGCGTGAACGGCAGAATCTCCACGAACTCCACGCCTGTTTCACCCGGCAGTTTCATCAGCACGAAGTTCGGCTCCATGGCCTGGGTCTTCTGCTGGCCGTTCTCGTCCATTCCGACTTCGGAAGCTACCGTCCACAAGTCCTCCCGGTTATAAAACACTTGCGGATCACTCATGTGATAAAGGCCGTATACGGCCGCCTGCAGCCTCAGTAACAACTCGGGATAGCGCACATGTTGGCGTAGCGCCGGCGGCATGGTGGCCGCATCCTTGAAGAGACCCGGAAAAATTTGGCGGTACGCCGAGAGAATGGGATCCTGCGTGTCAAAAACATAGAACGTGGTTGTGCCGTCGTAAGCGTCGATGACTACTTTTATGCTGTTGCGCAGGTAGTTGATCAAAACATTGCCGAGTGCGTAGTGAGTCGCGTAGGGAAAAGTGTCTGAGGTCGTAAACGCGTCCATCATCCACGACAGTCGCCCATCGTCGCCGATGACGATGTAGGGATCCAGATCGTAAGTGAGGAATGGCGCCAGCGCCGTCACACGATCGCGCACATTGCGACGCATCAGCAAGCGGCTCTGCGCGTTGATGTCGTCGCTGAAGGGAACCTTCGTCAGGTCGCCGCGGTCTGACGCAATGAGGACGCGCCGCAGGAACCCGCCGAGAAGAATGCCGCCGTTGCCTTCGTACGAAGTCAGGCTGTTCGTTTGCCCTTGCGGGTAGTTGAATTCTTGTTGCCGGGTTTTCACGTACACGTCAGTGTTGGTCAGCTCGCCGAAATAAATCTCCGGGCGCGTCACGGAAATATTCGGTACCGTGCTTTGGATCGGCATGTTACTCAGAATGAGTGTCGGTAGTCCTTCCGACGTGAATCCGTGCACGGGATTCATGGTGATACCGTAACCGTGCGTATAGATAAGCTTCTCGTTGATCCAGTTACGGCTGCTCTCCGGTAGCTTCTCGATATTCAGCTCGCGTGCAGCGAGCATAACCTGGCGCATCTGGCCATCGATCTCATAACGATCGATGTCGATATCGGGAAAGTCGTAGTAAGTGCGAATTTCCTGTATTTGACGCAGCGTGTCTTGCAGTGCGCGCCAATCCCACAGCCGGATGTTTTGCAGCGTAGCCTGATTGTTCCCCGGGTCAGTGGCCTCGACAGTCGTCTCGGCGGGAAACTCACGTTGCGCGACGCGATCCAATCCATAGGCCCGACGCGTCAGATCAATGTTGTAGGCGATGAAAGGTCGTTCGCGAACCAATTCATTGGGCTTCACGATAAAGTTGCCTACATACCAAGCGATTATCTGCACCGCGAGATAACAGACCGCGGCCGGACCGACCGCTGCGATCAGCCACCGCAGGCGCGGTGTTGATGCGACGTTGATAGCGGCAATCGCGGCGCCAAGAATTAGCGCGACGCATACGACGACCAGGCCGGTAAGCATGACGTGCGCATCCGTGTAAGTCACACCACCAAATATCGTATGATCTTCGAACAATCGTTCGAACCGGCTGATGTACACGCGCATTGCAAGGCTCAGCAACAGGAATGCAAACGCAATGGAAAACCCGCGCCAAGGTGACGGCCAGTCGCGCCTCCCAAGGGCACGCGTACTGCCGGTAATAAAAATAAAGAAAACAGCGATTACGCAGGTAATCACCGCAAGCGTCAGCAGCCAACCGGTGATGAACTGCCATGCGGGCAAAGTGAATAGATAAAAGTTCAGCGGCCTGCCGAAGATCGGATCTACGATTCCGCCGTTGGTGGGTGGCGCATAAAAATAAAGCGCGAACGTTGACCAGTCCAACATCATGTTCGTACCAGTCACGAAGGCAATTCCGAGCGAGACCAGCAGCCCGATGGGGCGCAACATGCGCTCGACTGGCAGTCTTAACGGCCGCCCTCCAACGAAAATCGGCCCACCTCCCAGCAAGTGGGGCTGGTACACCCGCCACAAAGCCAGGAACCAACCGTACAGAACGAAAAACGTAGCTGCGAAAAATCCCGCGAAGACAAACCACTGCAGGCTTATGCTCTTCCGGAATACTTCCGCGTAACCGAGTGACCCGAACCACAGCGCGCCAACGTAATACGACAACACCGTGCGGCTACTCAAAAAGATGACAGCCACAACGGCAAGGATAAGTAAAAACACACGTCGGCGGGGCGGTTGCCGTTGCCGCAAGTGGATGGATTCAGTCATTCAATTCCGCCTTTGCCGGTGTATTTGGTTTGAAGTTTCAAGCGGAACGTATTGTACCGTGTCTGCAATCATGTAACGCAGTTGTCTTCGCAGCTCGCCGAGCGAAACACGAATGGACTTTGTTGACGGAGGTGTTTCGGGTCACGAGTTCTTAACATCGGGCAAACAAGCGGCGCCCGATTCTTTGGAATAGCGGATGTCCATGCGAATCGTTTGGCGTGAGCGTCCACTCTCTAATTCAGTTTTAGCCTTTGCCTTCTATTCGACTTATAATCCCGGCCAACAACGGTGCGGTGACTTTTGCCCGAACCCAGTTCTAGTCCGGAACGCTATTCACTGGCCGTCATCACTGATGACGCAGAGCTCTTTCCGGAGGTTCGCAGACATCTTGGCGGTGAATTCCGAACCTCGCTGGCCGCCAATGAAGACGAAATCAAGGCTCTTCTCGAACAGCCGGAATTGCACGCGATTCTGTTCAACCTGGATTCCATTGGCGACGGACCGACCGATAGTCTGGATGTCCTTGAGGAGATCCGCAAAATCCGGGATGACGTCGTTCTTGCCGCTTTCACCCGCAGCAATCAACGCACAATTCCTTTGAAGGCCAGCCAGGCTGGCGCCGACGAGTTTTTTCGTTTCCCTATCAACTACGATGAACTCAAGATTGTGCTGTCTCGGGCCATCGAAAAGCGCGCACTGGAACTGGAAGGTCGTCGGCTGATGCAGCAAGTAGAAGACAAGGCCGTTTTTTACGGATTGCTAGGCACCAGCGCAGCCATGCAGAAGGTTTATCAAGCCATTCAGTCCGTTGCCGGTACCGGTGCGTCGGTGGTGCTGCGTGGCGAAAGCGGGGTCGGCAAGGAACTGGTCGCCAAGGCCATCGTTCAGTGTGGCGATCGAGCGTCGCAGCCGTTCATTTGCGTAAATTGTTCCGCTCTGCCCGAAACGCTGATGGAATCCGAGCTCTTCGGCTACGAAAAAGGCGCGTTTACTGGGGCCGACACCGCCAAGCCGGGACTGATCGAGCTCGCCCAAGGCGGGACGCTGTTCCTGGACGAAATCACCAGCCTCAACCTCAACTTGCAAAGTAAATTGCTGCGCGTCCTTCAGGAGCGCTCCGTGCAGCGCTTGGGCGCTCGCGCGGCAAAAAAAATCGACTTCCGCCTGATCACCGCCACCAACGAGGACTTGGAAGACTGCGTGAGCAAGGGCCGTTTCCGCGAAGATCTGTACTTCCGCATCAACGTGGTGCCCATTTTGGTGCCGCCTCTTCGCGAAAGGGAAGGCGACGTCGCGCTGTTGGCCGACCATTTTCTGAGGATGTATTGCGCATCCGCAAAAAAGCCGCTAAAGACCCTCAAGCCTGACGTTCTGGAGACGCTGGAAGCCTACGTATGGCCCGGGAACGTGCGGGAACTGGAAAACGTGATGCAGAGATTGGCAGTAATGGTCGCCGGGCAGACTATCACCCTGGAACATCTGCCCCAACAGTTGTTGCAGCACAGCGCTACCGCCCAGGAAGCCATTCTGATGCCCGAGGGCGGGGTCGATTACGATGCGGAGATGGAGCGCATCGAAGTTGCCTACCTTAATGCCGCGCTGCGCCGCACCGGCGGGAAAAAGAGCGCGGCAGCTACGCTATTGCAGATCGACGGGCAGCGCATGAAGTACCTTTGCCGCAAGCATAAGATCGAGTAGGTTTCTCGCAAACTAGTTTAAAAATTAACCGTGAGTAGTTAATTTTTAACCGCAGGTGAATTTTCAAACCGACAAATGTTCCGGCTGCAAGCACGTTCCGCGCTAACAGCTTTCTTTTCAACCTGCGGTGCAGCGGTAAACGCGCCGGAGAATTTGGCCCTCCCAATGCTCTCCAACAAGCCGTCGATAGCGACAAAAAAATTATCAATAAAATTTAAGGGGGAGAAACCATCATGAGCATCGAGAAAAAGAGCTTGATCAGCACCCTGAAGACCACCAAGAAAGCTAACGTGGCAAAGGACGAACTCGACAGCACCGCAACGGTAAGTCCAACCACCAAGTCGCCCACCGTTAGGTTGACTGCAAGAAAATTGAATACAGCAAGAAAAATGGCAATTAAGAATAACCTAAGCAGGAAGTAAGCGGGATATCGGCGTAATTGGGCCAGCAGAGCTTGATACAAAGGCCTCGATCCTAATCGAGGCCTTTTTCTTACCACAACTTTCTTACTAAAAAGCGTTGCCCTTCTTGCCAAACTAGTCCTGCGATACTCCGGCGCACTCCGTAAATCCGCGCTACGCCAATCATTCCTGGTCTGAGCCGCCCATCAGAATTGTTAATTTGCGCTTCAACCACATAAAAGTTCGGTGGTCGTAAGCCCTTGAAATTGTTCTCGTCCGCCAGCGCTGGATCGACTTGAGAAGATTGTGTCGCCAACGAAGCCATTTGCGAGTCCCAGATTTTCCACAGCCCTTCGACTTGCAATCGAACCCTGGATCCTTGGGCCAGTTTGTAAACATCGTGCTCGGAAACAGAAATACGCGCGCGCATGACGCGCAAGTCGGCAATTTCCAACAGTTCCGTACCTTCCTGGACGTAAGAGCCGAGAAGGTCTGTGACCCGGGGGGTAAGCACAACGCCTGAAATAGGACTTACCACCTCCAGATTAGCCATCTTGGAGTTCAACACTTGCTGGTGTTTTGCCGACCGCTCGCGCTCCTGCGACGCCGAACCAAAATCCGCGTAATGCAGGGTCGCTGATGTTGCCAACATCGAGGCGCCCAGGTAGTCCGCGCGCGCCCGGGCCAGCTCCGATTGCAGCGGAAGGTTGCGCAGTTGGACGAGAGGTGAACCAGTCTCCACAGAAGTGCCTTCATTCACATCAACATGCGTTACGCTGCCCGACACGCGGCTGCGCACCACCGCTCTTTGTACTGGCTCAAGTACAAAACGTCCCTGAACCGAGTCGTGCCACAGTGGCAGCAACAGAAGTATGGCCACGATGCTGGCAATGACCCACGGATAACGCGATCCAAACCACGCATGTACGCGACCTTTCTTGTCCAGATAAACAAATTTCATAAAGTTCCCCAAGGTACGGATTCTGGAGCGAAAAATCAGCGCCGCGGTTGCCAGCTCGGGAATGAAAGACCAATCGGGATCAAAATTGCGGAAAACATTTCCGACAAATCGCGCCACCACGTACAGCACTGTATAGCTGTAAACACCAGAAATTAAGGGGTACACCACATACCCCACGCGCCATCGCCGAGGCACGTAGGGAACCTCCACCGGTAATTTCCAGATATGGCGCTTCACCCATGCCGATAAATAAGCGGTCGAATCCTCTTTCAAATCAGCAAACCCGAAAAGTTCACACATGATGTAGTAGCCATCGAGCTTCATGAGCGGATTGAAGTTGATAAGTATTGAGGCGATCCCGGTAATGAGCATCATCACGTAAGCAGCCGAATGCAGGCTGGTATCCGGCGGCGACAGCCACCAGATCACGGTGGCCACAGCGCAGATGTATAACTCTGACCAGGCTCCGGCCAAGGCTATGATCATGCGCTCGTAACGCGTGGCCAACACCTGACCTTCCGAAGTGTCGGTATAAAACGCAGGCGTGAGATAAATCAACAAGAAGCCCATGGCCGGCACCCGGCCGCCGAAGTGTTTGCAGGCGTGCCCGTGGCCGATTTCGTGCCAGCACATAGACACCACCGCGGCCACGTAAAAGACGCCGACGTCGCCCCACGTTTTTGATGAGAAATTAAAGAATTGCAGCGTGTCGCGTCCGATTTCACTCCAAAAGGCGATGGTGATTCCGGCCATGATGGCAAAAACTCCCAAGCTCACCAGCGTGAACCACCAGGTATAAATAAATGACGTATAGGAATGCAGCCAGGTCAGAAACTTATCGGGATTAACCGCCGGAAAAGCGATTTCTGCCAGGTCTCCATATTTGCTCTTTTTTGCTTTTAGCTTTTTCTTACGCTTTTGCGCGTCCTTTTGCATCAGCAGAAGGTTTTTTTCCTGCGGCGTTTTGTACCAGAAGTCCAGCGCTTCCAGCGATGCGGCGAATTCGCGAATTTCATCGGCACTAAACTCCGCGCCGGTGCGCGCCGAATGGATCTTCGCGATTTCCTCGTAGGAATGCTGACCGTCAAAAAGTTGAGCGAGCGTCCAATTCGCGCGCGGAAAGCGGAACATCGATTCCTGGCTGGGCACCAGGACACGAATTACAACTCTACCTTCTTCGATGTGCTCCTTGAACACCACGTCAGGAGGCATCCGTGGCGCGCGCTCGGAGATATTCCGCGCCGGAATTTCGGGCAGGGCTACATCGAGGACACGTGTGAGATTCATGGCAACTGATCGAGCCGGGCTGACGCAGTCATGCCAGGCCGCAGCGACCCACGGTCGCCCGACAGTTCCAGAAGCACTTCGAAGGTGCCGCTGGCGGGATCCACCACCGGGCTGATCTCCCGCACACGCGCGGCATGTTTTTCTCCGGTGGCGTTCGGGGAAATAACTTCGATATTTTGGCCGCGCTGCAATTTGCCGAAGAATTTTTCCGGCAGCGTAAATCGCAACAGCAAAGGAGCTTCGCTGGTGACCCAGAATAAGCGGTCGCCCTTAGCGACGGTTTGCCCTTCGCGAACATAACGGCGTGCGACCAGCGCAGCGAATGGTGAGGTTATTTTTGTTTTCTCCAACTCCAATTCCAGCGATTTCTCTTCTTGTCGCGCGCTGTTCAGCGACTCCTCCACGCGCTTAATGTCCCACTGGTCAGACTCCGCTTTATACTTGGCGTGCTGTAGTTGTTCTTCGGAGGTCAGTCCCAGGTTCCATAGATTTTGGGCGCGAGCGTAGTCAGCTTTAAGGACTTGAGCCTCTGACTGCCAGTTTTTCAAGTCAGCTTCAATGCCGCGTGACTTGGCTCGCGCGGCTTCCAGGTTCGCGGCAATTTGCCGGTCGTCCAACCGCGCAAGCAAGGCGCCGGCTTTCACGCGGGCAGGTACATCAGAAAATATTTTCGCGACAACACCGTCGCGCTGCGCCGTCAAATCCACTTGATGCTCCACAATAATCGGCCCGGACACTATTAAACTAGAATCTACTGATTCGCGAGGCGCTGGCGGACTGACATTCACGGTAGTTTTTTCCGGTGGACTTGCGGCGCTCGACACCGACGACGCGGCCTTATCGCTGCCGCAGCCCGTTGTCTGAACCGCGAATCCGGCCAGACCACAACCAATCGCCCAACAAATTGAACTTCGTATCTTTCGATCTAGCGACATTCCTTACCACCCCAGCCAATACCACAATTTTGAATACGCCCACAGCAGTGGCCCACGAAAGAGCACGTACCCCGCGGGCCTCCAGCCGACCCGTATCTTCCCGCGCCCTTCCATCCCCGCTCGAATCGCGCCATCCGCGTTATTCAACGCCACTCGCGAATAAAACACCGGCGCTTCATGCACGCTTTCCGCTTTCGGACTAATCACCACAACCTGCCCATGAAACGTGCGCGTCGGAAAACTGTTGAGCTTCACAGAAGCTTTCTGGCCGACCTTTAAAAGTCCGGCATCGGCGTCGTCGACGGCCACATCCACAATCTCGCGCGAACTGTCCACCATTTCGGCAAATGTGTCGCCGCGGCCCAGCTTACGACCGACAAAATTTTCCACGTGCGGCGTGGCCACCACCCCGGCGATAGGCGAACGCAGTTGCAATTTATCCAGCAGCGTCCGCGCACGTTCGAGCTCGCCCCTCCAGTATTCCACCTGCGCCCGCTGCGCCCCGGCCGCCGTGCCATCGTTACCCGCCAGAGCGCGGTTCATTTGCAGCGTCGCCGATCCATACCTGGCTTGTGCTTCCGCCACCGCCGATTGAGCGTTCCACGTTTCCATCTCGGCGAGCACCTGGCCCTCCTGCACCTGCTGTCCCTCCGCCACCAGCACCTTCCTGATCACCCCGTCGACTTCCGGCTGAACTTGTGCACGCCGCACCGGCGCAACCACCGCTCCGCCATCCACGCGGAGGGGCAAAGGGAAAGCCACTAGAAAAAACACCAATGCAATGGTGCCGGCAGTGATGAGTACTCGCCGACGTTTTTCCATGGCCATGAATTTTCGTTTGCGGCTGAGTACCGGTTCGAGCAGCGTGATGAACGGCACTTCCTTGTACATCTGCGCATTCCGCAACGCAACGGTTGCCTGGCTGGCAAGAACTTCCAGAATTTCAATGTGCGCCGGAGATAGAAAATCCGGATCAGCGCTTTCCAGACACAACATTCCGACGCGTCCGGTGTCGTCGTTCAGCGGCAACGCATAAAATCCGCGCATGCCCGAATCCGCAAAATATTTCCGGAACTTCGCGCGGGTCTCTTCGCGGTCAGCGTCGATTTCATCGCCATGCTGCCGCACGTGAACAATTTCCGAAGAAAGCGCGGCCCATTGCAATACGACATTTAATGGCGCGATTTCCGGCGCATCGGTGTTTACCTGCGTCAATCCGGTCACCGCGCTCAGCTTGAAGCGTCCTTTTTGCTCCAGCGCCAGGGCGGCGCGGTCATAAGGAATTACAGCTTGAGGAGCGTTCACGATGGTTTGCAGCATGCGTTCGAGATTCAGTGTCGAGGTGATTTCATGGCTTACCGCGTTCAGGGTTTCGAGGATTTCCACCTTGCGTTCCGCGATGAGCAAGCTGGCGTTATGCAGCGCATTCGATGCCGTATCGTTCAAACTATTCAGCGTAAACAAATCGTCATCATCAAAGGCTCCGCCGTCCAGTTTGTTCACCACCTCCACGACGCCCACGAGCGCTCCGCGATCCATGATTGGCGCGACGAGCAACGACCGCACCGGCAATTCAGGCCTAGAAGCGTTGCGTTGCGCCAGCCGGGGATCCATAGCATCGGAAATGCAAACATTTTCGCCGTTGTCGGAAACCGTGCCGACCACGCTTTCGTTTGGCTTCAGGATCTGTCCTTTGAAAACCGTCGGATCGACCCCAGCTTGATGCATCAGTTCAACAGTTTCGTCCGGATGCAGCAGCCAGATGTTGACCGCCTGGGCCTCCAGAATTTCGCCGAACTTCGAAGCGATGAGCGGCAGCAACTCGGCCATCTCCAGCGTCGACGAAAATACTTTTTCCAGATCGTAGAGTTGTGTCAGACGGCTGATGGATTTCAGCGCGCCGTGGCGCTCCTCTTCATAACCCTGCGCAGCAACAATGGCGACGGCACCCAAGGCAGACGCAGGCTGCAAAGCAACAAGCACGTCGAGAGGCAGTTTTTCGTTGAAAGAAAGAATTTCAAGGGCGCCCACCAGAGCATCGCCGTTCAACAGCGGAATGTAACAAAGCGATTGCAGACTTCTGCGTACATCGATGTGCGGATAATCTTCCCGCTTTAGGGCCGCTCCGCTGCGCAATTGAGGGACGGGGTCGTCCATCAAGCGGCCGAGCAAACCCGAGTTTGATTGGATAAATGCGCCGTGGAGCGTGGCTTCACCGACCGTGGCTTTTGGAATCCAGTACGTTGCGCTGGCATGGCTGGCGAGGGTGTACACGCTGACGGCCGCGCCAGGCAGAAATTCAACAACAAATCGCGCAAGCGCCCGCGCTCGTTGCGATACCTCCTGCTCTGCGAGCAGAGTGGAAGAAAGCGCAGACAGATCCAGAACGGATTTCTGCTCCTGGCTCGACAAATTTCGGCCCTCCATCCGTGAAGCCCGGGGGACTACCGGCAGGCCGTGTTCCTTGCTTTTTTACCGAGGATTCTCTAACGTGTGCGCGGACTCTAACAAAGGGATTCAGGGGTGTCAACGATGGCGCCCAAGTGTCCGCAGGCCGCCGATGGCGGGGAGACGGTACTTTGGATATCGATACAAGGACACAGGATGGAGTAGAAATCGTGAAGTTGACGGGAAGGCTATGCATGGGTCAGCCGCTCGACCGCTTCAATTCCACAATGAGCGAGCTGCTGCGTCAGTCGCATAACAAGATTGTTCTCGATGTCGAGGAAGTCCCTACGATTGACTCCAGCGGCATTGGCATGCTGGTTCGCCACCTCACTACAGCAAAACAAAACGGGGGCGCCATCCGGCTGCTTAAGCCTTCCAAGTTCACAGTCCAGACGCTCAAAATGGTGGGATTATTGAATCTCTTCGCTACTTACGAAAATTTGTCGGAGGCCGTTGCCTCGTTCCACTAATCTTTCAATGAACGGGGACATCGCCCGCAACCAAGATAAAGAAAGAAGTCGAAGGGCCGTTACGGATGGCAACCGATTACGAGCAGGCCATCCGCGTTCAGCGATTTCGCAAAACGATGCATGTCTCAGGAGCGTTAGGGGCTGGCACTCTCAGCCGCGGCTCGCTGGGCTGCTGCCTTTTCGTCCTGTCCCAGCTGCAGATAAGCGTCCGCCAAGAACTGATGCGCTTCCTTGGACTTTGGCTGCAAGCTGACCGCTTTCTCCAAGTCGGGGAGGGCGTCTGCAGCATGGCCTTGCAGCGACAAGATACGACCGCGAAGTAGGCGCGCGCGATAATGATCCGGGTCAAGTTCGAGCGTAACGCCAAGCTGACTCATGGCTTCAGGGACACGATCAACACGGGCGTAAATTGCAGCTAAAGAGAAGCGCGCGTCCGTCCAGTCTGGACTGTGAGCGACGACGATCTCTAAATGCGTGGCGGCGGTCTGGAGGTCGCCTTTCTCATAAAGCGCGAGCGCCATTTCGTACTGACCCATCATGGAATCCGGGACCAACTGGATGGCCTTGTTGAGGTGCAGAATGGCCTTGTCATACTGACGAATTTCTTTATAGGCGACGCCCAGGAAGTACTGCGCATGAGGAATCAGCGGGTCCTCTGCCACCACACGCTCGAGCAAGGGAATCGCGGTTGTCTCCTTGCCTTCTTCGATTCGCAAATTCGCGTCGTGTAGATCGTTGGCCACCTGGATGTGAAGCTTCGGGTCTTCGCTCTTTGAGGGCGTCTGGGGGCCAGACGAAGCCATATAGCCGAGGGCCCTCAGCTTCTCGACGCTTTGTGGATCGAGCGACGTATGGTCCGGTTCCGGCGCATTGGCCCTTGCACGTTTTTCAAATCGATCCAGTTGTATGGCCATGCGCACCGCCGCCAGCTTATTTTTCTCGTACAAATTAAGCTCTTCGTTGGGGTCCTGAAGTTGGTCGTACAGTTCTGGTTGAGGTGCTTTAACGAACAGGAAATTTTCTGTACGCAATGCTTCCAAGGAACTCCATCCGAAACCGCGATGCGGGTACTCGTTTTCAGCAAAGGAAATGCGGTCTGGCACATCCTTGGCCCCGATGAGTGGAATCAAAGATTGACCCTGCATTGCCTCCGGTATGGGAACTTGTATGGCGTCGAGGACCGTGGGAGCTACGTCTGCCAGGTTGGCCCGCGCGGAAACTTTTTGTTTGGCAAACTCTGCATTCGGAAATTTGAGGAGCAGTGGCACACGGATGGTTGAGTCATAGAGAAAAACACCGTGGGTATTCTCGCCGTGCTCGCCGAGTGATTCCCCATGGTCGCTCATGACCGCGATCAGCGCGTTATCGTAAATCCCCGCAGCACGAAGTTCCGCAAACAACTTGCCGAGTGTGGCGTCCACGTACGCGATGCAACCGTCATACGGAGCTTTGGAATAACGGTCGTCGAACGGGGCTGGCGGATCATATGGGTCATGGGCGTCCCAGATGTGAATCCACAAAAAGGCCGGTTTGTGAGGTTCTTTTTCCAGCCAGCGGAGCGCACGTACTGTTGTCTCCTCTCCGCGCCTCTGCATGGAACCGAGTCGGCTTTCACTACGTTTGCCGCGATGAAAGCCCGCGTCGTAAGTATCAAATCCGCGTTCGAAACCTGGAGCAAAACCATTTGTTGGATCAAGAATGATGGAGCTGACGAAGGCCCCGGTGCGATAACCGCGCGCACGAAGCAGCGATGGCAAATAGGGAGGGAAATCGGGCAAGCGGCTTCCAAAATCGCGCACTCCATGAAACCGTGGGTAGGTCCCGGTAAGAATTGTGGCATGTGAAACGGGCGTTAGCGGAGCCTGCGAATACGCCCGTTCGAAGACGACGCTCTGAAGCGCGAGTGCGTCCAGGTGCGGCGTTAGACCACGCTTCGAGCCGAGAAAGCCCATGCGATCGGCGCGAACCGTGTCGATAGTGATAACGATAACGGTTGGCTGGTCCGTGGCTGCCGCACCGAGCGATGGCAAGAATGCCAAAACACAGAGGATCCAGGCGCTGCAGCTGAAAGAAGGCATAAGAGAAAAGGGACCCTGATGTTATCAGAGTCCCTTGGGCTGAGACACTTCAACTGGCAAGCTAGAAGAGCAGCTTCACGCCGAACTGCATCGCGCGAGGCGACCCTTGAGCGACGCCGGGATTGAGACCATCGGGTGTCCCGATAATGGTTGCAAAACCACTGGACCCCAAGGTAGAGAGTACTGACGGAAGAGGACCGAAGTTGGGGTGATTTATCACGTTAAAGACCTCCCAACGGAACTGCAGGTTCAAGCGTTCCGTAAGCTTGGTCATTTTAATGAGGTTTGCGTCCCACTGTCTAAACCCAGGGCCGCGAAGACTGTTCCGACCGCAGGTTCCGAGCGTACCGTCGGCCGGTTTTGCGAAAGCTGTATCGATATTGGTTATGAATGTGAGCTGAGAAAAGTCGTAGTTCGGAGGAGCCAGGCAATCCGCGCGTGAAACGGCTTGGTCCTGCCCGGAATGGTCTGAAGAACGTCCGAGTGGTGTCCAAGGACGACCCGTGAGTGCCGTGAAGACGGTACCAATTTCCCACCCTTCCCCTAAGCGTCCTAAAGCTGAGAACTTGGGTACGGTGTAAGTTCCGCCGAGATTAAAGTTCAACCGGACGTCATTATCGCACGGCCCGCGGGAGTCGTTTGGGTTGTATGGGTTCTCCGCCTGCAATGGAAGGCTAGCGGCACCGCCACGGTTTGTGGAATTGTTGTCAATGCAGTTCGACCAAGTGAAGTTGTACTGCGTATTGATGCCGTGCCAATCCCGCTGGCGGAAGGAGGCCTGAAGCGCGTTGTAATGCTGATATCCATCGTTCGTGAGCTGCATGACGTACTTGTAGGATGGAGTCAAGGTGCCACCGACGTTGGTTTGGAAAACTGAATCAAACGGCCGGCTGCAATTAAGGGTAGTGTCGTTGCTCGCGGTACCAGCTGGTCCAATTTGTTGGCCGCCGTTGTTGCTGTCATAACATCCCAGAGGTCGGTTATTCAGGCTTCGCTCGTAAAGAAGGTTCTGCCCCTTCGATCCGACGTAGGAAACGGTGACCACGCTGTTTCTGAACACCTCGTGTTGAATGGTTGCTGAATAGTAGTGAATCCTTGGTGTGAGCAAGGGAGATACGGTCCCAAAAATGTTGAATGGGGGTGTAGCGGTCGGATTCGCACCATACGTTTGGAAGGGAATGGTACTGCCAGGCAATGGACCAATACACACAAAATCGGCGTTCGGGTTTGTCGCCGGATCATAGCATGTCGTCGGCCCCTGAGCCTCGAAGATCTTGGTCGGATCCGCGGCACCATCCGCAGTCACTGAGAACACACCTAAGTCGGCGTTGGTGAAAGCGCCAGCGCGCGCGCCGTGAAAGGTGTACGGTGCGCTGATAGCTGAGAAGTTGGCTACGTCGTAGGTCATGGCGTAACCTAGGCGTAGAGCGGTCTTACCAGTGCCGAAGATGTCCCAAGCTAGGCCAGCCCGTGGACCGAAGTCATGATAGTCCAGACCATAAAGTCTTGGGAGGGTGGTGCCTAATTTCACGAGGCCCTGGTCAGGAAAGAAATTGGAGCCGTTGTGGTCACTCTCTCCGAGAGCTCCGTTGAGATCCCAACGCAAGCCCAGGCTGAGAGTAAGTCTCGGCCGTATTTTCCATTCGTCCTGCACATAAAGGCCGACGGAGGGTTGGGTGAGATGGCGAGTGGTATCACCGAAAGACCGGGCAGCTTCGTCTAATCGACCCAGAAGCAATTGCTCGAGAACCGTTGTCCAATCAGGCTCAAAAATGCTGAATGACGAACGAGCACGGTTGCGAAGACTAAAGCTCCCCGCGAACTGATAATTACCGCCCATTTTTAGGGTATGCGTACCTTTAATCCAAGTGACATGTTCGGACACGTCGTAGGTCTGTGTCGGGCGCGTGCTTAGCGGGTAGCCGGCAATACCGCCGATATTTCCTGCAGTCGCGGAGCTATACACTGGAGGCACACCGTAGTCGAGAGGGTCGAGCGGTCCGGTATCGAGCCCCAGGCTGGCGGGATTGACCTTATTGTTGACGTCCAGAATTTGAGAGTACCGCGTCCAGTTAAAACGTGTATCAAAGATCGTATTCGCGGTCATGTTATAGGTCCATGTGAGACCGACCATCTGCACGCGAGTCGGCGCAATGGTGTTGAATATGTCTGGACTCCCCGCGCTAGAGGGAGGGGTCATCTGGTAGCCGGACGCGGGAGCAGACTGCAGGCTGTCGGAAAACATATAGCGACCAGAAAGTTGCATCTTGTCGTTCATCTTGTGGTCGATCTTCACGATGAAGCTGTTCATCGAATCGGTGTTAGGCAAAGAGACGACTTGGTTGAATCCGCCCGGTGTTAACGACGGATTTACGGGAAAGTATTTAAATAGGGCTTGGCCGGCGGGATTAATGGGTAAACCGCTCGTGTTCACAGTTGGATCGGCAATGTTGGCCAACGCCGCGTTGACGTCGCCTTGCGTGGGCACATTCACGGTGTAGGCGGGCTTTGAGATATTCTTCTGTGCCTCATAGTTAACGAAGAAAAAAGTACGGTCCTTCACAATCGGCCCGCCAATGGTTGCACCGTATTGGTGGTTATGGAGGGGAATCACGCTCTGCGAGATGGGGTTCGAAGCGTCTGTGGCGCTCCAATGTCCAAAGTAATAAACCGATCCGTGAATATCGTTGGATCCGCTCTTCAGCGTTACGTTGACAGAGGCTCCGCCCTTCACGCCGTACTCGGCGGAGGGAAGCTGCTGCACGGTGTACTCGGCGATGGCGTCATTGGGAAGCACCGAAGCTGAGACACCCAGGACGCCCGGCTGCCCTACAACCTCGCTGCCGTAAAAGCGGTCGTTGTTGTACATGCCATCGATCAAGTAATTGTTTGCGGTCGTGCGCTGGCCGCTGACGCTTACGTCCAGGAAGCCTCCACCAGGGGTGCGCTGAACGCCGGGCGTGAGGGCCAGAATGGACTTAAAGTCTCGACCGTTGAGCGGCAGGTCCACGATGCGTTCTTGATCTACATCGTTGTTAATGCCGGGAGAGAAGTCCACCAAAGGAGCAACTGCTTCAACTAAGACGGTGTCAGTATTCTGGCCCAACTCAAGCCGAAAATCCGCCTTAGTAATTTGAGCAACGGTTACGGTGACATCGCGGACTGTCGTCTTGAATCCTGGAGCAGACACGGACACCTTGTAGACACAACTCGGCAAATCCGTGAGCCGATATTCTCCAACGCTGCCGGACTTCACGGTGTGCTTCTGATCAGTATCGGGACAGACAGCGGAAACATCGGCGTCAGCCACATAGGCGCCGCTCTGATCCATCACCGTCCCGGTAATGTCTCCGGTTACGATCTGGGCCGATGAAGAAACAGCGCTGGAGAGAACAGAGAGCAAAAGAATTGACAGAATACGACCAGTTGGCATGGACTTCACCCCTGACCCGCGTAGCCGCGAGTAATGCTCTTGGTCAGGCATTCTATGCCCGCCTTCATTTTTGTCAACGTGAATCGCACTTGGTAAGACGAATTTTTTAATTATTAAGAATGAATAAAAATAACTTTAGACTTAATTCATAAGTTACATAGACCGAACGTTGCCGCAAGCATTTCTACGAAGCTTTGTTGGTTCAGTTGCAAGAGTTGTTGTCGGCTCGCAGACATCCGTGATCGCAATCGACAAAAAAACCGACAATCTACGGTCGATTTAGTTTCGGGCGTGATAACCTCTTCCGGTTTTCCTATGGAGGTACGTGTGAAAATTCCTCGCAGACCTTGGATTTTGTTTGTCGCGATCTCGTGCGCGCTTATAGCCCCGTTCCTTTTCGCCGCTGAGCAGCAGGTGGCGCCGAGTACTTACGGTGGGCTCAAATGGCGGCTCGTTGGACCGTTCCGCGGCGGCCGCGTAATTACTGTCGCTGGCGTTCCCTCACAGCCAAACACGTATTATTTCGGCGCGGTGGCCGGTGGTGTTTGGAAAACCATGGATGGTGGCAATACCTGGGATCCCCTTTTTGAAAAACAATCCGTCTCATCCATCGGTGCCATCGCCGTTTCCGACTCGGATCCCAACGTAATTTATGCCGGCTCCGGGGAAGCCTGCATTCGCGGCAACATATCGCATGGCGATGGCGTGTACAAATCCACTGACGCCGGAAAAACGTGGACCAATGTTGGCCTTCGGGACACTCGTCACATCGGCGATGTGATCATTCATCCCACAGACCCGAGCACCGTTTACGTTGCGGCCCTCGGCCACACTTACGGACCCAACACCGAGCGAGGCGTTTTTCGCACGCGAGACGGCGGCAAAAGCTGGGAGAAAGTTTTATATCTGGATGACCGGACCGGCGCGATCGAGATTGTGTTCGATCCAAACAACCCGCATGTCCTCTTTGCGTCGATGTGGGAAGGCTGGCGAACTCCCTGGACGCTGAACAGCGGCGGCGCCAAAGACGGGCTTTATCGTTCGTCCGACGAAGGCACGACCTGGAAGCGTATCGAAGGCAACGGAATGCCTGAAGGACCGCTCGGACGGATAGGCGTTAGTGTCTCCGGCGCCGATTCGAACGTGGTGTACGCGCTGATTGAGGCCAAAAAGGGAGGGCTCTATCGATCGAACGACGGCGGCGAACACTGGGCGCTCATTAACCCGGACCACCGCTTTCGTCAGCGCGCCTGGTATTTCACGCATGTGTGGGCCGATCCCAAGAACGTAGACACGGTATATATCGCGAACACAGGTTTGTATCATTCCAACGATGGTGGCAAAACGTTTCAACGCCTGCAGGCACCTCACGGCGACCATCACGCTCTTTGGATAGATCCTAATAATCCGTCACGCATGATCAATGGCAATGACGGTGGGGCAACCGTCAGCGTGGACGGCGGCAAAAATTGGACCACGCAAAATAATCAGCCGACCGCGCAGTTTTATCACGTGGCCGCCGATAACGATTTTCTTTACCGGTTGTACGGTTCGCAGCAGGACAATTCTTCTGTCGGCATCGCAACTCGCACGGACCACGGATACATCGGTCCAGGCGATTTTATGCCGGTGGGCGGCGGCGAAAGCGGTTACGTGGTCCCAGACCCGCGGAATTCGAACATCGTGTATGCCGACGACGAAGGCCCGTTCTTCACACGTTTTGATCGCGCCACCGGCCAGGCTCAGAGCATCCAAGAGTGGCCTGAGGATATCAGCGGGCATTCGGCAGGGGTCCAGAAGTACCGCTACACCTGGACGATGCCTATCGTCATTTCGTCGCACAATCCCGACGTGATTTATCACGCTTCCCAGTATGTCTTTCGCTCGAGCGATGCGGGTAACACGTGGACGGAAATTAGCCCGGACCTTACTCGCAACGACAAAGCGAAACAGCAGGATTCCGGCGGTCCAATCACCAAGGATCAGTATTCCGTTGAATACTATGACGTAATTTTCGCGCTTGCCGAGTCACCGAAGCAAGCAGACGTGCTGTGGGCGGGCACCGATGACGGCTTGCTTCAACTAACGCGCGATGGTGGGAAAAATTGGTCCAATGTCACGCCCAAAGAAGTTCCCCAGTGGTCGGCGATTAGTTTGATTGATGCTTCTGCCTTTGACCCGGCAATAGCGTATGTCGCGGTGGACGCTCACAAGCTCGACGATTTCCATCCGCTTATTTTCAAGACCAGTGATTATGGAAAAACGTGGAGCAAAATTGTCGGCGGCTTGCCCGATAATTCTTACGTTCACGCGGTACGCGAAGATCCCGCGCGAAACGGTTTGCTCTATGCGGGAACCGAAACTGGTGTGTGGGTGTCGTTCAATGATGGAGCGAATTGGCAACCTCTGCAGCTCAATCTCCCGAACACGCCTATTCACGACCTCATCATTCACAATGATGATTTGGTCGTAGCCACACACGGGCGCTCATTTTGGGTGCTCGATGACGTCGGCCCGCTTCGTCAACTTACACCCGCGGTCGCGAACGAGCCGGCGCATCTTTTTGCGCCCAGTACCGCCATCAGGACGCGCATTGGCCATCGGGAGCGTCGTCGTTTTGTGATAGCTGAAAATCCTCCGCAAGGGGCCATGCTCTATTACTGGCTGAAGGAAAAACCGAAAGAACCCATCAAGCTCGAGGTTCTGAATGATCAAGGCAAAACCCTCCGTTCAGTGAGCAGTGTCGAGAAAAAGGAAGCGGAGGAAACCACGGAGTTTGATGAGGAGGCGGACGTTACGCACATACCGGCGGAAGCTGGCTTAAATCTCTTCGTCTGGGATCTTCGTGGCCAGATGCCCATGAAAATTCCAAAAGCCATATACGACAACGGCAAACCCATCGGCCCGCTCGTTCTGCCTGGGAAGTATCAGGTCCGGTTGACCGTCGGTGGCAAGTCCTACACCGAGCCAATCGAAATCAAGATGGATCCCCGCATTAAAACTTCTCCGGACGACCTGCGCAAGCAGTTCGATTTGCTTTCCAAGTTGCGTGACACCGAAGACGAATTGAATAAAGCGATTCTCGGGATTCGTGACTTAAACAATCAACTGCAGACACTCGAGAAGCGTCTCGGCTCAGTGAAGGAAAGCAAGGCGGTGGCAGATAACTGCGCGGAGCTGCAGAAGAAGATCCGTGCCATCGAAGAAGAATTAATTCAGGTGAATGCTACTGCTCAGGAGGATGAGGCCAATTACCCGACAAAGCTCAACAGCAAACTTGGGTATCTTAGCGGGGTCGCAGACAGCGCGGACACAGCGCCCACACGCGCGGAACTAGAAGTGTTCTCGGAGCTCGACAAGCAGCTGCAGGTAGAGCTGAACAAATGGCGCGAGGTTCTTTCCAAAGACTTGCCAGCGCTAAATGACTCTATGCGGAAACAGGACATCGCAGTTGTAGGCACCTGGCACGCAGAAGAGCAGCAGTGAAAGTTAACTCAAATTCATTACACGCTGCGAAGTAGCGCCGTGTCGCGCTGCGGGGCACCCGCGGGAATTGCGAGTCTGTTGCTGAGCAGGTAATCCGACCAGGTAAATACCTGACGTTTAAAAAGAAGATAATACAGCTTGCCCACACCAACTGATGGAAGTGCGCCGAAACCGATGCGGGTCATGGGGTTCCGTGACTTGGTGCTGTTTTATGTCGTTACCGGCGTCAGCCTGCGTTGGATCGCCGCCGCCGCCAGTATCGGACCGAGTTCAATACTGATATGGATCGGAGCGTGGCTGTTTTTTTATGTTCCGCTGGCTTTATCAGTGATTGAACTTTCTTCTCGTTATCCGGCGGAAGGCGGCTTATACGTATGGACCAAGAAGGCCTTCGGAGAGGGTCCTGGTTTCATCGCCGCATGGACGTATTGGAACAGCAATTTGCCATATTTCCCGGCGGTGCTTTATTTCGCGGCCAGTAACCTGCTGTTCTTGCGTCCAAGCTGGCAGCGCTACTCACACAGCCCTCAATACTTTGTCGTCTTCTCCGTAGCGGTGCTGGCAGCGCTTACGTTCCTCAACCTGATCGGCATGAACATCGCGAAGTGGTCTTACAACATTGGGGCTTTATCGATGTGGATTCCTGCCCTGATGGTTGTGGTGATGGGTTTCATCGCGTGGGCGCGTTTCGGTTCGGCAACTTCTTTTCATGGCTCAGCCATGCTGCCGAGCCCGCACCTGCGACAGATTATTTTTTGGTCGACGCTGATTTTCGCTTTTGGCGGATGCGAAACCGCGTCGTTTCTTGCCGGTGAAATCAAGAACCCGCGCCGCACCATTCCGCGTGCGCTGCTGATCGCGGGTTCAACCATTGCGTTCTGCTACATTCTTGGAACCTTTTGCGTCCTGCTGGCACTGCCGAGCGCCGAAACCAGCAACCTGGACGGACTCGTTCAAGCCATCGAAAGAACCGCGGTGCGTGTCAGCCTCCATGGCGTAACCTCCACCGCTGCTGCCTTGATTGCCATCAGCAACATCGGCGCTGCGGCGGCCTTTCTTGCAGCAGCAGCGCGTTTACCCTTCGTTGCAGGAATCGACGGATTTCTCCCGGCTGTATTCGGGCGAGTGCATCCCCGCTGGCACACCCCTTATGCATCCGTGCTGGCGCAGGGTCTGATTGGCATCGCCTTTGTTTTTCTGGGCCAGGCAGGCACATCGGTCAAAGGCGCCTACGACGTGCTAGTAAGTATCGGAGTGATTACCTATCTCGTTCCCTATTTATTTCTGTTCGCGTCATTGGTTCGTGTACAGGGAGAACCAGCTGGAGGCGACGTCATATTTGTGCCTGGAGGCAAACCCGCAGCGATCTTCATCGCTACGGTGGGTTTTTGTACCACGACGTTCGCTATTCTGCTGTCACTGATTCCATCGCCTGAGGAACCGCACAAAATACGGGTCATCGTTAAGGTGCTGGGCGCAGCATCGGTTCTCATCGGACTAGGCATGGCCGTGTATTGGGCAGGAAAATCGAAACGGCGATCGGCTCAAGGATTTCGGTACAATCGAGGCCTGAGCGGGAGGTAGCCGGTTATTTTTCGGGCCCGAGACGCTCCAGGACATAGCGGCGGATGTCGGCGCTGAGATCTTCCATCGGCGCGTAATAACCGAACTTATGGACGCGCGAATTGAGGCCTTGCTGAACGCGTTTGCAGATGGCCCAGTCCTGGCGATTCACCAAATCCCAAAACTCAATCGCATCCTCAGGCGCGAACCCGGGCTTCTTTATTTCGTCGGGGTGAAATAAAAAGTGACACGTTATCCGGGTTTCTTGCGCGCTCTTCGGCCACAACAGAAATGCGGTCACATGATCCGCGGCCAGGCTGAGCATGAAATTCGGATAAATCAACTCGCCTTTGTGGCGCACTTTTTCATCTTCATTCAAACCCGGGAATGGCGCGCGCGTAGTGGTGCCGCTGAAGCTGAATGTGGAAGCGCCTTCGCGATGCGGAATACCGCGTTCCCAGTCCAGTTGAGCGCCGCCTTGCTGGCGGAATGCAGGCACGATCTCACATAGCTCCGGATGTAATCCCCCGCAGTGGTAGCACTCATTATAGTTTTCGACGATGGCCTTCCAGTTGGCTTGCACGTCGTAAGTGATGGTTGTCACAGTGCGTAGATCGCCGAGCGGGTAGCGTTGGACTCTGGAGATTATTTCGCCGAGTTGTTGCGACAGCGTGTGGCACTTTTCCGGCGGTTCACCGGGAGATAAATTCAAAAAGAAGAATCCACTCCAGGTTTCAAGGCCTACGGGATACAAGGAGAAGTCAGATTTGGAAAAGCCGGGACCATCTATGAAGTGCGGGGCATGAAGTAAATGGCCGTCGAGAGCGTAGGTCCACTGATGATAAGGGCAGCGGATGCCGGTGCTGCCGAGCACACCGCCTTTTAACTGCACATCGTCGGTCCCGAGTTGTTCTGCGCCGGAAACGCAAAGCCGCGCGCCGCGGTGACGGCAGACATTGTAATGAGCTTTGAGGCTGCCATCCTTGGTCCTGACGATCAAAATACTTTCACCGACAATGTCGAGCACCAGAAAATCGCCAGGATTCGGCAGTTGCTCTTCTCGCCCCGCACAAATCCATTCTGTGAAAAAGATTCGCTCTTTCTCTCGTGCGAAGATTTCTTCCGACCAGTAGTAGGAGCTAGGCAGCGATTTCTGTAGCGATTGATTTCCGTTCGTACCGGTGTCGTTCATGAAGCCTCACGCCTGTTTCACCAAGAATATCGCAAACATGATGAAGCTAATCAGGCAATGCCTCTTTGCGAAGTTTTTTCCAATCGCGTAACGCTTGCTTTGCCGCGTTGTGGCCGGGCGCGCCGGTTACCCCACCGCCTGGATGAGCGCCGGCGCCGCACAAATAAAGCCCGGGAATGGGCGTGCGATATTGCGACCAGCCGGCGACAGGGCGCATAAAAAACAATTGCTCAAGATTCAATTCACCGTGAAAAATATTTCCTTCGGTGAGTCCATAGATGCGTTCCAGATCGAGTGGTGTTAGCACCTGCCGCGCGACAATAGCATTCGGCACGTTTGGCGCGTATTCGGCGATTTTCTTGACCACGCGATCGCCCAGGAGTTCGCGACTAGAATCCCAGTCGCCCGTGCACAAGCGATACGGAACATACTGCACGAAACAAGTCAGGATATGGCGGCCGGCCGGCGCAAGTGAGCTGTCCGCGTTGGAAGCAACCACGCAATCCACCCACAGTTCTTCTGGAATATCGCCGAATTTGGCGATGTCGTAGCAGCGCTCGGCGAATTCCAGCGAGCTGACCAGAGTATACAGCGAGCGTTCCTGCGGCGGAGCCTTTGCAGGCGTGCCAGTGAACCGCGGCTCCTCGCTGAGCACGAAATTTACTTTCGCGCAGGGACCATCCATTTTGATTCCGCGGATGGCCTGCAAAAAGTCGTTTGGCAACTCCGACGAAGGAACAAGTTTCAGAAAAGTTCGTTTAGGGTCTGCGTTGGAAAGCACCATACGTGACCGCAATTCGGTGCCATCTTCCAAAACCACTCCGCGCAACCGGCCGCTACGAACATCAATTTGAGCCACTGGAGAATTGGTTTTAATGTCAGCGCTAAATTTCCTGGCAGCGCCAGCCATGGCCTGAGTTATGGAGCCCATTCCGCCCATCACGTGGCCGTAAAATCCTTGTTGCTCCTGTTCGCCGCCGCTGAGGAGATGAAATAACAATCCGATTGCAGATCCCTGCTGATAAGGCCCGCCGTGTTTTCCATAGACGTTGTTGGCAAGAAAAAGCGTCTTGATCTTTTCTGATTCATAATTGCGATCGAGAAATTCGCCCAGGCTTCCAGTCAAAAAAGAAATGAGTTGCGCGATTTCACCACTCGAAATTTTACGGAAACGTTTGCCGACACGTAACAGGTCCGCCCAGCCGGCGACAGAATCGGTTCCAGGATTCGGCGGAGGTTCCAGGAAAAATGGCTGCAAGTAACCAGCAAGAGTTTTCAGTCGCTGGTCGACGCGAATAAATGTTTGCGCGTCCTTCGCCGAGATTTTGCTGAATTCCGCAGCCGCGCGTTCTCGTTGAGCCCACCAGGGGAGCACGGAGCCATCGGAAAATGGGACCTGCAGAGATGGATCGCAGGGCACCATCCGCAAGCCGTGGTCACCCAGGCGCAAGTCGCGAATCACTTCGGGGCGTAACATGCTCGCGATGTAGGAGGTGGTGGAAACTCGGCACCCAGGGGCGATTTCTTCCGTAACGCAGCAACCGCCGACAATTTCCCTACGCTCCAGAACAAGCGTGGAAAGGCCTTCGCGCGCAAGGTAGGCTGCCGCGGTCAGTCCGTTGTGCCCGCCGCCAACAACAATGGCGTCGAAAACCTTGCCTCTGCCAGCGCTCATAGAATTCTGATCCGGGATAGTGCAGTTACATCAATGCGAGGCATTATTGCAGAGCAGCCGAAAATTGAAACAGGAAAGACAAGCCTCAAAGTCTTAGCAATCTTTTTCTTCTTTAATCTGTGGCCTCAGCGTAGAATTCCTGCATCGCGACTTTTCTGGAGTACTAAATCATGAGGGTATACCCCTTTTTTATATCGCTATTGTTAGCGGCTTCTGCATCGCACGCGCAGAACCAAGATAAGCCGGCAACGAAGCAGGCACCGCGACCGCATGTTGTGGTGGTCGGCGTGAATGGTATGGAACTGGATGTCATCCGCCCGCTGCTTTTGAAGGGCGCCATGCCCAATCTTGAGCGCGTCATCAATAACGGGGCTTACGGCAAATTGCGCACCGTGTCAGCACCAAATTGCCCTCGTGTTTACAGCACAATTTTTACCAGCACCGAGCCGGACGAGCATGGCGTCACGGGATTCCTGGTCGGCGGGATCACCGCTAACACCAACATGCTGAAAGAAGAGCCGATCTGGTCGGTGTTATCCCGCAATGACGTAAGCGTCGGCATGGCCAACGTGCCCGCGACGTTTCCGGTGATGCCCGTGAATGGTTACATGATCAGCGGCATGTTGACGCGTGGCAAGAATTGCGAAGACGGAGTCCTCTGTGCGCCGAAATTGTCTGATGTAACCGGTGGTGACGCCGTTTATCCGAGGACCTTGCAACCGGAGCTGCTCAAAAACGTCGGCGACTTCTACATTGATTGCGAGCGTATGCCTGGCGCTTCCGATTTGAAGGGCCACGAAAAAGAAGTGATCGATAAGTGGCTGGACAAGGTGCAGCTAATTCGCGATGAGCAAACCAAATTGTTCGATTACTTGCTGACCAAGCACCCCACCGATTTCACCATGCTGGGTCAGTCTTGCGAAGATCGCACTGGACACTGGCTGTATCCTATCGCGCCTTACAACGTCGGTTACAACGCCAGCATCAACAGCGTTCGACTGGAAGCTTTTCCGGATCAGTACATCGCCTTCGACAAGGTATTAGGCTCGATTCTGAAACACGTGGATGAAAATACCTACGTCATCATTATTTCCGATCATGGCATCAAGCCGCTGCGAGAATTTGAAAACAAAGATCCCCACGCGCATATGGATCATGAAAAAACCACACCGGTAATCGCCAAGCATGATTTTGCGGACGGTGATGATGTGCCAGGCTCGTTTTTTGCCATGGGTCCGGGAATCAAGCACAACTCACGTTTAATGGGATTTGAAGCCAGCGTTTACGACATCACGCCAACGATTCTTCACATCTACGGTATCGAGCAACCGAAACAAATGCGCGGGCGGGTCCTAACCGAAATATTCGACAACAACACAAACAAAGCGCTTTCCAGCTCTTCGAAATAAGTCGCCGAAATAAATCGTTCGGGAATCGTTGGCGGACCGAATTCAAGAGATCCACAGCGCGTAAGAAACGAAGGTGCTGTTGCTTGATAAGCAAATGTCTGAACGCTGAGAGTTGTTGTCAAAATCGCGTTAATTACTTGTCGCGATTTCTTGGAACTGCTCGACCTATCCAACGATGAAAATCCAAATATTGGGTTGCGCCATTCTGCTTTCCTCGGCGTTGCTGGCCGCCTGGCCTCACAGAGTATCGAATAGAGATTCAACGCAAAACAAAGACCATCCATATATTCAGCAAACTGTGGACGTTCCCATGCGCGACGGCATCACGCTTCGTGCCGATATTTTAAGGCCTTCATCGGACGGCCGTTTTCCTGTGCTGGTGTACCGCACTCCTTACGGAAGAAAGTCAGCGGAGAAGGAATACACCACATTCGAACATGCTGTTGAACGTAGCTACGGCGTTCTCATCCAGGATGTACGTGGACGCTATGACTCCGGCGGCGAGTTTCGCCCGTACGAAAACGAAGGCCATGACGGTTTCGATACGATTGAGTGGGCTGCGGGGCAGAGCTGGTCAAATGGAGACGTTGGCAGCTTTGGCCTTTCCTATCCCGGCGCCGTGCAATGGTTGGCAGCAGTAGAAAATCCACCGCATCTCAAAGCTATGGTTCCGGCCATGACCTTTTCAACGCCGCAAAACTTTTTCTACGCCGGCGGCGCTTGGGATTTGTCCTGGATTGAGTGGATCTGGGACAACATCGCCCCGGATATTCGCGTCAAGCGAAATTTACCCGGACCAAAATCTCCGTCCGAAGCGGCCGAGGCGTGGCAAAAGCAAGGCGAGAAAATGCTTGCTGAGGTCCCGCTCGATAAATTAGCGGAGCTTCAGGGAATTGCTCCGTATTACTACAACTGGCTCAGCCATCCGCCGGAAGACGCTTGGTGGGACTGGGCCGAACTCCGAAATAAATATGTGAACGTTCATGCCAGCGTGCTGAATCTTTCGGCGTGGTATGACGACAACTACGGCCCGGAAGGGGCTACCACCAACTTTAAAGGTCTACTCCAGGCTCGCAAATCTGAACCTGATCCGCGAACTCACCTGTTGCTCGGCCCGTGGGTTCACGGTGTCGACTCGACACAGAAAACCTCGGCGGGAGATCTCACCTTTGGACCTGCAGCCGCGATCGATTATGACGAGGTCGTTCTGCGCTGGATGGACCATTATCTGAAGGGCATCGACAATGGTGTCGACCGGGAATCACCGGTACGGTACTTTGTCATGGGACGCGATGAATGGCGCGAAAGCCAAACGTGGCCGCCACCGGCAGCAAAAATGACTCCGTATTATCTGTTCAGTGGCCCAGATGGTGCTGCCGCTACTCGTACGCGAACTCTGTCGCCAGCGATTCCTGAAATTTCCAAGAGCTCCAGCACCTTTCTATCTGACCCACAAAGCCCTGTGAAGAATATTTATTCGTCTTCCGGAGCCCACGATTACCGGGATTTAGCCAACCGCAATGACGTGCTCACTTTCGATTCATCGCCGATGAAGTCGGACATGGAAGTGACCGGCCCGATTCGCGCCGAAATCTACATGGCCTGCGATTGCCGCGACGTCGACCTGTATGTGCGATTGCTCGATGTGGCCCCGGACGGAACAGCATTTAATCTGATGAGCCCCGGGCTTGACGTGGTGCGCGCCAGTTATCGCGAGGCAGGCCACGGACGGCAATTGCTGGAACCGAATCGTATATATGACATTCATTTTGAAAACCTGATCACCAGCAACGTTTTCAAAAAGGATCAGCGCGTCAGGGTTCAGATTTCAGGAAGCTTTTTTCCGAACTTTTCGCGCAATCCCCAAACTGGGGATTCGGAGCGCACTTCCGCCAACATGAAAAAAGCCCAAGTGACGATTTATTCCAACCGCGAACATCCTTCGCGAATTATTTTGCCGGTTGCGGGCAACTAGTTTGTGGCGAAACCTAAAGATTTAAAAATCCTGCGTTACTGTTTGGCTTTGGAGGACATCCTGAATAACCGGCATGGCATTGCTCTGGTGGCGTCGCTGGTAGCTACGTTTTCCTGCTTGGCGCAGCGCGAGCCTGTCCTGAAGCAGATTGATCTGCCGCATCCTTATTATTTCCGCGAAATGTATTTGCCGCAGCTCACTACCGGGCCTAGTGCGGCGGCGTGGTCGCCTGATTCGAAATCGCTGATTTATTCGATGGCTGGATCGCTATGGCAACAAAATCTTGACTCTTCTGAGGCGCAACAACTCACCGCTGGGCCTGGATATGATTACCAGCCCGATTGTTCCCCGAATGGCCGTTGGATAATTTACAGCTCCTATGTTAACGATGCCGTGGAGCTATGGGCACTCGAGCTGCAAGATAAGCGGACGCACCGGCTGACCTCTGGTGGCGCGGTTAATCTCGAGCCTCGATTCTCCCCCGATGGCAGGCGTGTGGCTTTTGTCTCTACTTCGTACAACCGCCGCTTCCACATTTTTGTCGCCGATTTTGATGAAGGCAAAATATCCAACGTACAGCGGCTAACGGAAGAAACCCGCAGTACGCTTCCCCGATACTATTACAGCCCATTCGATCATGAGATCAGTCCCGCTTGGTCAAGGGACGGCTCGGAAATTCTTTTCGTCTCCAATCGCAATCATATTTACGGCACGGGCGGTTTTTGGCGGATGAAAGCCGAACCTGGAGCAGCAGCTCATGAAATTCATTATGAAGAGACTACCTGGAAGGCCCGTCCGGATTTTTCACCCGACGGAAAACGGGTTGTCTACGGATCTTACCTCGGTCAACAGTGGCACCAACTCTGGCTCATGCCGTCGGAAGGCGGCGATGCTTTTCCAATCTCCTACGGCGATTTCGACAACATTAATCCGCGCTGGTCTCCGGATGGGAAGCGCATCGCGTTCATTTCCAATCGTGGTGGGAATACTTCGCTGTGGACGCAGGAGATCCCCGGCGGTAAGCAGACGCAGATCGGCACAACCAAAAGGAATTACCTGCGGCCGACCGGCACGTTAACGATCCGAGCGTTGGACGAAAATAATCAACCTTCTCCCGCGCGAGTGTTTATCACTGGCGAAGATCAACGTGCTTACGCGCCGGAGGATGGGTGGATGTATGCTGACGATAGTTTCATTCGGTCCGAGCGGCCATTCGAAGATCATTATTTTCACACGCCGGGCGAATCACGGCTGACTGTTCCGGCCGGAACGATCAACATCGGAGTGATGAAAGGTTTCGAATATGGTTTTGAGCAGCAGCGCGTAAAAATTCCGGCAGCGCAGAATACGGAAGTTACCGTCCATCTCCATCCGCTAAAAATTCCGCAGGATGCAGCTCGCCATTGGGTCAGCGGCGATGTTCACGTGCACATGAACTACGGCGGCTCCTATCGCAACACGCCGGGTCATTTAGTGACGCAAGCCGCTGGGGAAAATCTCTCCATCGTGGAAGATCTCATCGTCAATAAAGAGCGACGCTTTCCGGACATTAAGTATTTCACCGGACAACCAGATCCGGCTTCAACCGCGACTACTTTGGTGCTGCACAGTCAGGAATATCACACCAGTTATTGGGGGCACCTAGGTCTGCTCAACTTGACCAACAACATTCTCTTGCCCGGATACGCGGGTTATCCAGGAACAGCGGCGGCCAGCCTGTTTCCTTCCAATGCAAACATCGCGGACCTGGCGCACCAACAACACGCGTTGGTTGGATATGTGCATCCGTATGACAGCGTCCCCGACCCAGCCAAAGACGATTCGGTAAATCACGAGTTGCCCGTCGACCTCGCACTGGGAAAAGTGGACTACATCGAAGCGCTGGGCTTCAGCGACCACAAAGCGGGTGCGCAGGTGTGGTACCGCCTGCTCAACTGCGGGTTTCATCTGCCCGCCGCTGCCGGGACCGACGCCATGGCCAACTTTGCTTCGCTTCGCGGCCCGGTGGGGCTGAATCGTGTATACGCTAGCGTGCCGGTCGGTCCTCTCAAAATTGAACCTTGGTTGAGCGCCGTGAAACGCGGACAAACGTTTGCGACCAACGGGCCTCTACTCGGGCTGAAATTAAATGGGAAAGAAATCGGAGATACCCTGCAGTTGCCGGCAGGAAAAAGTGCAGTAAAACTCACAGCATGGCTGCGTTCATTTGTTCCCGTCAATCATCTCGAGTTGATTTGCAATGGCAAGGTGGCCAGAGAATTGAAGCTAAATCCGGATGAGCAAAGCGCCGACGTCGAAGATACGATTTCCGGTGTGCAGTCCGGGTGGTGTTTGCTTCGAGCTTCGAATGACAAAGCCATGTATCCCTTGCTGGACTTGTATCCTTATGCGACCACTAGCCCAATCTACATCACCGTTGGCAACTCTTTGCCTGTTCAAAAAGAGGATGCCCTCTATTTTGAGGCTTGGATCGATCGCATGATCGCAGCAGCGAAGGCCTTTCAGGATTGGAGCAACGCAGAGGAAAAGTCCGCAGTGTTGCAGCAGCTAGCTCAGGCGCGCGCGGTGTACGAGCATTTAAATTGATGAACGTCCCGCACATTTCTGTGTTGCTCGTTTACCGCGGCAACCCGAATCACACGGCAATGTCTTGTTGTACGATATTGAGCGATACATGAGCACCCAACCGAAAACATTGCCGGGACGTTACTACACTGACCCGAATTTGTTCCAACGGGAGTTGGAAACGATCTTCTGTCAGATGTGGTTCTGCAGCGGCCGCACGGAACAACTCCCCAACCCCGGTGACTATTTCTTATGCGAAGTGGCGGGCGAGAGCGTCATTGTTACACGCGAAAATGGCGGCGACATCCGTGCTTTCTACAACGTCTGCCGCCACCGTGGGACCCGCATCTGCCGTGAAGAGCATGGAAAGTTTCCTGGTCGCATCCAATGCCCGTATCACGGCTGGACTTACGGGTTGGATGGAAAGCTAATCGGCGCTCCGCACATGGCCGAAGAAGGGTTTCGGCGAGAGGAGTACCCGCTACATCCGGTGCATGCTGAAGTGTGGGACGGACACATCTTCCTGAATTTGGCGGCCGGGCCGGAATCCCTTGCGGCGCAATTGGCAGATCTCCCGGAGAAGTTCAGCGCTTGGGGTATGAGCGATCTCCGTACCTACAAAAAGTATGTCTACGAAGTTAAGGCCAATTGGAAGCTGATCATATCGAACTACAATGAGTGCCTACACTGCCCGATACTTCATCCCATGTTGAGCCGCGTTTCCGATTCGATGAGCGGGAACAACGGCCAGCCGCGACCCACGTACATCGGCGGCTCGATGGAATTCCGTGGCGGAGCACAGACGATGAGCAGTGATGGACAGCGGCGGCGGGACTGTCTGCCCGGTCTCAGCGAAGAACAATGCAAGGTGGTCCTTTATTACACTGTCTATCCGAATCTGCTGCTCAGCCTGCACCCCGACTACGTCATGGCTCACCGGCTGTGGCCCTTGTCCGTGGACCGTACGGAAGTGATTTGCGAATGGTATTTTTATCCGAAGGAAATGGCGAAGCCGGACTTCGAGGGAGACGACGCGGTGGAGTTCTGGGACGCGACGAACCGTGAAGATTGGGCGATTTCTGAACTATCGCAGCTGGGCATCAGCTCGCGAGCCTATGTACCGGGACCTTATTCAACACGCGAAGGACTTCCTTTAGCATTCGATCGCATGATCCTTGATCGCGAGCGCGAAAACGAAAGAAGCTAGCGCCGCATGATGATAAGAGCTTTCTGTTGTTTTTTGTTTTGTTCCGTCGTGGCTGCGGGTGTCGCTCGCGGCCCTGTCGCAGACGCGATTTCCCGCCCAAATGTATTTCTCATAACCATTGATACGCTGCGTGCGGACCATGTGCATTGTTATGGATATGGTCCAATCAAAACTCCCGCTCTCGACAAATTGGCAAGGGAGGGAATCCGCTTCGCGCAAGCGTTCACGCCTAGTCCGATCACCAACGCCTCACATACCAGCATTTTGACCGGGCTACTCCCAAGTTCCCACGGCGTGAGTGACTTCGGTGTACCCCTCACGGGCAGTCATGTCACGTTAGCGGGGGAACTAAAAAAGCAGGGATATGCGACCGCAGCCTTCATCGGCGCAGTAGTTCTCGATAGCAAGCAATTGGCGCCCGGATTGGATCGAGGATTTCAGTTCTACGATAACTTTCCTGAACATTCTGAAGGCAAATCTCGCTGGGGACGAATTGAGCGCCGCGGCATGGACGTAGCGCAGCGCGCAGAGAAGTGGCTGGGCAGTCAACGCGGGGGTCCGTATTTTGTCTGGATGCATCTTTATGATCCACATGATCCATACGAGCCGCCCGCGCCTTACTCCGAAGAATATAAGGGCCGACTTTACGACGGGGAAATCGCCTATGCGGATTCAGCGCTGGGTCATTTCGTTGGCTTCCTGAAACAAAAAAATCTCTACGACAATTCTCTAATCGTCGTTGTTGGCGACCACGGCGAAGGACTGGGTGAGCACAAGGAAGATACTCACGGAATCTTTTTGTACGATTCGACCACCCACGTTCCATTGATTCTGAAGCTCGCCAATGGAAGGGAAGCAGGGAAGGAAGTTGAGGCGCAAGTTCGCACAATCGATATAATGCCCACGATATTGCACTTGCTCGGTGTTGCCGCTCCAGAAAAACTAGACGGTATGACTCTGGGGCCTTTGCTTGCCGGTACGGAAACAACTTCACGCATAGCTCTTGCGGAAACCGATTATCCACTGCGGTTTGGGTGGGCGCCGCTCCGATCCATTCGAACTGACGGTTTGAAGTTTATCGAAGCGCCGACGCCGGAACTTTACGATTTGAAGGAGGATGCTGGCGAATTGCGAAATACTTACGCGCCCTGGGATAAGCGGGCGCAACAGTTGCGGCGAACTCTTAATGAATCGATCACTCCGTCGAAAAGTCGCGAAAAAACCCCGGTGTCCACGACTACCGTCGACGAACTTCACGCGCTCGGCTATTTGGGACCAGCCGACGCGGTAAGCTCCACAGACGTTCCTGAGCCGTCCCTTTTACCAGATCCAAAGGACAAGATCGAACAACAGAATCTGCTGCATATTGCGATGATGTCAGCGGAAGATGGGCGCTTGCCGGAAGCACGCGCTGCGCTGAAAAAATTGTTGGCGATGGACAGCAACTCGGTAACTGCTTTGGTGCAACTCGGTCGACTTGAAATGACTTCCGGAAATGCAGCGGAAGCCGCCGGCTCTTTCCAGCGAGCGTATAAATTACGACCGGGGGATCCAACTATTGCTCTTGAGTATTCGGAGGCACTGGAACTGAATGGCGATTTCCAGAGCGCCCGGGAGGTGCTGGAAACCAGCCTGAAGTCTCACCCAGATCAATTTTCTGCCCATCTTCGGTTGGGGCACATATATTTCCGTTCGAACGATGCGAAATCCGCGCTAGTCGAGTTTGAAGCAGCCCAACTTATGGAACCGGACAATGTGGAGGTGACCGTCGACCTAGCCAAGACGCTAATCGCTCAGGGCAACCTCACGGATGCGGTGGAAGTGTTGGCAAAGGCTACCAATTCTCCCACCACTAATCCGGAAGCATTACAGTTACTGGCAAAGGCCTGTGCAAAACTTAGCGGTCTAACTGGAGCAACTGGAACGGAGCCCCGGGCGACGACGATATGCAAATCAAAAAAATCACGCTAAGCCAATTATCGGGCGGCGCGTGGTTCGGTGCTTATGGTTGCGGAGCATTTCTTAACTCCGGCGCCATCACGAATGCCTTTTCAAATTCCGCTCGCGATTGTTCCTCCTTTCCTTCCTGATGAAGCGCCAACGCACGGTTGTAGTGCGCCTCCGCATACTGCGGCTTGAGGCGAGCGGCCTCGACAAACTCGGCCTCAGCTGCCGGAACATCGCCTGCCTGCAGCAGCACCAACCCCAAATTATTGTGCGCTTCCGCGAAATTCGGGTCGCGGCGCAAGACCTCGCGGAAGACATTCGCGGCTCCGGCGGTATCATCCCTCTGGCTCAGCACCAGGCCCAACTGGATCCGGGCATCCGTGTATTTGGGATCGAGACTTATAGCTTGATTCAGCTCTTTCGCGGCATCCTCGAGCTGTCCTGATTCCGAAAGCGCCAAGCCCAGATTGTAATGTCCCTCCGCCAAATCAGGATCAGACATAACCGCCTGGTGAAATTCCTCGATCGCCCGCGCGTGATCATTTTGCCGCCAATACAGAAGCCCGAGACTGGATTGCGCCCGTGCATAATCCGGTTTCAGCTCGATGGCTTTTTCATAAGCTTTGACTGCGTTTGCGACATCGCCGGTGCGTTCCAAGGCCACACCCAGATAGTAATGGCCGGTCGGTAATTCCGGACTCTGCTTGACCGCTTTCTGAAACATTCCAAGCGCATCAGCAAACTGTTCTTTCTTCAAAGCCTCCACGCCCTGAAGGATAAGCAATTTTGCTTGCGCCAGGCGCGCGCGAAACTCCTGCAATCCTTTCAAATCCTCCATTTCCTTTTGGGCAGGACCAGCTTGGCCCTGCGCGCGCAGCGCGATGCTGAGGTTGTAGCGCGCTTTTTCGAGATCCGGCTTCAACGCGATTGCCTCACGCAGCGCCGCGATGGCCCCAACCAAATCGTCTCCGGCTTTCAGTTCCATGCCGAGATTGTATTGCGTCTCAGGATCTTTGGGATCAAGCTCAACAGCCTTGCGAAACTCGGCGAGAGCGCTATTGTGATCGCCCTGCCGGCGCTCGGTTATGCCCAGCATCGAGTACGCCGGAGCGTATGCGGGATTCATGCGAATGGCGCTTCGAAATTGAGCGGCCGCAGCGTCCAGATTCCCGATCTGCCCTTCAACGAGCCCCAGTTCGAAGTGCACCTCGGGCGAGGGCTTGAGCGCCAGAGCCCGGCGAAGCTCAGCTTCGGCCGCCAACAAGTCACTCTGCTCTACGTAAATGCGCGCCAGCAAGCGATGCGCCGGCGCATTTGCAGGATTAAGTTTTACGGCGGTGTGCAGTTCCTTAAGTGCGGCTTGTTGATCGTGCAGATCGTAATACGTTGCGCCCAATCCATAGCGCGCGTCTGACCAGTTCGGTTTGAGCCGCAATGCGGCCTCGAATTCTTCTATCGCCGGTCTTGCATCACCCTTGTACTTTAGCGTGAGCGCCAGGTTGTAGTGGGTGTCCGGGTCGTTAGGCGCCAGCTCCAGCGCCTTGCGATAAAAAACGATCGCTTCATCCCAGGATTTCTGCCGGGAGAGTTCAATGGCTTGCCGTCGATAACTTTCAGCAGTCTGCGCAAACGCTGGCGTTGAAAATAGCAACCCAAGTGCCAGCAGAAATAGGAGTGCCCTGCGAGATTGAAGTACAAACCTTGACACAACGTCGGCCATCAGGAAGTTTTATCATGTGGCCGCGAAAAAGCGCGAATCGAGCAAGCTGCTCCGGTTTTACGCAGACAACTCACCGCGCTTCCGCTAACAGATCCCGGCTCGCACATCGCCAACCTGGGGCACATTCATCACCAGTAGAACTTCGCACTGACCTGCCCAATGCGCGGATCGCGCGCGTTGGTGACGATTCCGAAGTTCGAGTTGCTGATGTTACCGCCAGGATTCATAAATTGCGCGTGGTTGAATATGTTGAAAAATTCGATACGTAGATCAAAAGCAAAATTCTCTTTGATTTGGGTTCGCTTCAAAAACCCAAAATCGGTGTTGTTAAATCCGGGGCCGTGGAAGAAGCGCCGGTTCGCAGTACCAAAAGTGCCCGGATCGGTGTTGACGGCAAATGCGCCCGGAAGGAAGTAACATCCCGTTCCGGGCTGGGTCGGGTCGACAGCATTCGGACAACCGGCATAAGCTTTCCGCGGATCCACAATCACCACCGGGCCCACAACATTTGGCATATCCGTAGCCGAGCTGCCGGAGAGCGAAGCATCGCCCTGGCCTTGTTGCATTTGTACAGGAAAGCCGCTAGCGAACCGTGTGATCCCTTGCATCTGCCACCCTTGCGTGAGGCGCTTAGGCGCATTGTGAAAAGCCCGGTCGAACGGAATGGCCCAAACGTAACTGACCACAAAATTGTGTCTGATGTCGCTGGATGACAGCCCCCGGCTCAACTTAGGATTTTCGAAATTCACCAAGTCGTTGAAAGCCGAAGAATCGTCCAGCCCTTTAGCAAAGGTATACGCCGCTAGGAACGTAAAATCGTTGGCCTTGCGCTCTACCGTGATTTGCGCGGCGTTGTAGATCGAATTGGCGCTCGTAAGCGTATTAGTGTTGTTGGAGCCGAAGCACACCTGCGCCCCGCCAGGGCAGAAATTTGGATTTAAAATCTGCTGCCTGGTGCTATAAACGCACCCCGGAAGAGGCGTCGGGCTGAGCGTCTGGCACGGAACGGTAGCCGACGGAAGCTGAAAAACGTCGTTCTCGTTGCCAGGCCCGCATCCGGTGGTTCCTGCGGTCACATCTACAGCCCCTTGCGCAGTGAGTTGCTGGCATAGAGCGGCGGACCCCGGGTTCGCTTCCCGCTGTGTAATCAGACGGTGTCCCTCGGTCCCAACGTAAGCCAAAGTCAGCACCGTTGACTTGCTTAGCTCGCGCTGAATCGAAAGATTGAAGTGCTCCGCGTAAGGCAGCTTGTTGTGAATGTCGTAGCCCGGGAAAAAGTTGAAGGGTTCGTACACCGAGAAGTCCAAGGTCTTGCTCGACGGGGCGCCCGGAACCGGCGCGGTGAACGGAAAACGCTGTCCCAAGGACTGCCCAGTAGCTCGAACCCGGAACGGTTCGTCAAACATGACCGATACGGGTGAAGTCCAGTAAAGGCCGAACGGCGCATCCGCCACCTCGTAAAACAGGTTCAGGTCTTCAACCGACGTGTAGTACAGACCGTAGGCCACCCGGATGCTGGATTTATTCGGGCCGCCAAATATCTTGCCTAACACTCCGTCCGAAAACCCCGGTGAATAAGCCAGTCCCAATCGTGGGCCGACGTTGTTGTATCTCGTGGGGGCAAGCGTCTTCGGAATACCTGGGTCGCCCGGGAAAACCAACCCTGCGGGGGCAAGCGGAAACACAGTAGACTGTTCCCCAGGATTGAAGGTCTGAATTTTCCCTTGCGTGTCATACCACGGCATGCTCACTTCCCAGCGCAACCCCAGATTCAGCGTGAGATTTGATTTCAACTTCCAGGAGTCTTGGGCGAAGGCGCCACCATAGCGGGTGCGCGAATCAAGGAACTGCTCGGCGGCTTGAGTGTAAGGCGCGTTGGTAGTGGAGGTCGCGCCGAGGAGGAAGTCGGCAAAATCGGCCCCGGTAACCGTGCCATCAAATGTGAAGCCTCCATTCGGGTTGGCAAAGTTACGTTCGTTCACTTGCAGGTACCGGAATTCGCCTCCAAACTTCCACGTATGTTTGCCTTGGCTCCTCGAAAACACGTCACTAACCATATAGGTGGTGTTGGGTTGGAAGGTGTTAAGCGTAGGCACGCCAATGTTTAAGCCCAGGTTGCTAAAGCTCGTCTGGGGCACATACTGTTTATATCCCGCCAGCGGGACAATTCCGAGGGTGCCCTCGCCAGTCACAAAACCCAGGTCCGACAGGTTCGCGAAACTCCCAGCCGGGTTGTTTAAGTGGAGCGCCGTGCGGAATACGCTGAACCGAACCTCGTTGACGGCGGTCGCCCCCAGAGTCTTGGTGTTGCTCATCACAAATTGCTGCGCCCGCGAAGGCGAGACCGTTGGAAAACCCGGCACATTGGCGAAGCCGGTCACTGGGTCTAGATCGCTCTGCACGCTCGAGCGATCAAAATGATAATACCAAGACCAGTTCCCGGTTTTTTGATTGTTGAAATCCACCCGCTCCCCAATTTTGTCGTCGTTAGGGATGTTTCTCCCGCTGTTATTCGAATAGTTTTGTGAATTTCCAGGTAGAGTGGGAGTGGGAATATACGGGAGGATTTTGACGGACGGTGCAGACCAGGCCGTCTGCGGAATGTTCGCAAGGCCAGTCGTCGGGTCCACGGGAAAAACGCATTGAGATGTAGAATTACACGCGGGCGTGGTGGCTGTCGCCGCGAAACTGTACGGCTCGCCCTGCGTTACGGTGTAGCCCAAACGCTGCGAAAGCACTTGAGCCCAGTATGGACCGTCGATAGTACCGGTCAGGAGCGCTGGGTCAAAGTTGCCCAGACGCTGGTCTGCCGTCGGTACGGTAACAAGGCCGGTTTCCGCACCTTGCACCTGCCTGGTGCCTTGATAGTCCGAGAACCAGAAAAGTTTATTTTTCCAGAAGGGCCCGCCCGCTGCATAACCAAATTGATTGCGCCGCAATTCTGATTTGGAAGGCGCAAAGTAGTTCGTGGCATCCAGCTTGTCGTTGCGCAAGAACTCGAAGGCGTCCCCGTGAAAGCCATTGCCGCCCGACTTGGTGATGGCGTTGACGACCGCGCCGCTGAATTTTCCATATTCCGCGTCAAAGCTGTTGGTGATCAGGCGGAATTCCTCGATGGAGTCCAAGTTGGGAACCAAACCTGCTCCGAGGTTACGGCCCTCGCTGACGTCTCCGCCGTTCACCAAATAGGCGTTGGCCGTTTCGCGCTGGCCATTCACAGAGATGTTGCCCGCGTTCAAAATGCCAGATACCGGACGGTCCTGTTGGATCGTTGCGGCGGTACTAGGGGCGACGCCCGCCTGCAGGCCCAGAAGGTCGATGAAGCTGCGGCCGTTCAGCGGCAGCGCCAGCATTTTCTTGGAGTCAATGACGTCGCCCAGTTGCGTGCTCTCGGTCTGCACCTGCACGGCGTTCGCCACGATTTCTACCTGTTCGGACACACTGCCTACATTGAGCGTTATATCGTAGTGCAACTGGTCATTTACTTTTACTTCGACACCAGTCTCGGTGAACGTCCGGAATCCGGTGGCCGTGGCCGTAAGCGAATAGGTTCCAGCCGGGAGCGCCAAAATGCGAAAGGCACCGTCGGCACCCGAAACGGTTTCCTGCGTTAAATTGGTTTGCACATTAGTGGCTACGATCTTTGCGCCGCCGACCACCGCTCCGCTGCTGTCGCGCACCACGCCCAGGACCGAGCCGGTGACGTCTGCTTTCAGCGTCAACGCGCCGAAAAACGCCACCATCATCAGAAGTATGAAAAAGCATTTAAAGCGATTTAACATTGGGCCCCTCCAATGTGGTGCGTTCCGGGTACGATGGCACAAATAAATTAAAATAAGCAAGCCGAAAATATTTCAAGCTTGTTTTGCCGGCCTTTTATCATTCCTTTCCTGGCGTCAAATCCACAACCACTTCTCCCAGCGCTCCGCGATCCAGTCCGTTGGCGTCGACCAGGTGCAACGAAATTCTCGCTGCCTGGCCCGCATCGTTTAACGTTGTCTGCAAGTTAACTGGATATTTCGGATCCACCTGCTCGAGTTCACGCGTCCCGATCGCTACTCCCCGGCCATCGTAAAGATGCGCCACTAATTTCCCGGAGAAAAAAACTCCAAACGAACCACTTAGTGTGATCTCCTTCCCCGCTTGGGATTGCACGGCGCGTAACGGTTTGAGGATCACGCCTGCATCGCTCACGCCTTGAAAACTGGCGTTCCCTCGGGTGGGGCACCAGTACGTGTCGAAATGATAGGACTGGCCTGGATCGAGCCGCACCATTGGCGAGTTTAGTTCGGCTTCCATGTAAATTGCGGGCGGCGCTTCTTCGGAAGCGCCGAAAGTGGTGGTGCCGTCGGGGTGCTGATGCAATTGTGCGCCGTTGGTCCAAAATATCACCGAAGCTTTGCCCGGATATGGCTTGGTCTCGTCGTAGTGAAATCGTTCGACCATTGCATAGCTGGTGTCGCCGTCGACCACCGCCAACCAACCCTCTTTGGAGTCCACCCAAAGTTCTGCTGCGAGCGGCATGTAGTGGACGGCGAAGAGTCCATTCGAGCGAACCTTTGCGGCAGTATTTTCCGCCGGGCCAAATCTGACGTGATACTGATTCAGATAGCTGCTCGATGAATTCGTTTGCGTAAAGGCCCAGAAATTTTTGTTGTGGTGCGCGGAATCTTTTGCGTCGGCGGTGTCGAATTGCGAGACCGACTGCATCGACCATTCGATCGGATGGCCGCTGGTATTCTTCATCGCTGCGTGAAAGGTGATGAGCGGAGAATCTGCGCCGAGACTTACCGTGCGCATAAACTGCAACCCCGTCGGTGGGTCGGGCGGTCCGGTCAAGGAAATTTCGCAACTCTGCCCTTGCGAAACAACTTGAAAGTCGTAAGGGGCATCGTCCAGCAAATCGGAATTACCGGCCCAATGGTGTTCATCCTCGGTCCCTTCGGGCAAAACCCAGAGCTTGTCGCCGCCGTAATTGAACCACTGGGTGCTTGATGGCGGGAGGTATTTGCCGGCGAAGCGTTGGTTTACAAACAAAAACGGATGCCCATCGAAGATCACCTGCATCAGTCGGCCGCCATTTTGCGGCACGAAAATTAATTTAACCCAGGCATTGGAAACCTGCTGCGCTTGCCAGCCCTGATAGCCAATTTGCTCCACACGACAACTAGCGCCCCCCGATGGCATACCCTTTTGCTGCGCGTAGTACACGGCAAAGTTACCCGGCGCCGCAAGATGCAGCGCCTGTACCGCAGCCCAGCTCCACAACAGCATGTTTTTTTTCATTTGCAAGTTGCCGCCCTCGCTGTCTTTCCAAGATTCACAATTTCATTTCCGCATTCGGCACATAAATACATCTTGCTCTTGGTCAAAATGACGGCTGACGATGCGGAATGATTCGTAATCAAACAAAATAAAAATCCATGAGTCAAGGAAGATGTGATAAAGATGCCAGACGCGGAAATTAAAATCTTCAGAAACGTCGTGCGTGATCGTCAGGTCCAGGCACAGAACACTGGGTTCACGCGAAGTGTTTTTTCTTCAAGGAGGATCTTGAATGTCCCTGCTGCCTGATTTTAGCCGCCGCGGTTTCATTCGCTTGGCCGCCGCCGCACCACTGCTGGGCCAGATTGCAGCTAAGAATGCCTTTGCCACCGCCGCTGCCGCGCTTGGCAAGGATACACGCCAGAACGTCTACACCCGTCTAGGAGTAAAAACCGTAATCAACTGTCGCGGTACTTGGACGTACCTGAGTGGTTCTCTGGAATTTCCGGAAGTAACCGCGGCGCAGCGACAGGCTTCGGAGTATTTCGTAAATATGTTCGAGCTGCAGCATGCCGCAAGCCGCAGGCTCGCTGAGTTGACCGGTGCAGAAGCCGGCATGGTCACTTCCGGAGCCGCGGGCGCCATGGCCTCTGCGGCCGCCGCATGCATGGCCGGCAGCGATCCAAGAAATGTTTGGCAGCTTCCCGACACTACCGGATTGAAGAACGAAGTCATCATGATGGGCGGCCGCAGCGCCTTCGATAATGCCATCCGCTTGACGGGCGCCAAGCTGGTCCTTGCTGAAACGCCGGACGAGCTGGCTAACGCAATCAACAAGTCCACCGCCATGATCTACACCACGCATCTAGGGGACGCACTTCGCACTGAAAATGCAGTAGCCAAAAAATTTAACGTTCCGATCTTGCTCGATGACGCTGCCGGTGTTCCGCCGATCGATAACGTCAAACTTTACGCACAAATGGGCCTGGACCTGTATACATTTTCCGGCGGAAAGGGACTTCGCGGTCCGCAATGCAGCGGCCTGTTGCTTGGGAGAAAGGATTTGATTGAAGCCGCGATGAAGAACACCAGCCCGTGGGAAGGATCGGTCTGCCGGGCCATGAAAGTTGGAAAGGAAGAGATCGTGGGCTTGCTGACGGCGGTCGAAACCTGGCTGAAGACCGACTTGAATGTTCTCAATCGCGAATGGAACGCTCGCGTCCAGCGCATCCAAAAACTCGTACAGACCGTCCCTGGAGTTGAAACCGATATTTCCATACCGGCTGATGGCAATCGCTATCCGACTCTGCACATTTCCTGGGATGAAAAAAAGTGGGGTTACACCGTGAAGGACTGCGTGCAGCAACTGCGTGCCGGCGATCCAGTTATTGAAGTTGCCGGGGCGGACAATCCCAGCATCGTTCCGGCCGTGCGCGAAGGCAATCCCAAAAAAGGCACCGAGGAAGAACCGGGACGCCGCAAATTGGAATTGGTTTCTTCAACCATTCAGCCCAACGAAGTTCTCATCGTAGGTCATCGTATTCGCGAACTTCTAAATGCCGCTCGGAAAGCTGCCACCGGAGCTCAGTCATGATGAACATTCGCGAAATCGCCATCGAGAAAAAATGGTTCGTTCGCAAAATTTTACCAGCGGTAAATTTATTTTCGGTCTTTTTACTGTTGACCACTGGGACATTTGCGCAACAGGTTGAGATCCAGGTTCCAGACAGAAAGCCGCTGAAGACCGTGGGTTCATTCGCAATCGACGCCGGTGACTACGTATATATTTCAGGCCAAGGCCCTCAACGGCCGGACGGCAGTGTACCCGGCGACTTCGATGCTCAGGCAACGCAGGCGCTCGAAAATGTCAAAGCCATCGTTGTAGCGGCTGGATTAAGCATGGAACACGTTGTTTATGTACAGGTGTATCTCGAAGACGTAAGCAACTATGAACACCTGAACAACGTTTTCACCAAGTATTTTCCACATACTCCACCGGCGCGCGCGGTATTTGGAGTTGCGCGTGTGCCTCAATTATCCATCGAGATGACCGCTGTGGCGGTTCGAGATCTGACCGAGCGCAAGGCCGTTATTCCCGCCAATTACAAAACCGTGGAGCCCTTCTCGCCTGGAATCCTCACGCACGATCGTTTGTTTGTCTCGGCCATGCAGGGGCAGGACCCGCGATCCGGCGCGGTGCCTGATGACCCCGCTGCTCAGACGAATCTTGCGCTGGACGGGCTCAAAGCAGTAGTTGAAGCCGCCGGATTGAAACTCAGTCACATGGTCTTCGTGAACCCTTATCTGACACAGAAAATACCCATGGAGCAGATGAACGAACAGTACGCTCGACGATTTGAATTTGGAAACACACCCGCGCGCGCCACCATCCAAGTTTCTGCGCTGCCTGGCAATGCACAAATCGAATACACCGGTGTTGCGGTGCGAGACCTAAGCCTACGTCGAGCCATCCGTCCTAAGAACATGCCGCCGAGTCCTACTGCTAGCCCATGCGTATTTGCCGGCGACACTTTGTACTGTTCCGCGAAGAGTGGATTTATTCCCGGGCCGCACGGCGGCGTCTACGGCAACTCGACAGCGGTACAACTCCGCCAGACCATGCGCAACCAACTCGATAACCTGGAAGAGGCATCCCTGGACTTCAGCCAGGTCGTATCCACCACGGTCTATCTTGACAACATTTCCGAAAGCCAAGCTTTCAACAAGGTCTATTCGGAATACTTCAAAGCTCCACCGCCGGCCCAAACCATGGTGCAACAACTTCCTTCAACCAGTCGCTCGCCCGATGCGGAAGGACACTTCCCGGATCTGGAGCAGATGTCTCTGATTGCCGTTAAGCGGCCTCCCAAGAACTAAAAAGGATCTCGTGTTCTCCTGTTTCTGGTCAGACCGTGAGTTAAACTGCAAAATCTGCTGACTTGCACGAGCTCAGCGAACTCTGTTACATGGCAGGACGCAAAGGCGTAGTTCAGCGGAGAAAACCGATTGTCCGCTTCGCGCGAGAACAGTGGAGAGGTTATGCGTCCACAGCGACCGTGGCGGGCAGGGTGAACTGAAAAGTTGCGCCTCGCCCGCTGGCACCGGCGGCCCACAAGCGGCCGCCATGCGACTCAATGATCGACCGACTGATGGGCAGGCCCATACCAGTCCCATTATCTTTGGTCGTAAAGAATGCCCTGAAAATTTGGCCGGCCTGCTCCGAGGACAATCCCACACCGGTATCGCTGACTGAGATCAGCACTTGACCGTCGTCGACTTCCGACTTGATAGTAAGCTCACTTCCGCCACTCGCTTCCTTCATGGCATCGATGCCATTGAGCATAAGGTTCATGAAAACCTGCTGCAGCTGCACACGGTCTGCCATGACCGCGGGAAGATGCTCAGCAAGTTCGGTGCGGATTGAGATCGAGTAGCGGTTCGCCTCGCTGCGCAGCAGGACAATCATTTCTCGAATGAGTTCATTTACATCAACTAACGCCCGCTGCATCGCGTCCTTCTTGAATAGCAAGCTGATTCTGCTAATGATGTCTGCCGCGCGCGTTACGTCTGTCACCATCCGTGATGCGGCTTCGCATGCCTCTGTTACGTCAGGCTCATCGCGACGAAGCCACCGTAAGCAGGTCCTAGCGTCGGTGACTGCCGCGGTAACCGGCTGCTTGATCTCGTGGGTCAGGGAAGCGGTCAGCTCGCCCATGGTGGTCACCCTATTTATGTGCGCGAGATCCGCCTGCGCCTGGCGCAAAGTTTCTTCGGCACGTTTGCGTTCGGTTATGTCCCGCGCCAGTTTCGAAGCTCCAACAACGCGATCCGCGGCATCCTTTATCGGCGAAATTGTCAGAGCAACGTCGAGCAGGCTGCCGTCCTTGCGCATGCGGACCGTCTCGAACTGATCGACTCGCTCGCCTCGCGTGAGTCGCTCAACAATGGTTCTTTCTTCGCCACGATGATCAGGCGGAATAATCAGCGTGATGTTCTGACCAACCGCCTCTTCCGCAGTGTACCCGAACAGGCGTTCTGCGCCCTTATTCCAACTGGTGATTACGCCATCTAGATTTTTGCTCACGATCGCATCGTGCGACGATTCCACAACGGCAGCGAGCAAACCGGTCGCCTGCTCTGCTAGCCTGCGTTCGGTCACGTCAATCAGGATACCCACGAATTCGCCGACATCGCCGGACGGTTTGAAAACAGGATGCGCTACTCCGTACACGTATTTGGTCGTACCGTCTGGAAGAACAGCTCGGAAATGCGCCTCGAAATCTTTCCCCTCGCAGTTTGCTGTTTCGGCGGTTTCAACGACGCGAGCTCGATCTTCGGGATGAATACGCTGTACCATTTGTTCGAATGAAGGTGTCCCATTCTCCGGATCGAAGCCATACAAGCGAGAGTGTTCCTCGGAGGAGTGAAGGATCTCTCGCGTAGCGATATTACATGCCCAACTACCTGTATGGGTTAGCCTCTGCCCTTCCGCTAAGTAGGCTTCGCTGCGAAGCAGGGCCTCCTCGGCGCGTTTGCGTTGGAGTACTTCCTTTATCAGCTCTTTGTTTACGGTCGTTAGTTCGCTGGTACGTTCTAGAACACGTTGTTCGAGTTCCTCATTCAGGCGTTTGATTTCGGCTTTAGCTTGCTTGTGCCCGGCGGTTTCGATAACGTCCCAACTCCCGCGCCGCTTTGTCACAGCAAACTGATGTGTTCGCACCACGTCCAGGATTTCAGCAGCTCCGCACGCGGCGAGCGGGTAAGTGCATAGCACCGCCAGACGCTGACCGGCGATAGCCTGATTGAGTGATTCTTCATATTCACAGAAGTCCTTCCAATTCTTTTTTTCGAGCCAGGCGGTATCTCCAGTCACCCTTACGCCGGCGTAACCTTTAGCCGATGCGTGTGCGAGTTTCTGGTTCCAACCGCCAATCACTCGGTTGAGATCAAACTGCCCGTCCGGGAAATACCAGTCGCGAGCCGCGACAATCTCTATGCTGCGGTCCGCGAAGTATTCATCGAACTGGGGTACGGCGCGTTTCAATGCATGCGTTGCGTCCTCCACGACAAGAGGTTCGGCAACCACCCACAGGCAGAACTCCTGGTTCTCCAATCCTGCTTTGCAGTAAGCGACCAGTGTTTCTAGGAGATCCGCTCTTGTCTCGTAGAAGAGACAGAAGTGTGTACCCCAAGGTACGTCGCCAACTACGTCGACTCCGGTCTTGCGCATCTCGGTGGCAGGCATTGCGGGTACCTCCCAAACGTCATCCTGGAAAACGGGTTAAGGCGGGTGCGAAGGTCGACAGACAGAATTGCAAAACGGTAGCGTAGGATACGCGGTAATAACGTCGAAATGGAGCGTTCCACTGCGCCATGGCTCAACTCACCTGGATCGCGCAGACCGTGATTTTCCAGATGATAGCGCCGTTGCTCCAGCTTGACAATCCGAGCTCTGCTCCCCGTCGTAGGGAAACCGCAAACCTGGGAACGGAGGTCAAGCTGCCGCGGCCTACTCTCTCCGTTACAGTAGTACAGCAACATCACGTAGTATTTACCGAACTGGTCGATGGCTCAGGCCCCACACATAAGCTGCGAGCGCGGATACCTGATCCGGCGTAAGTTGCGCCCCACCCATCGGCGGCATCGGGCTGCGATATTGTTTTGGTTGCGACACACCTTCGGTTATCGTCTTCGCGATTCCGGCATAGCTGCCATCGCTCCACAGCCATTTCTTGCCTGTTAGAGCGGGCCCCAATGGCGTACCCTCACCATGGTCACCATGACAGCCTGTGCACGCCGCCCCGACGGCTTGGCCGCGGTAAATTCGCTCACCGAGCACAACCATTTCCCGCGTCGCACCTTCGGGAACGGGAAGGCTGCCTGCGGCCGCACCGGCATCTGGATGCGTGCCCTCCGGTGGTTGCGCCGCCACTTCAACAGGATTACCGGCCGGCGCTGTTGGGCTCGGACATGCCGTGACGTTCGTGGCACTGCCTCCGGCGCCGCCATGATAGGAAATCCGGTAGATCCTACCGCGCACATCGTCGGAAACGTAGAGTGCACCATCTGGGCCCACGGCTAAACCCGTCGGGCGATGTTCAGCTTTGGCGGGCGACTTCACCGCTCCCGCGAAACCGTCCGCAAATATTTCGCACTGGCCGGATGCTCGGTCACCGGCGAGCGGCTGAAAAATTACGTTGTAACCGCCTTGCGGGTACGGTGCCCGATTCCATGACCCGTGAAACGCGATGAAGACGCCGTCACGGTAGCGTGCCGGAAATTGTTTCTTGTCGTACCGCACCATTGCGTTGGGCGCCCAATGAGCGGGAAATACCGCAGCAGGGGCAATCTTGTTCGCACACGCGCCGATCGTTTTGCCGCCGTCGCCGCCGTATTCGGGCGCCAGAACCAGCTTTTCCACGAAAGGATCGTAGTAGCACTCGGGCCAGCCATAGTCTCCCTTGGGCTTCAAAAGCAACAACTCTTCCGCCGGTAGCGTGGCCTCCTCATCGGGCTTATACAGGTCCGGCCAATTCGCATGCAACTGGTCGCGCCCGTGTTGAGTCACAAACACACGCTCGCTTGAGTCGATGGCAAAACCTTCGGCGTTGCGGATTCCCGTAGCGAACCGGTCAGCGATTGAAAATGTTTGATTCGTCTTATTTGCGTCATAGCGCCAGATGCCACCACGGGTCCCAAGTTCCGTGCAGGGGTTTGCACCGGGCGACTTGAGGGTCCGATTTTTCAGCTGGCAGGAATTAGTCGCGCTGGCCACGTCCACGTACATCAATCCTTCGGCGTCGATGATGAATGGATGCATCGGATGATCGCCGCCCAGAGGTAATCCGGAGATGATGGTGTCGGCCGAGCCACTCGGCAGGATAGAGGCCCCGAGCGGTGAATATCGCACGATGCGATCATTGACCTCCGCGTAGATCGATCCTTTATATAAGCCGATGCCCGTACCGCCTGCTCCGACACTCTGGACGGTTTCGCCAAAGCGTTCAATCACATCGGCCTTTCCCGCTCCACTCTTGTCTTGCAAGGCTACGAGGAAACCGCCTAGATGCGGGGTGTCATTGCCGTAGTACCTGCCCGACCAGGTATTGACGTAAAGAACTCCGCTCGGACCCGCTACCATATGGCGAGCGTGACCAATGTTGTCAGCGAAGACCGTTGCACAGAAGCCAGCGGGTAACTGCAAACCGCTGTCATCATTCGGGCATGCTTGGCTCTTGGCTTCCGCAGCCGGATTGGATTGATTGCGAGCCGGCGCCAATGAAATGCCCACGCACATTGCGGCGACCACCACGACGACAGATAACAGAGTTTCATTTTTTACACTTCTCCGCATCATGTATGTCCCTTCCAAACTCCGCGTCGTCCGTATGCGGGGCTGTCTTTGTCATCCCGCCTTTGCGCCTGTATATGCCGTAACGGATGCACCCCGAATGCCGCAGTGGAGCACGAGTGGGAATCGGGAAGTCATGGGAAACGAGCAGCTTAAACAGAAGGAATGGGGAGTGAGTGGGATGGGTTAGGTGCGAAGAGTCCAGCGAATTGAACGGTTGTCAGCGCGTTGACAGGATATTTGCCGGTAAAAAAGAATTTCGAATCCAGAATCACCAAACAAGGCACGGATAACCGCTGGAGAGTCGTTCACAAATTCAATCCAATTTCCAACAGATTGACGCTGTGCCAGTGATTCGAACAGGCAACTCTAAGCAATTGAGCGTTAAGTCGAGCTGCTTAATTCCGTATTCTCCGTGCTACCAACATCTTGTACTAATACTCGCTCCACCCTGCGAAACGGTATAACACGTGCTTCGTGCCACTGTGAAAGTTGAGATTGAAATTGTACCTTAGCGTAGGGACTATTCTCATGAAACCAATCACACAAGAAAACGGTAGGCTTGGATTTGTCGGGACCGGCTACATGGGCCGGCCGATCGCGCGGAGGTTGCTGGAATCCGGTTTCAAGTTGACAGCTTATGACCGGGACCACAACAAGGCCGAGGAGTTAATTCGATATGGTGGCAAGGTCGCACAGAGCATTTCAGAGCTTTCCTCCAGTTGCAATGTCATTTTGTCGTGCCTACCGAGCGATGAAGCCGTCCTGGACATTTATAGAGGATCTGACGGAGGGTTCGCCCACGCGCAGCGCGGCTCGGTGATCATCGACATGAGCACGGTGTATCCGGAAACCTCGCAGGAACTCTCGAGACTAGGCTCAGAGCGTGGAGTGGAGGTCCTTGACGTGACTATATCCGGGAGTACTCCGACCGCCGAAAATGGGTTGCTGACCCTCTTTGGGGGCGGGGACAAGGAGTGCTTCGACGCTGCCGAGTCAATCTTTCGCGTTATCGCCAAGAAGTATTTTTATCTGGGGCCAAGCGGCTCCGGAGCGACGATGAAGCTTGTGGTGAACACCTTACTGGGAATCGGAATGCAAGCGATTGCTGAAGCCGTCGCACTCGGTGAGAAAGCCGGTCTCGATCGCAATCGATTGCTGAACGTTCTTTCAGCAACTGCGGTGGTCGCTCCAGCGCATGTGGGCAAACTGGAAAGAGCGATGAGGAGCGACTACAGCCCGCAATTTCCGATTCGCCTGATGAACAAGGATTTCGGGTTGATCCTTAATCTCGCGGCTGCGGTTGGCGCGCGAATGCCCGCCGCGGGAGCTGCTTTTGAGATCAATGCGAGACAAGCGGACGAAGGACCGGAGCAGGATTTTTCGGCGGTGATTCTGCAAATGGAAAAACGTGCGCATGTGGGTTCGAACGGCGATGGGCGGACATGATCCGGCGTCGATTTGGTGGGGAATTGTCGTAGTCAGGTGCACACATTCCGTTGCATAAGCTCTGGGCGAGGGCAAATAAATGATTCAACTCAAGGTGAACGGAGTTGAGCAGTCTTTCGGCGGTGAACCGGAAATGCCGCTGCTCTGGTACCTGCGCGACGTTCTAGCGTTGAGCGGATCGAAATTTGGCTGCGGCATTGGGCTTTGCGGCGCCTGCACAGTCCATGTGAATGGGCAAGCCACGCGATCCTGCGTGACAGCCATGCGCGAAGCGGCCGGAAAAGAAGTCACGACGATTGAAGGCCTGGACAAGAATGGATTGCATCCCGTTCAAAAGACCTGGATGCAAATCAACGTGCCGCAATGTGGCTACTGCCAAGTCGGCCAGATCATGCAGGCGGCGGCGTTGCTGGAAACTAAAAAGAAACCGACCGATCAGGAAATCGACGAGGCGATGGCCGGCAACATCTGCCGTTGCGGGACGTATCAGCGGATTCGCGCAGCGATTAAAGCAGCGGCAGGAGAAATGGCATGAGCGAGATTGAGAATGTCAGCCGCCGCAGATTTTTAACCGGAGGCGTCATCGCGGCAGGCGCGCTCGTGCTTGGTGTTCGTTATCACCGCAAGTTGTTGCCCGGGGAGAAACTTCCTGACGCAACAAACGCGGATCACGCCGCACTACATCCGAGCGTGTATCTCGGTATCGACCCGGACGGAACGGTGTGGATCGTCGCCAGCCGCTCGGAGATGGGCACGACCAGCCGGACGACTTTGCCCTTGGTTGTCGCGGATGAACTAGACGCGGATTGGAAGCGCGTAAAGATCGAGCAGGCCATCGGCGACAAGCGATACGGTGACCAAAATACTGACGGATCGCATTCGATACGCTCGTTCTACGACGCGATGCGCCAGGCGGGAGCAACGGCGCGATTTATGTTGATTCAAGCTGCCGCCCACCAGTGGAGTGTTCCACCAGCGGAGTGTGAAACGGATTTGCATGTTGTTGTCCACCGCTCGACGAACCGTAAGGCGGATTACGGTGAACTCGCGAGTGTCGCGGCGAAATTCCCAGTCCCTCCGAAAGAAGAGGTGAAGCTTAAGCCCAAGAGTGCTTGGCGATATATAGGCAAAGGGGAAGTAAGTTACGACCTGGAAGCGCTCGTGACCGGGAAAGCCATTTATGGCATGGATGCTCGTCTGGACGGGATGGTATACGCGTCCATAGAGCGCCCGCCGGTTCTTGGCGGCAAAGTGAAATCTTACGACGATAAGGAAACCGTGAAGGTAGCAGGTGTACGTCAGACTGTTCCTATTGATCCCTTCAAACCCCCACCTGCATTCCAGCCGCTTGGAGGCATCGCGGTAATTGCTGATAACACCTGGGCTGCATTTCAAGGCCGCAAAAAGCTAAACATTTCCTGGGATAACGGACCAAATGAAGCTTACAACTCGGACGCTTACAAAAACGAGTTGCGAGCGACCTCGCACAATCCCTGCAAAATAGTGCGCAATATTGGTGATGCGGATGCCGTGTTCGCCAAAGGTGGGAAGGTCCATGAGGCGGACTACTATGTGCCGCTTCTCGCGCACGCCGCGATGGAGCCATTGGTGGCCCTCGCGGAATTCAAGGACGGCAAAGCGAAGTTGTGGGCTCCGACGCAGAATCCTCAAGCGGTGCAAGATATCGTTTCAAAAGAGTTGGGGATCGCGAAAGAAGACGTAATTTGCAATGTAACACTTCTCGGCGGAGGATTCGGGCGCAAGTCGAAGCCCGATTACGTTGCTGAAGCTGCGGTTTTGTCCAAAAAAATGGGCAGGCCAGTGAAGGTGGTTTGGACTCGCGAAGACGACATCAAGTTCGATTACTACAACGCCGTCGCGTCAATGTATATGAAGGCGGCTGTGGGCGCGAACGGCAAACCAACCGCGTGGCTGCAACGGTCAGTCTTTCCTCCCATTCCTTCCATCTTTGACGTAAATGCGGTCTATGGTGATGCGGCCCATCTTCAGCAGGGCTGGACGGATATTCCTTACGATCTGCCAAATCTTCGCATCGAGAATGGGCCCGCCAAAGCTCATGTGCGCATCGGCTGGTTGCGCTCGGTGGCCAACATCTATCACGCGTTTGGTATTCAGTGTTTCACGGATGAACTCGCCTACGCGGCCGGGCGCGATCCGCTCGATTATTTGCTTGATTTGATCGGAGAGCCGCGCACCATCGATTTCAAAGGCGTGGAGTACCCGAATTACGGTGCTTCGACGGAGGCCTATCCATGGGAAACCGGGCGTCTTCGTCATGTCACTCAGGTGGTCGCGGAAAAATCCGGATGGGGAAAGCGCAAGCACGGAAAGGGAACTGGCGTCGGGATCGCTGCGCATCGCAGCTTTTTGACGTACGTCGCCACGGTCGTGGAAGTGGAAGTCAATGCTCAGGGTGAAGTGCGAATCCCGAGAGTCGATATGGCCTTGGACGCAGGCTTGGTAGTAAATCCAGAAGCAACTCGCGCGCAGTTCGAGGGCGCCGCAGTGTTCGGCACCAGCGTGGTGCGAACGGGTGAGATTACGGCCACGAAGGGCGTAATCAACCAATCGAATTTTCAGGATTATCCGGTGGCTCGAATCAATGAGGTTCCCGCCCAGACGAATGTTTACATCGTCGATAGCGATGCTCCCCCGGCGGGCGTTGGGGAGCCGGGAGTGCCGCCATTCATTGCGGCGTTCTGCAACGCCATTTTCGCCGCAACCGGAAAAAGAGTAAGGGATCTGCCCATCACAAAGCTCGGCTTAAGTTAAAGGTCCGGAGCGTTCGGGTGGAGAAGAGTCAGCAGTTGAAGTGAAAAATTACAAGTAGAGGAAGAGTCATGACACAAGACCAGACTGAACGACATGTAATGTTTGCCTCTTTAATGATGCTCGTGCTTTTTGCCGGTCTCATGTTTTTTGTTGTCTCGATTGCCCAGGCAAATCCCGCTCCAGATCGTGCAGCCGACAGTGCGACATACCGCACGAAATGCGCGACGTGCCACGGTCCAGACGGAAGCGGTTCCGCGGTTGGAAAGACCATGAACGTTCCGGACCTTCGTTCACCAGAAGTCCAGAAAATGTCTGAAGCACAACTTGCTCAAATCATTTCTGAGGGCAAGGGCGGAATGCCTCCTTTCAAGAGTTCGCTCAGCGAGGATCAGATTCACTCGATGGTGTCCGATATTCGCTCGCTACGTCAGAAGAAATAGCTCGCGCTGTGTACGCTGAGTTGTGCACCTGCAAAGGAGATCGCCATGAGTGACAAAGAAAATCAACCATCCCAAGAGGATTCGCGTCATCCGGATCTCGCGTCAGTTCCTACGTCTCACGACGACGTGGACGCCGGCATTTCCAGGCGTGGATTCCTGGGGTTTGCGGCAGCGTCTATTTTTCTCTCTCACGCTGACCAGAAGTCCCCGCGATCGGAGTCTAAAAACGGTATTCCTTATCGAACCTTGGGCCGCAGCGGAGAAAAAGTTTCGCTGATAGGCCTCGGTGGTTATCATCTTGGCAGTCAGGCGGATCCCCAGGAAAGCATTCGCATCATCCGCACGGGTCTTGATGCGGGCGTCAATTTTCTCGACAACTGCTGGGACTACAACGGCGGCGAGAGTGAAGTCCGCATGGGCAACGCGCTGCGCGACGGTTATCGCCAAAAAGCGTTTCTAATGTCCAAGATCGACGGGCGGACCAAAGCCGCCGCAGCTAGCCAAATCAGCGAGTCTCTGCGACGGCTGCAGACTGATCGGATCGACCTGCTGCAATTTCACGAAGTGATTCGCGACACCGACCCGGATCGCATATTTGCCGAAGGAGGCGGGATGGAGGCCGTCCTGGAGGCGCAAAAGGCCGGCAAGATCCGATTCATCGGTTTCACCGGCCACAAGAGTCCGGACATCCATTTGAAAATGCTGAGCACCGCTTCAAAGCACGGCTTCACGTTCGATGCCGTTCAGATGCCCCTGAACGTAATGGACGCGCACTTCAATAGTTTTGAAAAGAAAGTTTTGCCCGTGCTGCTCAAGAGCAATATCGGCGTTCTCGGTATGAAGCCTATGGGTGACCACGTGATTCTCGAGAGCAAAACTGCCACCCCGGTGGAATGCCTTCACTACGCCATGAATCTTCCGACCAGCGTTGTTATCACGGGCTGCGATTCTCTGCCGATTCTTCAGCAAGCTCTGGACGCAGCCCGCAGTTTTCAGGCGCTGGACTCTTCCCAAGTTGCGACGCTTCTTGCAAAGACTGCTAAGGCGGCAGAAGCCGGTCAGTTCGAGCTTTATAAAACGAGCCATCGGTTCGACGGCACCTACGCTAACCCGCAATGGCTTGGCTAGAGGTACAGCCACATGAGAATGCGTGAAGAGAGAGAAAGATAGTGATTGAGTATTCGGTATTGCAAGCGCGGTGCGGTTGAACAGCTGAAGCATGAGCACTAGCGTGGTGATTTGATTAGGAAGAAAAATACTGGAGGACAATCATGAATAAGAAGGAACATTCTGCAAGTTTGGCTGGAAATGTATCGCTTGGCGGAGAAATTTCCGTTCATCGTCTCGGCTTCGGAGCGATGCGCCTTACCGGCGAAGGCATCTGGGGACCGCCGAAAGATCGCAATAAGGCGTTGGCTGTTCTTCGCCGGGCCGTGGAACTTGATATCAATTTCATCGATACCGCTGATTCATACGGCCCAAATGTCAGCGAAGAACTGATTGCCGAGGCGCTATATCCTTATCCGGTCGGCCTGGTAATTGCCACCAAGGGAGGCTGGAACCGCCCCGGCCCAAATCAATGGACTCACGATGCTACTCCCGAGCACCTTCGCAAGGCGGTCGAGGGAAGTCTAAAGCGACTGCGCCTGGACCGCATCGACGTTTATCAACTGCATACGCCGGATCCCGTCGTCCCCTTCGAAGCGTCGGTAGAAACTCTGGCTCAGCTGCGAAACGAAGGTAAGATTCGCCTCGTGGCGCTATCCAACGTCACGCAGGAGCACATCGAGAGAGCACGCAAAATTGTTCCCATTGTCTCCGTCCAGAACCGCTACAGCTTTGCGGACCGCGAATGGGACTATGTTGTCGACTATTGCGAACGTAACGGGATTGCATTCATACCTTGGTTTCCACTGGGAGCAGGTAAAGTTGCCGGAGAAGTGCTCAACCGAATCGCGCAAGCACACAATGCGAGCCCTACGCAGGTCGCGCTGGCCTGGTTACTGCATCGGTCTACCATAATGCTGCCCATCCCAGGCACTTCTTCGACCGAACATCTTGAGCAGAATGTTGCGGCGGTTTCCCTGCGCTTGTCTGAAGAAGAATACGAAAAGCTATCCCGGGTACCCGCGATGGCCGCAACAAGGTGAGAGAAGATCAAACAAAAAACGGAAAAGCGGGCTAGCCGCAGCGCTGGGCTTGCCTCGGACGCGATGCGTAGACTTCCCACGGGCGCCCAGGATTTACGATTCCACGTAACTTCCGACGTCCATGAAAAACGCGCGCCTTCACAGCGCTAATTGAGGTGCCTAGAATATGAGCTGTTTCCTCGACAGATCTTTCTTCGATGTCACGAAGCAGTATCGCTGTTCGAATTCTAGGACCTAAGCGATTGATTGCCGCGGTCAATTGTTGCGTACGCTCATTTCGCAAACACGACTCTTCGGGATTGGGACCTTGGTCGACAAATGACTCCAAAGAGGATTTCACGGCGTCGTCAGTGCTCTCCGGCAAGACTTCGAAGACTCCCCGCCTTCGACGCAGCAACATCAAGGCTTCGTTCATGGCGATGCGCGTTAGCCAGGTCGAGAAGCGCGACTTTTCTTGAAAGCTGCCGAGGTAAAGGAATACCTTGTGAAACGTCTCCTGTACAACATCTTCGGCATCCTCCCGATTATTCGTTATTCGTTGCGCCACGGCAAAAACTCTCCGTTCGTGACGACGAACCAACTCTTCGAAAGCCCGTGCACTCCCACGCTTTGCGGCAGTCACGACCGTGCCGTCGGAGTCTTTGCCCACATCACATGCACGAAACTCTTCCATGATTCTGTACCTCCTGGCCATTTGTCCAAAGGGCAGACGACACTGAACAATGCAATAAGCGCACCATATCCAGCAGGTGACCGCACCGGCTGGGAAATGGCTGAAAGAATGGGGGATCGGTCGTTTTGGGGCATTTTGGGCCCAGCTGGTACTTCCGCCAATCTGTCGGGATGTTGGCAGTCCGTCTCTTGTGCTGGATGAGCCGAAAGCACTTGCCTCCCAGCGAGGGAAGACTGCCATGTTCCACATGGCCGACCTGGTCGGAGCAGGGCGGCCCCTAATGCTAAGATTTTGAAGAGAGCAACACCCGGATTTGCCGGAGCAGAAATATGGGCAGGTCAAATCCTCTACTGTGGCCCAAGCCGCCCGCGATTTGGAGCTACTGGATTGCTGTTGTTTCGGTTGCCGCGGCCCTGGTCATATCACGTTGGCCGATGCTTCATTTGCAAGACGCTCCCGTGTCACTGTTTCTTTGCGCGGTCATATTGAGTTCATGGTTCGGTGGAGTCTGGCCGGGGCTGCTCGCGACGACTCTGTCCGCTCTTGCTTTCTATTATTACTTCCTGCCTCCGATTTATTCGTTGCAAGCAAAGCCTGAAGAGATACCACGCTTTGCCATCTTCATGGTGTCAGCTTTGTTTGTCGGGTCGCTAACCGTTGCCCAAAGGAGCGCCACGGAATCTCTCCGGCGTGCGCGCGATGACCTCAAAGAAACGGTGCAAGAGCTCCAGAATACGAACCAGGTGTTGCAAGCTGCCAGTCGTGAGCGCGAGCGTGCCGAAGAATCGTTGCGCCGGAGTGAAAGGTATTTGGCAGAGGCACAGAGGCTCACACATACGGGAAGTTGGGTCTGGCAGGTTGCGGGAAGGAAAGCGTTGCACTTGTCCGACGAATGGTATCGCCTATATGGCTTCGATCCAGAAAAGGGCCCGCCGGCTTGGGAAGACCGGCTGCAGCGTATTCACCCGAAGGATCGAATCAAGTGGGAAGGAGCAGTCGACCGAGCAATCGCGGAAACGTCGGATTACGAAGCGGAATTCCGAATCCTTCTTCCCGACGGCACACTCAAATACATCCACACCGTCGGCCATCCGGTTTTGAACGCGTCCGGGAATTTGGTGGAATTCGTGGGTAGCTCGACGGATATCACCGAGCGAAAGCGGGCAGAAGAGGTTTTGCGCCAGACGCAGGCGGATCTTGCACGCGTCAGCCGGGTGACCACCATGGGAGAGCTGACCGCTTCCTTGGCGCACGAAGTGAATCAGCCGATCGCCGCAGCTAGCACCAACGCTAATACGTGCCTACGCTGGCTGGCAGGCGACCCTCCAAACATTGAAGAGGCGCGCGCGGCTGCCATGAGAATCGTACAAGACGGAAAGCGCGCGGCAGAAATCGTCAGCCGGGTCCGCCAGCTCTTCAAGAAGGGTCCTTCGCAACGGGAGCTCGTGGATGTAAACGAGATCATTCGAGAGATGATCGTTCTTCTGCGTGGCGAGACCACGGAATACAACATATTAATCGGGAGCGACCTTGCTGCAGATCTTCCCCAGGTCATGGCCGACCGCGTGCAATTGCAGCAGGTGCTAATGAACCTCATGATCAATGGCATCGAAGCGATGAAGGACGCGGATGGGACGCGCGAGCTCGCCATCAGGTCGCAGCGAATGCAAAACGAGGAAGTTGTGGTGTCCGTCACTGACAGCGGCGTGGGGCTGCCCGCACAGCAGACGGAACAGATCTTCAATGCCTTCTTTACTACCAAGCCGCATGGGACCGGCATGGGACTTCGCATCAGCCGCTCCATCATCGAATCACATGGAGGCCGCTTGTGGGCTGCCAACAATTCCCCGCGCGGCGCAAGTTTTTATTTCACTGTGCCAACCCAGGCCGAGGCGCCTGAATGAGTGCCGCAGACGCTCCCACGGTATTTGTCGTTGATGACGATGCCGGTGTGCGTGCGTCCATTCAAGGATTGCTGAAATCGGCGAGGTTACGGTGCGCATCCTTTGGGACGGCGGAAGAATTTCTGCGCAACAAGCCACCGGACGGGCCAAGCTGCCTTGTTCTGGACGTGAGCCTTCCTGGCATAAACGGTCTGGACTTTCAGCGACAGTTAAGTGACGCGGGCATACAAATTCCCATCATCTTTATCACCGGCCACGGAGATATTCCCATGACAGTAAAGGCCATGAAATCGGGTGCGGTGGAGTTCCTGACCAAGCCCTTCCTGGACCAGGACTTGCTGGATGCCATCCACCAGGCTTTGGAGCGCGACCGTGAGGCGCGCCGTCAGCAAAGTGACTTCAGCGAGTTGCGAAAATGCTACGAGGCCCTCAGCGAACGCGAGCGCCAGGTCATGGGCCTGGTGGTCTCGGGCATGCTCAATAAGCAGATTGCTTTTGCGCTGGGAATCAGCGAAATCACCGTGAAGATTCATCGCGGTCACGTGATGCGGAAAATGCAGGCCGAGTCGATGGCAGAATTAGTTAGAATGGCGTCGAAGCTGGAACTTCCACCCGGCACTAGATAGTTGCCTCTCAGATCGAGGGCGTATTTGCGCTCTCATACCAAAGTATAATTGCGCCGCTTTCGGAGATGCTGCTAGATTTCCGCTATGGCCGCTCTGGAGAAGACCAAAATGGTTGCAATTGTCGATGATGATGATTTAATGCGCAGCGCGCTACAAGGCCTGCTGAAAGCGGTTGGCTTGCCGGCACAAGCGTTTGCGTCCGCAGAGGAATTCCTGAAATCCGGCCAACAGCGCCAGGCTGGATGCTTAATCGCCGATATCCGTATGCCTGGAATGTCCGGTCTCCAACTGCAGGCGCAGCTCAACTCAGAACATTGCCGGATCCCGATTATCTTCATCACAGCGCATGGCGACGAAAAGATGCGCATGCAAGCGTTGCGCGCAGGGGCAGTGGAGTTTATGGCAAAACCATTCAACGACGAAGCACTGCTCGACAGTGTTCGGGCCGCTCTGGAAAGCTGAGCCGATTAATAGAAGCGTGCAGTGTGGTGCGCAAGGAGGTTCTTCGTGGGAGCTGTCGCAACATTCGGACCCGTCGATCAGGATCGTAATCCACGCAAATTCGAGCAGATCATAGGCAACAGCCCTGCCCTGGAGTCAGTGCTCGAACAAGTGGAACAGGTCGCGCCGACAGATTCCTCCGTTCTTATTCAAGGAGAAACTGGGACTGGCAAGGAATTGGTCGCGCGCGCTATTCACAATCTCAGCGCAAGGTGCGGACGCCCGTTCGTAAAGTTAAATTGCGCTGCTATTCCATTCGATCTACTGGAAAGCGAACTCTTTGGCCATGAGCGAGGCGCTTTCACCGGCGCTATTGCGCAAAAAATTGGGCGCTTCGAATTGGCCGATAAAGGGACGCTCTTCCTGGACGAGGTAGGAGATATTCCGCCGGGATTGCAACCCAAACTGCTGCGTGTCCTGCAGGAGCAGGAATTCGAGCGCCTGGGCAGCACTCGAACTCACCAAGTGGACGTTCGCCTGGTAGCTGCGACCAACCGGAATTTGGTAGATATGGTGAAACGCAATCAATTTCGCAGCGATCTCTACTACCGTCTGAATGTATTCCCGATTCCGCTGCCACCGCTGCGTGCGCGCCGTGAAGACATTCCCGCGCTGGTGGAACACTTTGTGGAGATTTATGCTCGCCGCATGGATAAGCAAATCGAACACATTCCACCGGAAACGATGACTGCACTCACCTCATACCAGTGGCCCGGGAACATTCGCGAGCTTCAAAATTTCATCGAGCGAAGCGTAATCCTCAGCTCTGGAAACGTCCTATGCCCCCCGCTCGCGAGCCTGCGCGCTGCGGCGGAAACGGAATCTCTAGAGGCCGTTACTCTGGAGGATGCGGAGCGAGACCACATTCGCAAGATTCTTGAGCAAACCAGGTGGGTTGTCGCCGGTCCAAAGGGGGCCGCTGCGCGATTGGGAATCAAGAGGTCTACCCTTTACTTCCGCATGCAAAAGCTGGGCATCTCACGTACCAGCAAAGATCCCCTCCCCGCGTAATAACAGATTTGCAAAGATGCAAGGACCGACCCTCCCTCGATTGACACTGCTCATGAGTTAGCTCTCATACACAGCTGCGGGTTCGTCTCTAGCCGACCTGAAGTATTTATACACCGTCAAATACATACCTTTCACCGCGCCTGTCGGCATGCGGACGTCGTGTTTAGCGGGTTGGCATCGCAACACTCTCTGTTGGGTATATTCCTCTCCTACTTTCAGTCACTTGCGCCAAAGCCATCTTTGGCAACCGTGTTGCGTAATTGAGTAGCGTCGCCTGACGTACCGATTCTTTGCGCTAGCGACAGAAATGAGAGAAGTCACTATGTCCACCCAACCCATCAACAAAGCCACTACAACTCACAAGGCGACCAGACGGCATCACTTACTATCGTTATTCATCGCCCTGTTCCTGACACTGACCATTTACCCGGCTCAAGCACACGCGCAGATCATTGGAGATCTTGAAGCCAAAATCCCATTCCAGTTTCACGTGGGTAACACGGAACTTCCGGCGGGCGAGTACCGCATCCGCGTGGTGGACGATTCCGACTTGACCGTAATGCAAATTAGCAGTCTGGATGGCTCTGCTTCCGCTGTGTTCCAAGTGGAAGAGGCGGAAAAAAACTCCGAACCAACCAAAAGCGAATTGATCTTCCGTAAATACGGGAATCGCTACTTTCTAGCGAAACTGTTTGACGAAGGCGAACCAGACGGTAGCCAGGTGGTCGAGTCCAGCTACGAAAAGAAAATCAGCCGATCGACTTCCCAAGCTCAGGAACACGTACCGGCGCGCCACCGAAAACCACAAGGGAAATAGCGGCCCGCTGAAATTACGCGCGTTACGGAGTGCAATTAAGTGCCCCGCTCTCGCGGAATGTTTAAATCTGAATTTCAAAAAAAAGGAGGAATTGTGAAAATGCAAAAGATCGTAGTTGCTTTGATTGGGTTGATGTTGTTGTTCGCAGGCAAGGTGTCGGCACAGCAGGTGAAGACCGATTACGACCGCAGCGCTAACTTCGCGCAGTACAAGACCTACTCATGGGAGCACGTTAAGACGCAAGATCCCTTAGATGTCGACCGCATTAAGACTGCCGTCAATGGCGTTTTAGCAGCAAAAGGATGGACTCAGGTGGATTCCGGCGGCGATGTCTCCATCGTGGCCATGGAGATCACACACAATCAGCAGACCTTGAATACCTTTTATGACGGGCTTGGGGGAGGCTGGGGTTGGCGACGATTTGGCGGCGGTGGTTTTGGAGAGGCTACCACCACGACTGAAACATACAAGGTCGGCACAGTGGTCGTCGATCTCTTCGACAGCAAGACTAAGCAACTGATCTGGAGAGGCTCCGCAAGCGATACGCTCTCAAACAACTCCGACAAAAACATTAAGAACCTGGACAAGGGCGTGGAGAAAATGTTCAAAAACTTCCCTTCAGGCTCTTCGAAGAAATAACGGCATGCCAATGATCCGCTATTTGTACGCCGTCACTCTCGGGCTCGATTCAGTAGCCATACCGTTGCGTGCGGCCAACAAGCCGCACGCGGGCTGTGAACGAGCACGAAATGATTTCAACATGGGTTTGAGAGCAACAGAATGATCCGATTTGTGTACTGGAGAATATGCCATGAAATTATGCAAGCAGATTTTGACCCTACTTCTCTGTTGTTTGCTTGTGCAGTTCACTGCGCAAGCCGAGTCTTTCGGGCCTACGGGCCAATCCAGTGAACAGACGCCGGCGCCGACGCAGCCGGTGCAACAGACCCCTCAAGAGCTGCAGCAACTTGTCGCGCCGATCGCGTTGTACCCAGACGCCCTGGTCGCACAGATTCTCGCGGCGTCAACGTATCCGGCCGAGATTGTCGAGGCGGACCGTTGGATGCAAAGTCATTCCAACCTCAAGGGAGAAGAGCTGGCAAAAGAAGTCGACAAGCAGCCTTGGGACCCGAGCGTAAAAGCTCTCGCACAATTTCCCTCTGTTCTTGAAAACATGGACAAGAATCTTTCTTGGACTTCATCGCTCGGCGACGCATATGCCAATCAGCAACAGGATGTGACGAACGCCGTCCAAACGTTGCGTCAACAAGCTCAGAAGGCTGGCCACCTGAATAACAATGAACAGGAGCAGGTAAAGACTCAGGGCAACACCATCGTCATTGAACCAGCCAATTCCGAAATGGTCTATGTGCCGCAGTACGATCCTTGGCTGGTGTACGGTGGGCCGATCGTTGCATATCCCGGCTGGTATGCCGAGCCTGGGCTCTTCTTGGCCGGAGTGGGAATTGGATTTGGCGTTGGATTCGGGATCGGCTTTTTCGGGGGATTTGGTTGGGGCTGGGGTCACTGGGGATACGACTGGCACGCCCGCTCAGTGATTTATAATCACAACACCTACGTTTCCCATAGCCGGACAATCGTCAATCGCAACAACTTCAGTCGCAACAACTTCAACCACAGCAACTTCAACCGCGGTAGCTTCAGCCACGCGAACACCAACCATGGCAATGCGTTCCACGGAAGTGGGTCCTCGTCGTTCCACGCTCAATCAGGTACACGCTCCGGCGCGTTCAGTGGATTTGATCACGGAGGCAATGTACGAGGCTTTTCTTCCCGCGGGCGGTCAAGTTTTGGCGGTGGTGGTTTCCACGGCGGTGGTTTTCATGGCGGCGGTGGGCGTCGCTGATCGCACCGCACCCGCGCGTGAGTAGAGGGTATCGAGAAATCAAAAATGGAGAAAAATACTATGCTGCACAACTTTTCAATTGTTGCTCGACTTGAACGAAAGTCGGTTCGATTAGTAGTGTCCGCGCTATTGGCACTTTCCTTGGGCTGTTTATCCGCCCCAATATTTGGACAGGAAGCGGGGCAGCGGACCTTTACGTCTGCGGAAGACGCCGGGCGCGAGTTTTTCGCGGCAATGCAAACAGAGGACGACCAAGCTCCGTTACGCATCCTCGGCCCAGCCGGAAAAGATGTGCTCTCGTCCGGTGACCCAGAGGAAGATTCGGATGCTCGCGTCGGATTCGTCACCAAGTATCAGGAGATGCATCGATTCGTGACGGAACCGGGCGGAAAGGTGACGCTGGTTATCGGGGCCGAAAATTGGCCGTTTCCAATCCCCTTGGTGAACAACCGCGGTTCGTGGTATTTCGACACGTCCGAGGGTAAGGACGAGATTCTATTCCGCCGCATAGGCAAAAATGAAGTTGCCGCCATGGATGCGTTGCACGAATTGGTCGAAGCGCAGCAGCAATACTTTGCGCGGCCGCCGGCTGGCAACCCCAAGCAATTTGCGCAGAAACTTGTCAGCGATGAAGGCGGGCACAATGGTTTGTACTGGCAGGGTGCGGAAGATGAGTCTGATAGCCCGATCAACCCGCTCATCGCTTACGCGCGACAAAATCTGCCGACGGAGCAAGTTGGGCAGCATGTACCCTTCAATGGGTATATGTTCCGCATCCTTACAAGCCAAGGTCGCCATGCACCGGGCGGAGCCAAGAAATATATCGTCGACGGGAAGATGAGCGGAGGATTCGCCTTTGTCGCCTATCCTGTCGAGTATCGCTCTTCGGGCGTGATGACCTTTATTGTCGACCAATCCGGAACCATTTACGAAAAGGACCTTGGTCCCAACACAACCAAGCTGGCACAAGCGATGACGGTCTATGACCCGGATTCCACTTGGCACAAGACGGAATGAATGTTGACCATATTGACGAGAGGAGGGCCGAAAGCATGCGTAATCGAAAGCTCGCCGTGTTGCTATTCGGTCTTCTTACATTCGGCGCGCTCTTGATCTCAGCGGCGAGCAAACCGCAAGCTGGCGCAGCCATTGCCGGCGAAGCAAAGTCTCCGAGCAACCTCGGCGGTCAGATGCCGCCCTCGTTCGATCAGGAAGTGGCGAGGGTCGTTGCCGAAGTTGATCGGATTGAGGCCGACACTTTGAGCCAGATGGAACGCACCACACTCGACCGCCAAGGACAAGTACACACGCTGGGGAAGTTAATGCTCTTCGATAAGCACCTCTCGGTTAACCAGAACGAGGCCTGCAGTTTCTGCCATACGCCGGAGACAGGATTCACTGGGCCGATTCAATCTTTGAATGAGACCACCGTGTCGTATCCAGGATCGGTGAGAACGCGTTTCAGCAATCGAAAGCCGCAGAGTTACATGTACGCGCCCTTCGCGCCGGTGCTTCACTACAATGATCTCCAGGGCGACTTTGTTGGCGGCAATTTCTGGGATATGCGCGCAAGCGGCTACCGCCTGCAGAATCCCAGCGCCGAACAAGCCCAGGGGCCTCCGACGAATCCCGTAGAAATGGGCTTGCCCGATTCGGCCTGTGTTGCGTACCGGCTTTCGCAGGCTCCTTATCGCAAGTTCTTTGAGGCGGTGTGGGGTACGGACGCGTTCAACATTCACTGGCCTGCCGACGTCGAAAAGGTCTGTGCGACTCCAGCGCCGCCACCGGCGGATGATCAGTACCCAGTGCACTTAAGTCAAGCAGACCGGGCTCGCGCCGATCGTGTCTACGATGAGTTCGGGCTGGCGATTTCCGCATACGAGTTCTCACCAGAGGTGAGTCCGTTCACGTCAAAGTACGACTACGTGCAAGCAGGAAAAGACCAATTCACGCCGCAGGAAAAATTGGGCTACGGGCTGTTCCGCAGCAAGGCGCGATGCAACGAGTGTCATCGCGACGGCGGACCCGGCGAAGAGCCCCTATTTACAGACTTTACCGCGAGCAATCTCGGCGTCCCCAGAAATCAAGGATTGCAATACTACTACGAGGGCCGGCCCGACCAAGGCGGCTACAGTCCCAATCCTGCCGGAGCGGCGTACGTCGATACGGGAGTCGGATCCTTCCTGCGCACGCTGCAAAGCGATAGCGGTCAACTAAATCCTGATTCTGAGTGGATTAAACTCGCGCCGAAGTTCAGCGCGAAGTTCCAGGTGCCCACTTTGCGCAACGTCGACATGCGTCCCACGCCAACTTTTGTGAAAGCCTACATGCACAATGGCTATTTCAAAAGCCTGAAAGAGGTGGTGCATTTTTATAACACCCGCGACACCTTGCCCAAGTGCAAGGCAAGCGACCCCGGCGAGAAGGTCACTTGCTGGCCAGTGCCCGAGGACTCAACCAATCTCAACAAACGGCAACTCGGCAGCCTGCAACTGACGGACCAGGAAGAAGGTGCCCTCGTCGCTTTCCTTAAGACTCTTACGGATGGCTACGTTGTGCCAAACCCTCAAACGGCAAAGTAGGTTTGATTCCAATTCTCTGAACTGGCCGGCAGTGTACGAGTTTTTCGACATGGATCAGAAATGAATATCACCACTCGAGAATTGGTTCCTCTCAACTTGCCTCCTCGACGTAAAAGGGTCCCACTACTGGCTCTCCTGCGGAAGGATGTGGCTTCCATCGGGCCGGCGTGGCTGCCTGTCGCGCTGGTCTTTGGGGCGATTGCCGCGGTCGCATATGTAGATCATCTTGTTGTCTCGATTTCGCTTGTGTACCTCTACATCTTTCCTCTTGGCATTAGCGCTATTCTCTTGCACAAGGAAGTCACCTACAGTCTGATACCGGTTTGCATCCTGGTCCATGATTATTGGTCACCGCGCATTATCCATCCCAGGATGCGAATCTTCGATAATTTCTTAGCACTACTGTGCTTCTCGTTCGTCGTTTACGTAATTCAGCGGTACATCGAGCAGAGGGAACTGCTTGCCAAAACGATACAGCAGCAACGAGACGACCTTCTTCAGGACGTGGAGCTCGCTGCACACGTTCAGCGAATGTTTCTTCCCGTGGGACCACCAGTAATTGCCGGACTTGAAATCGCCGGCATGATGCAACCATCCAAGGGTGTTGGCGGCGACTATTATGACTATATCCTCATCAACGCGAACACTATTCAGATCGTCATTGCTGACGTATCCGGAAAAGGAGTTTCCGCTGCCCTCTTGATGTCCGCGACGGCGGCAGGCATGCGGCTGGAGGCCAACCGTGATCGAAACATGCTGCAACAAGTGGACAGGTTGAATACCGAGATCGGCGCCGTTTCAGATCCCGAACAGTACGTGACGTTGCTGGTCGCTGAGATCGACACACACAAACGGATCATCCGCTACGTGAACTGTGGCCATAATCCCGCGCTTCTGTTTCAAGCAAAGACCCGTACGCTCAAGCGCCTGGAATCGTCTTGCCCACCCATCGGACTAAATCCAGACGAAATTTGCGAACTATCCAACGCTGATCTTACTGCAGGCGACGTGGTGGTTTTCTACACTGATGGCGTCACTGAAGCGCAGAACCAGCTTAGTGAAGAATTCGGCATGGAGCGCCTTTCCGCAGTAGTGCGAAATGGTTCGTCGCTCTCGGCGGAACAGCTCACCATCAAGATCTTAAACAGCGCGGCAAACTTCTGCGGCGATGACGGCTTCCGTGATGACGTCACCATTGTCGTGGTTAAATGCCAGTTCCAAGGCCCTCCCGCATGACTGCATAATTTCATCCACGAGAGCAGCTTTTGGGTCGTGCTGGCGCCAGGGCGGTCGAAGAGGTCCGGTTCATATTACTTCTGCCTCTGCCAGTTCTTCCGCTATCAGGAAGTCGACCCTATCTGGAAAGACACGCTGTCGGCGTATTGGCATCCCGTCCACTGTGCTGGACTCTTCGCCTCTCCTCCTCCGCCATCCTAGTCTCGGACTGGATTTCTAAACGCCCCTGTTTTCAAACACTTCCTGACGTTCTCCTTCAGTCTTCATGTTGGCACCCAGTCTGCACCCTCCAGTTCTGAGGGGTGCATCATGTGGATCGTCAGACTAGCACTGAGTCGGCCTTATACATTTGTGGTCGCCTCGATACTCATTGTGATCCTGGGCGCGCTCGCGATCTTTCGCACTCCGACGGACATATTTCCGAACATCAACATCCCGGTTGTCAGCATCATCTGGACCTATAACGGCTTCGTGGCTGAGGACATGGCCGACCGCATCGTCAGCATCACAGAACGATCGCTTACCACCACCGTTGATAATATCGAGCACATCGAATCGCAATCGCTGTATGGAATTGCTGTTGTCAAAGTTTTTCTGCAGCCGACCGCCAACATTCAGCAAGGCATTGCACAAATTACGGCGGTCTCTCAGACCCAACTGAAGCAGTTGCCTGCAGGGTCCACGCCACCTCTTATTCTTGCTTACAGCGCATCGAGCGTGCCGGTTCTTCAGCTGGCGCTCTCGGGCCAAAACCTGTCAGAGCAGGAACTCAACGATTATGGTTTGAATTTTATTCGGACTCAGCTCATCACCGTGCCTGGCGCTTCTGTGCCTTATCCCTATGGCGGAAAGCAGCGCCAGGTACAGGTGGATTTGAATACGACAGCCTTGCAGTCAAAGGGGCTTTCCGCTCTGGATGTAGTCAACGCCATCAGCGTTCAAAATTTAATCCTGCCCACAGGAACGTCTAAGATCGGCGCCAGGGAATACAACGTCTCTATTCCCAACGCGGCACCGCAGACGATTGCGGACCTCAACCGAATCCCCATCAAGACCGTCGGCGGTACTACGATCTACATCAAGGACGTCGCCTGGGTGCGCGATGGCTTTCCTCCCCAGACGAATATCGTGCGCGTCAACGGCCAGCGCTCTGTTTTGCTGACCGTCCAAAAGGCCGGCAACGCGTCAACACTGCACGTGATCGCCGGCATCAAGGCTCTTCTGCCTCAAATTAAGACCACCGTTCCACCACAGCTTGATATCGCGCCGCTGGCGGATCAATCCATTTTTGTTCGTGGCGCAATCAGTGGTGTTGTCCGGGAAACGCTGATTGCCGCGTGCCTGACTGCTTTCATGATCCTCGCTTTTCTGGGCAGTTGGCGAAGCACGCTGATCATTGCGACTTCCATCCCGCTGGCGATCCTGAGCTCCATCATTGTGTTTAGCGCGATCGGAGAAACTATCAATATCATGACCCTTGGTGGACTCGCTCTGGCGGTCGGCATCCTGGTTGACGACGCAACCGTTGAAGTTGAGAACATAAATCGCAACCGGGAAGCGGAACCGGAAAAGGACATGGACGCAGTTGTCCTCGACAGCGCGTCCCAAATTGCGACACCTGCATTCGTGTCTACGCTTTCTATCTGTATCGTGTTTGCTCCGATGTTCTTGCTGTCCGGTGTCGCGCGGTATCTCTTTGTGCCGTTGGCCGAAGCAGTAGTCTTCGCTATGTTGGCTTCTTACCTGCTTTCTCGCACGATCGTCCCGACGATGGCCAAGTATTTGTTGCGGGGAGAGAAACACGAAGCGGGAGCCCCAAGCCGGAATCCGCTCGTGCGACTTCAGAAGGGTTTTGAAGAGGCCTTCGAGAAATTCCATCACAGCTACCGGGGCCTGTTGGAAGTTTGCCTTCACCATCGGCGTGCTTTCCTGATTGCTTTCTTCGTGTGCTGCCTTGGCTCTCTCGCGATTCTGATTCCTTGGCTGGGCCGGGACTTTTTCCCCAGCGTTGACAGCGGCTCTTTCAAGCTTCATCTGCGTGCACCCACCGGAATGCGCATCGAGGAAACCGCCAACCTCTGCGATCAGGTCGAGCGCTGGATTCGAGGGCAGATTCCAGCAAGCGAGTTCCAGAGTGTTATTGACAACATAGGTTTGCCCTACAGCGGCATTAATCTTTCTTATAGTAACTCGGCTCCGGTCGGCACATCGGACGCCGACATTCTTGTGACGCTCGCCGCCAAGCACCATCCCACGGATGACTATATTCATCAGCTTCGTCTCACACTGCCAAAACAATTTCCCGGCGTGAGCTTTGCATTCTTGCCTGCCGACATGGTCAGCCAAATCCTGAACTTTGGCCTGCCAGCACCCATCGATGTCCAAGTCGTGGGAAACGACCTGGAAGGAAACCAGCGCTATGCAGACGCGCTGCTCGTCAAGTTGAAGTACGTCACAGGGACAGCAGATTTGCGAATCCAGCAACCCTTCGATCAGCCTTATCTTCGCCTCCGGGTCGAGCGCACCAAAGCGGAGCAACTTGGATTCACTGCTCACGACATCGCACAAAATCTTCTCGTGTCGCTCAGCGGCAGCTTCCAGACCTCACCGACATTCTGGGTCGACCCCAAGAATCGTGTTAGTTATCAAATCGCCACCCAAACGCCGCAATATCGTACCGACACACTGCAGGGCGTTGAGAACATCCCCATCACCGGCACAGACCCCAATGCTCCTCCGTCGCTCATGGCCAGTTTAGTCGCAACGCAACGAGGCGCCGGAATGGCCGTCGTTTCTCATTACAACGTGGCACCCGTCGTGGATATCTTCGGCGCCGTCACAGGACGCGATCTGGGCGGCGTAGCCGGTGACATCAACAAAATCGTTGACGCTACTCGCCAGCAATTGCCTCGCGGTTCTCGAGTGGTTGTTCGTGGACAGGTTCAGACCATGCGAGCTTCCTACGTCGGTCTTCTCAGTGGACTGGCGTTCTCGATCGTGCTCGTATACCTGCTGATCGTGGTCAACTTCCAGTCTTGGCTGGATCCTTTCATCATGATTTCCGCGCTGCCCGCAGCACTCGCCGGGATTGCGTGGTTTTTGTTTATCACCCACACCACCCTCAGCGTGCCCGCACTCATGGGAGCCATCATGTGCATGGGCGTCGCAACTTCAAACAGCATCTTGGTGGTGAGCTTTGCTACAGAAAAAATGGAGGAAGGCCGCGATTCCATCAGCGCCGCACTGGACGCCGGGTTCACGCGCTTTCGGCCGGTGCTGATGACTGCTCTGGCGATGATCATCGGCATGGTGCCCATGGCTCTCGGACTAGGAGACGGCGGAGAACAAAATGCGCCTCTTGGGCGTGCGGTCATTGGCGGACTTATCTTCGCTACAGTTTCGACGCTATTTTTTGTCCCTGCATTTTTCAGTGTTCTGCAGGTTTCGCGTAAACAGGTAGCCCAAGTGGAAGCCCAAAGCTAAGCAAAGTCTGTGTGGAGTGACTATGTCGCAACAAACTGAAGAGAAAAAACAAACCGGCGGGCAAACGTTCTCGTCGAACGATGCGGGAAGAAAGCAGCAACCTTACAGACGGTGGCTGGGTCTGGCGATTGCATTGATCGTCGTCGCCGCCGTATTGGTCTCGGGCATCGTGTCCCGCGTTAGGGCGCGCACGAAGCTGAAGGCGGAGACCGCGCAAGTAGCCCTCACCGCAGTGTCGGTTGTTTCCCCAAAGCAAACTGCCCCCGCCGAGGAGATCATCCTTCCTGGAAACGTACAACCGTTCATCACTTCACCTGTTTATGCGCGCACCAACGGATATTTGAAGAAGTGGTATTTCGACATTGGAGCGCAAGTCAAAAAAGGGCAATTACTTGCGGTCATCGAAACGCCGGAAGTGGATCAACAGCTCCAGCAAGCGCGCAGCAACCTCTCAACCGCACAGGCAAATCTTGAACTGGCCACTATCACCAAGACTCGGTATCAGGGACTCTTGAAAAAGCATGCCGTGTCCCAGCAGGATTCCGACAACGCCGTCGGTACTTACAACGCCAATAAAGCCATTGTCCAGGCAGACCAGGCGGCCGTAGATCAATATGCCGCACTCGTATCTTTTGAAAAGATCTACGCCCCGTTTAACGGTGTGATCACCGCGCGCAACACCGATATCGGAGACCTGATTAATTCTGGTAGCAGCACCGGTGTAAAAACCGATCTCTTTCACATCGCCCAACCGGGCACGTTGCGCGTTTACGTAAACGTCCCGGAAGAATATTCTCGCGGAATTAAAGTCGGCATGACGGCGGATCTTGCTCTCGCTGAGTTTCCCGGGCGCACCTTTCAGGGAAACCTGGTACGCACCGCTGACGCCATCAACATGACGACTCGCACCTTGTTGATTGAGATTGATGTGGCCAATCCCACCAACACCCTGCTCACCGGTTCTTACGCAGAAGTCCACTTGAAAATTCCCACTCAGGCTTCCACATTCATTATTCCCGTGAATACCTTGATATTCCGGTCGGAGGGCTTGCGTGTGGGCGTTGTGAAGGATGACAAAGTTACGCTTACTACCGTGACTCCTGGGCACGATTTCGGTAACCAGATAGAGATCGTCGCCGGTCTCAAGCCGGAAGATCAGATCATTATCAACCCCCCTGATTCGATCGTTACGGGACAGCAAGTGCAAATTGTTCAGGCGACATTGCCGGGGGATAGCAAGTGAAGCGTGCTGCAAAAAGCGCGTTGGTCAGAAAGCAACGGCGAATACGTTGGCTTGTAGCTCTGCCGGCGATAGCCGTACTTCAGATATGCGGATGCACGGTGGGACCAGAATATAAACGGCCCGCCGCGGAAGTTCCGAAAGCCTATAAGGAGCTTGCCAATTGGAAACAAGCTCAGCCGAACGAGCAGAATCTCGGCGGCAACTGGTGGGAGATGTTTCAGGACCCGCAACTGAATGCCCTCGAAGCGCAGGTCAATGTCTCCAACCAGAATTTGAAGGCGGCTGCGGCCCAATACACTCAAGCTCGTGCTTTGCTCCGCTACAATCGGGCGGCTTATTTCCCAACGCTCAGCGGTGGCGCGAACGCCTCACGAAACAAAATCTCCAACAATCGGCCTCCTAGTCTTACTACCAATGGCCGTACCTATAACGACTATCAAATTCCTTTTGAAATGTCTTACGAGGTCGATGTATGGGGCCGCGTACGCCGCACCGTTGAGTCTTATCGCGAACAGGCACAAGCCAGCGCCGCAGACCTCGCCACGGTGAACCTCTCTATGCATGCCCAGGTTGCTCTGTTTTATTTCCAGGCGCGCGTTCTAGATGCCGAGGAGCAACTACTGAACTCCACCGTCACGCAGTACCAACAAGCCTTGGAATTGATCGAGAACCGGTATGCAGGCGGTATTGCTTCCGACTTGGAAGTTCAGCAGGCAACGACTCAACTTGAGACCACCCGCGCGCAAGCGATTGATGTCGGAGTCGCCCGCGCGCAGTACGAGCACGCCGTGGCAATTCTGATTGGGATACCTCCGGCCGATTTCAGTCTCGCTGCTCTTCCACTGACAACGCCTCCTCCTCCGATTCCGGCTGGCCTTCCTTCCGAGTTGCTGGAACGGCGTCCTGACATCGCGGCTGCGGAAAGGCGCATGGCCTCGGCTAATGCTCAAATCGGAGTAGCGAAGGCTGCTTATTATCCAACGATCAGTCTAGGCGGGACGGGCGGCTTCGAAAGCGGTGTAATCACGACGCTGATTTCTGGACCGAGCGCCCTCTGGTCGGCGGGCGGCTCCGCAATAGCGCCCATTTTTGATGCTGGCCGCCGCAGGGCCAACGTGGATCAAGCCATAGCAGCATACGATCAGACCGTTGCCAACTATCGCGAAACAGTACTGACAGGCTTTCAACAGGTCGAGGACAATCTGGCGGCGTTGCGCATCCTGGAGCACGAAGCACAGGTTCAGGAAAATGCAGTCGTCGCCGCGCAAAAGTATCTGGAACTAGCCAACACCCGTTACACAGGTGGCGTCACGAGTTACCTGGAAGTTACCACCGCTCAGAGCGCCGCTCTGTCGGACGAACTCACCGCCGTAAACATTCTTGGCCGCCGCATGGTGGATGCAGTCACGCTGGTGCAGGCCCTCGGTGGCGGATGGGACCGTTCTAGTTTGCCCGACCGACCTGAATGCTGCGGCAAGCTCACCAGCAATTCAAAGTGATTGCTCAACCAAGCTCGATTGCGTTCCACACAGTCACATGCGCGGGTACAGTGCCGGTGAGAACATCGCAGCGCAGTCTCGCGAGAATATTAAAATTCGTACCGCAGCGCGAACTGCATAACGCGCGGCTGGGTCAGCAGACTGGTGTACGCGCCGAAGCTGGCCGGCGACTGCGTGAGCGAAGTGAGCAGCGATGCTCCCACTCCCTGAGCGTTGAAGCGCGTCAGATTGGGCACATTAAATACTTCCCACCGAAATTGCAGACTATGGGATTCCCGGTAGGGCATCTTCCAGCGTTTCGCAAGGCTCATATCCCAACTGGCAAAACCATCGCCACGCAATACGTTTCGCGATCCAACTCCGCCCGGAAGCGGCAATGTGAAGTCATTCTGCGCTGCCGTCGGATTCGCGAAGGGGCTGACGAAAGAGTCGGGTTTCCCTGTCACCGGATCGGGAACTTGAAGATGGTAAATGCCCGTCTGGGGCTTGGCGGTCATCTGGGCAATCGCGGTGAGAAACCAATCCGTGGGCCAGCGCTGGCCGCCATCCACACTGAAAGGAAAACCGCTGGTCCAGCGAGCCAGACCGGAAAGCTGCCACCCACCGACGAAAGCATCTAAAAATCCGCTAGCATCGTGTGCCACTCTCCGGCCTTTGCCGATCGGGAGATCGACAATCCAGTTGAGATTCATCTGATGAGTGAGATCAAAGTCAGAGACTGCGCGGGCCAGGTTCGGCGAAAAAGCATTGGCAAGCCGGCTTCCCACTAAACCGATGTTCTGATAACCATAAACGGAAAACCCAACGCGAGATGCTGCGGAGGTAATGTCAATCGACTTGGAGAAGGTGTAGTTGAAGTCGAATTGGATTCCATTGCTGAACTGCTTACGCAGGGTCGCTTGCAGAGCGTGATAGCTCGAACTGCCGATGGAACTCCACCCATACATGGAGAAAGCCTGGTCATTCAGGAATTGGCCGGCGCCACCGTTGAGTCCCTTGGGTCCGTTGAAGAAGTAGCTGCCCGAGCCGATGTTGTCGCCCAAGCCGCCATACGCGTCAATGTCGGCCAGCCCTACGATCTCATCACCAATGACGGAAAGGGCTGGGTTGTAATAGAGATCAAAGACGCTCTGAAGAAGGCTATTGGTCACGTTCGTTGTGGAGGTAGGCGTCGTGGTAAAGGCATCCACATAACGAGACGCGCCCGGACGAAGTGGCGGAAGCATGTCCACCCAGTATTGCGAGGTGGGTCCCAGCATCGCGGCGGTAACGCTAGAAATCTGTGCGGGCGTGATCACTGCGCTATAGAAATTCGTTGGCTGCCCACCATTGTTGGCCAAAGCAAAAGTCCTTGCCAACTTGGACAAAGCCGCGGCGGCCGTGTAGTAATCAATTCCGGTCTTGGGATCGACGATGTCGAGAGGTTGAGTTAGATCGCGCTGCGTCAGCAAATCACGGCCGAAGCGTCCTACGTAGGAAACTTGCAGTGAGAATCGCTTAGGCAATTCGCGGCCGATAGAAAAATCAACAGCATAGGCATGTGGAGTCTTGAGTGTGTCATCGGTGCCCCAGAGATTGGCCTGAGCGCCGATGGCGGGCGTCTGCGGGAAGCCACCGGTGGGCGGCGATTGCAGGAATGGCACGGCCGCGATCCCGGGCGGCGGATTGTTGAAGAGGGGGATGGTGTTGATGCCAGTAATCCGCGGCAAATCCTCGGCTCCCGTTTGATTAAACGTGCAGCAGGGATTTTGCAAAGTTGTGGTTAAACCTGCCGAACCGATTTGGTCGAAGCTATTCAGGAGCGCGAACCCGGCCCGGTCGTAAACTCGACTAAAGCCGGCGCGGATGACGGTCTGGTCGTTTTCACCGAACAGCTTTTTGAACAGGCTGCCACCAAAACGGGGCGAATAGGCGATGGAAACTCTCGGGGACCAATCTGTTTTTTCAAAGGGGTAAAAGCCGGGCCCATTGTTCACAGGACCACCGAGATTAAAGGAAACCGGTGGCTCGGATGTATAGCCCAATCCTTGTTCCATGTTTTTGACATTCGTCGCGAACTGCGTCCCCAAGCCGAATGTCGGAGAAGTCTGCAAGCCGTTGGTCTCCCATGGGGGAGGGAAGAACGACCAGCGAAGCCCATAAGTCAGCGTCAAGTTCGGTTTGATGCGCCAAGTATCCTGCCCATAAAATTCGTAGGAGTTGAGCCCATAATTGCGCTTTACCGGAGCGCCCAATGGCTGGACAACGCCGTTGCGGTCGAGGTTGTAGTTGGCGACTACGTCAGAAATCATGCCGTACAAAGCCAGTAGCGGGCGGTCATACGCAGTAGAGGACAAAGGTTCCGGCAAGCTTATGCCCGGGTGGCCGAACGGGCTGGGGCTGGTATTCGCGGGATCCAGGCTGCTCGAAGTAAAAGAGAAGCCGATCGGAGACGTCCAGTTGGTTGTGCCAAGACCGAGGTCATTGGAGTGTAGATAACTCGTGCGGGGATCGCGGGCCAAACCTATAACACCGCCGAATTGGAAGGCATGCGTCTTCTTGGTCCACGACAGATCATCCTTCAGGTTGTGCAAGCCTACCTGGAAATTGTGGCTATAAACGATCCCTTGATCGAGCCCCAGGAATGTGTTCCACGACTGATTGGTATCGCCGATGACGCCAAAGCTCTGCCGCGTGAATCCCCAGAGAAACGAATTGGTGAGATTGGGGTTGAGCACAGCGGTATAGCCGAGCGCAAACCCTTTGCTGTGGTCGACGTTAGTTTGCTCCGGAGGATCACCCGGCAGAAACGGAACGCCCGGGTTGCGTATATCCTGGAGTGCCCCGCGCCAGAACAACAAGTGCCGGCCGTCTGCGGTGAGACGATAATCAACACGGGCAATGAAGACATCGTTGTCCAGACTGGTGGGTGCGCGAAAAACGAATCCGGCATAATTGAAGCCATCACCGGCGGCAAAATCGTTGGTCACGGTCCGACCGGTGCAAAACGTCTTGTCGAGATAACCGGTGTGATTGGTTAGATCCAGCATGGCGGGATCAATTCCTATGCCTCGGGGGTCGAGGGTCTGGAGATCAGTAGGGGTCAGCGTCGTGAGCCCGCCGTTTACGTTCAAATATCGGAAAATGCCCTGGCACATCGAGGGCGTCGGAATGACACGCTCCGCGCGCTGCTGTTCCCGCTCGCGGGTTCCTTCATAATTCGCGAAGAAAAATAGGCGGTCCTTATGCAACGGCCCACCCACCGACGCGCCAAAGATGTTGCGGTTCAGCTGCAGTGGTTTGTTCGGTTCACCGTTGTTTAACTCGGATTGTTTTACAAGATAGTCATTGGCGCTGGTGATGGTGTTGCGGATGTATTCATAGGCGGAACCGTGAAAACCATTTGTGCCGCTCTTGGTCACCAAGGCGACCTGCGCCCCCGAACCTTGTCCCTGATCGGCGCCGTAGTTGGTGGTGGTCACACGAAATTCCTCAACGGAATCCTGAGTGACCGGCAAGACGGAAGTAAATGCGTAACCGTTGGATTGATCATTCACGTCTACACCGTCAAGCGTGACGTTGCTCTGATCGCTTCGCGCGCCGTTCACCGATCCGTTACGGGTGTCCTGATCTTTGTCCCCGATACGGTTTCCTGTGTAGGTCACTCCGGCTTGCAAGGTGAGCAAGTCCGGAACGTTGCGGCCTTCCAGTGGAATCTCCTTCACTTGCGCCTCGTCAAAGGAATTTCCGATCGAGGCGTCCACTAAATTCAGCGCGGGCGCTTCCGAACTCACCGTGACTGTCTCGCTGGCTCCGCCGATGCTCAAAGGTACGTTGGCCGTCGTCGGTGTATTGACCAAGAGCTGCAAGTCCGTCTGCTCATACCGCCGAAACCCGGGGGCCGTCACTGTGAGGTGATAGGTGCCCGGAGGGACCAGGAGGAACTGATATTCGCCCTGTTCCTCAGTCGTCGTTGTGCGCTCGATCTTGGTTTCGGAGTTCGCCAGCACCACGGTGGCCCCTGCCACGGCCTTGCCGCTGGGATCTACGATCGTACCTCGTACCGACGTGGTGGCTTGACCCCAGGTGGAAATGCTGACGAGTAAAAGCGCCGCCGCGGTTTTACAGAGTAGCGAGGTCGCCGATCGGAACATTAACGCCATGAACCAGAATGCGCGGGATTGTTGGCCCACGCCTCCCTGACATCCACACGCAGGTGTCGTTGGTAGCGAGCTAGGAGTGTTCATATCGCCTCACTTTCCTTCGGCCGATTTGGGAACGCTTTAATTTCTGACAGACACCTAAAAAGCGGCAATGAACTTTCCCCGACAGCTGACTGTCCAGTCCCAAGGGCATGGCAATATTTCGTTGCCCGCGAATTGGCCCTAACCCTGTTTTCAGTCGTGGATTAATATATTAAGGATTAATTACAAATCAAGTAAATAATCTCGTCGCTGACTTCACCCACTCCCGGATTGTGTCGGACGCGAACCTTACTATAATTTAACAAACTCGAATTTGTTGGCACGAAACTACATTGGGCATTGCGAGACTGTCAAGCAGAAAACTCAGCCGTGGGCTGACGAAAGTAGCCCTACGGCGTAGTAGACTTCGTGCACTTTGCTGGCCGCCTGCACAAAGCCGACACTTAATCAAAAAGATTGCTGCTTCCAGGCAAAGTTTGTCGCTGTATCCGCTGCATGGCAATGCAATGACGCCGCGTTGCATTTACACGCGACCGGGCTGTTGGCCTGAATTTCCTGCATTGCGCATCGCAGTCTGTTATTTCTCCATAAAGTTGAGGTTGCAGAGCGGCATCTTTCAGTTTGTAACGTACCCATGATTTGCGACATCCAACGCTTCAAACGGCAGTCTCGGGGGAGTTTGTCGGATGCGAACAGAAGAATTTACAGACGGGTCTCGGCTTTCGGCCGCCAGTCGATTCGAATCGCTCGTCGGCGTATCGAATACGATCGGAAGGCACCGAGATCCACAGGAGCTATTTGGCGCGCTGGTGAGGGAACTGCATCGGGTCGTCCCGTTTGATTATATCTGTGTATTCATTCGTGACGAGAAATCGAATACGTTTCACAAACATTCCGTCGACGTGGAAACAGAAGCAGCTATCGCTCCAGATCCGGAGCTGGCCATGGAGGAATCCGATGCCTGGCGGGTCTATCAGAGCCAAAAGCCTTTGGTCACTTCGCTCGAAACGCGCGATGGCCGGCTTTCCAAATTCCAAGAGGTTTTGAAGAAGCGTCAAATCCGCTGCGTGTGCACTCTCCCGTTAACCACGGCCCACAGCAAGGTCGGAACGCTGTGCTTTGCCAGTAAAGCTCCGGATATCTATACGGCCGAAGAAGTTTGTTTTCTTTCGGTGGTGGCTGACCAGATCGCTTTGGCATTTGACAATGCGTTGCATTTTGACGCGGCGCAAGCTTCGCAGCAGCAGTTGCTCAAGAAGAACGAGCGTCTCGAATTGCTCCTTGAATTGACCAATCAAGTAGTCTCGAATCTCGAGTTGCGGGATCTTCTGCGAGCCGTAGTGTCCAGTACGCGCCGGGTCATGGGCTGCGATGGCGCTGGCATTACGCTTCCCGATGGCGATAACACGCACTTGCGGATCTATGCCCTGGATTTCCCTCTCAAAGACGAATCCATCGAAGAGGAGAGCCTTATCCCCGTTGACGATGATGTCTCGGGCGTGGTCTTTCGCACCGGAAAGCTTTGGTGCGGCAGCGTTCAGGAGGCGCGGCGACTGGGAATGAGGGACAGCGGGCACCCCGAAGTTGGAACGGTGTGCGTCCTTCCTCTTGTTAGCCGAGGTCGCGTGCTGGGGATATTCGGTGTAATCAAATATGAGGACAATGCGTTCGCTGGCGACGATATTGAGTTTCTATCCCAGATCGGAAATCAGGTCGCCATTGCCGTGGAGAATGCACTTGCCTTTGGGCAGATTCGAGAGCTGAAAGACCAACTCTCCAAAGAGAAGCTCTATTTAGAAGATGAAATCCGCACGGAAATGAATTTTTCTCAGATCATTGGAAATAGTTCCTCTCTGCGTAGGGTTCTCAAGCATGTGGAAACTGTAGCGCCGACGGACTCGACGGTCCTGATCTATGGCGAAACAGGTACAGGAAAGGAACTGGTTGCGCGAGCCATTCATGATTTGAGTCCACGGCGTTCCAAGCCCTTCGTTAAGCTCAACTGCGCGGCCATTCCCACGGGCTTGCTGGAAAGCGAGCTGTTCGGGCACGAGAAAGGCGCATTTACAGGGGCCATCGCGCAACGCATCGGACGTTTCGAAGTGGCCAATGGTGGAACCATTTTTCTGGACGAAATAGGAGAGGTTCCGCTCGAATTGCAAACCAAACTGTTACGAGTACTGCAAGAGAGGGAGTTCGAGCGGCTGGGAAGTTCGCGTACGCTTCGAACAGACGCACGGTTGATTGCCGCGACGAACCGCGATTTGGAAGCAATGGTGAGCGAGCAGAAGTTCCGATCGGATCTGTTTTTTCGCCTGAATGTTTTTCCCATCCACGTTCCGCCCTTGCGCGAACGCCAGGGGGATATTCCGCTTCTGGTGCGACACTTCACGCAGCAGTTTTCCCGCCGCATGAACAAGATGATCGAAACCATTCCATCCGAGGCAATGGATGCCCTTTGCCGATATCACTGGCCGGGAAATATACGCGAACTTCAGAACGTAATCGAGCGCGCTGTAATTCTATCGTCGGGACCCGTCCTACGTGTTGATGTTACCGATCTTAAATTTCCTAAAGCCGACCCTACCGCAGAAAAGTCCGCTTCATTGCATGCGGGAAATGGAACTCTTCACAATGTTTTAGAGGAAACGGAACGTCAACAGATTCTTAAAGCTCTAAAACAGAGCAATTGGATTGTGGCAGGCCCCAACGGGGCTGCAACGCATCTCGGAGTGAAGCGATCCACACTCCAACAGAGAATTCGCAAACTCGGAATTGTACGCGATTCCGCGTAAGCAGACCGCACTGCATCTTCACTCCGCTCAATTCTGTAACGATTTCAAACTCCATTTTTTTGTGCCGCAAATCGGGCACGCAACCGCAAACACGGCAGTGCCACGCTGGCAGCGTGATTTAATGTACGCTCTTCCGGACCGGCATCCCGATACAAATCAGTACGTTCCGCAAACTTCGTAAAGCGGCACGCTTTGGCCCCCGTGATGCATTTCTCCTGGGCGTGAGGCATTTGCCATGAATGGAATGCGAAGCCGGAATGAAGCACCGAACCCCCAACTAAGGTTCTTAGGACAACATTCCCGTTCCTCCATCTTGGAAATCGATTACTGGATGCCCAGCAGGATTCAGGCTATCTCACCGCTGGTTGATCGATTGATGCGGCTCATTGAGAGAGCGAAATGTGTTCCGGGAGCGGAGTTCGAGGTCGAGTTGGCGATTCGCGAAGCGCTGGGAAATGCCGTCGTGCACGGCAATCAGGAAAATCCAGATAAAAAAGTACACGTCCGGTGCCGTTGCGAATCCGGCAACGAAGTGTCTTTCATCGTGACGGATCAGGGTAAAGGATTCGACTTCCTAAAGACACTCGGTAACGGTCTTACATCGGATCCCGCGGCCGCACATGGGCACGGCATCCAGCTGATGAAAGCGTACATGGACGATGTGCATTTCGAACGAGGCGGGTCGGAAGTACATATGCGCAAGCGTTTGCGAGGCATGCCTAGTTCGTAAATGTCACGGTTTAAGGAAGAATCTCGAAATTGAAGGAGCCAAAGCGATTGATGGTCAGAGGAAAACCACTGCTGGACGGGGCGCGAGCCATGGGAATGCTACGAATCACGATTGCTGAGACAGTCACCGAACAAAGGTGGACGCTTGAAGGTCGACTCGTTCAGCCCTGGGTTTCGGAGCTGAAGTCCAACTGGGCCAGAACTGGAACCGCTCGCCGGGAACGCAAGTGCGTGGTGGATCTTACCGGAGTCACTTTCATTGACAAGTGCGGAGAGAGAGCGCTCGCCGCGTTGTTTAAAGAAGGCGCGCAACTCATCGCCACCGGTACTTACACGCAGTACGTCGTGCACAACATCGAGAAGAAAAAGTCGAATCGTCAACCGTGAGGAAAGGAGTACGCCATGAATAGAGAAGATTTGAACTGGTTATTGCAAACGATCAACGACGTTGAGACCGCCATGCGTTTCGTGATAGCCCAGTACGAGCGCGGAAGAATTTCCTTGGAAGAGATGGTCGGTGTGGCCCGGGAACGCGGCTGGATCAATCGCGCCCGGAGCCGAATCTTCACCACGGCGGTCGGTGACTCGACTCAATACGCTGCGTCGGAACTACCAATTCATATTGCCTGTTAGGAGCGGCCGCATGTACGAGCAATATTTGGAAACTTACAACGAGAGTGGAATGGGCGCGCCGGCCGGGCAACGCAGGGGCACGGACGCAAGAGAGGAGTCCGCGTTTCTTGTCGCTGCAAAGAGTGGAGATTCGGCTGCCTTCGAGTTCCTGTGCAAGCAGTCCGCAAAGATGGTCTTTCGCGTAGCGCGCCGAATGATGCGGAACAACGAGGATGCAGAGGATGTACTGCAGGAGTCGTTTCAACAGGCCTTTATTCATCTGAAGGACTTCAACGGAGATTCCCGGTTTTCGACCTGGCTGTCCCGCATTGCCATCAATGCTGCGCTGATGAAACTGCGCAAGAAGCGACACCTCTGGGATGTCTCGCTGGATGAATCGAACGAAAACGAACAGTCGTCTCCCCGGCTGGACGTCGAAGACCAAGGCCTGAATCCCGAACAACTCTATGCACAAATGGAGCGGCAACGAATTCTCTCCGAGGCCATGAATGAGTTAACGCCAGGAATGCGAAAAGCGATCGAGTTGCGTGAACTTGACGAGCGATCGGGCGAAGAAACCGCTCGGATCATGGGAATTTCCGTTAGCGCGGTAAAAGCTCGAGTGTTTCACGGGCGGAAAAAATTGCGAGAAAGGCTAAAGCATTACGTCGGACCACGTTGGGCATCGGCTGGGCCAGTCCACGAGCGATCGATCACAGGAGTTGTCTCTCAGGATCAAACCTCCGCAGTGCTGTGATTAAAAGCGAGGCGAGGGGAGGCGGTCATGGTGATGTTTCTATTTGTCGCTGTATTGGCGATTTTGGGTTTTCTGTCTTTCACCGGCCCCGAGGGAGTTGTCGACCAAAGACATTGTCACTGATCGATCGTCGTGGCCCCGTGTCTGGTTCGCCAGACTTTGGACTGGCAGCTTTAGACTCCGCCGCGACAGCTCACGCTGCTCAGCCCTCCGCGCCGGCATCGTGTTTCGCTTTTGAACCAGCGATGCCGTCACGATAGCCACGAGCCCCGACAACCCCCTGTCGGGACCCGTGGTGCGGAGATGTCCCGGTGTAAATGCTGAACGCGAGAACAATCGCCTAAGAAAGGAAGGAATTCAGGTATGACATCGAAAACTAAGAAAAGTGAGATTTTGGAGCTTCACGTAAGTCCCATTCAACCTGATGCAGAAGATAGCTCTGGAAACCATGCACTAAATCACAACCAGATCAGGCGACGCGCTTACGAAATTTATCTAGAGCGCGGCGGCCTGCCAGGGTATGAGCTTGAGGATTGGCTCCAGGCTGAAAGCGAACTCGAAAGCGCGGCTCGTTTCACAAGAGATCTTCAGAAGCGACATCGCCCGAACTCCGGAGACCGAAATTGACGTTCGGCGCAGGGCAAAAATGGAAAGGAAAATCCAATGACGGTGCTCATGATTTTAGTAATCGTGTTCGGTGGAGCTCTTGCAGCGGCAGCAGTCACATACACATACGCGTCGCGCAAGAAGAGAGAGTCGATCCAACTTGGCGTAGGCAGGAAATTCCGTTTTTAGGAGTTAGGGAACACAAGGAGAAGGCAGTGAGTGACGCCGTCCATTTTCTTTTTAGCTATGTATCGCGATTGCTCTCTGCCGCCGTCTTCGCAGCCCTCGCGATCGTCGGCATTTTTGCCTCAGGGTGCAACCGGGGCCGCGCAGCGTCAGCGGTGCCGACGCCGGAGGTCGAAGTGGCCACGGTAGAACAACGCGATGTTCCGGTGTTCAGCGAATGGGTAGCGACGTTGGACGGCTATGTGAACGCTCAGATCCGACCTCAGGTCTCCGGATACATAACCAAGCAGAACTACACAGAAGGTTCGCTCGTTCGCAAAGGCCAAGTACTGTTCGAAATAGATCCGAGGCCCTTCATAGCTGCTCTCGACCGCGCAAAGGGCGATCTTGCGCAGGCGCAAGCACAACTTGGCAAAAGCACACTTGATGTTGAGCGCGACAAACCTCTCGCAGAAGCCATGGCCATCGCCAAGAGCCAATTAGATAACGAAGTTCAGGCCAAGCTAGGCGCCCAAGCCGCCGTCGAATCAGGCAAGGCTGCTGTGGAACAGGCAGAACTCAACCTGGAGTGGACGAAAGTCACCTCGCTGGTGGATGGGATTGCCGGGATCGCACAAGTCCAGATCGGCAACCTGGTGGGTTCCAGTTCCATCTTGACTTCAGTTTCGCAAGTGGAACCCATCAAAGCTTATTTCCCGATCAGCGAGCGAGAGTACGTTCTCGTACAAAAAGAAAGCAATACAATTTCCAGCAAACACACTATCCGTTTCTTCGGAAGCTCACTCGAACTGATCCTGACAGATGGCAGTACCTACCCTCAAAAAGGAAAGATCCTGCTCGCGGATCGACAAGTGGATGCGAACACGGGGACGATCCGCATCGTCGCGGCCTTTCCCAATCCCGGCAATGTTCTGCGTCCCGGCCAGTACGGACGTGTGCGTGTCGAAACCAGAATGAAAAAAGGCGCACTGCTGCTACCACAGAGTGCTGTCGCGCAATCACAGGGAAACTATCAAGTGATGGTTGTCGGCAGGGATCACAAACTTAGTATGCGCGCCGTGAAGCCCGGCGAGACGGTCGGGACGATGTGGGTGATTGACGAGGGCCTGAAAGCGGGCGAGCAAGTTGTAGTCGCAGGGCTGCAAAACCTCAAGGAAGGAACTCTAGTGACTTCCAAGCCGGCGCATTTTTCCGCGGGAGGAAACTGAGTTATGTCGAACTTCTTCATCGACCGTCCGATCGTGGCAATGGTGATTGCCATTCTTATGGTGATTGTGGGCGCGGTCACCATCACAGGCCTGCCCGTGGCGCAGTTTCCAAACATCGTTCCGCCGGAAATTCAGCTGCAGGCCAGCTATGTCGGGGCGGACGCGCAGACCCTGGAGCAATCCGTCGCCACGCCCATCGAACAGCAAATCAACGGCGTGGACAACATGAACTACATGTATTCGCTGAACGCTACCGGCAACTCACAAACCACCATGGTCGTGGACTTCGACCTGAAGACCGACCCGAACACCGATCTCATCCTCACGCAGTCGCGCGAGCAACTTGCTGCCGGTCAGCTTCCGCCGGATGTAAACAGTTACGGGGTCACCATCAAAAAGTCCGTGACCGCTCCGCTCATGCTGGTCGGCCTATTTTCTCCGAAGGGCACCTACGATACCACGTTCCTCGGCAACTACGCCTATATCAACCTTAACGACCCCATCGCCCGCTTGTACGGTGTCGGCCAGACGCAGGTTTTCGGCGCGGGGCAGTATGCGATGAGGCTCTGGGTACAGCCTGACAAACTGGCGAAGCTGGGTATTACGGTTACGGACATCGTCAATGCAGTGCAGCAGCAAAACACGGTCAATCCTGCCGGTCAGGTGGGCGGTGAACCAGCCCTCGCGAACCAGCAATTCACTTATTCCGTGCTTGCGCAAGGCCGCCTGAGTTCGCCGGAACAATTCGAAAACGTGATCGTACGCGAGGCGCCAGATGGTGGGACCGTTCGCGTGAAAGACGTCGCCCGCGTCGAGCTGGGCGCACAGGACTACAGCATTGCCAGTCGCTTGAATGGCAAGCCCGCCATCGTCATTCCCGTCTACCAGTTGCCCGGCTCCAATGCCGTCCAAACGGCCACAGGTGTCCGAAAGCTGATGGCCGAGATGAAGCAGCGTTTCCCGCAAGACATGGATTACGCCATATCACTTGACCAGACGACAGCAGTTACAGAAGGCATGAAGGAGATCATTCAAACCCTTTTGATTGCCATCGTGCTGGTGATCCTGGTGGTCTACCTCTTCCTGCAAGACTGGCGCGCTACCCTGATCCCGATGCTTGCCGTACCCGTCTCACTGGTGGGCACGTTTATTCTCTTCCCGCTGTTCGGTTTCTCCATCAATACGCTTTCGATGTTCGGACTCGTGCTGGCCATCGGCTTGGTAGTAGACGATGCCATTGTTGTCGTCGAAGGCGTACAACGCCACATCGAGGAGGGACTCGCTCCCAAGGATGCGGCGCGAAGAGCGATGGAGGAACTCTCTGGGCCGGTCATCGGTATCGCCCTGGTTCTCTCGGCCGTCTTCGTGCCGACAGTTTTTATTCCGGGCATCACCGGACGGCTTTACCAGCAATTTGCCCTGACGATCGCAATCTCGGTGGTCCTCTCGGCTTTTAACGCCCTCACATTGAGCCCGGCGCTTGCCGCGCTACTCTTACGGCCAAAGAAGGAAAGCCGCGGGCTGCTCGCGAAATTCTTTGCCTGGTTCAATCGTGTTTTCGGGAGCGGTACGGAAATGTATCTGCGGCTGTCCGGCGGGATGATCCGAAAAAGCGTCTTGGCGCTGGTGGTGCTTGCGGCCAGCGGTCTTGCCGCAGCTTTCTTTGGCAGCCGCGTGCCATCCAGCTTTCTGCCGGATGAAGACCAGGGCTACGTCTACGTCAACATGGACCTTCCGAATGCGGCTTCGCTGGAGCGCACCAGCGCGGCGGCGAGACAAGTTGAGGAGATCCTTGCCAACACGCCAGGCGTCGAATACACGACGAGCGTCGTTGGCTTCAGCTTACTCAGCTTTGTCCGGACCACGTACAACGGCTTCTTTTTCGTCACCCTGAAGCCCTGGAGCAGCCGCGAAACACGAGCGGAACAGTTTCAGGAAATCAAGCAGCGGTTGAACCGGCAGCTCAGCAGACTTCCGCAAGGAACCGCTTTCAGCTTCTCACCGCCAGCGATCCCTGGCGTCGGCACTTCTGGCGGCTTTCAGTTCGTGCTGGAAGACCGTGCCGGGCGAGATGTCTCGTTTCTGGCGGGCAACCTTGACAAGTTCATGGCCGCCGCCCGCAAACGCCCCGAAATTGGTTCGATATCCACCTCCTTTCTACCGAGCGTGCCGCAAAAGTTTTTGGAGGTCGACCGGCAGAAGGTACTGAAGCAAGGTGTGGCGCTCTCCGACGTTTACAGGACCATTCAGGCTTTCATGGGCGGGCTGTTCATCAACTACTTCAACGATTTCGGCCGCACCTGGCAGGTGTACGTGGAGGCCGAAGCGCCTTACCGGTCAAATATGGAGAACCTCGGGCAGTTCTATGTGCGCAACAACGGGGGCGAATCGGTTCCACTTTCCGCGGTGATGAGGTTTGAGTCGCGTTCCGGCCCCGAATTCACAATGCGTTATAACGAGTATCGCTCAGCGCAGATCAACGGCAGTGCCGCGCCGGGTTATAGCTCGGATCAGGCGACAGCGGCACTGGAAGAAGTTTTCAGGCAGACCATGCCCCGTGAGATGGGCTACGACTACATGGGCATGTCCTATCAAGAGCAGCAGGCACGGCAGGGTGTCCCCGCTTCCGTGATCTTCGGCTTCTCGCTATTGTTCGTGTTCCTGATTCTCGCGGCGCTCTACGAAAGTTGGTCGCTGCCGTTCAGCGTTCTCCTGAGCACGCCTGTCGCGGTATTCGGCGCCTTCGCGGTGTTGTGGCTGCGCCGGGTTGTGCTTAGCGCTTTCTATCCGGCTTACATGGTGCAAATCGAAAACGATGTCTACTCGCAAATCGGGTTGGTGATGCTCATTGGTCTGGCGGCAAAAAACGCGATTCTGATCGTGGAATTCGCCAAGGAGGAATACGAAAAGGGAAAACCTCTGGTCGATGCTGCACTCGAAGGGGCAAAGCTTCGTCTGCGTCCCATTCTGATGACCTCCTTTGCGTTCATTCTGGGCTGCGTGCCGCTTTGGATAGCGACGGGCGCAGGATCGGTGGCTCGTCAGATTATGGGCACTACTGTAATCGGTGGCATGGTGGCGGCCACCGGCATCGCTATCTTCATCATTCCGGCGCTGTTCGTTTTGGTCGAGCGTTTGTCCAAAAGCCGCGGCGGCGCGCACAGTGCTGCTGTTCCGCAACCTAGCCCATCGGAGGCAGACTGACGTGAGAAGGCTTGCCGCTCTTTTCATGGTGATGCTTCTTAGTTCTGGCTGCGCTGTCGGGCCGAACTATAAGAGACCGAGTGTAAGTGTTCCTGACACATATCGCGGAGCTGCGTCACAAGAAGCAACGCAGCCCGCGGCCGAATCGCTCGGTGACCAAAAATGGTGGGAGCTGTTTCAGGACCAGCAGCTTCAAGACCTGATTCATACTGCTCTGCGGCAGAACTACAACGTTTGGATTGCGGCAGCGCGAATCCTGCAAGCCCAGGCGCAAGTCGGGATTACACGCGCCGACGGGTTGCCGACGATTAGTGCCGGAGCGCAGTCTGTCGATCAACGCTCTGCGCGTTCCAAATTATTCCATGAATACGGGACAAGCGCTCACCAGGTGGATCTCTCATTGGCTTGGGATCTCGATTTCTGGGGAAAGTATCGCCGCGCAAACGAGTCCGCGCGGGCAAGCCTGCTAGCCACTCAGTGGGCGCGTGAAGCGGTCATCAGCACACTGGTGAGCGATGTTGCCGCGGCTTACTTTCAGCTTCGTGAACTCGACCTGCAGCTCGAAATCTCCCGTCGCACGCTAGCTTCGCGTCAGAACTCGCTACAACTGACGCAAGTGCTGGCAAAAGGCGGCGGCACGTCCATGCTCGATGTCCGGCAGGCGGAGCAGTTGGTATTCACCGCCGCCGAAACCATTCCCGATCTGGAGCGCCGCATTGAGCAGCAAGAAAACTTAATAAGCACACTGTTGGGAAACAATCCCGGCCCCATCGCGCGTGGGACGAAGTTGACCGATCAACCGCATTCGCCGGACGTGCCTGCTGGACTTCCCTCCACCTTGCTGGAGCGACGGCCCGACATTCGCGAGGCCGAAGCACAATTGATCGCGGCCAACGCGCAAATTGGAGTAGCGAAAGCCGCGTACTTCCCGCAAATCAGTTTGACTGCGAACGGCGGATTTCAGAGTTCCGCACTCACCAGCCTGTTTACGGGTCCCGCTGGGTTGTGGAGTTTCGGAGGATCACTGGTACAGCCCATCTTCACAGGTGGACGAATTCGCTCGAACGTGGCGTTCTCCGAAGCTCGGCAACAGGAAACGCTGCTCATCTACGAGCAAACCATCCAGCAGGCTTTTCGAGGGGTTTCGGACGCGCTGGTCGAATATCGCAAGGACCGGGAATTCCGAGAGCAGCAGCAACAACTGGCGCTCTCCGCTCAAGAGGCAGCACATCTTTCTGAGATGCGCTATCGAGGGGGCGCCACCAGCTACTTGGAGGTACTGACGAACGAAACTAATTATTTCGATGCTGAGTTGGGACTCGCTCAGGCTCAGTTGAACGAGCTCTTGGGTCTGGTCAGCATTTACCGAAATCTTGGCGGAGGCTGGCAACAACAATGAGTATCGTGAACCTAAGGTCTGCGTCCTGGACACATTCGGATTGCCGTCCAGGTTGCCGACCAACGCGTGGACAAAGCACCTTCGGCCACGATGAGGTGAGCCGATGATCTTCCTGCGCGAAGGCAGCGCGGCAATCGTTCTCGTAACCCTTACGCTTTTGTTGCAGTGCGCCGGAATGGCCGCGGTGATTGCTTTGACAAGACCCAGTTTTGCGCCCGGCGCTCTCAGTTTAGGGCCGATCCGTTCCGCCATGCTCATGATGCGATTGATGACTGCGTTCATCTGTTTGCACGTCATGGAAATTCTGCTCTGGACTGCCTTTTATCGCTGGCTCTGTTTTCCATTATGGGAGTCCGCCTTTTACTTCTCGGCTGCCAGTTATGCGACGGTCGGATACGGTGATGTCGTTCTCCCGCAGACGTGGCGGACCTTGGGACCAGTGGAAAGCATCATCGGTGTGCTGATGTGTGGCTTGTCAGCGAGCTTTTTGTTCGCCATCGTGAGCAGGCTAGTCGACCGTGAGTCGCGAGCCTCAGGCACCCCCATCACACACAAGGGAGGAAAGGTACTTTGCCAATTCTCGGCGAGTCGTACCTCAACCCATGATTCGCCGTGGGTCAAATCCAAAAACCTGATAGAGGATATGTAAAGGAGTAAGTTGATGGGCGCAGTTGTGAAAAATCCAATCACTCAATTGGCACAGGCTTCTGTGCCAGGGCCAACCTCAGCTCTTTTCCTCGACGAGTCACTGGCCCGAATCCTTACAATCACCTCGAAGGAAATTCGCAGTTTGTCGCGATTCCTTCCCGTCATCGTGCTTATAAATAAATCCACCATTAAGAGACTTGCTGTTCCCGAAATAACGGAGAGCAAATCCCTCACTGAAACTTCTGAATCGACCAGGTTGCTCGGACTGTTCAGCCAAGTCGTGGACCGCGTTAAGACCTCTGATGCAGACAGCATGGCTGTGTTTGGGGATGTGATTGTGAGTTTCTCGGCCCTTGAAGTGTGCCGCAAGGGACAACCGGTTGTGCTCACCGCCCTGGAATTTAAGACCCTGAAATACTTCATTCAGAATGCGCGAAGGGCCATTTCACGCGATGAGCTGCTGAACGAGGTCTGGGGATACCAGAATTATCCCTGCACCCGCACCGTGGACAACCACATCTTGAAGTTGCGCCAAAAACTGGAACAAGACCCATCGCGTCCCGTGCATTTCCGAACCGTGCATGGGGCCGGCTACAAATTCTTACCGTAGCCTCGCGGCAAGCAGGACCCATGCGCTACGAAGGGTGACTTGATGACAAAGCGATTCTGGAGCTGCGCGCTCATGACGCTCCTCAGCTGGCGTAAGCGCTGGCTTTTCCCTTGCAGGTCTACTCGGCCCAGGCAGGAACGACAGCTTCGCCTGCTATGCGGCTTCGCGAAGCGTCGCCTTGTTGCTGACAGTCCTGATCGCGGTCGGCATTCGTTCCCGCATGGCCATCGCGTTTCTGGGAATCGCCATGACGGTAGTGCAAGCGTTTGACGGCGTCATCGGCGCGCTTGCTCACGATCCTTCGAAGACTTACGGACCGTTTGCCTTTACTGTCCTCAACGCACTCGCGGTGGGCTGGCTGCTGCGAGAGCGGGCGATTCATCCAAACAGTCCGTGAAACGCTAGCCACTGCTCTCCGGTCCACATCGATTCGAGGAACCCGTTGGATCGACTAACCTCCAACCTCCGTCTGAACCGCCTTTGATCGTCAGTAATGCTTAGCACCATGTTGAATGTAGTTCGGAGAACAAAACCGCTCAGTAGCCGCGTAGTCGCGCTTTTTGAACAACGTGTCGAATGCCTTCAGCACCAGCGCCTTGTTTCGTGCTTCCTTTGACCCAGCCATGTTTTTGCTCTTAGTGAATCTACCCCCAAGCGATGGGTGCCTAATGGGTGTCGAGCCACTTCCGAATATTCGAGACGGTATCCTCGTAGAACGTCTTGTAAAGACCTTGCGATACGTAGCCGATATGCGGCGTTGCCAGTACGTTGTCCAGCGTCCGGAAGGGGTGAGACGGAGGCAGCGGCTCAAAGTCGAATACGTCGATCGCCGCGCCGGCGATTTGCTTGTTCTTCAACACGCGGATCAAAGCTTGCTCTTCGACGATCGGCCCTCGCGACGCATTGATCAACCGGGCCGTTGGCTTCATTCTCCGCAGCTCCGCGGCCCCTACTAGGCCGCGCGTACGGCTGCTCAACACCAAATGGATCGTCAGGATATCGGCCCGCTCGAACAGCTGGTCCTTGGAAACCAGGATTGCGCCAGCGGCTTTCGCGGCCTCGGGCGTCATGTTCTGGCTCCAGGCAATCAGATTCATTCCAAAGGCGCTGCCGATCCGCGCGACCTGTGATCCAATCCGCCCAAGTCCCAGAACGCCCAGGGTCTTTCCACGGAGATCCGTGCCCACTGTTTGCTGCCAGCCCCCGGATCGTACAGTGTTGCTCTCCGTCACGATATGTCGCGCGCAGGCCAAAATCAGCGCCCAGGTAAATTCGATCGTCGGGTCCGACCTATACCCCGTGTAAACCACTGCGATCCCGTGATCGCCCGCGGCGGCGACATCGATCGACGCATTTCCAGATCCCGTCGAGGCAATGAGCTTGAGATTGGGAAGGCGCTCAATGACGTTGCGGGGCAGCGGGGTCCGCTCGCGCATGACACAAACGACATCAAAAGGCAGCAACCGCTCAATCACGGCGTCCGCATCGGCGAGGTGGTTCTGAAATACGGCGATGTCCGCTCGATCGCGGAGCACCGACCAATCAGCGGTCTCCAGCGCCACATTTTGGTAATCGTCCAGAACAGCGATCTTGTACTTCTTCATTGGCATCCATCCCGTTCATTGGCGTCCATCCCGCGGTCATCGATTCGGCCCTTTGCATCCCGCGACGAAAGCGCGGTCTACCAAATCGTCAGTTTGTTTGTCCGGGTTTAACATTAGCCTTCGCGCCCCGTTCGATCGCCAAAAGAAGGTCGGCGGATGGGAATCTTTCCTTCATGGCTTTAATAAGGCTATCCGGATCTTTGGCTTTTTTGAGTTCTTCTTCAAAAGCCAACAGATAGTTTTCTGTAAAATCTACGGCGGTAGTCGCGTCGAGGGGAGCCCCAACCTTGCTATGTCCAGGAATAACAACTGAAGGTTTTAATTCTCTGATTTTATTTAATGAGTTCAACCATTTCTCTCTAGCCTTACTGTCCGTTTCTGCGGTGTAGACGTGCATGTTATTGAACAAGACATCGCCGGTAATGAGGATTCTCTGTCCAGGAATCCAAAGCATCGTGTTTTCATCTGTGTCGCCCCGGATGTTTTTAAGGACCTGTATTTTTGAGCTCTCAAATTCAATAAAGTTGCCGTCGAATTTTTCGATAGCAACAACGTGAGAGGTTGCACCTGAGCCCAAGATCTTTTTCCATTTATCTATTTTGTCTTGATAGACCTTGTTGATTCGATCCACTACCGCAGAGTTCGCAATAATCCTCACTCCTGGATATGCCTCCTTAAAAACCTCCAGACCAAGAAAATGGTCGGCGTGCTCATGAGTGATGTAGATAATAGACAGCGGTTTTTTAGTTTCTTTGATTTCCTGCAACACTCTTTCAGCACTGGTTTTTGTTAACTGCGCATCGACCAACATCACTTCATGTTCTCCCTCGATAATTCCGGAGTTAGTCCAAAACTGATCGTCGGGGGAGGTGAACACCTTGATTGAAAAACCGTGCTGACCACCCGCAAATGCAGATGGACGCGAAATCAGAAATAAGAGACTGATCACCGCTGTACTCCGCAGCATTACTGCTTCTCATCCCATCGATCGGTAAATACCACCGGCACCCAGCTATACCCGCTCCCCTCCTTGCGCAAGCGACCCAGGGCAGGAAATAAGGACGTATGCGGCGTCGCGATCAAAACATTCTCTCTCGCGAGCCTAGCCAGCAATTGATTCCGCGTTGCCGCAGCCGCAGTCTGGTCGATGTCGAAAACTGCGCTGACCTCGGGATGCTGCAGTTGGACGCGCTGTGCATGGACGATATCGCCCCAAAACAGAATTTTTTGTCCCTTCGACGAAAATTCATAGCCGGTATGTCCCGGCGTATGACCGGGCAGCGGGACGAGTTGCATGCCGTCGACGATTGGCTCGGAGCCACTAAACGTGTGCCACTTGCCGGCCTTGATGTACGGCGCTGCGATGGCTTGCGCACTCTGGAAGAAAGGTTGCGCATCCTTCGGCGCCTTAGCAGCGATTTCCGGTGACAGCCAAAAGTCACTTTCGGCCTTCGCGACGTAGACCTCGGCATTTGGAAAAACGCGCTTTCCGTCCTGAGTGGTGAGGCCGCCGACGTGGTCGGAATGGAGGTGCGTGAGCAAAACGATGTCGACTTCTTCCGGTGTGTAGCCTGCGCTGTGGAGGCTGCCCGCCAAGCGCCCGAGCGCTCCGCCACCCCACCAGGTGCCGGCACCCGCATCCACGAGGATTAGCTGCTTGCCCGTGTTGACCAGGAAACCCATATCAACGACATCCAGCCAGTGCGGATCGTCGTTCAGTCCCTTGACAACACCATCCATCGTCGCCTTCGTTCCGTTCAGCCAGTGCGGATCGAATACGCCGGTGCCGTCGTATAGGGCCGTCACTTCGAGGTCGCCGACTTTCAGTCGGTAGTAGCCCGGCGCCTGATCATGATGCTGGGGTGCGGCAGCCGGAGCTGCGTTCGGACCGGCGACAAAGCTGGCCAGCGCTGCCAAGAGAGCGATGGCGACGCGCATCGAATTTCTCTTGAACACGTTTCTTGTCGTCTGTGCGGAGAGTTCCACTGCTTTGTCTATGCTTTTCATTGGTATGTATCCCTCTTCTTGAGTTTGAATTCGGCTCTGATGTTGCATTTGGGCTCTTGCAAGCGGATCAGTCGAGCGACCCACCTTCTTGCAGTCTGGTTGCATGATCATAAACACGACGTTCGGTGCAGCGAGCTTCATCGCGGGGAGATGCGATTCTACTTCTCCGTTGAGACGGAACCATTCGCTGCTTGCTCAATGAGAGAAGCAACGGCGCGCAGCTGCGAGACGTAAATCGCATGGCTTCCCTTAACTTCGACAACTTTTGAACCGGCGCGTTTCGACATGGCCCGTTGAGCGTCGGGAGGAATCATTTTGTCCTCCGTAGAAACGAGGTACCAACTGGGCTTGGATTTCCACGCTGGTTCGCTCACCATTCCGCTGAGTGCCTGCACGCCCCATGGAACCTGAGAATCGGCCATGAAAGCGGCCAAACCAGGATTTACATCGGCGGCGAACGAGGCCGCGAACTTGGACCGGTCCAGAGAAAGGAACCCGTCCTGCGGCGGTAGGATTGGCGGTGCTGGCGCCCCCGGCGGAGGATTCTTGATCAGCGTTTCCACTGACTCGCCCCTGTCAGGCGCAAATGCGGCAACATAGACAAGCCCCACTACCTTGGGGTCGGTACCCGCTTCCGTAATCACGACGCCCCCATACGAATGCCCGACAAGGATGACTGGGCCATCCTGCGCGGCAATGACCCTCTTTGTTACGGCCACGTCGTCGGCGAGCGAGATAGTGGGATTCTGCACGATGGTAATGTTGTAGCCTTTCTTCTTCAGTGTGTTGTAGACGCCTTCCCATCCCGAGCCGTCCACGAAACCGCCGTGGATCAGCACTATGTTCTTGACGTTGCGTGGGGCGCTTGTCTGCGATGTCGCAGCCAGCGCCCCACCAAATACAAGCGCAATGATGGGCAGTAACCCCAACGTGATACGTCGAATGTTCAGTTTGTATGTCATCGTTTTGCTCTTTTCAATTTGAGCTCCTGCAAGCGGATCAGTCGAGCGACTCGCCTTCTTCTAGTCTGGTTGCATGATGCAACCACTGATAGGATGCCCGAATCTGGTATAATGGTGCAACCAGATTTTCTGGCGATTAGCTACGAGGAGCTATGCGACACAAATCCTTCAAAGCCAACCTGTGCCCGGTGGCACGCTCGCTCGATACCATCGGCGAATGGTGGTCTCTGCTCATCATCCGTGATGCCCTCACCGGCACGCGACGGTTCTCCGATTTTCAGAAGAGCTTGGGATTGGCAAAGAACGTCCTGAGCGTGCGTCTTAAGAAGTTGGTTGCCTGCGGAATCATGGAACAGGTGCCGGCTTCGGACGGCAGTGCCTACCGGGAATATGCCCTAACCCCAAAAGGCCGAGAGTTGTTCCCGGTCATCGTTGCTTTGCGTCAGTGGGGAGAAAGTTATCTCTTCTCCCGCGGCGAGAAACGCTTTCAGGTTCTGGACAAACGTACCCGAAAACCCGTGCGCAGACTGGAAGTGCAAAACGCGAAAGGGAAAATCGTTACGGTGAACGATCTGGAACTGGTTACTGTTACGAATTGAACGGGCGTCCCATTTCCTGTTCTCCATCGCAGGGCAAGAGGTCGCCATCAGTCCGAGTGATCTAATGGGCGAGACGTTCGTCACCGTGTCGAACATGCGCGAAGGGACATCGCAGAATAAAGGAATCGACCCAGCGAGAAGAGGACGGGCGAAAAGGGGCACAAAAAAGGGCACGAAAACGTGCCTTTTTGGGCCCTCGATGGTTTCAAAAACGAGCGCAAGTTCATTGGAAAATATGGCTATAGAAACGTTGGCCGTTTTATCAAGAAGGAGAATTCCCACTAAGTTGCACCTGCGGGGCAGGCGCAGTGGTACATTGCCTCCGTTATCTTTGGAGGCAAGACGTGAAGGCTTCTCTGTTTTATCGAATCGCAGCTGTTCTTCTGCTGCTTTTTGCTGTCGGACATACACTTGGTTTTCGCCAGTCCGATCCCACATGGGGAGTTGATACGCTTCTTGGCTCAATGCGGTCAATTCACTTTGACGTGCAGGGGTTCAGCCGGACATATTGGGACCTCTTTGTCGCGGCTGGATTCTCGGTCGGCGTGTTTTATCTATTCGCGGCGGTATTAGCGTGGCAGCTAGGCGGCCTTCCGGCAGAGACTTTGGCGGTCATGCGCGTCACCGTGTGGGCTCTCGCTCTTTGCTTTGCCGTCATCACGGTTGTGAGCTGGAGATACCTCTTTATCCTCCCTATCCTTTTTTCAATCGTGATTACAGTGTGTTTGACTGCTGCGGCATGGCTTTCAGCGAAGCCAATCTGAAGCCGTTCGTTCGCGTCTGTTTCAGTCTGCGTGGGAACGGAATTCAAGGTGATGCAGGACTTGTTGCGGCATTCTTCCTTGCGTTCGACGCTGGCATCTACACACAAGCAATCACGTCCGCCAAACACGCCCGCCAAATACGCCGCGCAAGCAGCTGTGGTCGCGCTAGTATTTCCGTTCGAAACGAAGACCGTGTCACTTAGCAGGACTAATCTCGTGATCGTGGGTCCCGACTACTTTCGGATTGCCGACGATTCGTTCAGGATGCAAAATTGAATGTTGACGCGCTGTTTCAAAACGCTCTTTGGCATAAGGAGCATAAATCGAGATTTTCACACGCGCGAGGCGCAATTCACAGCGATGGACGTTCGGAAGTAAGGGGAGTGGTATGAAGAACAATGGTGAATATGAGCAGACTGTCTAATAAAGTGGCAATCGTGACGGGCGCGTCCAAAGGCATAGGCGGTGGGATCGCAACGGCCTTGGGAGCTGCGGGCGCGCGCGTGGCCGTGAACTATTCCTCCGACCGAGAAGGCGCCGAACGCGTCGCTCAGGCGATCACCGACAACGGGGGCAAGGCGATCGCGGTCGGGGCCGACGTGTCCAAGGCCGCAGATGTCGCGCGGTTATTCAAAGAGGTGGATTCCGCCTTCGGAAGACTGGACGTTGTGGTCAACAACGCCGGAGTATTCCGCTTCGGCGCCGTCGCGGAGATCACCGAAGAGAGCTTTCACCTCCACTACAACATCAACGTTCTCGGGGCGATTCTCACCGTGCAGGAGGCGATCAAGCGGTTCGGGGCCGACGGCGGGAGCATCATCAACCTCAGCTCTATCGTCGGCTCGCATCCAGTGACGGGAGCCCTGCTGTACGCTTCCACGAAAGGCGCCATCGAAACGCTGACCAGGGGATTGGCGCTCGAACTGGCGCCGCGCAAGATACGCGTCAACGCCATCGCTCCCGGTCGTACAGAAACCGAAGGCAATGTAGCCGCGGGGACCTTTGAGGGTGGTGCCGGCGCCGCTCTGGCTGGGAAGACGCCTCTCGGCCGGCTCGGTCGCGTCACGGATATCGCACCGCTGGCGGTGTTCCTAGCATCAGACGAATCAGCCTGGATCACCGGGGAGGTCATTCGTGCCGCAGGCGGTCTCGTTGTAGCCACCTGAGTGCAATGTGGTGACCTCGAACCTAATCAGGAGGCCACGTTTGCAAAGTTTCTCAGCCACGGCGCGCCCCAGGCGGCTGATCTATTTCGAGGAAGATAGCCAAGAAGCTGGTTGGTACTTTCCAAAAAAACTGTGAAACCGCGTTGTGGATCTATTTTATATGACGCTGGCTAAGCTGCAAGAAACCAAGTCAACGATTCGCTTCAGCGCCAAGTTGTTTCGGCCCAAGGCAAACGAAAAGACTGGGTCGTGGACCCTACCTCTGCCCAAGAACGCGAGTGCGAAGCTTCCATCACGAGGCATGACGATGGTGGAGGGAACGATCAATGGCTTCCCTTTTCGAGCCGCTCTCGAACCAAACGGCAAAGGAAGTCACTGGCTCAGGGTTAACAAAACCATGCGCGATGCCGCAGCCGCAGATGCTGTAGACACGGTAACGGTGGAAATTACGCGGGCCGGAGAAGAACCGGAGATCAGGGTGCCAATGGATCTTCGCAAAGCGCTTGCAGCCGCCCCGCTGGCGCAGGTAGGGTGGGAGGACATCACACCATTGGCGCGCCGGGACTGGATTTTCTCGATAAGCTCAGCCAAGCAACGGGAAACGCGCAGGCGCCGGATCGAGAAAGCGTGCGACATGCTTGCCTCTGGAAAGCGACGATTATGTTGTTTTCCCGGTATAAAGTGGCTAATGAAGAATAATGCAAAATCATGCGGAATGTGGCTTCCGTTGCCGAACTCACAAAATCGTTTTTTGCCAAAAGGAGAATACGATGCAACTTCAAAATAACTACTTTTCTGATTATCACAACCTAAAGCTGACACGAGATGAGAAAGGTGTGCTGGTTGCTGAGTTCCACGGCAACGGCGGACCGTTCATTATGAGCGCGAAAGCTCACACGGAATTTGTCGATGCCTTCTACCGGATTGCGCAAGATCGGGCGAACAAGATCGTAATTCTGACGGGCGCAGGTGGAGACTTCATTACTGATGTCGATTGGTCCTCTTTCGGCGATGTCACCGATCCCGGCGTTTGGAGCCAAGTTCACGACGAAGGCGTTCAGGTTTTGGAAAACATAGCCAACATACGCGTGCCGGTCATCGCGGCTATCGAGGGACGTGCCCACGTGCACTCAGACTACGCGCTACTTGCAAGTGTAATTGTGGCGGCGGATGGTGCGACCTTCCAGGATGTGGCCCACTTCTCCGCGGGCGTTGCGCCCGGTGACGGAATCTTTACCACCTGGAGTTATCGCGCTGGAGCGGGACGAGCGGAGGCGTTCCTGCTCAACCCACAGCCGCTGACAGCGCGTACCGCACACGAATGGGGAGTGGTTGCCGAGGTTGTGCCGAACGGCAAGGCACTGAGCCGGGCACAGGAATTGGCCGAGCTCTACTTGAAGGCTCCGGAAGTGACGCGCCGCAACACCCGCGTGCATTTCATCCAGCCTTTGAAAGAACGCATCGTGCGAGAAGTTGGCTACGGACTATCGCTCGAAGGAGCGTCGGCAGCCGATCTCGTCAAATCAATGCAAGCCAAGAGTGAACCTGTCGCTCGGAAAGGGAAATCCGCATGAAGCCCACCGAAAGCACCTCATCTGCCCAGGTTCGTAACAAGACGCAGCAGGAAGAATTTGATCTGGTGATTCTCGGGGGCGGCACGGGCTCGACCATCGCTGCGTGGACTTTTGCCGGCGAAGGAAAGAAAGTCGCAGTCGTCGAGCGCAAATACATCGGCGGGTCATGCCCGAACATCGCGTGCTTACCCAGCAAGAACATCATCCACAGCGCGAAGGTCGCATCGTACTTTCGCCGAAGCAAGGAATTCGGCATCAGACACGACGGCTTCGCGATCGATATGGCGGGCGTGCGCGAGCGCAAGCGCAGGATGGTGCGCGGCCTGAACGATATGTACATGGAAAATTACAAGAACACGGGAGCCGAGTTCATATTGGGAACGGGCCGGTTTCTAGCTCCGAGAACAGTGGAAGTCACCCTGACCGACGGGATCACACGGCGACTGCGGGGCGCGAATGTGATCGTTAGTACGGGCACGCGTGCCGCGCTGGAGACAATTCCTGGCCTTGCGGAAGCGCAGCCGCTCACGCATATCGAGGCTCTTGAACTCGACGAAATTCCCGAACACTTGCTTGTTGTCGGTGGGGGCTACGTCGGAGTGGAGATGTCCCAGGCGATGCGCCGCTTCGGCAGCAAGGTGACGATAGTCGATCGCAACGGGCGGCTGATGTCCAAAGAAGACCCAGACATATGCGAGGCTCTTCGCAGCCTGCTCGTAGATGAAGGCATCGACATTCTCTTGAATTCACGGATCAAGAAAGTGTCGGGCAAATCCGGCGACTCTGTGAGTGTCGTCGTCGAGCAGAATGGAATTGAGAAAGTCCTAAAGGGTAGTCATGTATTGGCCGCCACAGGCCGCAATCCGAACACCGAAGGACTCGGCCTGGAACTGACAGGCGTTGAGCTCACCGACCGGGGATACATCAAGGTCGACGAGCGGCTGCAGACCACCGCGCCCGGCGTCTGGGCGATCGGCGAGGTCGCAGGTAGCCCGCAGTTCACGCATATCAGCATCGATGATTTCCGCGTAGTCCACGCCAATTTAACCGGTGGCAACCGTGTGACCACGGGCAGGCAAGTCCCATATTGTCTGTTTACCGACCCCGAATTTGCTCATATTGGCTCAAGCGAAACAGAAGCGCAGGCTCAAGGGATAGCGTATCGCCTGTTTAAAGTCCCCATGGAAACCAACCTGCGTGCACGCACGCTTTCGGAGACCCGCGGATTCGTGAAGGCCCTCGTGGAGGCTGACAGCGATCGCATCCTCGGGTTCACGGCTTTCGGTGTCGGTGCGGGAGAGATCCTGGCCGCCGTCCAGGTTGCGATGATCGCTGGGCTGCCCTACACCGCGCTGCGCGATGCGGTCCTGACTCACCCAACACTGGTCGAAGGTCTCATATCTCTGTTTTCATCTGCGGCGTCAGCGCACAACGTTGCCGAGACGAGAAGAGCCAAGATCACCGCCGCATGAGCTGAACTGCAACAGCAACGAGAAAATCAGGAACTCGTGGTCAGACGGTTTTACGCCCAAGGTGATCTGGGCAATTGTAAAGGCAAACGCGAAAGCTGTGGTTTGGCAATGATCGCACCGCACGACTTGCGCCGGACCTGCGCACGACTATGCCATCAGGCGGGAGGAGAGTTGGAACAAATTCAGTTCCTGCTCGGTCATGTCTCGATCCAGACGACAGAGCGATACCTCGGGTGCAAGCAGCGGTTTTGCGATGCAGTCAATGATCACATCGGTCTGGAGACGGATGCGCTGTAATGATCGGCGTCGCGGGAATGGTACCTGCTGGCCGACTTCCCCGTACTTATCCGCACGATGCCCACTGGAGTCTTTAACACCAAGATCTTCAGCCCGAACGCGCTAGGCACGTTTGGCAATTCTTCGCGCCGTTTCTTTTACGGACCGGGCATAGACAATGACGAGATGGCGATGCGAAAAACTCACCGGGGTCACGGAATCCGCCTCACTGGAATTCCGTTTCGAGACCTTCAACACCTTCAACCATGCCCAATTCGATGGCGCGAACTCGGTGGACGGCAACATCAACGATGCGACGTTTGGCCAAATTCTAAAATCGCAACCGGGCCGCGTCGCCCAAGTTGCCCTGAGTTGAACTTCTAAAGATTGACTATTCCGGCTTACGCGTCTATTGGCGCGGTTGGAGGGCGGTTAGAGCTAGGTACTCTAGGAGGGGAAGGGAATTGCCGTCGGGCACGGTCAATGCGCTACGACGGTCTCGTCTTGGGGTTTTGGCCGACCGAGGATCCTTCAGACCGGTTGATGCGGTCGCAGATCCTGATAATTCTGAATCTTTTTGCCGGAATTGACGGGCAAAAATCCAGAGCCTAAGCTTTCGAATTCTTGCTTCAGCGGATTTGCGATGTTATGGTCATTTAAAATTTCAGCTTTTACTGGGGGACCGCATGACTTCCTTCGTGCTGAACGGGAAATCAGTCCAAGTGGATGTAGACCCAGCGACGCCGTTGCTCTGGGTCCTGCGCGAATCTTTTGGTCTCACTGGCACCAAGTATGGTTGTGGGATGGCGCTGTGTGGCGCATGCACGGTGCATCTCGATGGCGAAGCAATTCGCTCCTGCGTTGCGCCGCTTGCCCGGGTTGAAGGCAAGCATGTTAAAACGATAGAAGGTTTGTCCAACGACCTCAGCCATCCGCTCCAAAAAGCTTGGATCGAAATCGACGTGCCACAGTGTGGTTATTGCCAGTCGGGACAGATCATGAGCGCCGCCGTGCTGCTCTCCAAAATCGCGAAACCTACTGACACAGATATTGATGAAGCGATGTCCGGGAATATTTGCCGTTGTGGCACCTATCCGCGTATCCGGCGCGCGATTCATCGCGCCGCGGAACTGGCGGGTGGCAAGGCGGCAGCCGCGCACGAGCGATCCGAGGATGTCCCAACGACTGAGGTGGCGCGGTGAGCGCCCATGCGATGTTGGACCGCCGCGCCTTCTTGAAAACGGGTGCAGCGGCAGGCGGAGGTTTGGTCATCGCGTTCTATGTGCCTGCGCTCTCGGCGCAAGAGCAGAAGCCTAAGCCGGAACCGATGGCCCCATTTGCATACATAAAAATCGCTTCCGATGAAAAAGTAACGATCGTCGCGAATCATTCGGAGATGGGCCAGGGTGTGTACACGAGCTTGCCGATGCTCCTGAACGAAGAACTCGAGGCGGACTGGTCAAAAATTCGTGTTGAAGCGGCCCCTGTAGATGCGATTTACAATCATCCGATTTTCGGTATCCAAATCACTGGAGGCAGCACCACCACCGCTGCCGAATGGGACCACTATCGAAAGCTGGGCGCCGCGGGTCGAACAGTGTTGGTGGAGGCCGCAGCGCAGAAATGGAACGTGCCGGCGAGCAGTTGTCACGTTGAAAAAGGCTTCGTGATTCATGCTGCGACATCGAAGAAAGCCAGCTATGGTTCGTTGGTTGATGCAGCGTCGAAGCTTTCAGTACCAGCCGACATCCCTCTCAAAGAGCCGAAAAACTTCACCCTGATCGGGAAACCTACGCGACGCCTGGATACGCCACCGAAGACTAATGGAACAGCTCAGTTCGGTCTCGACGTCGTCGTTCCCGGAATGATGACCGCAGTGATTGCTCGCTGTCCGGTTCTCGGCGGAAAAGTCCTCAGCTTCGACGCGACTGAAGCCCAGCAAGTCCCAGGTGTGAAGGCGATATTGCAAGTGCCGACGGGCGTCGCGGTGATTGCTGAGGGCTTTTGGCCGGCGAAACTTGGCCGCGATAAATTAAAGGTCAAGTGGGACGAAGGGGCAAACGCGAGCCTGACTACTACGAAAATGCTTTCGGATTTTTCGGCCCAGTCAGCTTCACCTGGATCGATTGCCAAGAAGGTAGGTGACCCGCAATCGGCGATGGCATCAGCGAGTAAGAAGATCGTGGCGGAATACGACGTTCCGTATCTCGCGCACGCAATGATGGAACCGTTGAATTGCGTCGTCGATCTTAAGGACGACAGCTGCGAGATATGGACCGGCACGCAGTTCGAAACCGTTGACCGAGCGAATGCAGCGAAAGCCGCCGGGCTCTCGCCGGAAAAAGTGAAAATCAATACCACGTTGTTAGGCGGAGGATTTGGCCGGCGTGCAAATCCTGCTTCCGACTTCGTTGTCGAGGCCGTGCAAGTCGCCAAGGTGGCCAAAGCGCCGGTCAAAGTCGTGTGGACGCGAGAGGACGACATGCAAGGTGGCTGGTATCGTCCCATGTGGCACGATCGGTTTGCGGCAGGACTGGACGCGAGCGGAAATCCGATTGCTTGGACGCACACCATTGTCGGCCAGTCGATCATGGCTGGGACGCTATTCGAATCTTTCGGTATAAAGGACGGTATTGATTCGGCTTCCGTGGAAGGCGCTGCTGATCTTTTGTATGGCATTCCAAATCTTCAAGTCGATCTGCACTCGCCGAAAGTTGGCGTGCCTGTGCAATGGTGGCGTTCTGTCGGTCATTCACATACGGGATTCTCGGTCGAGGCCTTCTTGGATGAAGTCGCTCATGCAGGCGGCAAGGATCCTTATCAGCTTCGCCAGAATCTACTGGCAAAGCAGCCGCGAATGCTCGCTGTCTTGAACCTGGCTGCGCAGAAAGCTGGTTGGAGCAAACCGTTGGCTCGCGGAGTCGGGCGAGGGATCGCGACACATTTTTCTTTCGACAGCTACGTAGCGCAGGTGATTGAGGCTTCCGTCGCAAACGACGGAATGGTGCGAGTCCATCGTGTCGTGTGCGCCGTGGACTGTGGCCGGGTAGTGAATCCGGATACCGTGAAAGCTCAAATGGAGGGAGGCATCAATTTCGGTCTGACGGCCGCATTAAAAACCGAAATTACTTTCGAAAACGGCCGGGTTCAGCAAAGCAATTTCAATGACTACCCGATGCTGCGGATGTTCGAAGCACCAGCCATCGAAGTATTTATCGTGCCTAGCGAAGAAAAGCCGACGGGCGTCGGAGAGCCCAGCGTTCCTCCCGCAGCGCCCGCGCTCACGAATGCGATTTTCGCCGCGACCGGCAAGCGTATCCGGCGGCTGCCAATTCGGGCCAGTGACTTTGTCGAGAAGGGAGGGGCCAACTCGTGAACTGCTTCAGCAGATTTCGCGCTATTGCGATTGCGCTCTGTACACTGGCCGCCTGCCTGATGCTCACGGGAAGCTTTTCGACCGCAAACAGCAACGGGCGACCAAAGCCGGATGCGAATGCGTCGCAAGCGGCGTTCGTAGAGGTTTACAAAGTGCTGATCTCCCCGCGCTGCCAAAATTGTCATCCGGCGGGCGATGCTCCGTTGCAAGGTGACGATAGCCACGTGCACATTCAGAACGTAAAACGGGGTGCTGACGGTCACGGAGTGGCCGCGATGCGTTGCAATGCTTGTCATCAGGATCACAACTTGCCGGGGGCGCATATGCCGCCAGGAAATCCCAAGTGGAGCTTGCCCGCACCGGGGCACAAGATGGTTTTTGTCGGACGCTCCGCTGGAGCCCTGTGCCGCCAGCTAAAGGATCCCAAGCAGAACGGGGGACGTTCGATTGAACAGCTGTTCGATCACGTCGCACATGACGACCTGGTCGGTTGGGGTTGGAATCCCGGCGACGGCAGAGCGCTTCCGCCTTTGTCTCGCGAAAAAACCGCTGACGCTATGCGAGCGTGGATTGATGGCGGCGCGTCCTGTCCCACGGACTGACACCGCGCACCGCTAAGCCACCACCGGTACGCAGGTCTCAGAGGCGACTGCAAATATTCCAGGGAAGAATCTCAGATACCGGGGTGGTGGGGTGTTTGCATACTGTCCGGCTAGTTCCCATACAGACTCTATATATTGTTCCCATACAGACTCTATATATTCTTTATATATTAAGAATATCAAATTTCAGATCATGCGCATCAAACCGTTCCGAATCGAAAATTATTTCGCGAAAGTACGAATTCTCTGCTAAATACCTGCTCGCGAGCTCTGACGTGGAATCGCAGACCATTCGCGACGCGCTAGATCTTGAACCGGGCGCGCACGAAGAATTTCTCAAACAGTGGTGCGGATACACCGAAGTCTCGGGCGCACCACAGCTGCGGGAAGTCATCGCCGGAATCTACACTCGAATCAAATCGGACGAGGTGGTTGTTCTTTCCTGCGCGGAAGAAGGAATTTTTGTCCTTTACCACGCCCTCGTAAGCTCGGAAGACCATGTCATCGTCGAAACTCCCTGCTACGAAAGTGGCCTCGAGCTAGCGCGCAGTACCGGCGCTCAAGTAAGCGAGTGGCGCCGCCGTCCCCAGGATGGCTGGGCCCACGACCTCCACGCTCTCGAAAAATTGATCCAGCCCAGCACGAAAGTCCTCTACATCAACACACCCCACAATCCGACGGGGCTCCTGATGCCAAGACATATCTTTGAATCCGTGCTGCAACTCGCCGGCAAACACGGTATCACTGTCTTTTGCGATGAGGTGTATCGCGAACTCGAGCACGATCCTGCTACGCGGCTGCCAGCTGCCTGCGACCTCTACGAACATGCCGTGAGCTTGGGTTCGATGAGCAAGACGCACGGCTTGGCGGGATTGCGTCTCGGCTGGTTTGCTTCGCGCGACCCCAGGATCCTGCAGCGCTGCCTGGAGTTCAAGCTATACACGACAATTTCCAACAGCGCCCCCAGCGAGTTCCTGAGCGCCGTTGCCCTCAGGCATCGCGAGGTTCTGCTAAATCGGAAGTTCAAAATTGTTCAGAAAAATCTTAGCCTTCTTGATTCATTCTTTACCAAGTGCGCGGATCTCTTTGATTGGGTAAGGTCCAACGCAAGCACTATCGGTTTCGCGCGTTTTAAGCCGCCGCGGGATGTTCAGGAGTTCTGTGATGACGTAGTACGCAGGTCAGGCGTAATGCTGCTTCCGGGAAGCGTGTACGACGAACCCTGGCCACATTCGCTTCGGATACGGCCGCAAGAACATGTCTGAGGCCCTCGAACACTTCGACGCCTATCTGCGTGCGAATTTCTAGATCGATTCGCATGCCGGCCGGATTTCTGCGGTGCCACTGCTCACACCTTCACCGCGCACCATTGTCGGGCAGTCCCGCAAAGAGAATTAGTGAGAAAAAGCTGTAGTTTCATCGCTTTTTACTTTTTGCTACTTTCGCTCGAGTACCCGCAGACGCTTTCCTCTTCAATTTGAGCTGATTGTAATCAACGGCGGTACGGACGAGATTTTTTAGAGCACGCGCATTAATCTTATCGCCCTCGAAAAGATCGATCGCTCGCCACGCGTTGCCTCCGAGGCCCGCATTGAAGAGCTTGTCAGGATCTGGGAGACTCGCCCCGTGGGAAAAGGTAAGCTTCACCTTATCTTTGTGCGCGTTGCCGACCGCGATCATTCCGTCGTGAGACCACACTGGGCTTCCCATCCACTTCCATTCCTCGATGATCTCCCGGTCGGCCTCAAGGATGGTCTTGCGGACGCTGGCGAGCGTCTTCCCGCGCCAGTCCCTGAGTTCTGCGATCAGCTGGTTAATACGTTCCGATGGATTCATTGATCTTTAAGCCTCCAATTCTTGTGCCGTTTTCATGCGAGTAGTTTTATTGAAAAAGGCACTAACGCCAACCCGGTGCGCTGCCTTTGGCAAGGAACGGCCATGCTGGCAGCGATTCGCCGCGGCTTCTTTCTAGGCCGTTCTGTTCGACATAAGTCGTCGAACAACGTGGCCTTTCCACATCCACAATCCTGAAATCAGCAATACGGGGAAAAAGACATACCGAATGGACCAAGCGTAGTTTGGAGTATCCGTCGGCGGATCATAAATGTAACCGAGGATCGGAATGCCACAAATAATGTGAATCAAGCGAAAAATCGAACGTTTGGTAGCCTCTTTCACCATGAACTTATCCTCCATTTATCGGAGACTCCGAGTCATTTACGACTCTTGAGCCCCTTGGCCGGCCAGTTGGGCGCTTGGATACCGAACTGCTTTGCGTACTCCGCGTTCAATCGTTGCCAGCCGAACTTCATGGCCTCAGGACCAACGACGCGCCCGATAGGAGTTCCGCCGAGCAGGTGATCCAGAACATCGAAACAAATGTGCCACCCGGCAGCACCCATTGCGATGAAGCGGTGACCGATGTTGGTCCACAGCGTGAGGCGGGTGCCGCCAACAATGGGTTCGAGTTCCCACCGCATCTCAAAGTCACCCCACTTGTACTCAAGCACCTTGGGAGGATCGGCTCGCGTCACTTTTGTTTCGGTCACGCGTGGCGCGGGTGCTCCCACCGTGGTGAGCTTCACCGTGTTTCCCACTGTACCCAAGCTTCCATCGGCCTCGAAGGGAGCCCACTCGTGCAGGTGCGCCGGGTCGGTTAGCGCCTGCCACACTTTCTCAGGCGAGTGGCGCAGCTCTCTCACCAGAATGAGCGTCCACTTTTCTCCATCCTTCCGTATCTGCGCCCCGCTGGCCGGGCCCGGTGCGTACTGCTCGCGATAGGTCAACTTGTCCTCCTTAGCGTGAATGGCGTGCCAGCTGTGTGAGCTGAATCAGGTTGCCACAGGTGTCTTTCAGCATCGCAATAATCGAGGCAGTCACGTCGGTGGGCGGCATCGTGAACTCGGCACCACGAGCCTTGATCCGCTCGTAATCGCCCTTGATGTCGTCAGTGAAGAACATTGCTGCGGGCTGGCCCTGTTGAAACATCGCCTGTTGATACGCTTTGGCCGCGGGGTTGTTATTCAGCGCCAGCTGCAGCTCGGTGCCTTCCGGCTCTTCGGGCGAGGCCACGGTCAGCCAGCGATACGGCCCCTGGCTGAAATCGGCCTTCTTGGCAAAGCCCAGTACCTCCGTATAGAAGCGCAGAGCCTTGTCCTGGTCGTCCACGTATACGCTGGTCATTTTGATTTTCATTAGTTTCTCTTTTGTCACGTTCGCGGTGGGCCGCGTCGTCTTCTCCTTGTCTTCCTTTTCCTTGGTGTTGATCGATCCATGCGGTCGAGGTGGCGTTCGAGATCATCGACGTGAGCGGACCAGAACCGACGGAACGGAGCCAGCCAGGCATCCACCTTCTGAAGTGGTTCAGGTTTCAGCCGGTACAGACGGCGCTGTGCATCCACCATGGACTCCACGAAACCGGCCTCGCGCAGCACTCGCAGATGCTTTGATACGGTCGGCTGCGGCATACGAAGCTGACGCTCGATCTCTCCCACCGACTGTTGTGACGAGACCAGCAGGCTCAATATCGCGCGGCGGTTCGGCTCCGCAATGATTTCGAACACAGATTCCATCCTCTTCATATACTCCACAGAGCATATACGTGTCAAGGTATATTCAGGCGGGTACATCCACTGGCTGTCACCAATCCCAGCCTGCATGGCCTTCAGTTAGGAGTCCGTTTTGTGCAGTTTCAAAGTAACATCAGGAGCGTGATTACTCACTCATGTGTCCGATCACAGCACTCGTTTATCCGATTCAAGAACTCATTGCTCGGTTATGCCGGACTAAAACATTTGGAATCCGCTGTCACGGTATTTATTTGCATGGTTGGGTGCAGCGTCATGAGGTCCATCGACTACCTCGATGACAACTCTTCGATGGTCGCGGTGGTTCGCCGCTGTTTCTTCGACTTCCAAATTCTCAACCGACATCACTCGAACAATAAGCGATAGGCTGATGGGCGCTCGGCTGCTGAACTACAAGGATAACCGAGCCGCCAACTCGATGTCTGCTGAGAAGCGCCAGCCCTGCCATATTTACAGGCTCTGAAAGCTCCCTGAAGCGGGTCGGTCAGCAAATTCGAATTTTGATCTGCGCCTGGCGTCCAAGCCCCTTTGCTTTGCCCGAGTTTCTGACACGGAAGCCCGGCGGCCGCTCAGTTCAATGTGACGGTGACGTGGGTTGTGGTCATCGTGGCGCCGGCGACACCCGTTACTGTGACGGCATAGTTGCCCGGAGTTGTGCCGGGGTTGGCATTTGCCTTGGTGGCGTTCGACCCCCCGCCGCATCCGACCGCCACAGCAGAAGAGGTCGCGATCAGCATCAACATGAACAAGGTATTCCATCTTCTCCTGCGAACGGGCACACCGAAAAGGAGCAGGGCTGAAAGAATCATTCGACCACCAACGGAAACTGCCCGATTGCGAGTGATGTAAGGCGTCACATTGTTGCCAGCCCGCGCGAGCGAGACCGACGCAGCGGTGGTGTTGACGGTCAGCGTTGCCGTCACCGCTGCTGTCCCCGTTATTGCGGCAGGCTGGGTCACCGAGCAGACAGGGGGATCAACTGAGCCGGCAGGGCCCGTAACGGTACACGAAAGGGCCACGCTCCCGGTAAAACCGCCGCTCGGCGTAACTGTGATTGTTGAAGTGCCGGTCGCACCAGGCGAGGCAATGGTGACTGTCGTATTGGTCAGGGTGAAGTTTGGCGCGACGGGTGGGGCAGTCACCGTTAGAGGGATGTTGGTTGTCTCGGTGGCGGCCCCGGACGCGCCTGTCACAGCGATCGTATACGAGCCTGCGGTGGTGGCCGCTTGCGTGTTGACGGTAAGCGTTGCAGCCACTGCAGACGTCCCTCTGATTGTGGTTTGCGCGGGGACAGTGCAGATGGGAGGATCGATCGCGCCCGTCGGGCCAGTGATTGCGCAGGAGAGCGCCACGTTTCCCGTAAAGCCGCCACTGGGCGTGACGCTGATGGTCGAAGTGCCGGTGGCTCCCGGCGATCCGATGCTGACTGCGGTGCCGCTCAATGCGAAAGCAGGGGCGCCGGGCAGGCCCGTCACAGTGACGAGGACGTTCGTTGTCACGGTGCTGCCCCCGGACGCGCCTGTTACCGTGATCGTATACGAGCCGGGGGTGGTGGCTGCTTGCGTGGTGACGGTGAGCATTGCTGTCACTGCAAGGGATCCTGTGACGGCAGCTTGCGGGCTAATGGAGCAGGTGGGCGCGCCGGTCCCACCCGAGGGGCCGGCGCTGATGGAGCATTGAAGCGCCACAGTGCCAGTGAATGCGCCATTTGGAGTGATCGTGATGGTCGCATTCGTGCTTGCTCCAGCGGCAATGGACAGCGGCGTACCACTCAGCGAAAAATTCGCCGCGCCCGACGCCAGTTGGACAGGGCTGGAAATACTGCCGCTGTACACAGCGTCGCCGGGATAACTGGCCTCCACCGCGTGCGTCGCCACATTTCCGTTTACAGGCGAGACCGCGATGCCACTGGCCGTCGCCGTTGCAGACTGTGTCTCCGTAAGGAAGACCGTTACGGAGCCCCCATCCGAATCAGGACCTTCCGTTGAGTCGACCACATCCGCGATGCCGTCCCCATCCAGATCTGCCGTGACCACGGACTGGATCGGATAGAGGAAAGGTGACAGCGGCGCCGATGGGGTGAAGGTGCCATCCCCGTTGCCGAGAAAGAGCGCAGGCGCATTGCCTCCCACGGCCAGATCCACAATGCCATCCCCATTGAAGTCTGCAACGGTGATAGGGCTGAAGATGGGACCGGCGATCGCCGGGCCTGTCACTGCTGTAAAGGTACCGTCCCCATTTCCCAGCAAAATCGTGATCGTGTTTCCCGCTGCATTCGCGGCCGCCAGATCCTCTTTCCCGTTGCCATTGAAGTCGCCTGCCGCAATTGCCGAGGGTCTGCTACCAGTGACCGGACTTGCCGCAGCCTTGAAGGTCCCATCCCCGTTGCCCAACAGGATCGTCACGGTATTGTCGGTTGCGTTGGTGACCGCCAAGTCGGGTTTGCCGTCGCCGTTGAAATCTCCCACCGCTAATGATGAGGGACTATTGCCCGTTGCGGGGCTGGCCGCCGCAGTAAAGGTTCCGTTCCCGTTGCCCAGCAGGATGGTCACTGTGTTGCTGCTTCCATTGGCGATTGTGAGGTCGAGATTGCCATCGCCATTGAAGTCACCCGTTGCGATCGCAGTAGGCGTGTTCCCGGTGGCGGGACTGCCAGCGGCGAGGTTGAAGGTCCCATCTCCGTTGCCTAGCAAGATTTCCACCGCCCCTGGCTGGCTCGTAGGGAAAGTGTCGTTGCAGTAGGCAACGGCCAGATCAAGCTTGCCATCGCCATTGAAGTCTCCCACCGCAAAAAACTCAATGTAAGGGAGGAAGCCCGGCGCTAACACACCGGCCCTGAAGGTTCCGTCTCCATTGCCCAGAAGAATATTGACGCCAAACTCCGAAACCGCCAGATCTGGAATGCCATCTCCATTGAAGTCGCCCACCGCGAGGCTCGTGGGTGAAAACTCGGGAAGCGTGGACGGAATCAGGTTGAGTCCGGCTGTTCCAGGTGTCAGCGTCGACGCCACAAGCACCTGGTTCGAGTTGCTTGTGTCCAGGAACGAAACCGTGCCCGTTGACGAGACATGCCCATTGCCGAGCACTGTGGCTGTAAGTGAGTAATCGCCCGGCGCACCGCTGGATGCGATGCTCGTCATCGTGGGATATGTCCCGGTCACCGTCAGCGAGGACGCCGCTGAAGAGCTTGCAGCCTTTGTATTGGTCCCAACAAAGACTGCCTGGTAGGCATGGCTTCCAATGGCGGGGCGAAAGAGCAGCGTCGCCGTCCCCGCGCTGGTCAACTGCGCAGTGCCCAGTATATGAATATCGGTGCAGGATTTTGCCGTCGCATCGCAGAACTTGATCTGGCCTGGCGCGACTGGGGTGCTGCCGGTCATGACGGTCGCCGTCAGCGCGACCACAGTTCCAGACGTCACCGTTGCCACCGCGTTTCCAGCGGAGGTAACGGACAGCGTCGTCGTCGTGGTGGCGGGCGATGCCCACGCAGGCAGCAGTCCAACACACTGGACGAATATGACCACTCTGACGAAACACGCGAATGGGCGCAAGAGGGCCGGCAGCTCCCGGCCTCCAATCAACCTTCGCTGACGCATGGAAGATCCCCCTGAGGCGCGAGCCCGATGCCGACATAATCGTTAACTCAATCTGGGCAGATTTATTCCCGAAATGTCGGCGTTTGAAAAATGAAACTTTGAGCGTCAAGTCACTCGTACCTCGATGCTCGAGAGCTCTTGGCATCAAGCGATTGCTGCGAACACAATTTCGCTCGGCTCCAAAAGGCTCCAATTTGGAATTGGGCGTCGGCGCTACACTGTTTTCGTTGAAGGACTTATGATTGAGAGATGCAATTCGATTCCCACCGTCCCTACCAGTTTTCTCTTTGACTCTAGAGGACTTGTGAAATCCGCGAGGCAGCAGAAGGCAGCAATAACAGCCGGGATGCGTTGGTCAGTAGGAAATTTCGAATGGCACGGATGGCGAACTGGCGCATTTCCATTGGGCTTGGCCCTTGCGCATGCGGGGTCGGAGAGTCCACAGAAGGTCTCTAAAGATCCGTTTCCGGAGAGTTTCCGAGCCGACACGGAAGTTGGCCAGACCAGTCAATACAAGCGCGTTTGTCGGTACTAACCGACGGGCGAGCTGATATCCGCCCGCGATTCGTGCCATTGAAATTTACATGAAACGACGAGCGAATCAGTGACCGAAGAATCGTTCAGTGCGCCGATCCTTCCGCTCTGACCGGCGCGATATCAGACTTCACCCCGAGCGCTCTTAAATATCCGTCATTCACGCGGCACTTTTGCGCGCGGACACTCTCCAGCAACTCGGCGAAAGCACGGGTGATCGTCTCCTGTTCAGGCCGGGCCTTCAGCCGTTCTTCCGCGCGCGGTGCCGCGCGGAAACTTTGCAAACTCCACGATCTTTCCCCAATCGGCCGGTGGGATAATGCTGACGACCGCCGACGGCTTTTCCATCTTCTTATACGGCCAAAAAGCCCATCCGATATTGTTCTTTTCCAGCGTTTTCACAAATTGCCCGATCCACTCATCGGTATTCTCCCCGGACTCGCCCATCCAGATCGGCACATCATAACGCTCGCGAAAATCGATGTATTGCCGGAGCACGCTTTCATCCGATGCCGTCCAATATTTGTGGAACGTGTATGCGGTGTTCGCATCGAAAGGTTTGCCGAAGACTGAAAAGTTCCCGTCCCACTGCGCGCCACCGAGAAAGAGAATATGGTGCGCATCAATCTTTCTTATCTCGCCCGACAACCTCTTGTAGAGCGGTTCAAGCGAAGAATTCAAAGGTGCTAGCCTGGGAAAATGCGGGATCGGCTCATTCAGCAGGTCATAGCCGAGCACGGTCGGCTCATCGCGATAGTGCGTCGCCAGCCGCCGCCATACGGCGATCAGGTGCTCTTGCTCTTGTGGACTCTGATATAGCCAAGGATATCCGGCGCTGTCATCGATGTTCGTGCCCGTCTGTCCGCCTGGTGCGGCATGCAGATCAAGGACCACATATAGATCTTCGGCGCGACTCCAGACGATTAACCGGTCCAGCAGCTTGAAACCTTCCGCGTCGTCGCTCTCAAACAGGCTGTAATGCAAAGGAACTCGAATGGCATTGAACCCGGCCCGATGCAGGAGCGCGATGTCCTCACGCGTGATGTAGTTCTCGCGATATTTCTGCCAGAATGCGGCCGACCCTTCAGGTCCAAGGAGCTCCAACACCAACTCGCGGATCTCACTTGGAGATTGCGAACCTCCTTGGAACAGCCACATATAACCTTCTGGCGCCAGCCAATTGCCCAGATTTGTTGCGCGAAGAAGGAGCGGTTTACCAGCGGCATCGACGATCTGTTTGCGGTCGGTATGTGCAAACTGCGCGCTTCCTTGGGAAATGAACGCAAGAAGAAGCGGCAAAAGTAGAATTCTGAACTTGAGCATGAATTTCTCTCCCGCGGAAGGCCTACACCACAAAATCTTTGTGATGGCGTCACTCGCCAGCTGCCATGATCTACTCATTCAGCCAACCCGGTCCGCGCTGCATTACTGAAATTCAAGTGGATCCTTCGAGTGCCACGATTGCAAGCTGAGACGTGGGATTTGCCATAAACTCGCTGCTGCTAGCGGTTTGGATGTTCGAGATGATCCGATTTGGGTATGGCGAAGGTCCTCGGGATCGTCGGGCATCGGCGCAAGATCACGAGTACCGGCTTAAAGAGTTCTGACCGCAATGACGGTCACGTTTGAATCGGGCGGCTGCTGTGGCAGGTCAATCTGGAGCCGACGTTCTGTCTGTCGAAATTTCAATGATTGCCCTCCCGCGAGCAAGTGCGCCGACATCACCTTCGTGTCCAGCCCAGATATCTCCAGTGGCGATGACGGCCAATCGAAGATGTGGAGGAAGGGCCTCCCGCGCTTTGCCGTGGTTCGAACAGATTTCATGTTTTGCACTGCTCCGTACGTCGTTCCGTATATGGATTCGCCGTTAATCACAAGCCAATCGCCGATGGCGCGGAGACGCTGCTGAAATTCCGGCTGGATCAAGCCATCGAGAAATGTCTTCTTCTTGTAACGGATTGTTAGATTGCGGTGCGGAAGGCTACCCGAAGCAATTCAAGTTTGCATTGCTTGGTATTGCACTCATTTGCGCCGCACTACAAGATCTTCTCGGATTCAGCTTTTCTCAATTTGCCACAACTCCAAGTTCACGTGATCGGTTTGTTCGCGATCGCGATTCCTTCCATATCGCAATGCCATCCAGACGCCGAGCGTCATGAATCCAAGCGGTGGAACCAAAAGTACTATCACACCTTTGCTGATGGCCCTTTGCCCATCCTTGGAAGTCGCCTTAGCCGTGCTGTAACACATGGAACAAGCCTGGCTGAAAGCCGGCGTGGCCCATAGCGATAAGCAAGCGGCGAGAATGGCGGCGCGAAACTTCATTTTACTCCCAGCGAAATGATGCGAAGCGCGTCCGGAAAAAAAATCATCATCAGCGCCAGGCAGGCAACCACTGAACACATCGTCAGCCACTTCATTTGCGACACTTCATACTTCATGTGCATGAAGTAGCCGATGATCAGCGCCGCCTTCACGAGCGACAAGCCCATCAAGATCGTCAACATCCGCACCGGCTGCATATTTTGATAGGTCAGATAAACTTCGACGGCTGTCATCGCCAGCAGCGCCGCCCAAACCCAGAAAAACTGGGACTTTCCGTGATGCCGATGCTGTTCCGCGACGCGTTCCGCGATAGCCTGCTGAAAAGCTTCCATGTTCCGCTCCTACAGAATCTTGGCAGACATCAAGTACACCAAAGGGAAAATAAACATCCACACTAGGTCCACGAAGTGCCAGTACAATCCAGCGACCTCAACGTCCGATGAATCGTAAACCTTCGGCTTCAACCACAAAACGATGGAGCAAACGATGGCGGCCAGCAGTAACACGTGCGCGCCATAGTGGAAGGGACTAGACGAGGGCGTTCCCAACCAAGCGGCTAGCCAAAACACCAACAGAATGGGAATGAAATTGCGCCGCAGCGCGATCACGCCGAGGTAGATCACTCCCAGCGTCACGTGCAGCATGTGCATCCCGGTCAGCCCAAAAAAGGTCGCAGGAAACTGCGGTACAGTTCGCACGACATTCGCGAACTCGCCCGCTGCCGCTGGCCCAGATAGCTTTGGAAACACCGGAAGCGTCAAGCCCTCCGCGATCAGCTTGCTCCACTCCCGACCATGCAGAATGACAAAGCCCATGCCGCAGGCCATGGTGGCCAGCAGCCACAGGCGCTGGGCTTTCGGGTCGCCTTGTACCGCCGCGCGCACGGCCAGCACCATGGTCAATGAACTCGTCAGCAAGAACGCCGTCATTATGGTGGCGTTCACGATGCTCTCGGAATGGAATGGCGTCGGCCAGTTTGGCGTGGAGATTCGCCCGTAGCTGTACGCGTACAGTAAAGCCCCAAAAGTCAGCGAGTCCGAAAGCAGGAACAGCCACATCCCAATTTTCTTGGAATAGGTTCCAAACAGCGACGGTTCGTAAATCGCTGGCATGTCGTGCGGCAGAATCGCGTCAGCCATAGGTTTGGTTTCCTCCTTCCTGTGACGTTAGTGCACAAACTCCAGCAAGCACAGAATGTAAACCCACAAAAAAGCCATGAAATGCCAATACCAGCCGGTTACGTCCACCGCAATCGCTTGTGAATCGGCCGGCCGACGCAGGAGAGAAGCGGCGCCGGCGCTCAGCAGAGCCACCACACCACCGAAGAGGTGGACACCATGCATGCCGGTCAATAGATAGACGAAAGAGCTGCTGGGGTTGCTGTCGACGTAGAAACCGCTAGCTGCCAGTTCGCGCCAAGCCATCCATTGTCCAGCCAAAAAGCTGAGACCTAGCACCACCGTCAACGCCAGCCAGGAGACTTCTTCTTTGGCGTGCATGGATACTCTGGGGACGGAAGCGAGCTGCGCCAGTGCGGCTTTGCGAGCCGCCTGGCGCCGCGCGATTTCCATGGTCAAGCTGCTGATTAGCAATACGGCGGTGTTGATGAGCAACAACCTGGGCAATGGCACCGGAAACCAATCGTGGAGCAGAACGTCAGTGCGCGGGTCAAGCGTCGGCAGACCCTGTCTGACGACATAAGCGCTAGAGAAAGAGATAAAGATCATCACGATTCCGGTCAAGCCGACGACTAGTCCCAAGCGGGCGCGCCGCAACCGCACATCGACGAAGGACGGACC